>Ga0207701_10000563_pt1 | contig 38660 bp, 36 predicted proteins | sample KBSSwiSSwithPhiX_FD_184294 | JGI IMG/M metagenome (GOLD analysis project Ga0207701, IMG submission 184294) | Switchgrass rhizosphere bulk soil microbial communities from Kellogg Biological Station, Michigan, USA, with PhiX - S5 (SPAdes) (version 2) | ecosystem: Environmental > Terrestrial >... | reverse complement strand
GACATCGCCGTCATCTCGCTCGCGGGCATCGTCTACAGCAAGGCGGTGCGCGTCGCGGGCAACGAGATGGACGAGGCGATCATCCAGTACATCAAGAAGACGTACAACCTGCTCATCGGCGAGCGCACGGCCGAGGGAATCAAGATGGAGATCGGCTCCGCGTATCCGCTCGAGGAGCGCATGACGATGGAGATCAAGGGCCGGCACCTGATCGAGGGCGTGCCGAAGACCATCACCATCACGGACGAGGAAATCCGCGAAGCGCTGGCCGAGACCGTGAGCGTGATCGTGGATGCCGTGCGCGTGGCGCTGGAGCGCACGCCGCCGGAGCTGTCGGCCGACATCGTGGACCGCGGCATCGTCCTGACGGGCGGCGGCGCGCTGCTCAAGAACCTGGACAAGCGCCTGCGTGAGGAGACAGGCCTGCCGCTGGCCATGGCCGAAGATCCGCTCTCGTCGGTCGTGCTCGGCGCGGGCAAGATGCTCTCGGATTTCAACCTGCTGCGGAAGATCTCGATTGACTAGCTCGCCGGTCGTTCGTGCTTCGACGAGCCCGGCACGAACGGTAGGCGACTGAACCATGGCTATCCTAGAACTCCGGCGCCGTGGCAGCACGTTCCTGTTCGTCGTCGTGGTGGTCGCCCACATCGTGCTGATCTCGGCCCAGGTCACTTCCAAGTCGGGCGTGCCGCTGCTGCAGGCGGTGACCTTCGGGCTGGTCGCCCAGGTGCAGCGCGCAGGCTACGCGTTTGCGAGCGGCATCTCGTCGATCTGGTACGGCTACGCGGATCTTCGCGAGGTCCGCGCCGAGAACGCGCGGCTGCACAGTGAGCTCGGCGCGGCGCGCATCAGCCTGCAGCAGGAGCGGGCGCTGGCACAGCGCAGCGAAGAGCTGACCAGGCTGCTCGACCTCAAGACCCGCACGACACTCGAGACGACGGCCGCCGATGTGCTGGCCGGTTCGGCCGCGCCGGAGTTTCGCACGATCACTATCGGGAAGGGGTCGGCCGACGGGCTGCGGCCCGACATGGCCGTACTGGCGCCGGCCGGCGTCGTGGGCCGGGTAATCATTCCCAGCGCGGGCGCAGCGAAGGTGCAGCTGCTCGTCGACCGGAACGCAGCCGTCGGCGCGGTCGTCGAGCGATCGCGCTCGCAGGGCGTTGCGCTTGGTTTGGGAACCTCGCTTCTCAAACTGGACTTCGTCTCGGACACCTCCGACGTCAAGACGGGAGACAGCATCGTCACGTCCGGCATCGACGGCATTTACCCGAGGGGGTTCCTCATCGGGAAGGTCGTGAAGGTGGATCGCGCCGGTGGCGCATACCGCGGGATCGATGTGCAGCCCGCGGTCGACTTCTCGCGGCTGGAAGACGTCCTGGTCGTCCTCAGTCCCGTGGTGCCCGACACCGGCTCGCAAGCCGACGCGCCCCCGGCAGGGCCGACGCCAGGCACTCCGGCCCCAGCGGCTGCACCCGCCGCGCCAAGGCCCTCGCCAGCTGCGGCCACGGCGGCACCGGCCGCAAAACCCACGACCCCGGCGGCGCGCCCCGCGCCGGCTCCTGCGCCCAAAAAGCCGCCGCCACCCGCTCCTTCGGCGGATCAGCCGCAATGAAGGTCCTCATCACCGCTCTCGCCGTGGTGGTCGCCGTGCTGGCCCAGGGACAGCTGGGGGGCGCGCTCGTGCTCGGGACGACGCCGCTCGATCTCGGCCTGATTGCCGTCGTCTGCATCGCGCTGACGTCAGGCCCCACAGTCGGTCTGCTCGCCGGGATGTGCGCCGGGCTTGCCCAGGATGCGCTCGGCGGTGGCATCATTGCGTCGAAGGGTGCCATCATCGGCATCGGGGGCCTGGCCAACACCGTCGTGGGGTTCCTGGTGGGGCAGGCCAGCACGCAGTTCATCGTGACCGGCGCGCTGCCGCGGCTGGTGGCCTTCTTCGGCAGCACTGTCGTGCACGCCGTCATCTTCATGGGGCTGTACGAGCTGCTGGGGTTGGCGCACTTCGGATTGCCCTGGGGCGGCGTTGTCGGGCAGGGGCTGGCCAACGCGCTGGTCGGCGTCCTGATTCTGCAGGCGACCGAGCTGTTGCCGGGGGCCGTTGAGCGGCGTCAGGCGCAGAAGGGCACCGGTTTCCGCATCAACCGGCGATTGGACTAGAAGGCCGTGGCCATCATCAGACAGGCGGAAGAACGCAAGGTTCCGGTCTGGCGCATCACCATGCTGCAGGTGAGCGCCATCGCGGGCTTCCTGCTCCTCGCCGGCACGTTCTGGTTCTTCCAGGTCATCCAGCACGAGCAGTTCCGCGAGATGGCCGAGAACAACCATCAGCGCGAGCTGGCCCTCCGCGCGCCGCGCGGCGTGCTCTTCGACCGCAACGGACGCGTGCTCGTCGAGAACCGGCCGGCGTTCAACGTCTCCATCGTCAGGCTGAAGACGACGGATCTCGATCGGACCGTCCGCATGCTGTCCGCCGTGGCCGGCGTGGACGAGCGGAACGTGCGGGAGATCGTCGATCGTCATCTGCACGAGCCGTCGTACCGGCCCATCGTCGTCATCGAAAACGCGACGCTCGCGCAGGTGGCGGCGATCTCCGCCCGGCGACTCGACTTCGAGTTGCCCGACGTCGTCGTGCAGCAGGTGCCGACGCGTGAGTATCCGACGAACGAGCTCGGCGCGCACCTGTTCGGCTACGTGGGTGAGGCGACCGACTCGCAGGTCGAGTCCGATGACCTGCTGAAGAGCGGCGACATCGTCGGGCAGGCCGGTCTCGAGAAGGCGCACAACGCGCTGTTGATGGGCAAGGACGGCGCGCGCACCGTCATCGTCAACAGCGTTGGCCGCGAGATGGGGGAGCTCGAGCGCACCGAGCCAATCGAGGGCCGCCGGCTGAAGCTGACGATTGACTACGACGTCCAGAAGGCCATCGAGGACGGCTTCAACGCGTCGGGTTTCAACGGCGCGGCCGTGGTGCTCGATCCCCAGACCGGTGAAGTCCTCGGCTTCAGCAGCCGTCCGGCGTACGACCCGAACGCCTTTGCCGCCGGCATCGATCGCGCCACGTGGTTACGGTTGAACACTGACGACCTGCGGCCCTTGCAGAATCGGGCCATCCAGGGCCGGTACTCGCCCGGCTCCACGTTCAAGATGGCCGTCGGGCTGGCGGCGCTCGAAGAGGGCGTGATCACGCCGGACTTCAAGGTCCATTGCACCGGCGGCGCCAATTTCTACGGCCGCTACTTCAAGTGCTGGAAAAAGGGCGGCCACGGCACCGTCGATCTGCGGCACGCGATCGAGCAATCCTGCGACGTCTACTTCTACACGGTCGGCAACATGGTCGGCGTGGATCGCATTCACAAGTGGGCGACGCTGCTCGGCCTCGGCGCGATGAGCGGCATCGACCTGCCGAACGAGGTCGCCGGCCTCGTGCCGTCCACCGAGTGGAAGAAGCAGCGGACGGGCGAAAAGTGGTACGCGGGCGAGACGATCTCGGTGTCCATCGGCCAGGGCCAGGTGTCGGTGACGCCGGTTTCGATGGCCGTCTACATGGCCACGCTCGCCAACGGCGGCACGCGTGTCACGCCGCACCTGGTGAAGGCGTATGACGAAGGCAAAGGCTGGATGCCGATTCCATCGCCGCCGCCGCAGTCGAAGGTGACCATCGACCACGAGAAGCTGCAGGCGATTCGCGACGGCCTCTGGATGGTCGTGAACGCCGGCGGCACGGGCGGGAGGGCGCGCATCGCGAACGAGGACGTGTCGGGCAAGACCGGCACCGCGCAGGTGATCTCGAACCAGGGCCGCGCGGCAGCCGCGCGCAGCGGCAAGGACTTCCGCGACAACGGCTGGTTCGTCTTCTTCGCGCCGCGCGATCACCCGGCGATCGCGGGCGTCGTCTTCCTCGAGCACGGCATTCACGGGCCGAACGCGGCCTCGCTGGCCCATCACATCCTGGACGTCTTCTTCGCGAAGCAGGATGGCCGGCCGCTGCCGCCGCCGCCGACGCACGACGATCTGCGGCTGGACTACAAGGATCCCATGGCACAGCATGGGGAACCGATCGGGGGCGGCTAGCCGTGGCGTTCATCGAACGGCGTCTCTTCTTCCATCTCGACTGGCTGCTGCTCGCCTCGGTGCTGACCATTGTCGCGATGGGGATCACGATGATCTACAGCGCGACGCAGGCGACGATGCCGAAGCTGTACGTGTCGCAGATCTACGCGCTGCTGCTCGGCCTCGTCGCGATGGTCATCGCGCTGTCGATCGATTACCGCACGCTGGCCGACAAGTCGCACTGGATCTACGCGCTGACACTCGGCCTGCTCGTCTACGTGATGATTTTCGGCGTCGTGCGCGGGGGCGCGCGCCGCTGGATTCCCCTCGGCTTCTTCAACCTGCAGCCCTCCGAGTTCGCCAAGCTCGCCGTGGCGCTGGTGCTGGCCAAGTTCTTCGGCGAGAACCGGCGCCTGCAGCCGACGGGGGCCGACCTGATGACGGGCGCGGCGCTGGCCATCGTGCCGCTGCTGCTGATCGCGCGGCAGCCGGACCTCGGCACGGCCGTCACGCTCGTGCCGGTGTACCTCGTGGTGGGCTACGTGGCGGGCCTGCCGATGCGGGTGCTGGGCATCCTCGCGCTCGCCGGCGTGCTGATGGCGCCGATCGCGTGGAAGTTCGCGCTGAAGGACTACCAGAAATCGCGCATCCTCATGTTCATCGACCCGTCCAAGGACACGCGGGGCGCCGGGTATCAGCAGATCCAGGCGCGCATCACCGTCGGGTCCGGCGGGTTGTGGGGGAAGGGCTTCATGAAGGGCACGCAGGGCCAGCTCCGGTTCCTGCCCGTGGCCCACAACGACTTCATCTTTTCGGCCTGGGCGGAAGAACAGGGGTTCGTCGGCGTGATCGTCGCCCTGGGCCTGTATCTGCTGGTCATCACGCGATCGCTCGAGGCGGCCCGGCTGGCGAAGGATCGCCTCGGAGCGTTCCTCGTGCTGGGCATCCTGGCCAGCTTCACGTTTCAGGTGTTCTACAACATCACGATGTCCGCCGGTCTTGCGCCGGTAAAGGGATTGACGCTGCCGCTGATGAGTTATGGCGGCTCCTCACTGATAGCCACGCTGACGGGGTTCGGGCTGATCCTGAACGTCCGCATGCGGCGGTTCACAAATTGACGAATGACGAATGACGATTGACGAATGACGACTGCCGCTTCCGGACGCTGGGATCCGTCCATGCGCTCGAACCGGCCATCGTCCATCGTCAATCTGCGTTCGTCAATTGGAGCAGGGCATGACCAAGGAGATGATCATCTCCTCGAACGATCACGAGACGCGTGTCGCCATCCTGGAAGACGATCTCGTCGCAGAGCTCTTCGTCGAGCGCGAACGCCAGCGCGGCGTCGTCGGCAACATCTACAAAGGCCGCGTATCGAAGGTGCTCCCCGGGATGCAGTCCGCCTTCGTCGACATCGGTCTCGAGCGCGACGGGTTCCTCTACGTCTCGGACGTCGCCCAGGACCCCGCGACGATGGACGATGCGGACGAGCCCGGCGAGAGTGAGGCGAACGACGAGGCCGAGGCTCCGCGCGAAGCGCCGGGGAAGGGCGACTCGCGTGGCGCGCGCGGCCAGAAGGCCGAGGACAGGGACGAGCCGAAGATCGAGGACCTGCTCCGCGAAGGGCAGGACATCCTCATCCAGGTGGTCAAGGAGCCGCTCGGCACCAAGGGCGCGCGACTGACGTGCCACGCGTCGCTCGCCGGCCGGTTCCTCGTGTTCATGCCGACGGTGGACCACGTCGGCGTGTCGCGGAAGATTGAGTCGCGCGAGGAGCGGAGCCGGCTGCGCGGGATCGTGCGGGAGTTCCGCGAGAAGGAGAACTTCGCCGGCGGCATCATCATCCGCACCGCCGCCTCGGGCCGCCCGAAGGAAGACATCCTCAGCGACCTCGAGTACTTCAACCGGATCTGGAAGGAAACGCGGCAGAAGATGGACTCGCTGCGCGCGCCGGTCGTCGTCTACCGGGAACAGAGCCTCGTCGCCAAGCTGCTGCGCGACCTGCTGACCGACGACTACACGGCGATCCGCATCGACAGCTACCAGGAGTTCCAGCGGGTGCAGGAGCTGGTCGAGCGGATGATGCCGTCGCTCTCCAGCAAGGTGAAGCACTACAACAAGCACTTCCCGATCTTCGAGGAGTACGGCGTCCAGGCCGAGCTCGACAAGGCGCTGCGCAGCAAGGTGTGGCTGAAGTCGGGCGGGTCGATCGTCATCAACCAGACCGAAGCGCTGGTGGCGGTGGACGTGAACACCGGCCGCTACGTCGGCAAGCGGACGTCCGGGCGGCTCGAGGACACGATCGTCAAGACGAACCTCGAGGCGGCCAAGGAGATCGTGCGCCAGATGCGCCTGCGCGATCTGGGCGGCATCATCGTCCTCGATTTCATCGACATGGAGGAGAAGAAGAACCGGCAGAAGGTCTTCCAGGCGGTGGAACAGGAACTCCGGCGCGACCGCGCGCCGTCGAAGGCGCTCCAGGTCTCCGACTTCGGCCTCATCGTCGTCACGCGGAAGCGCGTCAAGCAGAGCCTCGAGCGCGTGCTGACGGAGCCGTGCCCATACTGCTCAGGGAGCGGGGTAATCAAGTCCAGCTCGACGATCTGCTACGAGATCCTGGCGGAAGTGAAGAAGCTCAACATGGATCTCAACGGCCACGGCGTCGTGCTGCGCGTGAACCCCGACATCGCGCGGGCGCTGAAGGAAGAGGAAAGCGGCGTGCTGCGCGACCTGCAGCAGGCGCTCGGCCGCCCGCTGACACTCAGGCCGGACGCGCACCTGCATCACGAGCAGTTCGACCTGATGGCGGTCGGTTAGCGAGCTGCTGTAGCTGGTAGCTGGTGGCGGGCAGCCGCTGCCCGCTATCTGCTGGCCGCTATCCGCTGCCGGCTGCCCGCTTCAGTCCTTCCGCTTATCCTTCCTGTCCTTCCCGTTGTCTGCTTCCGCGCGGCCGACGGTCACGTCGCCGCTGAAGGTCTTGACGATCAGCAGGGCGCTGCCGTCGCCGTAGGTGCCGCGGATGTCGTGGTTCTTGGGCATGCCGGGGATGTCGCCCTCGTCGGGCTGCTTGCCCATCACGAGCGGCAGCTCTGAGTTCACTTCGCCATTGAACGTTCGCGCGGACAGCTCGAAGCCGCCGTTGCCCACCAGCTCGAACCGCACGTCGCCCGAGTGGCTGCTGATCTCGTAGCGACCGCCCTTGCTCATGGAGCCGACGTACTGCACGTTGCCGTTCACCGTCCTGAGCTGCGCGCGATCGCAGGCCGTGTTGAACAGCACCAGGTCGCCGCTGACCGACACCACTTCCAATCCGCGAGCCTTGAGGCCCCTGGCCTCGACGCTGCCGCTCACGGTACTGGCCGACAGGACGTCGGGAGCGGAAGCGTCCGTAATCCTGACGTCGCCCGAGATGGTTTTCAGGCGCAGGACCCTCGGCGTGCCGGTGGCTTCGACCGTGCCGGAGGTCGACTCGACCTGCAGGTCGCCGCGCACCTTCGCGACGGTCACGTCGCCAGAGATCGTCCGCACGAACACCGGAGTGTCGAACGGCACATCGATGGTGAAGCTCACCTCGGCCTGGCTGTTTCGTGCGCGTCCGAGCGACGTCCTCACCTCGAGGCGGCCCGACGTCTCGTTGAAGTCCACGCCGATGTTCTCGAGCTGCGCCTTCCCGTCACCGCCCCAGACCTGCTTCACCGCCGTCACCGCGATCTGATCGCCGGAGACGCCGGTGACGGTGACGTCACCGGCCATGTTGAAGACGTCAAGCGAGGTGCCCGGCGCGACCTTGAACGTGCGGACGATGGTCTGGTTCGCCTCGGCGCCCTTGCGGGCTTCCTGGTAGCGCTCGAACCAGGCGATCCGCTCGGGCGCGATGCGCGCGATCACGCGCGGCGGCGCGCCGGGGTCCTGGGCCGCCGCGGCGGACGGCACGAGGGCCACGAAGGGCGTCAGCAGAAATGCGATCCTTGCGATGAATGGGGTCACGGGAAGTCGGGTCCTCGCTATGACTTGTTCAAGCCGTCGGCAATCCGCGCCGCTTCGGCCTGGTTGCCCTTGCGCATCTCGTTGATGAGCGAAATCGTGTCCTGGAGCAGCGAGATCTTCGTGCGGAACGCGTCGAAGAGGCTCTCCTGCGCGCGTTCGTTCGCCGGGTTCACTTTCAGCGCCGCGCGGCTCTCGTCGATCGACTGGTCGATGACCAGCTGCGCCTTCTGCAGGTTCGCGGCCATCTGCGGATCCAGCGCGCGCTGATCCTTCGCCAGCGCATCGAGCTTCTGGATGGCGTTCTCGAAGTGCGTCTGGGCCTGCTCCAGCTCGGCCTGCAGGGACTTCAGCTCGGCAGCCGTGGCCTCGTTCGAGCCCGGCGCCGGTGTGCTGGCGGCGGACGGTGTCTGTGACGGCGCGGACGAATTGCGCCACTGTCGCATCACGGACGTGATCGCGACGGCCGCCAGCAGAACGGCGGCGATCGCCAGCGGCACGGCCAGCCGCTCGCGCCAGTTCGGCGTCGGCCCGGGCGCGGCCGCAATCGGCGCGGCGACGCGCGGCGCAATCTGCTGCCAGATGCGATCCGGCGGCGTGAGCGGCGGCAGGTGGCTCGTGGCGCGACGGATCGCGAGCAGATCCTCGGCCAGCGCGCGGCATTCGGCGCAGGTTGCCAGGTGCGCGTCCAGCTCGCGGCGGGCGACGCCATCCAGCGTCCCGTCCACCAGCTCGTCGATCCGATCGCGATACGCGTCGCAGTTCATGATTTCCCGTTACGTCCGGCCCGTCATCTGCGCGCCGGCCAGCAGGTCGCGCAGCCGCATCCGCGCCTTGTGCACCTGCGATTTCGACGTGCCCTCGGCGATGCCCAGCATCGCCGCCACTTCGTTGTGCCCGAAGCCCTCAACATCGTGCAGCACGAACGCCGACCGGTAGCCGGGCGGCAGTCGCGCGATCGCGCGCTCGAGGTCCAGGTGCTCCACGCGAATCGCCCCCGCGGCTCGCGGCCTCGGCGGCAGCGCTTCGTCGAGCGTGTCGGTCGTCTGGTCCTCCCGGTGCTGGCGGCTTCTCAGGAAGTCCAGGCAGCAGTTCGTCGCCAGCCGGTAGATCCAGGTCCCCAGCGCCGATTCGCCCTTGAAGCTGTCGAGTTTCCGGTGGACCAGCAGAAAGGCCTCCTGCAGCAGGTCCTCGGCATCAGCCAGCGACCCGGTCAGCCGGTAGGCCAGACTGTAAACCCGGGGCGCGTGGCGGCGGTAAATCTCCTCGAATGCGGCCGGGTCGCCCCGGCGGCACCGGTCCACCAGCAGGCCTTCCGCGGCACGATCGGCTTCTGGTCGGTTAGACGGCGGCATGGGCAGCAGGCGTTGCCTTGGCCAACGGATGGGAGCGTCGGGGCACCTCTTTGAATCTACGTGTCCGGACCGACGATGTTCAGCGGGTCCGCGAGGGCCACCGCACGGCGGAAAACTGCCGGACGCGGCCCCCGCTGACCACGAGGCCCTCGGCGCGCAGCAGCGCCGCCTTCAGCATCTCGTTGCCGCCATAGCCACCAAGCCGGCCGGCGGCCGCTATCACGCGATGGTAGGGCAGGCCAGGCGCGCCTCCCCCGCGCATGATGTTGCCCACCGCCCGCGCCGCACGCGGCTTGCCGGCGAGGCGCGCGATGTCGCCGTACGTCGTGACGCGTCCCGGCGGAATCCGCCGGACCGCTGCGATCACACGCCGAGTGAAGGCGCTGGACGCGGATGCCCTCGGCCGCTTCATTGCCGCGGCAGCACTTCGTCCAGCGGGTGGCCGGTTGCGGTGGGCAGGCTGATCCCGCAGAGGCGCGCGAGCGTCGGCGCGATGTCGGCCGGCGTGACGGCCGTCTCGTATCGGCCTTTCGCGATGCCGCCGCCGAACAGGATCAGCGGCACGCGCTGGTCGTAGTCGTTGTACGTACCGTGCGTCGTCGCGTTGCCGGGGATGATCGTCTTGTCGTCGGAGACGAAGATCCAGTTCGCCTTCGGGATGATCAGCAGGTCGCCGCTGCGCCCGGGAAAGTAGCTCTTTCGCGCCGCCTGCGTGGCGGCGTCCTCGTCAGCTGCCGGCGGAGCTGCCAGAGTCCGGCCGTCGATCACGCGCTGCACGCCAGGCACCGCTTCGATGCCGTGAATCACGCTTGCGAGCAGCTCGGGATCGGCGGTCAGCTTCTCGAAGGCGCCCGCGCGGAAGTAGAGCTCGCTGTAGGCCTGGGCCGCCACCCAGTGGCCCGCGCCGTACTTCGCGGACATCGTCTGGTCGGTGCGCGCCATGATGTCGTTCATCATGATCCGCCCGGCGTCTTTTCCCTCAGCCTTGGCCTGCTCGGGGATCTCCGCAACGCCGTGATCGGCCGTGAATGCCAGCACGTAACGATCCGTGCCCACTTTCTTGTCGAGGTCCGCGAGGAACTTCCCGAGCGTCTCGTCGAGCCGCATCAGGACGTCCTGAATCTCGTGGCTGCGCGGGCCGAAGTCGTGGCCCACGACGTCGAGCGCCGAGAAGCTGATCGCCAGGTAATCGGTCCCCGGTCCTTGACCGAGCTTCATGCCGTCGATCGCCGCGCTGGCCATCCGCGCGACGTATGCGTCGGAGTACGGGCTCTCCTCCCACGCCGCGTAGAAGAACGTCGTCGGCTTGCCGTCGCGCGGCTGCAGCAGGTGCGGGAAGGTCGGGTCCCACTCCGGGGGCGGCTTCTCGCCAAGGCCCGCATCTTCGTACTTGTAGTCGCTGCCCTTCCCCATGCGGCTCCAGCTCTTGCCGAAGTCCGCCTCGACCGGGTTCGACTGGATGAAGCGCAGCAGCGACTTCTCGGGCGCCGGCGCATACGCCGTCGAGCTGCTCCATCCGTTTCCCTGCAGCCACAGGGCCGCGTCGGCCTTCTGCCCGGCCAGCATCGCCGCGGAGGCCCGCTTCATCGACAGCGTGACGATGTGGCCATGCTGCGGGGAGTCGGCGAGCGCGTCGGCGAAGGTCGGCGCCTTCAGCAGCCGCGCCCCGCCGCCGGCGCCAGGCTGACGATCGCCGTAGGGAACCTCACGCCCCGTCGCGTCGCTCGAGCAGGAGACGTTCTTCTGCGTCTCGCGGTCCCACCAGGTGTTGTTGATGATCCCGTGCGTTGATGGAAACGTACCCGTGGCTATCGTCGCGTGCCCGGCGCATGTGAGCGTGGTCAGGTACGGATACGCGGCGTTCGGGTACACGGCGCCCTCGTCGAGCAGCCGGCGCAGTCCTTTCGTCCAATGGCTGCCGTAGTCCTCCACGTAGTCTCGCCGCATCTGATCGACGACGATCACGACCACGAGCGAAGGCCGTGTCGCGGCCAGCGGCGTGGTTGCCGTGGCGAACGAGAACAGGCCGAGGACACATCCGAACAGTGCGCGTCGCATCATGATTGAGCCGTCCGCCAGTCAGTCAGAGCAGGGTGAGCGGGTCCAGGTGGAACCCGGCGGGATCGACGGGTGCGATGACCGTCTCGGGCCACTGGCCCCCCGGCGTGCTCTCCCACAGGTTGACTTCGTAGTGGCGTTCCAGGGACTGTCCCGCCCCGTCGACGACGACGCGGACGCGCGGCCGGTGCGGATCCGGCGCGTACACGCGCAGCACCACTCCGATCTCGTTCGTGTTGAGCTTCACGATGTTGCCGGGCGGGTAGATGCCAATGAGTTGCACGAAGCGCCGCACGAGGTGCTTGTCGAACTGCTCTCCATCATTCGCTTCGAGGACGGCCCGGACACGGTCGCTCGGGTGCGCCTTCTGATACTTGCGCTGCGATCGCATCGCGTCGTAGACGTCCGAGATCGAACAGAGAATCGTACACAAGTTCAGCGTGTCCCGCTTGACTCCATTCGGATAGCCCGTGCCGTCACGCCGCAGGTGGTGCTCGAAGGCGACGATCGGCGAGATGGGCGGCATCTCCGGCGTCCGCCGCAGGATCTCCGCGCCGTCGACGACGTGCCGCTTCATGATCTCGAACTCGTCGTCTGTCAGCTTCGCCGGCTTGTTGAGGATCTCGGGCGGCGTGCGGACCTTGCCGATGTCGTGCATCAGGCCGGCGAGGCCGAACTCGCGAAGCAGCGGCCCGTCGATGCCGAGCGCCCGCGCCTGGGCCATCGTGAGGATCGACACGTTCACCATGTGCGTGAACGTGTAATTGTCGTAGTTCTTGAGCGCGGTCAGCGCAATGAGCGCCGTGCGGTTCTGCGCGACGGCCTGCGCCAGCGTGTCCACCATGCCGCGTGCCGCACCGGGATCGGGCCGGCCCTCCTTGGCCGACTGATCCCACAGCCGCTCGGCCAGCTTCGTCACGTCGCCGTACATCGCGCGGATCGACGCCATGTCGGCGAGCGACGTGTCCACGCGCTGCTCGACCTGGATGCGCCCGATCTCGATGTGCTCGAAGTCGGGAAGGAGCGTGTCGACCGGCGCATCCAGCTTGCGATCCACCGATGCCAGGGCCGTCACGAGCGACGTGATTTCTTCGTGGCCGACGTCGCGATCGATGACGATGCGCTCGACGCCCGCGCGCCTGAGCCTCCGCAACAGGTCGGTCATCGTGCCGCTCGCCTTCGGCACCGGCACGTCGCCGACGACGAATTCGTCGCCGACGATGCCGAGCGTGATCGAGCGCTGCTTGCCGATCACCAGTCCGATGACTTCAGTGAGCGCAACCGTGTTGCGTGACACCAGCGGATGCGTCGGTGCGTAGAGTTGTGCGCCGCGGAATGCCGACGCGAAGCGACGCAGCAGCTCGTCGGCGAGCTGAACACGCCGGTTGTGGTCGATCACGCCGAGGGCTCCTTCGACTCCTGCTCGCGCGCGCCACGAGCCGGCGCCACGCCGCGCGCGATCTGCTGGCGGGCCGCCGAGCGCACGCCGCGGCTGCCCATGGCGGCCGCATCCTGCAGCACGGTGAGAGCTTCAGGCGTCCGCGTCTCGCCCAGCGCTTCGGCCACCATCGATCGGATCGCCGCGGTTCGGAACGGCGCCCACCACTCGCCATCGTACAGCGCCGTCTTCAGCGCTTCCACCGACTCGGGGCCGCCAAGCGTCCCGAGCGCCTCGATCGCCGTTTCGTACACGGTCCGCAGCGTGCGGCGATAGTCGCGCGTCCTGACGATGTGGGAGAAGAGCGGGATCGCGCGCTCGTCGCGGATCGACACGAGCGCCGCCGTGATGGCTTCGCGCGAATGCTGGTCGCCACCAGCAAGGGCTCTCTCCAGCACCGCAAAGGCCTCTTCCGATCCGATGTTCACGATCGCGCGGATGGCTTCGCGCTGGACGTTCGGCTCCTTGTCTTCGACCAGGGGGGCCAGTTCGGTCAGGGCATCGTTGCCCCCGAACTTGCTCAGGAGGTGGATCGCGGTACGCCGCACTGCCGGGTTTGCCGACTGCTTCAGCTGCTCGACAGCGTCCCGCCCACGGCTGCCGAAGCTGACGAGGATGTCCGTCAGACGGCGGAACGCGCGGCCGCGCTCTTCGGCCGCGAGCGATTCGGCCAGCGGCTTGATGGTCCCGCCCCCGAGCGCGTGGCACAGCTCCTTGGCCAGCTCCGCCGCCGCGTCATCCACTGTCCGCAAATGGCCCACCATTGACTGCATGAGATGGCCGGCGGCCAATCGATCGATGGCGGCGACTGCGAAGGCGCGACGATCGGCGCGGCCGTCGCCGCCCGCTTCGGTGGCGATCGCCTTCGTCAGCGGCACGGCCGATTCGAAGTCGCCGAGCAGGACGAGGTCGTCGATGTGCGCCACCGCCGGCTCCAGCACGTCGCGCCAGCGGTCGGGATCGGGTTCGACGCGCAGCAGGTCGAGCAGAAGCCGCAGGTCGAGCCCGCGCACTTCGGCATCAGCCACCGTGGCGAGCCACGCCGCGATCCGCTCGGGCGGGTCGTCGCTGACGCGCTCGACGTCAATGGCCTGGGTGCGCGCCCCGCTGAGCTCGCGGGCGTAGTCGGTCGAGACGAACTTGTCGTCGCGATACGACAGCAGCATCTCCGAGGCGCGCTGCCACAGATCCTGGAACGTCGTCTCACGGCCGAGCGGCGTCTTGAGGATTTCCTCCTGCGCCAGCTCCACCAGCCCGGCCCTGCGATCGTCTTCGCCGACCAGCGCCTGGAAGGCCTGCGCCAGCCGCGCCGTGGCGCCGCGTTCAGCGACGACTGAGCTGGCGACAAAGGTGGCGATCGTCTGGTCGCTCATCCGATCGACCATCGCGCCGACGACGTCGAGACCGCCCTGGGGCGCCTGGTACCGCTCGGTCAGCAGCTCCAGCATCACCTCCGGGGACAGATGGCCAGCTGCCGCGGCGGCGTTCTGCAGCACGGGCTCCAGCAGCTCGGGGCTCGCGGTCGTCACGGCCCTGGCAACCAGCCGCAGCAGCCGGATGAGGGCGCGCGACTGTGCGCGCACGCCGCCGCCCTCGCTCGCCTCGGTATCGACGTGGCGCGTCAGTTCGAGCAGGCGTTCCTTGTCGGTCGCGATCTCGACCAGGGCTTTCAGTGTGTCCTGGTCGAGGTCGACTGCGTCGCCCTCGAGGCAGAAGCGCACGATCGACTCCCAGGCGGCGTCCATGCCGCTCTTCCGCTCGCGCAGCACTTCGGCGTAGTCGATCTCGCGCAGCGTGATGTGCTGGCCGCCGGTGGCCGCCCACAAGCGGCCGATGCCGCCTTCCAGCAGCAACTCCTGTGTCGGCCGGCCGAGCAACTGCAGGAAGCTATGCCAGGCCGCCGGGTCGGCCGCGCCGACGATGCGCATCTCGCCGATGAGGTGATCGTGGAGCAGGGTGGCGAGCTCCATGATGGCCGAGTCGGGCCGCGCCGGCTTGCGTCCGTCCACGGCGAGGCCCTCTGGCGCGACGGTGACGGTCAGAGGTCCTCCGGCGGTCGCGCGGCCCGCGGATTCCACCAGCCGCATCAGCGCCATCGATGTCGAGGGGTGTCCGCCCGGATAGAGGGTGACGGAGCGAGTGGCTGCCTTGCAGGCGCGGGCGAAGTCGGTCAGCCGCTGCGCGAGGTCGGGCGAGAGCGTCTCGTCGGGCGTTCCGTGCGTCATCAACTGGGGATGTCGAGGGATTCCGGCCCGGCGATCGGACCGGAATCCGCGGGTATTGTATCCGACACCACGCGCCATGTCTGGCCCATCGGAGCGCCCAATCCTCTATACTTGGCGCCTTCATGCGAGCCGTCGATCTCATCGTCCGCAAGCGCGACGGCGGGCGGATGACGCGCGAGGAAATTGACTGGTTCGTGGCGGGCGTCACCGACGGCTCCGTCCCCGACTACCAGGCCTCGGCGCTCCTGATGGCCATCGTCTTCCGCGGGCTGGATGACGAGGAGACGCTCTGGCTCACCGACGCGATGGTCCGGTCGGGCGACCGGGCCGACCTCACCGCGCTCCGGGGCGTGAAGGTGGGGAAGCACAGCACGGGCGGCGTGGGCGACAAGACGTCGCTGGTGGTGGTGCCGCTGGTCGCCGCCTGCGGCGCGCTCGTGCCCAAGAGCTCCGGCCGCGCGCTCGGCCACACGGGCGGGACGATCGACAAGCTCGAGTCGATTCCGGGGTTCCGCGTCACCCTGACGTCCGAGGAGTTCCTGTCACAGGTCAGCGCGATCGGCTGCGCCTTCGTCGGGCAGTCGAAGACGCTCGCGCCGGCCGACAAGAAACTGTACGCGCTGCGCGACGTCACCGGCACCGTCGAGAGCCTGCCGCTCATCGCCTCGTCGATCATGAGCAAGAAAATCGCCGAGGGCACTGATGCGCTCGTGCTGGACGTGAAGGTCGGCGCCGGCGCATTCCTGAAGTCACTTCCCGAGGCACGGAAGCTTGCCGATGCGATGGTCGCCATCGGGACGCGCGCCGGCCTGCGTACGCGCGCCGTGCTCACCGCGATGGAGGCGCCCCTGGGACTCGCGGTAGGGAACTCGCTCGAGGTCATCGAGGCGATCGAGACGCTCAAGGGCCGCGGTCCGGATGATTTCCGCGAGCTGTGCCTGTTGCTGTCCGCCCACCTGCTGGTGGTGGCCGGCCTTGCGCCGGATCTCGACGCGGCTCGGCAGACGCTGGACGCCGCGGTGGCGTCGGGTGCGGCGCTCGATCGATTCCGTCAGCTCATCGCGCACCAGGGCGGCGATGCGGGCGTCGTCGACGACTACGCACGTTTTGCGCAACCGGCGCGCGTCGAACACCTCGCGTCGCCGGCCTCGGGCTACGTCGCCGCGCTGAAAGCGGATAGCATCGGCCGCGCGTCGATGCTGCTGGGCGCGGGCCGCGAGCACGTTGGCGACGCCATCGACTACGGGGCCGGGATCGTGCTGCGCGCCCGGCCGGGCGATCACGTGGACGCGGGCGCGCCGCTGGCCGAGCTCCACGTCGGCAGCGAGGCGCGGGTCGATCAGGCGCGGGCGCTCGCGGCGTCGGCCTTCACTCTGGCCGCGGCTCCGCCGACGCGGTCGCCGCTGGTGCTCGACGTCGCGGCCTGAGCAGATCCACACGTCATGTCCAACGACCGTTCGCTCCGCTTCGCGTGTGCCGGCACCGCCTTCGCGCTCGCCGTCCTCGCGTACTTCCTGCAGGGCCACGTCGACCCGCGGGCGCAGGCGCTGTGCGGCATCGTCTGCTTCATCCTGATCATCGCCTCGTGCTCGTCGAACCTGCGGGCCGTGAACGTCAGGACCGTGGCGTGGGGGATTGGCCTGCAGCTGCTGCTGGCCGTCTTCATCCTGAAGTTCGAGATCTTCGGCGTCCGCCCCGGCTATGAGTTCTTCAACGGCGTCGCGGCGGTCGTGAAGCGGTTCCTCGCGTTCACGCGCGAAGGCGCGACGTTCGTGTTCGGCGATCTCGCCAAGCAGGAAGTCCTCGGCAAGGTGCTGCCGAACGGGTTCGTGTTCGCCTTCACGGCGCTGCCGACGATCATCTTCATCTCGTCGTTCTTCACCGTCCTCTACTACTACGGCATCCTGCAGCGGGTGGTCGCGCTGATGGCGCGCGCGATGATGTATCTGATGCGGACCAGCGGCGCCGAGACGCTCTCGGTGGCGGCCAATGTCTTCATGGGCCAGACCGAGGCGCCCCTCATCGTCAAGCCGTACGTCCCTCGCATGACGCAGTCGGAGCTGCTCACCCTGATGGTGGGCGGCATGGCCCACATCTCGGGCGGCGTAATGGCCGTGTACATCGGCCTGGGGGCTGATCCCGTCGCGATCCTCACCACCAGCGTGATGGCGGCGCCGTGCTCGCTCTACCTGTCCAAGCTGCTGTTTCCCGAGATGCACGAGCCCGAGACGCGCGGCCGGGTGAAGATGGTGATCGAGAAGCAGCACGTGAACGTGATCGACGCGGCGGCCTCGGGCGCGTCCGACGGCATGACGCTGGCCATCAACGTGGCGGCGATGCTCATCGCGTTTCTCGCCTTCATCGCGCTATTCGACTACGTGCTCGGGCTGATCAACCCGTCGCTGACGCTTGCGCGAGTGTTCTCCGTCGTCTTCGCGCCGGCCGCCGTGCTGATGGGCGTCCCCAGCGCGGACGTCGCGCCGCTGGCCGATCTGCTCGGCACGAAGCTGGTGGCCAACGAGTTCGTCGCGTTCGTGAAGCTGACGACCGAATACCGCACCGCGCTTTCGCCTCGCTCGTACGTTCTGGCGACGTACGCGCTCACGGGTTTCGCGAACTTCGGCTCGATCGGAATTCAACTCGGGGGCATCGGGGCGATGGCGCCGACGCGCCGCAGCGACCTCGCGCGCCTCGGCACCCGCGCACTGTTCGCGGGGTTCCTCGCGACGCTCATCAACGCATCGATCGCGTCGTTGTTTCTTCCACCATAGGCTCATGGACCCATGGACCCATGGACCCATGGACTCATGGACCTACGGACCTATGGACCGGAAGTGAGAACCAGGAAATGTCGTACTTCGACGAGGTTGAGGAAGCCGCCGCCTACATCCGCGCGTGCGTTCCACAGATCCCCGACGTTGCGGTCGTGCTCGGCTCGGGGCTCGGGGCGTTTGCGGACCGGCTCGATGCGACGACGAAGCTGGCGTACACAGACATCCCGCACTGGCCGGCGTCACGCGTGATTGGGCATGCCGGCACGTTCTTCGCCGGCCGTGCCGCGGGGCGACGGGCGGCCGTCCTGGCGGGCCGCGCGCATTTCTACGAAGGTCATTCCCTGGAAACCGTGACCTTCGGCGTGCGCGTGCTGGGCCGGCTGGGGGTGAAGATGCTGGTGCTGACCAACGCCGCCGGCGGCATCAACGCGTCGTTCATGCCCGGCACTCTCATGGTGATCGACGATCACATCAACCTGATGGGCAGCAATCCCTTGATTGGGCCCAACGAGACACGCTTCGGCGCCCGATTTCCGGACATGACCGAGGTGTACTCAAAGCGGTTGCGAGCCATTGCCGATCGCGCGGCGACGACCGTGAAAGTGCCCGTGAAGCACGGCATCTACGTGGGGCTGCACGGCCCGAGCTACGAGACGCCGGCCGAGATCCGCTACCTTCGCACCATCGGCGCCGATGCCGTCGGCATGTCCACCGTTCCCGAGGCCATCGTCGCGCGCCACATGGGAATGGTCGTGCTCGGGATCTCCTGCATCACGAACCCGGCGGCCGGCGTGTTGCCGGCGCCGCTCGACCACAACGAGGTGATGGCGGTAGCTGCGAAGGCCTCAGAGCACTTCATCGCGCTGCTGGAGGGCATCCTTGGCGGCCTCTGATCCGCTGGTGAAGGCCGCGCGCCGCGCGCGCCGCCACGCGGTCGCGACATTCTCCGGCTTCAAGGTGGGCGCCGCGCTCGAAACGGCGGACGGCGCCATCGTCACGGGCTGCAACGTGGAGAACGCCACGTACGGCCTTACTATCTGCGCCGAGCGCGTGGCGATGTTCACCGCGCTCGCCGCGGGTCACCGCCGCTTCCGCCGCGTCGCCGTGGTTGCGGACACCAACACCCCGACGCCCCCGTGCGGGGCATGCCGGCAGATTCTCTGGGAGTTCGGCGGCGACCTCGAGGTCATCCTCGCGAACCTGCGCCGCGAGACCGGCCGCCACCGCCTCGCCGATCTGCTGCCCCTGCCATTCGACGCGAAACTGCTCGAATAGGGCCCGACATCGTCTGCGACGAGCAGAACTAAAGTTCTGCTCCACAAGTGTCCGGACCCTGCCCTGTAAGTTCCAACAGGACCCGACACCGTCAGTTTCGTGAGGACCCGGTACCGTCAGTTCCCAAGGACCCGACATCGCCAGTACAATCGAACGGATATGCTTCCGACGATTGAGTGGCGCGATGACGCCGTCGTGATGATCGATCAGCGCAAGTTGCCTGGCGAAGAGATCTACGTGCACTGCAAGACCGTCGCCGAGGTGGCGAAGGCAATCAGGACCATGGTGATCCGCGGCGCGCCGGCCATCGGCGTCTCCGCCGCGATGGGCCTGGCGCTCGGCGTGAAGACCAGCAAGGTCACCGGGACCCAGAAGCTGGCCGCCGAGTTCTACAAGATGTGCGAGCTGATGGCCGGCACGCGCCCGACGGCGGTGAACCTCTTCTGGGCCATCGACCGGATGAAGGCGGCCTTCGCCGCCGGCGTCGCGGCCGGTGAGTCGGTAGAGCAGCTTCAGGCGAGGCTGATCAGAGAGGCACAGCAGATTCACGACGAGGACGTCGCGAGCTGCCGCGCGATCGGCATGCATGGCGCGGAGGTGGTGCCAGACGACGCCCGCATCCTGACGCACTGCAACGCGGGCGCGCTCGCGACCGCAGGGTACGGTACGGCGCTCGGCGTGATTCGCGGCGCCGCCGAGCGCGGCAAGCGCGTCGCCGTGTTCGCCGACGAGACACGTCCGTTCCTCCAGGGCGCTCGGCTCACCGCGTGGGAGCTGGTGCGTGACGGCATCGACACGACCGTCATCACCGAGAGCATGGCGGCGCCGCTGATGCGCGACGGCCGCATCGACCTGGTCGTTGTCGGCGCCGATCGCATCGCCGCCAACGGGGACACTGCCAACAAGGTGGGCACCTACACAGTCGCGCTCGTCGCTCGCGAGCATCGCGTGCCGTTCTACGTGGCAGCGCCCGTCTCGACCATCGATCTCGAGACGCCCGACGGTGCGCACATTCCCATCGAGGAACGCGACGGCAGGGAAGTCACGCACGTGAAGAACATCCGCCTCGCGCCCGAAGGCGCCAAGGTGTACAACCCGGCTTTCGACGTCACGCCGCACGCGCTCATCGCCGGCATCATCACCGAGCGCGGTATCGCGCGGGCGCCTTACACCGAGTCGCTCGCGGCCATCGTCGGCCGCACGCTGGCCTCGACGTCGTGAGAGTCGTCTTTCGTCCCTCGTTCTTCGTCCCTGGTAAGCAGCGTTGAGGATGCTCGGCATCGAGACCTCCTGCGACGAAACCGCGGCCGCGGTGGTCGAGGAGACTGCGGATGCCGGGCGACCGTGGATCGTGCGGTCCAACGTCGTGGCCTCGCAGGCAGACATCCACCGCGAGTGGGGCGGCGTGGTGCCGGAGCTGGCGTCGCGCCAGCACGTGCGCGACATCTGCGGCGTCGTCGAGCGCGCACTGGAGCAGGCCAGTCTGCGTCTCGACGAAATCGACGGCGTCGCCGTGACCGAGGGGCCCGGGCTCGTCGGGTCGCTGCTCGTGGGGGTCTCGTTCGCCAAGTCCCTCGCCGCGGCGCGGAAGCTTCCGCTCGTGCCGGTGCACCATCTGGCAGGGCACATCGAGTCGCTGTTTCTCCAGAACGGCCCGTTGGCGCTGCCGTCGGCCGTGCTCGTCGTTTCCGGCGGTCATACGAGCCTGTATCTGGTCACGGCGCCTGGCGCCTACCGCCTCCTCGGGCGAACGCGCGATGACGCCGCCGGCGAAGCGTACGACAAAGTGGCCAAGCTGCTGGGACTCGGCTATCCCGGCGGGCCCGTCGTCGATCGTTTGGCCCGTCAGGGCAACGATCGCGCGATCGACCTGCCGCTGACCCGCATCACCCACGCCGACCGCAACGCGCCGCAACTGCCCGGGCGGCTGGACTTCAGTTACAGCGGCTTGAAGACGGCGGTGCTGCGGCACGTCGAGTCCCGGAAGGCCGCCGGCGCCTGGCCGCCGTCCGATCAGGAAGTGGCCGACCTCTGCGCCAGCTTCCAGCGCGTCGTCGTCGAATCGCTCCTCGACCGCCTGTTCGCCGCGGCCGGGCAATACGGCGCTGCGAGCGCCGGCATTGCCGGCGGCGTGTCGGCCAACAGCCGGCTGCGCGCCGACGCGCTCGCGACGGGCGAGAAGGTGGGCCTGCCTGTCTACATCCCGAGCCTCGCGCTTTCCACCGACAACGCCGCGATGATCGCCGCCGCCGGCCTCCGCCGGTTCGCGGCGGGCGTGCGCGCCGGCGCCGACCTGAACGCCGACGCCAGCCTGACGCTGTAAGGCCGTGACCGCCACGAGCTGGTCGCTGCGCACCCGACTGGTGCTCGGTGTCTCGCTCGTCGTCGCCGTCGTGCTCGGCGTCGAGTCGCTGCTCGAGATTCGCTTGTTCGAGAAGGCGGCCGACCGAGACTTGCGCGAGACCGGGCTCGTGACCGCCGAGGCGGTCGTTGACGACTTCGAGCTGCGGCCGGGCGCGCCGGTCGAATCCGAGCTCGACTCGGGGCTCCACGAGTTCGCGCGATCGGTGCCCCAGGTTCGCGCCATCTCGATCGTCCGGCTCGACGGCGATCGTGCCGTCATCATCGCGAGCACGACGTCCCGCGAATCGGACACCGCGCTCGCGCTCGCACGCCGCACGCTGCTCGAGGGTGAGCAGGGCTGGCAGGATGATGGTGCGCTCTCGCGCCTGGCGTTGAAGACGGCGCCAACCGGCGGGCCGCCGGCGGCCGTCGTCGTGACAATGTCGCTCGTATCGATGTCGCAACTGCGCACACGCGGGCGCATCGTTTCGCTCTGGCTCGTGCCGATCGCCATCGTGGTGATGACGCTGATGCTCGACCAGTTGCTGCGTCGCCAGGTGTATCGTCCGATTGCCTCCTTGCGCGACACGATGACGCGCGCGGGGGGCGGCGACCGCTCGGCTCGCGCGCCGATCGCGCGAATGGACGAGATGGGTGCGCTCGCGACAGGCCTCAACCAGATGCTCGATCAGCTCGCCGACTTCAACCGCGCGCTCGAGGAACGCATCTTCGACGTGACGGGCGAGCTGGATCGCACCCACGCCGAGCGTATTCAGGACTACCAGCGGATGCTCGAACTGCGAGAGGCGCTGGCCGAAGCGGAGCGGATGGCCGCCGTGGGACAGACCACGGCGAGCGTTGCGCACCAGGTCGGCACCCCGCTCAATCTGATCTCCGGCCACGTGCAAGTGCTGCTGTCCAAGCCCGACCTGACACCGGATTGGGAACGGCGGCTGCGCCTCGTGCAGGAACAGATCGCCCGCGTCGCCGATTCGGTGCGCAGCCTGCTCGAACACTCGCGGCGGCCGGGTCCGGCGTCGGCGATCGATCCGGGCGCGCTGCTCGAGTCGATTGCGGATCTGATCCGCCCCAGGCTGATGGCCTGCGGCGTTCGCCTGGAGCAGAACGTGGACGATGACCTGCCGCCGATCCTCGGCGCGCGCGACGAACTGGAAATGGCGCTGCTCAATCTGGTCAGCAACGCCATCGACGCCATGCCCACGGGCGGGGACCTCCAGCTTGGCGCCAGCCTGACCGGTGAGGCCGTCCGCATCACCGTCCAGGATTCTGGCCTCGGTATTGCACCGGACCTGTTGCCCCGTATCTTCGAGCCGTTCGTGACGACCAAGGCGCCAGGACGGGGCACCGGGCTCGGGCTGAGCATCACGCGTGATGTCATCGCCCGGCTCGGGGGCGCCATTTCTGCCGAACCGGCTGAAGGCGGAGGCACGGTCTTCGTGATCACGCTGCCGGCCGAGGGGCATGTGAGTGCATCCAATGTCGACCCTGCTCATCGTTGACGACGACGCGGAAACCGTGCGGTTCATGGAGGAGCTGCTGGCCGAGCCTGGCCGTCAGATCCTGAGCGCCGGCACGCCCGACCGCGCCCTGGCGCTCGTGCGCGAGCACGAGGTGGACGTGGTGGTCTCCGACATCCACCTGAACGCGGATCGCTCAGGCCTCGATCTGCTGCGCGCCGTGCGATCCGGCGGCCACCCGGCGCGCGTGGTGCTGATCAGCGGCTTTGGCACGCTGGAGACCGCGATCGACGCCGTGCGCCACGGGGCCTTCGACTACGTCAGCAAGCCGTTCGACATCGCGGAGGTGAAGGCCACGGTCGAGCGGGCATTGACGGCCTCGGAGCCGCCGCCCGAGGCGCCAACGCCCATCGAAGCCCCGCCGGGGCTGATTGGCCGGTCGCCGGCGATGCTCGCCGTCTACAAGCAGATCGCCCACGCCGCCGGCGCGCAGGCGCCCGTGCTGGTCGTCGGCGGCAGCGGCACCGGCAAGGAGCTGGTCGCGCGGGCCATCCATCGCCACGGCCGCCGCGCGGCCAGGCCGTTCGTGCCGGTCAACTGTGGCGCGTTGACCGAGACGCTTCTGGAGTCGGAGCTGTTTGGCCACACCCGCGGCGCGTTCACCGGCGCCGTCAACGACGCGCGGGGACTGTTCGAGCAGGCGCAGGGCGGCACGATTTTCCTGGATGAAATCAGCGAGACGTCGCCCGCGCTCCAGGTGAAGCTGCTGCGCGTCCTGCAGGAAGGCGAAGTGCGGCCGGTCGGCGCCAGCCGCACGGTGAAGGTGGATGTCCGCGTGGTGGCCGCCACCAACGTGGATCTCGAGGAAGCCGTCGCCGCTGGCCGGTTCCGGCAGGACCTCTACTACCGGCTGAGCGTTCTCGTCATCCGCGTGCCCGCGCTTAAAGGCCGTCGCGACGACATCCCGCTGCTGGTCGAGCGCTTCCTGCAGAACGCGTGCGGCCGCGCCGGGCGGACGATGACCATCGCGCCGGGGGCACTCGAGCGACTGGTCAGCTACGACTGGCCCGGCAACGTTCGCGAGCTCGAGAACACCATCGAGCGGCTGGTGCTCACCTCACCCGGCCACGTCATCACCGCCGACGACGTGCGTCTCGGCTCCGCGACATCGGAAACCAGGACGCCAGGCGGCGGGCTCGAACCCCGGATGTTCGAGGGCCTGCCGACGCTCGACGAGCTGGAGCGCCGCTACCTGTTGCACGTGCTCGACGCCGTCAGCGGGAACCGCACGCGCGCGGCCGAAGCGCTCGGCATCGATCGGCGCACGCTATACCGGATGGCGGAGCGCTTCAGCCTGTCGCTGCCGGAGCCGGGCGGCAGCAGCGATGCCGACAAGGTCAGTGAGCCCCGATCATGACCGACGACGCGGTACGGCGGCCGGCGGATTCGGTGTAGCGCACCTTCGCCGGCGAGCCGCTCCACCTGCCCAGCTCCTGCGGCGTCGCCACCCTCGGGCCGCGGTGGATAGTCGTCGCGTCGCCGACCACGAAGGATTCGTTACCTCGGGTTGTCTTGATCGTCAGCAGGTGAGTCGCGGCATCGAAGCGCTGAATGGTGCCTGTCGCTGAGAGCGCAGGTTTCGGATCGGACGCAAGCTGCGCCCTGGCCGCCAGAGCCCCGGCGCCGAGCAGTCCTGGCGTTGCCGCGATTGCCACCGCAAGAAGCCACACACGCAACATGGTCTGCGGTTCCTCAGAGTCAAGTTGTGTGCCAGGAACGCGCCCTCTTCGGGACGACGACCGGGGCTCCAGTCCCTGGAAATAACGCGAGGGCGTGCGGCAATTGCGCCCCAGCGTGGCGGGACGGCTTGCCGGTACGGCCGATTCGGCGGGCCGCAGGCGATATGATCGCCGCGATGACGGTCTACACCGACTACCTCTGGTTCAACACCTCGAAGCGGCGCGAGGTCGTTCGCATCACCGACGATGTCGCTTCCATCGTCTCGAAGAGCGGCGTGCGTGAGGGCATGGTGCTCGTGTCGGCGATGCACATCACGGCCGGCGTGTACGTCAACGACTGGGAGAGCGGCCTGATCGCGGACATGCAGGACTGGCTCGAAAAGCTCGCGCCCGCAGGCCTGCCGTACAGGCACCATCAGACCGGAGAGGACAACGCCGACGCGCATCTGAAGCGCACCCTGCTCGGGCATCAGGTGATCCTGCCCATCACCGCCGGCACATTGGATCTCGGCCCGTGGGAGCAGGTGTTCTACGCGGAGTTCGACGGCCGCCGCCGCAAGCGTGTCGTCGTGAAGGTGATGGGCGAGACATGAGCCAGGATCCGTTCGACCTCGTCCGTGAGTGGTTCGCGGCCTACAACCGCGACGACCTCGACGTCCTCGAAAGCCTATACGGTCCGACGGCCTCGCTGGAGCAGGACCAGGCGCTCACGCAGAGCCGCGACGAAATCCGCACTGTGCTGGGCCGCTACTTCGCGGAGTGGCAGCCGGCGTTCGAGGGCGGGATTCGCCGGCGCGTTCGCGTGATCGGGCGGATCGAAAGCGGCACGATCCACGCCGAGTGGACCGAGCGCGAGCGGCTCAACCCGGCCAGTGCCGTTCGCGAGCGCCGCGGCTACTCGGATTTCGTGATCGAGTCGGGCACCATTCAGATGCAGCGGGAGGTTGCCGTCGCCGGTGCGCTGCCCGAGGAAGACTCTCCGCCGCCTGCCGAAGGGCCGCCGCCGTCGCGCCGCTATCCTCCCCGTCCCGTGGTCGGTGTCGGCGCGGTGATCTTCGACGAGGGCCGGGTGGTCCTGATCAAGCGCAAGTACGAGCCGCTGGCGGGGCAGTGGAGCCTGCCTGGCGGCGCGCTCGATCTGGGCGAGTCGCTCGAGGCCGGCGTCGCGCGCGAGATTCGCGAAGAGACGGGCCTCGAAGTGCACGTCGGCCCCGTCGTCGAGGTGTTCGATCGGATCCTGCTCGATACCGACGGCCGCGTGCGCTATCACTTCGTGCTGATCGACTACGTGTGCCGGCCGATTGGCGGCACGTTGCAAGCCGGCTCGGACGTCGCCGACGCGGTGCTGGTGGATCCCGCCGAGCTCGCGCCATTCCGCCTGACGCCGAAAGCCGCCGCCGTGATCGAGCGCGCGCTCACGATGGTGCCCGAGCTGTCGGGTTGATGAGTGGCGTGACCACTTCGGACGCGGTGCGGGAAACCTGCTACAGTGGCGTCACCTCGCTGGCATGCGCAACGGTGTGCCGCCTGAACGTCCCGCATTCTTCGACCACCCCAGCGACCGTGTCCGCGCGCGGCAGGCGCAGATCGAGCGTCTGCAGGTGAAGCTCGAACGCACGTACCGGAACTGGCTGACATGCCGTTCGCCCGAGCTGAAGGAAATGCTCGAAGCGAAGGTGCTCGAGTACGAGGACCGCATCGAGCAGCTCGATCGCCTCAACCGTGCGGCGACGGAGGAGTAGGTCCAGGGGGTCGTCCCTCGTCCTTCGTCCTTCGTCCTTATTTCTTCCACCACCAGTACACCGGCAGTCCCAGCAGCACGATCGCGAGGCCCGGCCACGTCGTTGCGGGCCGGTAGATGAACAGCACGACGAGGATCGTCAACGCGCCGGCGATGTAGAGCACCGGCACGATGGGGTATCCGAACGCGCGATAAGGGCGGTTGGCGTCGGGCCGCGTCACGCGCAGGCGGAACACGCCGGCAATCGTGAGCACGTAGAAGATCAGCGCCGCCGAGATGACGTAGTCGAGCAGATTGCTGTAGAGATTTCCGTACTTCCCGGTGGCCGGGTCGAACGTCCGGGGCAGCACCAGCAGCGCCGACCACACGCCCTGAATCAGCAGGCCGGCAGCCGGCACCTTGCGCGCGTTCAGCGTCGCGATCGACTTGAAGAACAGCCCGTCACGCGCCATCGCGTAGTAGGCGCGCGCGCCCGCGAGAATCAGCCCGTTGTTGCAGCCGAAGGTGGACACGAGAATCGCCGCGGCCATCAACGCCGCGCCGCCGCCTGGCACGATCACGTCGAGCGTGGCCGTTGCCACGCGATCCGACGGCGCGTGCTGAATCGACGACAGTGGCAGCGTCACCAGGTACGCGATGTTGGCCAGCAGGTAGAGCGCGGTGACGATCCCGGTGCCGAAGGCCAGCGAGAGCGGCAGGGTCCGGCGCGGATCCTTCACCTCACCCGCCGTGAACGTGATGTTGTTCCAGGCGTCGGACGAAAAGAGCGATCCGGTCTGTGACACGCACAGCGCGACGAACAGGCCGAACGCCGTCACGGCCGACAGGCCCGCGGCGACGTCGATCTGCCCTCGCGGGGTCCAGAAGTCGCCGAAGTTGGCGGACACTGCCGCGGCGTTCCAACCGAGCAACAGGCCGGCCCCGATCAGCGCAATCAGCGCGCCGGTCTTCGCGACGGTGAAGATGTTCTGGATGACGCGGCCGTACTCGATGCCGCGCGTGTTCGACCACGTGAGCAGCGCTATCAGCAGGACGGCCACCAGTTGCGCCGTCGAAAGCGAGAGCGCGTAGCCGGTCGTCAGGTGAATCGGGGCGATCAGGTAGTGGTCTTCGGCGACAGACGGCAGGAACACGCCGAGGAAGCGCGCGAAGGCCACGCCGACGGCCGCAATCGTCCCGGTCTGGATGACGAGGAACAGCGTCCAACCGTACAGAAATCCACACAGCGGCGAGAACGCCTCGCGCAGGTACACGTACTGCCCGCCGGCCCGCGGCATCATCGCCGCCAGCTCGCCGTACGAGAGCGCGGCCGCCAGCGTCAACGCACCGGTGACGATCCAGGCCATGAGCAGCCAGCCCGGGCTGCCGACCAGGCGTGCGATGTCGGCCGAGACGATGAAGATGCCCGAGCCGATCATGGATCCGACGACGACCATCGTGGAGTCGAACAGGCCGAGGCCGCGCGTGAACTCGGTGTCGAGGCCCGAGGCGCCGGCCTCGGATGTCGGAGCGGGTGTGGTCATCCGTGTGTCTTTCGATTAGGATGCGACTTCGGAATTGACGATTGATGATTGACGATTGACGATTGGGAGAGCAAGGCGGAAATGGAGCTGAATCGGGAACAGGCGTGGGCGCTCGTGACCGAATGGACCGCGAGCGAGAGCCTTCGGAAGCACATGCTCGCCGTCGAAGCCGCCGTGCGCGGCTACGCGCGCGAGTTCGGTGAGGACGAGGACGGCTGGGGCGTCGTCGCGCTGCTGCACGACTTCGACTACGAGCGCTATCCCGATCAGGAGAATCACCCGTTTCGCGGTATCGAGGTGCTGAAGGAGCGCGGGTACCCAGAGTGGGTCACGCGCGCAATCCTGTCGCATGCGGAATACAGCGGCGTCCCGCGCGAGTCGCGGCTCGAGCACACGCTCTACGCCTGCGACGAGATGTCGGGCTTCATCACGGCCGCCGCGCTGGTCAGGCCGAGCAAGAGCCTGCTGGACCTGGAGGCGTCGTCCGTGGTCAAGCGGATGAAGGACAAGGCGTTTGCCAGAGCCGTGAATCGCGAGGACCTTCGACGCGGAGCCGAGGAGCTCGGGCTGGCGCTGGACGTCCACATCGGCAACGTGATCCGCTTCATGCGCGTGCAGGCCGATGCGCTCGGCCTGCGAGGCACACTGTAAAGCTTGCGCGCCGAAGCGCGCAGCGCGAAGGCGACGCGAACTTCGGTCCACCCGGGCGCGTATCAGGAAATGGGGCATGGCTGAGACGGGGACGCCAACCGAGCCGGAAGTCGTCGCCGCGGGCGACGTCGTCACGCTTCGCTCGGTGAGCGTCGCCTACGGCCGCAACTTCGCCCTCCGTGACGTCACCGCCAGCTTCGGAAGCGGGGCCGTCGGCCTGCTCGGGCCCAATGGCGCCGGCAAGAGCACGATGATCAAGTCGCTGCTCGGCTTCATTGCGCCGACGAGCGGCACCATGCGCGTGCTGGGCCTCGACGTCGCCGAGTCACCGCTCGAGATCCGCGCCCGCATCGGCTACATGCCGGAGAACGACGCGCACACTCCCGGGATGTCGGCCGTCGCCTTCGTCGCGTACTGCGGCGAGCTCGCGGGCCTCAAGCCCGTCGACGCCATGCAGCGCGCACACGAAGTGCTCTACTACGTGGGGCTCGGCGAGGCCCGCTATCGCAACGTCGAGACGTACTCCACGGGCATGAAGCAGCGAATCAAGCTGGCGCAGGCGCTGGTGCACGATCCAGACTTGCTGTTCCTCGACGAGCCCACCAACGGCATGGACCCGAAGGGGCGCGACGAGATGCTCGAGCTGATCCGGGATCTCGGGCACAACAAGGGCGTCAACCTGATTCTCTGCTCGCACCTGCTGCCCGACGTCGAGTACTGCTGCGAGCACGTCGTCGTGATGGACAAGGCGCGGATTGCCGCGGCCGGTCCGATCGCCGAGTTGAAGGGCCCGCGCGGCCGCGTGTACGAGGTGCGCGCCAAGTCGGGGCATCACCAGCTCGTGACCGCGTACCGGGCGGCCGGCTACGACTGCCACGAGACAGACGAGGACGTCATGCGCGTCTTCGTGCCGGAAGGGCAGGGCGCGCGCGACCTGTTTGCGCTGGCCGCACGCGAAGGCCTTCAACTGCGGCACCTGCGGCCCAGCGTCCCCACGCTCGAAGACGCGTTCGCCCGCGCGGTGGGCGAGGAGTAGCGGCACCGCCGTCCATCATGCCCATCCACGATCAGGGATACCGGCGATTCGCGGGCACGCGCGAGCCTCGCGGCCGCGCGTGGCTCGTGATCATGAAGGCCGGCATCCGCTCGACGCTCGCCCGGAAGTGGCTGCGGATCATCCTGCTGGCCTCCTGGGCCCAGTTCCTCGTGCGCGCCGTGGTGATGTACTTCACGACGACGTATGGCCAGCTGGCCTCGTCGATCCTGGCAACCAATGCGCAGACGTTCCGCGAGTTCCTCGAGCGCCAGGACATCTTCGTGTTCTTCATCACGATCTTCGTGGGCGCCGGACTGATTGCGAACGACCGGCGCGCCAACGCGCTCCAGATCTACCTGTCGAAGCCGCTCACACGGGCCGAGTACATCGCGGGCAAGGCCGGCACGCTGCTGGTATTCCTGGTGGCCGTGACGTGGGTGCCCGCCATCCTGCTGCTCGCCGTGCAGACGATGCTGGCGGGCAACTTCACGTTCGTCCGCGCGAATGCATTCCTGCTGCCGGCGATCACGGTCTACGCCGCGCTGCAGGTCCTGCTGGCGACCTTCACGATGCTCGCGCTGTCGTCGCTGTCGAAGAGCGCCAGGTTCGTGTCGATCATGTATGCCGGCGTTATCTTCTTCACCGATGCCGTTTTCGGCATGTTGAGATTCCTCGTCAGGGCGAGCGGCGCTTCGCTGGTGTCGCCCACGCAGAGCCTTGCGCAGATCGGCGACGTGATCTTCCGGGTGCCGCCGCGCCACGACACGCCGATCGTGCTGTCGATCGTCGTGGTGCTCGGCCTCATCGGGCTGTCGATCCTCGTGCTCGAGCGCCGGATCCGGGGCGTCGAGGTGGTCGCGTGACCGAGGCGCTCGCTCCCATCGTCTCCTCCGATCGCCTGAGCAAGTGGTACGGGCAGGTGATTGGCCTCAACGATGTCACCGTGGCCGTCCCGCCAGGCATCACGGGGCTGCTCGGCCCGAACGGCGCCGGCAAGTCCACCTTCATGAAGCTGATCACCGGGCAACTCAAGCCGAGCAAGGGGAGCGTGCGCGTGCTGGGCGAGCCCATCTGGGGCAACCCGGCGCTCTACTTCCGCATCGGGTTCTGTCCGGAGCAGGACGCTTTCTACGAGCGGATGACCGGCCTCGAATGGATCACGGCGCTCGTGAGGCTCAACGGGTTCAGCGAGACCGAAGCCGCCAACGCCGCAAAGGCCGCGCTCGATCAGGTGGACCTGATGCCCGCCGCGGACAAGAAGATCGGCGCCTACAGCAAGGGCATGCGCCAGCGCGTGAAGATGGCGCAGGCGCTGGTCCACGATCCCGAGCTGCTGATCCTCGACGAGCCGCTGTCAGGCATGGACCCGATCATGCGGCGCAAGACCATCCGCCTGATCAAGGAATGGGCACGCGCCGGCAAGAGCGTCCTCGTCTCGAGCCACATCCTCCACGAGATCGAGGCCATGACGTCGAACATCCTGCTCGTGCACAACGGGCGGATCCTGGCCGAGGGGAACGTCCACCAGATCCGGGACCTCATCGACGAGCACCCGCACACCGTCTACATCAAGGCCGAGGACCCCCGCGCGCTGGCGCGGCGCTTTCTCGCCGACGACAACATGCTGAGCCTGAAGTTCGACCCCGGCGCGCTGATCATCCAGACGGCGAAGCCCGACGTGTTCTACGCGCGGCTCACCGAGCTGGCCGCGTCAGGCGAAGCGGGCCAGGTGGAGGAAGTCACCTCGCCCGACGACAACTTGCAGGCAGTGTTCCAGTATCTGGTGAAGTGATGGAAACCCGTACAACACGCGCGATGCCCTCACTGCTCACCTCGTCGCTGCGCGTGTTCGATCTCTCGCTCGGCGAGATGCTCTGGTCGCGGCGCACGGTGTTTCTCGCGCTGATTGTCGGCGGGCCGGTGGTCATCTCGATCATCCTGCGCATCGTCGACTTGATGAACGTGCCGGCCATGCGCGTGAACGGCGTCAAGATGGCCGGGCCCAGCATCTTTGGCCTGCTGATCTGGTTCCTCTTCCTCCGCTTCATCGTCCCGATCCTCGGGATCTTCTACGGCACCTCGCTCATCGCCGACGAGGTCGAGGACAAGACGATCACGTACCTGTTCACTCGCCCGATTCCACGGTCAGCCGTCCTGCTGGGCAAGTACCTTGCGTACCTGGCGTCGACCGTCCTCATCGTGCTGCCGTCGGTGATGTTCGTGTACTTCCTCGTCGTGCCCATTGGCGGAGGGGGCATCGCGGGGACGTTCCCGAACCTGGTGCGTGACCTCGGCCTGCTGGCCGTGGGCCTCGCGGCCTATGGCGCCCTGTTCGCCGCGGTGGGAGCCTGGGTGAAGCGGCCGGTGCTCCTTGGCCTTTTCTTCGCCTTCGGCTTCGAGCCCTTTGCCCTGGCTGTCCCCGGCTACTTGAAGCGGTTCACCATCGCCTTCTACACGCAGGGCCTGGTGCCTGAGGCGATGCCCCAGGAGAGCCTGATCTCGCTTCTCCAGTCGTTTTTCCACGAAACCGTGTCGCCGCTCGAAGGCGTCCTGACGCTGCTCGTCATCACAGGGCTGTCGCTGGCCCTGGCCGCCAGGGCCGTCGAACGGCGAGAATACGTGCTGGAGCAATAGGTTGGGGCGAATTGGGGAACTCAACCGTGTAACGGCGCGTATACCAGCCTAGAGGCCGCGAATGACGAAACGGACGCGCTACTTCATGTTCGGCTCGGTGACAGTCCTGCTGGTCGGGCTGTGCACGGGCCTGGTGGCGTTCTACACGGGCATGCCGATGGGGGCGTTCGGACGGCCCGACGGCCCCGCCGAGCTCCGCTACGTGCCCGCGGACGCCACGCTGGTGGCCTTCGCCAACGTGCAGGACGTGATGCGCTCCGAGTTCCGCCAGAAGCTGCGCGCCGCGATAACAGACGACGAGCACGGGCAGGCGGAGTTCCAGAAGCAGACCGGCATCGATATCGAGCACGACATCGACCACGTGGTGGCGTTCGTCGAGCCCGGCAGCGGCGACGACAACCACAACGGAATGGTAATCGCCGCCGGCCGGTTCGAGGCCGGCCGCCTCGAGGCGCTCGCTCGTGAGCACGAGGGCCTGATCGAGGAATACAAGGGCAAGCGTCTCGTCACCGTCGTCGGCGATCGGGGCCACGACGAGAAGCCGCATGGCGACACGTTCACCGTGGCGTTCCTCGACCCGGGTTTGATCGCGCTCGGCCAGACCGGCGTCGTCAAGCGCTCGATCGATCGCCAGGGCGGCCAGAGCGTCCTCGACAACCACGAGATGATGAACCTGGTGCACGACCTCGACAGCGCCAACGCGTGGGCTGTCGGCCGGTTCGACACGCTCATCAGCCAGGCGCGGCTGCCGGAAGGCGTAGCCGGCCAGATTCCCGCGGTGCGCTGGTTCTCGGCGAGCGGCCACATCAACGGCGGCCTGCGCGGCACCATCCGTGCCGAGGCGCGCGACGAGCAGGCCGGGCAGAACCTCCGCGACGTCGTTCAGGGCTTCATGGCGCTCGCCAAGATGCAAGCGAGCCAGAAGCCGGAGCTGACGGCGTTGATGAACTCCATCCAGCTGTCGGGCACCGGCAAGACCGTGTCGCTCAACTTCGAAGTGCCTTCGCAGATCATCGACGCGTTCTCTGAAGCGCACCGCCGCGCTGAAGACTAGGGGACTGTCCCCCTTGTTTTTCGCGGGGGACAGTCCACTCCGTTTGTTTCGCGCGGGGGCCAGTCCCCTCCGTTCCGCGCTACACTCTCGCCCGTGGTGCCGGAGCTCGCGTTCTTCTACGGCACGCTGATGACCGGCTTCGACCGCCGCCGGCGTCTGGGAATGGATTCCCGGATGTCGTTTCGCGGCCGCGGCTGGATCGAGGGCGCTCTCTTCGACCTCGGGCTGTATCCAGCCGCGATTCCCGCCACAGGCCGCAAAGTGCATGGGGAAGTCTTCGAGCTGATCGATCCTCAGGCCGTGCTGCCCGCGCTCGATGAGGTCGAGGGTTACCGGCCGGACGCGGTCGACAACAGCCTCTACGTGCGCCGAAAGACGGGCGTGCATCTCGAGGACGGGACCGAGGCCGAGGCCTGGGTTTACTTCTACAACGCGCCACTAGGCCCCGCGCCGCGCATCGACTCTGGCGATTACCTCAAGTATCTCAAGGTCAGATAGCTGACGGCTATCAGCTGGCGGCTGTCAGCTGCCCGCTACCCGTTGTACCCTGCTCCATGAACTCACCCCGACGTGTGTTCGCCGCGTTCCTTGTCCTGCCGACGTGCCTCGCCGCTGCACAGACGCCGAGCCGTGACCCCGACGTCGAGAACATCGTCGCGGCGGTGTCCGCCGATCGGCTCGCGCACGACGTCCAGGCGCTCGCGGCCTTTGGCACGCGCCACCTGTACTCCGACACGACGTCAGCCACTCGCGGCATCGGCGCCGCGCGAGAGTGGATCCGGCAGCAGATGGTCGCGGCAGGACCGCGCCTGCAGGTCGAGTTCGACACCTACCAGGTCGCGGCGCAGGGAGGGCGGCTGCCGCGTGACGTGGAGCTCAGGAACGTCGTCGCCGTCCTGCCAGGGCGATCGCCGCGCCGTATTTACGTCACCGGCCACTACGACTCGGTGGCCCGCCGGACCGACGGCACGGGCGACCGCGACGGCTTCGACTGGACGCGAGCCGACAACGACGCGCCCGGCGCGAACGACGATGGCAGCGGCACGGCGCTCGTGATGGAGCTTGCGCGGGTGTTCGCGCAGAGCGGCGTGCAGTTCGACGGCACGCTCGTGTTCGTCGCGTTTGCGGGCGAAGAGGAGGGGCTCGTCGGCTCCACGCTCCACGCCGGACGCGCGTCCGCCGCGCACTGGACCATCGATGCCGTCCTCAACAACGACATCGTCGGCGGCAGCCACGGCGGCGACGGCGTCGTGGACACCAGCCGTGTGCGCGTGTTTTCGGACGGACCCGAGGACTCACTCTCGCGCAGTATCGCGCGCTACGTGCGGCGGCAGGCGGCGCTCTACGCGCCTTCGCAGGAGGTTGTGCTGGCGGCCAGGTCCGATCGGTTCGGCCGCGGCGGCGATCACTCGCCGTTCAACCAGGAGGGCTTCGGGGCGATTCGCCTCACTGAGGCGAGAGAGAACTACGCGCGGCAGCACACTGTCCAGGACACGCCGGAAGGGGTAGACGCTGCCTACCTTCTGCGCAACGCCCGCGTGAACGCCGCTGCCCTGGCGTCGCTGGCGCTGGCGCCACCGGCGCCAACCGTGGTTGACGAACGCGGCCGGCCAACGCTCACGCGCGGCGAGACCGGTTACGACGCGCACCTCTCGTGGCAGCCGTCAGCAGGCGCTGCCGCCTACCGGATCCTCTGGCGCCGCGCCTGGGCCACCGACTGGGAGCACGAGCGCACCGTCGCGGCCGTCACGGAAGCCACGCTTCCCGGCGTGTCGATTGACGATGTGGTGATTGGCGTGGCGGCGCTGGATGCGCGCGAACACGAAAGCCTGGTGAGCGCCTACGTCGTTCCCGTACGCCCGCCGCTGAAAGTGCTGACGAAGTAGCCTAGCCTTGACGCCCGGTCTTCACGGCGTCCACGAACTCGGCGACGGCCTTCGCCACCCACTCGGGCATGTCCACGAACTCCACGCCCGTGTGGTACACGATCGTTTCCGAATCGACCTCGTCGATATGACAGTGGACGACGCGCCCCTTGACGACCACGGTCAGGCTCCCCAGGGAGAGCCTGAACTCGTGGAGCGAGTTGATTTGCAGGGGGAACGTCGTCTCGACGAGCGCGCCACCGCGACTGAGCTGCTTGACGTACAGCGTCTGCTGGACGGTGGCGTTGCCTGGAAGCTCGCCGAGGATCTGGATGCGCTCGAAGTCCCTTCTGCTGTCGGCCATATGGACGACGTCAGTGTAGCCGCATCGGCGCCTGCGGCGTGAACTCCAGTCCTTCGTTGTCGGCGTCTTCGCCGGCGTCGGCCTCGTCATCCCCGTCGTTGGTGTACGTCACCACCGGGATGTGGCGCGTCGCCGGATCCAGTTTCAGCATCGAGAGCAGCTGGAAGCCCTCGAGCTCGTCGATGCGCACGGACAGGACGACCAGGTCCGGCTGCTCGCGCTTGATCTGCGAGTAGGCGTGCTCGCCGGCATCGGCAAACTGCAGATCGTAGCGACCGCCCTCGAGGGCTGCCTCGAGCATTGCGAACACCTCGGGGTTGCCGTTTACGACAACCACCTTTCGCGGCGCCCGCGCCACGTGTGCCGTCAATCCCCGCTCAACGGTCCGCATTGTCGTGTCCTCTGCCTGCTTTCAATTCAAGAATCGCGCCACGCGCGGGCTTGCCGTTCCCTACCCGTATTTGCCCGCGATTCGCCCCTGTCTCCTGTCAAAACCTGACTGATTCTGCCAGCAAGTGCTACCCGGTCAGGTCAACCTTGTCCCTGCCGCTACTTGTTCAGACACCGCACCGACGCATCTGGTGTCATGACCGGTGTCTCCAGTAAATCGGCAGTTTCACAGTGCCTCACTAGGTCCTGACGTAAGTGTCTGTCAGATGTTCCCTTAGCTGCCTTGCGCCAGGTCAATGGAGTACGGCACTCTGACCTCCTATGGCGAGTCCCCGCGATTCTTCGGCCGTGTACCAGAACTACATCGGCGGCCGCTGGCTGCCGTCGTCTTCCGTCGAGACTTTCGACAATCGAAACCCGGCGAACACCGACGATCTGATTGGACGTGTGCCGCGATCCAATGCCTCGGATGTGGAAGCCGCCGTCGCCGCAGCGCGCGACGCGTTTCCACACTGGCGGCTCGTCCCCGCGCCGAAGCGCGCGGAGATCCTTTACCGCGCAGCCCAGATTCTCGCCGACCGCAAGGAGGACTACGCGCGGACCATGACGCGCGAGATGGGCAAGATCCTCGACGAGACACGCGGTGACGTCCAGGAAGCGATCGACATGTGCTACCTGATGGCGGGCGAGGGCCGGCGCATGTTCGGCCAGACCGTGCCCTCGGAGCTGCGCGACAAATTCGCGATGTCGATGCGCCAGCCGATCGGCGTTTGCGGGATGATCACCGCCTGGAACTTTCCGATCGCGGTGCCGTCGTGGAAGATCCTGCCGGCCCTCGTGTGCGGCAACACGGTCGTGTTCAAGCCGGCCGAGGAAGCGCCCGCGTCTGGCGTCAACTTCGTGCAGGCGCTCGCCGACGCCGGCGTCCCCGCCGGCGTGCTGAATCTCGTTTTGGGCGACGGTCCGGGCACTGGCGCCCCCCTCGTCGCGCATCCCGACGTGCGCGTCGTCTCGTTCACCGGGTCCACAGAGACCGGCCGGCTGGTGAACCAGGCCTGCGCGCCGGGGTTCAAGAAGGTCCACCTCGAGATGGGCGGCAAGAACGTCATCATCGTCATGGACGATGCGGACCTCGAGCTGGCGGTCGACGGCGCCCTCTGGGGCGGCTTCGGGACGTCGGGGCAGCGATGCACTGCCGCAAGCCGCGTTGTCGTGCACGAGTCGTTGCACAAGACGTTCGTGAAGGCTTTCGTGGAACGGGCAGCAGCGCTGAGAGTGGGAGACGGCCTGGATCCCTCGACCCAGATGGGGCCCAGCGTCAGCCTGGCGCAGATTGAACGGGTGATTGACTACGTGAGGATCGGACGGGAGGAAGGCGCCACGGTTGCCACCGGCGGGGACCGCCTGTCGTCGGGCGTTCTCGGCAAGGGGTACTTTCACGAGCCGACGATCTTCACCGACGTGGCGCCCGCGATGCGCGTCGCCCGCGAGGAGATCTTCGGGCCGGTAGTGTCGGTGCTGTCGTGCCGGTCGCTCGACGAGGCCATCGCGATTGCCAACGATGTGGCCTATGGCTTGTCGGCGTCCATCTACACGCGCGACATCAACAAGGCGTTCGCGGCGATGCGCGACGTCTACACCGGCATCTTCTACGTCAACGCGCCGACCATCGGCGCCGAGGTCCACCTGCCGTTCGGCGGGACCAAGGCCACCGGCAACGGCCATCGTGAGGCAGGCACTGCCGCCCTGGACGTGTTCTCGGAGTGGAAGTCGGTCTACGTGGACTTCAGCGGAAAGCTGCAGCGTGCGCAGATTGACACCGTACAGATCTGACGGTGCCAGGCTGCGACACCTGTGGAGCAGAACTTCAGTTCTGCTCATCGTTGGCCGCGCGCGTCCCTGAAGCACAGGACTGAAGTCCTGTGCCACAAGCGTCGAAGCTGGAGTAATCTGCGGGGGTCTTGCGTCGCCTCAAGAATTTGCGAACTCGTGTAACGTGCGCAGCGGTTCTGCTCGCTCTGCTCGTTGCGTCAACGACCACCCACTCCGCCAGGCAGCAGTCAGTCCCGTCGCCTCGTGACGTCCTCGGATTCACGCCGGGTGACGACTACAAGCTGGCCGACTTCAGCCAGGTTCGCGACTACTTCCGGAAACTGGATGCAGCCTCCGATCGCGTGCAGGTGAGCTCGGCGGGCACGTCCACGGAAGGACGAGAGATGCTCGTCGCCGTGATCTCCTCGGAGGCGAACCTCGCGCGGCTTGACAGGTACAAGGACATCGCACGCAAGCTTGCCCGCGTGCGCGGCGTGTCCGATGAAGAGGCCCGCGATCTGGCCGCGCAGGGGAAGGCCATCGTCTGGATCGACAACGGCCTGCATGCGAGCGAGGTGGCGACGGCACAGCATTCGCTGCTGCTCGCCTGGCGCGTGGCCACGGACGAGAGCGCCGAGATGCGCGCGATCCGCGACAACGTGATCCTGGTGCTGCTGCCGACGATCAACCCGGACGGCCTGGACATGGTCGTCGACTGGTACCGCCGAAATCTCGGCACGCCGTACCAGGACAGCCCGATGCCCTGGCTCTACCAGAAGTACGTCGGCCACGACAACAACCGCGATTTCTACATGCAGACGCAGGCCGAGTCACGAGTCGTCAGCCGCCTGCTGTACAGCGACTGGCTGCC
>Ga0207701_10000561_pt1 | contig 38756 bp, 39 predicted proteins | sample KBSSwiSSwithPhiX_FD_184294 | JGI IMG/M metagenome (GOLD analysis project Ga0207701, IMG submission 184294) | Switchgrass rhizosphere bulk soil microbial communities from Kellogg Biological Station, Michigan, USA, with PhiX - S5 (SPAdes) (version 2) | ecosystem: Environmental > Terrestrial >... | reverse complement strand
AGGCGCATAATTCGCGGATGACGACGGAATATTCACCACGACCAAATCCTAAATAGACATTTGGAATTTTGGAAGCAAGAAAAAAGTCGCTTCACAGGGCGCATCCTTTAGCAATTCAATAAAGAAAGGACAAAAGTTCTTCTCAAAACTTCATGGCCTCTTTTACAATCGCGCGCGACTCATTTTCTTCTCACCAATGTAGCAGTTCTCGATCGGCGTACCTACGAAGCGCCCGTCTTTGCCCAGATCGGAGTCTAGATCCTGCGTCAGGTGCGTAAAATTTAACTGTCACGTCCATGCGCCGGTCGAACGCGGTATCGATGCAGCCCGTCCGCGCATTCGTCGTGACCAGGAGAATTCCTTCGTAACTCTCGAATCCCTGTAGGAGAAAGTTCGTTTCGAGGTTCGCGTAACGGTCGTTCGCATTTTGCACGTCGGTACGCTGGCCGAGCAGCGCGTCGCTTTCGTCCAGGAGCAGGATCACATCGAGTTCTTCCGCAGCCTCGAAGACGCGATTAAATTTTTCTCCGTCCCGCCGATCGCGTGAATCGCGCCAAGCTGCGTTCTGGCAAGTCCATTTCCGCTGACCGCACGAATCAAAATTTGTCGAACTCGAGTAGTTCGCTGGGCTTGGCTTTCGTCAGCTTTTGAGTGGTGAAGAAAACCGAATTTTTCTCAAGCTCGAGGACCAGCGGGCGCCGGGGCACTTCGGTTTGTCTGGAAGGGCTGCCATGTTTACCCGCCATCGTAGACACCGCTGTGTGGAGCCGGTCCGGCGTATTTACCGCCCCTTTTTTCGCAAAGAGTTTCCATAACGTTTTGGGCGTCGCGTTCAAGCTGCCGTGATGGCCGACCTTGTAGAAGTCGGTGTCGACCAGCAAAGCCTGATTCGCAACGGCATCGGGCGCATCCTTCAGGGCGTAACTCCAATTCTCGATCTGGGCGTCGCCGGGGAACAGGAACTTCATCTTTCCGATCTCGAACAACAGGATAAGGCTCGTGTTGTTCATGGCATCGTCGAGAATGCGGACGAGCTCGAGGCGCTGTTCCGCATGGGCCGCCGTAATGCGTGGGATGAACCAACGGGTAGCGGCTGGCCTGGTTTTATCGGCGAACCTCGCGGCAAACGGCGAAATGCCGCCTGGAGAAGTTAGGTGACTAGCGGCCGCGCCAAGAATGTGCCAAAACTCGGCGTTGTCTTTGCTGCGTTGTTTTTCTATGTCGGGATATTGCTTTGGGGTGGGCGGACCAAGAACATGAATCTTTACGCCCGGCAAGAGCTTGGCCAGGGCAGTCGTGTTCTTGTAAAATAGGTATTCATTTTTCTTGCCCATGGTCATAAGATTTTTTACCGCGGCCAGGTTGGCGAGATTTTCTTCGCCAAGGAAATTTAACTGCGCGGCGGTCCTCACCGGTAAAGCGCGTCCAAGTCGCTTGACGTCCTGCAGGATGAGCGCAGCAAATTCGTGCATTCCACCCAACCCCGCGACGAACTTCGCTGGGCCAAATGCTTTCCCTTTGCCACTGCTCAGGAGCTGAGGCGAATGCGCGTCCTTCGCCACCTTCGGGTCCTCCGTCCAAGGTTGGAGGACAAGCTCGGGTCTCAGCGCGCGCAAGATGTCGCCAGGCCCTTTGCCGCCAGCAGATGTCGCGAAACCATTGATGTGATCAGCATGGCGATGGGTGGCGATTACAGCCGTCAACTTGTTTCCGCAGTCCTGCGCGATCGCTTTGGCGACGCCGGGGAGCCCCGAGGAAATTTTCTTGGGCATTCCCGTACTTCCACAGTCAATCAGGACATGGCGATCATCGAATGTTCCCGCGGCCGCGGGGTACCGAAATGTGAGCAGAAAGCAATCACCAAATCCCACCTGATAGGAGCGAATAGATAACTTGATCGGCTTAGTCGATGGCATCTTCGGTCTGATCCGGTTCTTGAACGATGGAACTTTTTTCATGAGGGTGGGCGGCTTTGGCAGATGTTGGGGTTATCCCGACGGCCCATCCTTCCGTAATTTTTCGTGAGCGATTCAAGCCGCGGTTGAGATGCATGCGGGCAAAGTGCCCTTGTCCACCAATGCGGACCGCTTCGCTTTGAGGTTTGCGCGACAGGTAGTAGCCCGACTGAGCCAGATACTGTAAGCGCTCGGACTGCTTCTTCTTGTTTCCGAGACGATTGTGGATGTGATATTTTAACCGGCCCCACTCATCAAAGATCAGTGTCCCGCCGCCGTGCAGCGAGACTTCTCGGTCGTCAGGCAAGAGCGTTCCATCCGGGCGTGTGTATCCTGCCTTCTTGAGCTCGGCCGGCATCAGACGAATTATTTGCACATATTCAGCCACCGTTTCGCGCAGGGTGAAACCATCTCTATCTACGCGCACGCAGGGACGCACCGATTGCACCTGGGTGTAGACGCCCTCAAATAAGCCGAGCACGTCGCGGTTCTCCCAGACAAACCTGAACACCTCATCGGCATCTCTTTGCATAGGCTCAAAATGTGAGCGTGCATAAGAAAGGCTTTGGTTCACCTCCTGTTCCGGCGATCCCCAGATGCCAGGCTCGTTGTCTCCGTAGGGCGAAGAGGGTTTGACGCCATAACGGGCAAAGCTGTCCAAGAGGGCCGTTCGGAATTTGTAGACCGAGTCGTCCGGTCGAATCTCCCGATCCGCCGTGAGCAGCGCGCTCAGATAATCCCCGAACTCGAGGTGAACCGGAGGCGAATAATCCAGCGCCCGGATCGCCATGGTCAGCAGGGTGTCGGCGATCCTTTGGCCTTCTTCCACCACGCGCGAAAGGTTGACTTCGCCCTTGTCCGTGCGTCGCAATCCTTCGAGACGGTCGGCCCAAATTTCAATCATCGCATTCAAGATGGCGGCGACCAGGATCTCTCCGCGGCGGTGCGGCTCCTGAAACTCGGGATCCCGCAGCTTCTTCGGATCGGCCATGAGCTCAACCGAACGACGCAATGCTTCGCCGCGCACTTGCGCCAGCGCCTCGCCCATTTCCTCCGCTAGTCCAAACAGGGCCGATTTCCGGAGGCTTTTAGCGGTCAGCTCCCGTTTATGGATGGTTTTCTTGCTCTTGAGGTTGACGAGCAGACCGGCGACAACCTCCCGTAAGGCGAAGACCGAGAGTAGTGCCACCACATCGGAGATTCCTTCGTGGAAGGCTGCTTGATCCGGCGACGACGGATCCGTGTAACGCTCGCGCAAACCATCCACCAACGCGTGCGTCGTCTCGTGGGCAGTGACATCGTGCGACAGGCAACTGAAGACAAGCCCATTTTCCGCAGTCGGCCGCTTTCCTTTGAAACCTGGATCGACGAAGTAGCCCAGAAAAAGGCCTTCATCCTCCTTGGAGTAGAACGCGTTTGCATCGCAGCTGGCATGAGGCGCCACTTTTAGCTGGTGACCGCCGAAGCTCCAGCTCACCCGCCGGCCCAGGGCCTGCTCGAACCGTGCGAGGATGCGCATGATGATGGCATACACATTCTGCTGGTGAAACTTCGGATTGCTCAGCAATTCCCTGTCTGTTTTGTCGGCGAATGGATCGACCACCACCCCATTTGCCAGCGTGTAATCATGCGGCTTCCAGAGCATGCCGCTGGCTGCGTCGTAATCGACCACATGCACGCGATATCCCCATGGTCCTGGCTCCAAGGTCTCGGCCGGGATTTCGACTTCAGCCCGTAAGATGCAATTGTCTTCGTCCCGCACCCCAGGATCCTGGGCGATGATTGTTAGCTTCTGTGTCCGTGGGACCGGCAGAAGCCGTTCTCTCGCTTCGCTGGGAGGTCGGGGTTTCACCTTAGATGGGGTATCAACTAATGCTTTTATTTTGCGGGCACAGGTCTGCCAAGAACAAATTTTCGGCTCCGCATGGATTGCATAAAATTGCCAAACGAGCTTCCACGTCATTGTCTCAATGCCGCTCGCCGCTTCGAGCGCAATAAAGTAACCCCTGGGGGAAATTAAATGGTTCAAGTAGTGGAGTAGATGCGACGTTTGTGAAGCGCGGGATGACGATTCGCGATTTGATCTGCTGGATCGTGGCTTGGTCGCCGGCCTCTTACGCAAACGAGCTTGGCGTTTTTGATTTTGCTCTTGTGGCGCTGCCTAATGAACGCAAGACCAGCACAAATGGACGAACGCTAGCTCCCGCTCTCTCGATGAAGGCGCTTGTTTCGTAAAAGCATTTGAAGAAGTTATGAGTGACACGTGACCAGTGACAAGCCACGGATGATGAAGGCGCTGGTTTCTCGAGATCACAAATTCCGCGTGCAGGAGATTCCTCGGCCAGCGCTTCGGGAGGGCGAGCTTCTTCTCCAAGTCACAGCCTGCGGAGTTTGTTTTTCGGATGTGCATAAGATTCGTTTTCAACCGTTGGAGGAGCCGGTCGTCTTAGGTCATGAAGTGGCTGGCCGCGTGGTGGAATCGGAGTCTGCAACTGAAATCCTCGGCGGATGCGACGTCTGTTATCGGTTTTGGGTCGCGTTTTTTTCGAAAAATTCTGTCGACTTTAGCAGTTCTTCAATCGCTTCGGCCTCTTTCTTGACCGCGCGTTGAAGCACCCCAATCATTTCGACGCCTCGGGGCGACAAAGATTCTTCCCGCAGCAAGACCTCGAGTCCCAGTAACAGCGGGCCCAATGGCTCGCGCAGCAGGTGCGTAATCTGCTGAACAAATTCTGCGTTGCCAGTTTCTCTCGGTTCCAGTGTGGCGCTTAATTGACGCACAGCTTCTTGACGTTCTTCAACGAATTGGACGGTTGCGTCAATAATGACGTTGTCGAAAAAAGATTCCACAACTCGCCGCGCAGCATTCTGCGCGTCAAAGTCGAAACGTGCATCCATAGCGGCGAATGCTTTAAGCCAGGTATCAATGAAGTTCCGACGAATCAGGCAGATCTCGCGGATTAGTTCGTCCAGTTTGTAACCTTGCCGCCAGCGCTTCCAGCCGTGCGCCCTGGCATCCTGCCTCGCCTCTCGCTTGATTTCCTTGGCATCGGGCTCTTTGAGCAGAGCCGCCAACTCCGTGCAGAGCTCTGGGAGATGATCAAGCAGTTGCGTATACGTAAGATTGTCCGAAGCGGAAATGTTCGGGTGCTGATCGACTGCGGCGATCCAGGATTGGAGAATTTGCTCTCGATGCGCGAGTACAAAGTCGCCAAATCCGGCGATTGCTCCGACAGCAGGCCTGCTCTGACCGTAGCGAGTGATGGAACGTACTCCTCCTAATCTTATTTCGGAGGTGAATACCTCCGCGGCCCTAGGCTAAAAGATTATTACAAAAAATTCCAAACTGACGATGGATCTTGCGTTCGTAAGGTGGCTGTGACCGGGTTGTGGACAGCGGCAATTCCGGAAGGTGCGCCACAAGAGGGCCGAACCAAGGACCCTTCGATGTGCCCCGGCCCGGTTATCGATGTTTTTGCACCGGAGGTGAATACGATCCTATGGCGTAAGGAAAATTTTGCCTGTGTAAGGATCTTCCACTGGGGTTCCCGGCGGAAAACCGACAACTTGGACGAAGCCCGCATCCGGCGCGAACGGACTCGTAACTAGGCCGGGTTTACCCGGGACCGGAGTTCCATACGGTAAATCGGCTTTTTGGTCGCTCGCGTTTGAGGCTGCCTTCGCCCATCGGACGTCTGTCTGATTCTCCGGCGCTGAGGTTGGTTTCTCCGAAGTCTGACTATTCGAAGCGTTACTTGCCGGAGTCTTTTTACGATTATGCGTGCTCCGGCGCGGCCGCGGCGTCTCTCTCGGGTGAGCGATTGCGCTGCGCAGCGTCCTGAAAAAATCCCGGAAAGCTCCTGCTTTCGCCGCGTTATTCGCGGTTGGGAGGGAGATTGACAACAGGATTACGAGGGCGAGCCAACGTTGTTTCACCAAGACTTCTTCGTGCCACGCCCTTGCTATGCGTGTAAGGAAGGTAGAATGCCGTTGTTGTCGTTGGAGCAAGGAAAAGCCGCAGGATTCATAAAATCCTGCGGCTTTTTATCGGTGATATTGCCGTATCCGTGTCAATCGACCACGACGTGATCAACCGTGCGTAAATCACCGTTCTGTGCGTAATAAATGCGCACGTGAGCGCCGGGCTTGATCGCGGTTCGGATCACCTCGCCATTCTTGTTCAGAACGCGACCCGGCCCGTTGAGAACATAACTTCCCGCAGTATTGGAACGGTCCTCGCGAACAACGAGTGTTTTGGGCGGCTGGTAATTGGTCGCCGAGCCGTCCTCACTTGTCATTTTGATGATCGTTCCTGTCACCGTTACTGCTTCGGTGGTACTTGCTCCCTGCCCTTTACCCTTCGATTCTGGCTGCGCAAATGCCAGTGGTGCCAGCAGTGCGCCGCAGACGAGGATTGTGATTAGTTTCTTCATTTTACCCTCCTGTTGATGTTTATACGTGACGGTTGGTTACCCTTTACAAAGGGATTCCGGAGCGCGCGCTGCACGAAATTTAGATTTCTGCCGTCACCGGCGTATCTTCTGCAATCTTGAAAGAAGCCGTTAACTTGAATACCCCCACGGCAAACGATCAGGGTCGTAACGATGTGTTTCCTTCGACCCATTGGAGCATAGTGTTCGCGGCCGGGAGAAGTGAAGCCGAACCGCAGATGGCGGGGGTTGCGCTAGCAGACCTTTGCCGAAGCTATTGGGCACCGCTTTATGGTTTCGTGCGGAGTCGCGGCCACACCGTACACGACGCACAGGATCTCACGCAGAGTTTCTTTGCCTACGTGCTTGAACATAAAGTCTATGCCCGGGCCAATCGACAGAAAGGCAGGTTCCGTTCATTTCTGCTCGCCTCGCTGAAAAACTTTCTCGCAGACGCTGCGGACAGAGAACGGACCCTTAAGCGTGGTGGTGCACACGTTTTTTTGCCGCTGCATGAAGAGCAGGCAAAAGAAGCAGAATCGCTGTTTCAAACCCACAGCGGCATGAGCAACGAAGATCGGCTCTTCGATCGCAGTTGGGCCGAGGCGTTGGTTGCTACGGCATTGGAACGGCTTTCGGCGGATTACAAACGTGAGGACAAGGAGCAGCTCTTCAAGGAATTGAGAATATTCATATCCGGCGGCGCGGACCCAGTGCCAACTTATGCTGAGCTGACAGATCGCTTGGGGATAACTAAGTCAACGCTTCGCAGTCATGTCACCCGTCTTCGAGCGCGTTACCGGGAAGCGTTGCGCAGTGAGGTGCGCCGGACCGTGGACAGCGAACAGCAGGTAGATCAAGAGTTGCGCGAGTTGCTTCACGTGTTAACGCAAATGTAACGAAACCGCCATGGGAAAACGGTTGGCATCAGCTGCCGGGATCTGTTCGATGTGCGGCAAGCCGTTGAACGCAAAAGGCGACTGCGTGGCTTGTCTGCTGCGGACGGGATTAGGAACAGCCGTCGAATCTAAACCCACTATCTTAGCGTTCGGCGATTTCGAAGTCGAGCAACAGCCGGATGGTTCCTGCTGGGAACTTGGTCACGGTGCAATCGGCGTGACATACCTTGCTTCGGATAAAGTGTTACGCCGGCGCGTCGCCCTTAAAGTCATCGAGGTGCCTTCGGCAGCACGCGGCTCCCAGGCTGTTCGCGATCGCTTCCTGCGTGAAGCCCGTGCGGCGGCTGCGCTGCGCCATCCGAATGTAGCTGCGGTCTTCCAGTTTGGTACTTCGCCGGATGCCAGCCACTGCTATTACGCGATGGAACTGGTCGAAGGTGAAACGTTAGCGGCGCGCGTGCGCAGGGATGGTCCGCTAAACGCAAAAGAGGCTCTGAAAATTGCGATTCAAATTGCGCGCGCTTTAACGGCCGCGGCGGACCACGATTTAATCCATCGTGATCTGAAGCCGAGCAACATCATGCTGACGGGCGATTCGGAGGTGAAAGTCATCGATTTCGGTTTGGCCAAGGCGATTACCGATGCCGGGGGGGAAATGGATCTGACCCATGGAGAATTTGTCGGCACACCGACTTTTGCCAGCCCTGAGCAATTTGAAGGCGGCCCTGTGGATGCGCGCTCGGACATCTATGCGCTGGGCGGTACCCTGTGGTTCGCACTCACCGGTCTGGCACCACACCCTGGCAAGACGTTAGATGAGATTCGCGATCGTAAAACGCGCGCTGGCTTGCCGGTCGCGCAGTTGATCGCCAGAAGAGTTCCTGAACCGCTGGTAAAACTGCTGCGTTCTACGCTTGCCATCGACCCAGGCAAGCGGCCCGCGTCGGCTCGCGAATTCATGGAAGCCTTGGAATCGTGTCGACGGAACCTTTCTCGTCGCATCGTTGTCCGCTCCGAGGAAGCTGCTCTGCGTAGCGAAGCGTTTTCCAGAGCGTTAACAGATGCCAAAGCATGCGCTGGCGATCCCGAAAGTCTACAGGCGCTTTTCGACAGTGCCGCGAAGAAAGCCGCGGCCGTCTCAAAGAAGCCGTTTAAACGGAACTGGGCTTACCTTCAAACGATGCTGCGTCTAATTCGCGCCTACCATCGGGGCGAATACCGGCAAGTTTCAAATGACGCGCTCGTCTGGATCATTGCGGCTCTGAACTATCTGGTGGACCCATTCGATTTGATTCCGGACGACACTCCTTTTCTCGGCCTGGTCGATGATGCACATGTAGTCGAATTGGTTACTGATAAGACTCGAAGGACGCTCGATGCTTTCATGACCTGGGAAACGGCGGCACGCTAGCGCAGTGCCCAGCTTTCACGTCAATAGTTTTAAAACAACGCCAGCTTTCGCGGGAATGGCCAAATCCTGGCCTACAACGAACTCACGCAGAGCAACCGTTAGCCATTCGCGTGATGAAGTTGCCTCCTCAATCGTGATGTAAGTCGTCTCGCCTTTCTCTTTTAGCGTGTAGCGCAAAATCTCAATGTCGACCGGTTCCTTTTCCCCCAGCAATTCGAGTCGGACGCGGACCCGTTTCGTTTTCGTGTCGATCGAAAGCTCAGTCATTTCTCCAATCGAGCGCAGCTTTGTGTTGGCTGCGAGCCGCACGGCGAAAGCCAAAGTCGCATCTTTGGAACGGTGAAGAACATCTCGCAGACGTTTCGTAGCAGGAACTCCCAGTCCAGTTATGATTTTCGTCACCCGCTACTGATCCGGCGCCAGTAACTCGCGATTTCGCCACGCATAGCCAACGCCCGAGTAGATGGTTAGCGCAACGGTGATCCAGACCAACACGGGACCGGCTTCGCCCCACGCCCGGAGCCACCAGGTGGAGGTCTCATTCGCGTAATGGAGTTCCGCAATCGATAGAAGAGCGAGAAAAAAAATGATCGTGACGATTTGCCACGACGTTTTTTGTTTGCCGAGGCTTTCTGCAGGCAGGATTCGTCCCTTTGCGGTTGCCATCATCCGTAGACCTGTGATCAGAAAATCGCGCGCCACAACAGCCGTCGCTGCCCATGCCGGCACTGCTTTTAGCGGAACGAGTGAAATGAACGCCGCCGCGACCATGATTTTATCGACTAACGGATCCATTAATTTGCCGAAGTTTGTGATGACTCCGTAACGCCGCGCGATCTCGCCGTCGACGAAATCGGTGAGACCGGCAATAAGAAAAATCACGAGCGCGGCCGTGCGCGCATAATGCCAGGATGAACTCAGCAACACTACAAAGAGCACCGTCAACGCCAGCCGGCTCAGAGTAAGTCGATTCGCCCAATTCATTTCGCTGAGATGCTCGTTAGGCTCGGCTTGCCCGCCGTAGCTTTAGCGAAGGCGGGCTGTTTCCAAATCGGCACTTTCTTTTTCAACTCATCGACGATCCATTGACTTGCTTGGAACCCCTCGCTTCGATGCGGACTCGCCACTCTCAAGAAAAGGGACGCTTCTCCGACTGCAATAAATCCAGTCCGATGATGAATGATGACTCGCTTAAGCTCAAACCGCTCTGCGGCACGTTCAGCAATTCGCTTTAACTGGTGCTCGGCCATTTCACGATGCGCCTCGTAATTGATTCCCTCGAGTTCGCGGCCATCCTCCATTGGTCGGACCACGCCCCAGAAATTAATAACTGCGCCCGCGCCGGCCACGTCGCTCCTCGGCGCCACAAGCGGCGCCCGTGTCACTGAAATTTCACAAACGACATTTGCCATGCGGTTAAATTGCTCGCTACAGTAATTTCTTCTGCGCCTAGCAGCCACCAAAGGAGATACAAAAATGAACACGAATCAATGTGATATTGGCCTGATCGGCCTCGGTGTGATGGGCGAAAATCTCGTCCTGAACATGGAATCCAAAGGTTTTTCGGTCGCGGTGTTCAATCGCACCACAGAGGTCACGGAAAAATTCGCCGCTGACCGCGCTAGGGGAAAAAACATTCATCCGACTCGCACATTGGAGGAATTTGTCGGAGCCCTCAAAAAACCTCGTACCGCCATGATGATGGTGAAAGCTGGACCGCCCGTCGATTCCGTAATCGGACAACTAGCGCCGCTACTCGAGAAAGGCGATGTGATCATCGATGGCGGAAATTCTCTGTTCACCGACACGCAGCGGCGTGGACGAGAATTGGAAAGCACAGGAATTCATTTTGTAGGCATGGGCGTATCTGGCGGTGAAGAAGGCGCGCTCAAGGGACCGTCGCTCATGCCTGGCGGCTCGCACGAGTCGTGGGAGATCATCGCGCCAATTTTCCGCAAGATCGCTGCGCAAGTGGACGGCGAACCATGCTGTCGATACATGGGACCCGACGGCGCTGGTCACTACGTCAAAATGGTGCATAACGGGATCGAGTACGGCGATATCCAATTGATCTGTGAAGCGTACGCCATTCTGAAGGACATCCTGGGAATGGAAGCGGCGCAACTCGCGGACGTTTTCGCAGAGTGGAACAGGGGCGAGCTCGAGAGTTACCTGATCGAAATCACGTCGCAGATATTTCGAAAAATGGATCCCGAAACAGGCAAGCCGCTGGTGGACGTGATTCTCGACAAAGCGGGGCAAAAAGGAACCGGCATCTGGACGCTTCAAGCTGCCATCAGGCAATACATCGTCATTTCCACAATCAATGCCGCAGTCGAAGCTCGCGTGATTTCGTCGCGAAAAGAAGAACGCGTTGCGGCGTCCGAAATTCTGCCGCAGCCCAGAGCTCGAACGTTCAAAGGCAATCGCGATCGTTTCGTCGACGCCGTGCGTGACGCTCTTTATGCGTCCAAGATCATTTCGTACGCCCAGGGAATGGAGCTTCTGCGGTCCGGAAGCACGACTTACGAATGGAATCTGAACCTGAGCGACATTGCCACGATCTGGCGAGGCGGCTGCATCATTCGCGCGAAATTTTTGAACCGAATCGTTCAAGCTTATAAGCGCGACCCTGCGCTGCAAAATCTTCTCCTCGACCGGTATTTCACCAAGGCCATCAAAAGAACGCAGCCGAAATGGCGGCTCGTCGTTTCGACAGCTATCAAGTTCGGCGTTCCAGTCCCCGCGTTTTCTGCCTCGTTAGCGTATTTCGACAGTTATCGCTCCGTTCGCCTTCCAGCGAATCTCCTCCAAGCGCAACGCGATTTCTTCGGTGCGCATACATACGAGCGCATCGATAAACCTGGCGTTTTCCACACCGACTGGATCGAGTCCGAGGAAAAGCCCGCGGAAAAACCGGCAGAACCGAAAACGCACGAGCCGCATCATGCCGGGGAGTGACGCGCTCCGGTTTTCCGGTGATGAGACGTTTTCGAGTGATTAGTCCAAGCGATTAAAGCTGTAGAGTCCGCTGTCCCCAGCGGAGAATGCCCCGATGCGCTGAGGACAGCGCACGCTACAACAAGCTTGATCGATTATTATGACAGCGCGTCAACACGGACCAATTAGCCGATTTCTACGGTTGATTCGTTTTTCTCATACCATTTTCGCGCTTCCCTTTGCTCTTGCAGCGCTGATCGTGGCGGCGAACGGCTGGCCGTCGATGAGAATTCTTTTGCTAGTGATCCTCTGCATGGTATTCGCGCGGACGGCTGCCATGCTTTTCAACCGGCTCGTTGACTGGTCGCTTGATCAACGCAACCCGCGCACTGCCTCAAGACACTTGCTTGTACCAAAATTGTCGGCCGTGGTTTTGCTGATTCTCAGTTCCGTGGCGTTTCTACTGGCCGCGTCAGCGATCAATCGGCTGACCTTCACCCTTGCGCCTGTTGCGCTCGCGTTGATTTTTTTCTATTCCGTCACAAAACGGTTCACCAGCGCGACGCATTTTTTTCTCGGATTGGCGCTGGCCATCGCTCCGGTCGGCGCCTGGATTGCTCAGACAGGACATCTTGATACTGCGCCGATCGTGCTCGCGGCCGGCGTAGTTTGCTGGGTGGCAGGATTCGATCTGATCTATGCCACGCAGGACTTTGATTTTGATCGGCGCGAAGGTATTCGGTCGCTGGTGGTGAGACTGGGGATTACCCGCAGCTTACGTCTGGCGCAGCTGTTACATCTACTGACGTTTTTCGCGCTCATCGGGTTTGGATTGGTAGCGAAGCTCGGCGCGCTTTACTACTGGTCATTGCCGCTGATCGCGGCGGCTCTTGTTCACGAACACAAAACCGAAAAACGCGATCTGGCTGGAATCAATCGCGCGTTCTTTCAAAGCAATGCGTTTGTAAGCGCGGTGTTCTTGATCGCTGTGTGCCTTGATCGGTTGACCTGACGCGCCCGCGTTAACACAGAGAGTTTTATTAACACCCGCTTTAGCGGGGTACGAACACGGCCACAAAACGGCAACTGCTTTAGCAGTTTTTCCCTGAATTTGAAACCGCTAAAGCGGTTCCACTCTTGGCATCGCAAATCACCTCGCTAAAGCGAGGTGTTAATGACAATCACATCGCGTTTAACATCTCAATGCGTCGTTCATGCCGGCCGCCATCGAAACCGGTATCGAGCCAAATCCGCACAATTTTTAGCGCCAGGTCTTCAGGAATCAGACGTTCACCCATTGAGAGCACGTTTGCATCATTGTGATGTCTCGAGAGGCTGGCCGACTCTTCGTTCCAGCAAAGCGCGCAACGCACGCCGTGCACTTTGTTTGCCACCATCGCTTCTCCATTGCCTGAACCGCCGAAGACAATTCCACGCTCGCACTCACCATTGGCCACTGCTTCCGCCGCTGGGCGAATGAAAAGCGGATAATCCACGGGTTCCTCGCTGAACGTGCCGCAATCCTTCACTTCATGCCCGAGCGAGCCGAGCAACTCTTTTACTTTCTCCTTGTAACGGAAACCGGCGTGATCTGAGCCCAGGGAAATTTTCATGAGACACGAATTACACGAATTCCCATCAATTTCACACTTCTGTCATCCTGAGCGAAGTGAAGCGGAGTCGAAGGACCCTGTGGAGTTACTCTTCGGTTTCGCGACGGGATTCCTCGACCTTGCTCGGAATGACAATTTACGCCCCATGCAATTTCGCAAGTTCGCCCCAGAGTTCGCGTTCACGCTCAGTTAGCTTTTTGGGGATGTTGATCTGAACGACAACGTAGAGGTCGCCTCGTTTTCCTGAGACTCCTGGCAGACCGCGCTCACGCAGACGAAACCGCTGCCCACCCTGCGTACCAGACGGAATTTTCAGGCGCACCTTTCCTTCGAGAGTAGGCACAAGCAATTCGCCGCCCAGCACGGCCTGCGATGGTTGGATCCGCACCTCATGAATCAAGTCGCTGCCTTCGACTGAAAAATCCGGGTGCCTGGCTAATCGCACCCGAAGAAAAAGGTCGCCGCTTTTTCCTCCACCTGCGCCGGCTTCACCCTGGCCGCGCAAACGAATCCGCTGCCCTTCACGGACGCCGCGGGGAATCTTGACTTGATACTGTTCCACCTTGTCTGAACCGGCTCGCCGCAGCGAAACGGTCCTCGTCGAGCCATGCAGCGCTTCCTCGAGCGTGACCATAATGTCCGCTTCTACATCGGCGCCGCGCTCAGCTGTCGCAGCGCGTCCGCCAAACCCGCCGAATGCGGAGCGACCGCGTCCGCCGCCAAAAAACGCTTCAAAGAAATCGCTGAATCCAGTACCACCAAACTCGAACTCAACTCCGCCGCCGCCATCGCCGCCCCATTGATAAAATCCGCCTCCGGGTGGTTGCTGACCTTGCCACTGCGGCGGCGGCTGGAAGCCGCCGGGCCGGTTCCAATCGGCGCCAAGCTGATCGTATTTCTTCCGCTTTTCAGGATCGCTCAGAACTTCGTACGCTTCGTTGATCTCCTTAAATTTTTCTTCGGCGGCCTTTTTGTCCTTAGCGACGTCCGGGTGATATTTGCGCGCGAGCTTTCGAAAAGCGCTGCGAATCTCGTCTTCGCTCGCCGTTTTTGGCACCCCGAGTGTCTCGTAATAGTCTCGAAACTGTACTGGCATCAATTCTGAAGCTTGTGCCTCTGATTGATTCGCGCAACTTTCGAAAGGTGCGCGAACTCGGAAAGTTGATCGTAGTCATCGGCGTGGTCGCCACACTAGTAGGAGTGGTCATGTGGAGCGGTTTCGCGCCAAAATGGCTGGGCCGCTTGCCCGGCGACATTCGGATCGAGCGCGAACATTCTTCGTTCTATTTTCCAATCGTCACCTGCATCGTTCTTAGCATTGTCTTGAGTTTGCTTCTGTCGCTTTTCTCAATCTTCCGGCGTTGAAATTTTCATCAGCTGGGCTTCGAGCTCTGTAGCCACGGGCCTGTGGCCCGTCTGATGTTGCGAGTTGTGCAGCTATGTGCGAACGGCCCACAGGGCCGTGGCTACAGTTACTACTCAAAACCGACTCGACAAACACGTAAGGGCGCTTCTGCGCTGCCGCCTTTGCCAACGGATGGAATCCACACCTGTGTCCGGTGGTGCGATCGTGAGCGATGTGATGATCATTGGGCAGGCGCCTGGTCCGCGGGAACCGACGTTGAAAAGACCGTTTGCGCACACAGCCGGCAAAACACTCTTCCGTTGGTTCGAACAATTTTGCGGGATGGACGAAGCCGCCGTTCGATCGAAAATCTATTTCGCAGCTGTCTGCCGCTGTTTCCCCGGCAAAAATTCCGGCGGCACCGACCGCGTTCCTGCGCCGGATGAGATTCGCAACTGTGCGCTGTGGATGGATAACGAGATTCGGATTTTGCAGCCACTGCTCATTGTTCCCGTCGGCCGCCTGGCGATCACGCAATTCATCGGCTGTGCAAAATTGGAAGACGTAATTGGGCGTAAATTTCGCGTGGTGCATGCGGGCCACCGTTTCGACCTGATTCCGTTGCCGCATCCGTCCGGCGCGTCTCCCTGGCACAAGATTCCACCCGGCAAAGCACTCACCGAGCGCGCGCTCAAATTGATCGCGCGACATCCTGCCGTAGCGGCGCTCTGCCTGCCGCGCCGGAGCCGCGCGCAGGCGGGCGAGCGCGGACTGCGGTCATAGACCGCCGCTACAGTCTTGCGGGCTGATTTCGCCCTTGGGCGTTGGGCGCCTGTCTCGCCGTAGCCTTGCGAAGGTGGATTGGACGTTGGACTTTTCTTAATGTCTCCAACCATTCCAACCCGCGCTGACATTGCCGAGACTGACAAATGGGACCTGACGCATCTGTTCGCTGACGTGAGCAAATGGCAGGAGGATTTTGCCTGGCTACAGCGTGCGTATCCGAAGCTTGAACAGTGGAAAACCAGAGTGGGGGAATCAGCGCAGACATTGGCCGCGGTTCTCGAGTTCGAGAAGGCGCTCGAGCAGAAGATGGAACGCGTCTATCACTACGCGTCGCTGCAAGCGGCCGAGGACAGCACGAATAACGAGTACCTCGCTCGCATTGGTCAGGTTCAGAATCTACTTACAAGGATCAGCGAGGCCGCGGCGTTTGTTGTCCCGGAAATTTTGGCGATCGATGATGAACGATTCGGAAAATTCCTTTCCGACTCCGCGCTTAAAGATTGGCGGATCAAGCTGCACAAGATCCGGCGGATGGGATCGCATGTGCTTTCAGTGCCGGAGGAACGTCTGCTCGCGCTGAGCAATGTCGCCCTCAGTGGCTACGACGACACATTTTCGCAGCTGACCGATGTAGACATGAAGTTCGGTGTGCTGGTCGACGAGACCGGGCGCGAGCGGCCGCTGAGCCAAAGCTCGTTCAGCTCGTTTCTGGTGAAGCGCGACCCTGAACTGCGCAAACGCGCTTTCCATCAATACTACGCTGAGTTTCGCGACCATCAGTACACGCTCGCCGCCTCTCTGGGCTATTCGGTGAAGGCAGACGTGTTTCACGCCAGAGCACGGCATTATGTATCTGCGCTCGAGGCGGCGCTGTTTCCGGATGATGTGCCAGTCGCCGTGTATGATGGCTTAATTCAATCTGTCCGCGCGAATTTGAGACCGTTGTTTCGATATTTCGATTTTCGCCGGCGCGTCCTTGGCTTGGGTGAGCTGCATCACTACGACACGTACGTTCCGCTCGTTCCGGAGATCCAGACTAGTTTCACTTTCGATGAAGCGATCGAAATGGTGTTGAACGCGCTTGCCCCGCTGGGAAAGGAATACATCCAGGTGCTCGCGGAAGGTCTGCGTTCGAGACGCTGGTGTGATCGTTACGAAAACAAAGGTAAACGCAGCGGTGCTTTTTCATCCGGCAGTTACAGCGCGCCGCCTTACATTCTGATGAACTACAAGCAGGACGTCTTCGCGGATGTGTACACGCTTGCGCACGAGGCAGGGCATTCAATGCACAGTTGGTTCTCGCAAAGTTCGCAGCTCTTTCAGGATTACGAGTATCCGATCTTTCTCGCGGAGGTGGCCTCGACGTTCAACGAGGAATTGCTGACGCATTATCTGCTTCAAACTACGAACGATCCAAAGATGCGGGCTTATATCATCAACCGCGAAATCGATGATCTACGCGGCACGCTGTTCCGACAGACCATGTTTGCCGAATTTGAACGAATCATTCACGCCATCGAGGAGAGCGGCGATGCGCTGACACTCGACGTTTTCAAGTCGGAATATCACAAGCTGCTTGAGGCTTATTTTGCTCAAAATTTCGTGCTCGATGCCGAGCTTGATCTGGAATGCCTTCGAATCCCGCATTTCTATCACGCGTTCTACGTTTACAAATACGCGACCGGAATCTCTGCTGCTGTGGCGCTGTCGCAGCGCGTGCTTTCCGGTCAGCCGGGAAGTGTTGAGGCGTATCTGAAATTCTTGCGTTCAGGGGGCTCCAAATTCCCGCTCGAGACATTGAAAGTCGCAGGCGTGGATATGAGTACGCCCGCGCCCATCAAAAGCACACTGCGGTTATTCGAACACCGGCTCGGAGAATTGGAAGCGCTACTGCTATAGCCCTTCGTTCTCGCCATCGTTCTCCTCCTCGTCCTCGATCATCCGTATTTTGGATCGCGAGGACGACGACGAGCAGAAGGACGATTTGGCTTCGGCTTGGTCACTGCTTGCTTATGCTGTGGCGATGCGCCTGGAAAACAGCCGGCTGCTTCACCGACTGAAACCGCTGTTTCAGGAGAATTTTGAAAAGTTCGGCGAACTCGGCGCCGCGGTTTCGGTTTGGCAAAACGGTAAATCACTGATTGATCTTTATGGTGGATTTTGCGACGCCGGTCGCGATAAACCGTGGACCACCGACACGGTCGTGCTGGTCTGGTCTGCGACGAAAGGAATTGGCAGCGCGTGTGTCTTGCATGCATTGCAACAACGCAAGATTGACCTCCACCGGCTGGTCACGGAGTTCTGGCCCGAATTTGGCCAGGCAGACAAAGATAAGATCACGCTTGAGCAATTGCTTTCGCATCAGGCCGGGCTTTGCGCTTTGGATCAGCGCGTTGACGTGCTCGATTACGACGGAGTGGTTCGGGCGCTGGAAGCGCAAGCGCCCTTGTGGTCGCCTGGAACTGCGCATGGCTATCACGCGCGCACGTTTGGATTTCTACTCGACGAACTCATCCGGCGAATAACCGGGAAAACGCTCTCCGAATATTGGCAGGAAAATTTTGCGCGGCCGCTGGAGCTCGATTTCTGGATCGGCCTGCCGGAAACGGAGAATCCGCGGGTGGCCACGATTTACGCTGCAAAAAGCGGCAAGCAGCCGGAGCCAGCGAAATTCTATCGCGACCTTGTTACGCCCGGTACGTTGGCGAGGAAGACGTTTACGTCGCCTTATGGGTTGAATGTGATCAGCAAGATGAATGATCCGCACATCCGGTCGCATCCGAATGTTTCCTTCGGTGGGATTGGGAGCGCATCGGCACTTGCGAAATTTTATTCGATGCTCGCTAACGGCGGAGAATTGAATGGGCAGACTTTCTTTTCTCCAAAAACGATCGAATGGATGACCACCGCATTATCAGACGGCATCGACCGTGTTTTCCAAATCCCGATGGCATTCTCGGCGGGGTTTATGAAAGATTCACGGGATGCAGCGCGCAGATTGTTCGGACCATCCGCAACATCCTTCGGACATCCCGGTGCGGGCGGCAGCCACGCCTTTGCCGATCCGGAAAACAAGATCGCGTTCGCGTACGGAATGAACCAAATGGAACAATCGGTTCTGCCTAATGAAAAATCATTGCGCCTGGTGGATGCGATTTATAGCTCAGACGATTGATCCATTCTTCACGGCCGGCATCGCCGTGACGACGATGCGCTGAATCGAACGTACCGTTGTAGGCGGTCCGCCGCGGCGGACGCCGGCCGTTCAATGCAGCCCGTTACATTCGGCTCCTTTGTCCTTCGGTTTTTCCAATCTGTAGTGTCTGAGCAGTCCGCGGTTCATCTGCCTTCCAATGTTTCCGCGTAACCTCGAGCGGGATTCTACGCACTACCTCAGTGAATGGCCAGAAATGAGTTCTCAATGAAGAGAGGTCACGGAAGGCCAAAAAAAATGAAAGGAAATTAACAACATGAAAAATCAGAATAACAAAGTAACAGCAGTATTGTTTGTAGTCACCTTGGCGCTTGCGCCAATGGTCCAAGCCCAGCAGGAAGCGCTTAGGCCTCCGCCCACATCACTTGTGCGTCCCACACCAACCGCGGCTTACGAGGGCGCTAGTGAGAACAGCGAGGCGCCTGAGGTTCAGAACCTCCCGGCGATCACAATCCATAGCGCCGATAACGTCATCCGGGGAAAGACCGGTTCATTCGTCCTGAACATGAAGCCTGCACTCATGTTCGGCGGAACTTACGTGAACTTCTCAATCGGCGGCACCGCCGTCGCAGGAGTTGATTACGTTGCGGTTGCCTCCCCCGCCTACCTCGGATCATCCGGCTACGGAACAATCCTGATCCAAACATTGCCTGACCCCAGAGGATCATCCAACCGCCAGTCGTACAGCGTGGTGATAACCTTGCAATCTGGCGCAGGATATGCCCTAGGCAATCCTGGCTCAGCCGTAATGTGGATTAAACCTTGACCATCGGTCTTCGACAGGTGGAAAGGAACTGCGCGCTGCGCTGTCTCGGAAACCCCGGGGCAGCGCGCGACGCGTGTACAACTAAAAAGAGCACCGACAAGAAGTGAGAGAAGTTAAGCGCGCCTTTGGCGCGTTGGTTATTTCAAAACGGAATTTGGACCTGGAACAGGATTTCGGCGGTCATGGACGGTCAAGAGTTATTCGCCCATCATTGTGATGACAACGTTTCGACGATGGGGTGATCGCCGATGTTCAAACAGAAAAATGCCCTGCCACGTGCCGAGCTGCATTCTGCCATCCATAATCGGCACGGTTTCACTGGTGCGCGTCAGGACCATGCGGATGTGTGATGGCATGTCGTCGCTACCCTCCGCATCGTGCGTGAAGTAATCAGCATCTTCCGGCACCAGACGCTCGAAAAACTCTTCCAGATCACGTCGCGCAGTGGGATCGGCATTTTCCATGATGACGATGCTGCAGCTGGTGTGCTGAACGAAAATGGTGACTGTTCCGTTTTGGATGCCGCACTTATCGATCTTCGAATCAATCTGATCAGTGATTTCGTAGAGGCGCTTGCCGTCGGTCCGCACTTCCAGTTGGTCGTGGTAAAATTGCATCTGGGAACACCTCGTTTTCTGTCATGTCGAGCGGAGTCGAGACATCTCTGTTCAAATGGAGAGTGCGGCGCAAATAAGCAAGCGAAGATTCCTCCACTTCGCTTGGAATGACAAACATCACCGGATAAACCTGGGATTCGCCCCGCGTTGATGTGTGGCGGCTGATGGCCTATTTAGGCTGGTGCAAAGCGATATCGAGCGCGTGCTGTTTGACGGGCCGGCAATTCACAAACGGCTCGATGAAATTGCTACGCAAATCACGGCCGATTACTCCGACCGCAAACTGGTGGTGATCGCAATTCTAACAGGCACACTGATGTTTACGTCAGATTTGCTTCGCCGGATTCCTCTACCTTTGAAATTGAATTGCCTGAGCGTGGCCAGTTACCACGGGAAAACACAAACGAGCGGCGAAGTTTTTTTCAAAGAGTTGTCCGTTCCCGAGGTAGCCGGCCAAGACGTTTTGATTCTCGATGATATTTTAGACACCGGCTACACGCTCGCGGCCGTTCGCGAAAAACTGGAAACAGCCAGACCACGCAGCATTCGGGTCTGCGTGCTGCTGAGCAAAAGGAAACGGCGCGCGCGAAATGTTGATGCGGATTACACCGGCTTCGAAATTGACGATGAATTTGTCGTCGGTTACGGGCTCGACTTCAGGGAGCGCTATCGCAACCTGCCGTACATCGGCGTACTCAGAAAGGAATTGCTGGCAGACTAGCCGAGCGCCGGAGGCGCGACATGTTTTTAGTTGAGACACAGCACAGCTTCCGAGCTCCGCTAGGAGCGCCACGTATTGTGCAGAGACATGCCGCTCCTATGGAGCTAAATTTGTGAACGGCGTTCGTTCCTATAAACATGCCGCGCCTACGGCGCTCAAGAGCGGGAAGTGATCAATGAAAGTGCGAGTGCAATTTTATGCGCAGTTGCGTGAACTTGTTGGAATTCGCGAGCTGGAGCTTGACCTTCCGCAAGGCGCGACTGTTCGCGAATTGCTCGAGAAGATTTATACTCAAAAACCCGCGCTTCGTGCCCATGACAACAGCATTTTGATCGGCGCTGGCTTGGAATTTGTCGATCGCAATTACAAGCCGAATGCCGGGGAGGAAATTGCGATCATGCCGCCGGTGCAAGGCGGTTGAGTTTCGGACCGCGGCCATTCCGCTTGTATCTCTAGACCGAAACGTCGTCGCCTGTGCCGCGTTTCAACGGGCAAATGCCGCGCTTCTTTGAGCTGGCGACGAAGTCCAGGAATTCGCGTGCTGGTGCGCCAAAGGTCATCCTCTCCGCTTTGTCGAGAGCCTGCGACGTGTTTAGTCCGCTTAGGTAGATAAGTTTGAATGCCTCCTTGATTTCGTCTCGATCGTTTGCGTTGAGACCAGCACGGCGCATTCCGACGATGTTCAGCCCGAAAACAGAATTGCGCTCCGCGGCGACGACGAACGGTGGCAGATCTTTTCCGAATGCCGAGCTGCCTTGCACCATCACCAGCCGGCCGATGTGCATGAACTGGTGAAAAGTTGATCCGCCGCCGAGAAAAGCGCCGTCATCTACGCGAACGTAGCCGGCGAGCAAACAATTGTTCGCGATGACGACGTTGTTTCCAATAAGGCAATTGTGACCGACGTGCGCGCCGGCCATCAGGAAATTCTTGTCCCCAATTTTCGTCGCACTTCCATCGGGGCTGCCACGGTGGATCGTGCAGTACTCGCGGATGATATTGCCGTCTCCGATTTCGACTTTCGTCTTTCGTTCCCTGGAAAACGAAACATCCTGTGGCGGCACGCCGATGATCGCGCCGTGTCCGATGAAATTTCCACGGCCGATCCCAACTTCGCCTTCGATCACGACATGCGACTGCACGATCGTTTTCCCGCCGATTGTCACATGCGGCCCAATGATCGAGAACGAGCCGATCTCCACATTGGCGGCGAGTTTCGCATTCGGATCGACGATTGCAGTCGGGTGAATTTTGGCGAGAGCTGTCATCGGAATTCGCAATATAGCGATACCCATCGTTGCAGGATTCGGGCGCTTGAGCGCCGATGGATTGTTTGGGGAGCGCACGCGTCTCGCGTGCTGGCGAACGCGTCCACGCGGTCGCGAACTTTGCTAAACGCGTCTTCGACCCACGAATATCTGCGAGCAATAGAAAGATTGTTTCGGCGCGACGCCGAAACCAGCACGCGGAACGCGTGCGCTCCCTGGATCTGTCGGCATCGGTTCCTCGAACACACGCTCACAAGACACCTGCTTCCTTAAAACTGAAGTAGCCGGAATGGCCCTCCGATGGCGCGCCGATAATGATGTGATCCAGCAATTTGATTTGTAAAAGCTCGGCGGCTTCGGCCAGGCGTCGCGTCAGGCTGTGGTCAGTCTGGCTCGGTGATGCATCGCCAGATGGATGATTGTGCACAACGATGACTGCGTAGGCGGAGTAAGTGATCGCGGGTCGAAAAATCTCCCGCGGATGTGCGATGCTCTCATTCATGCTTCCGACCGACACCGATTCCACTCGCATCAAACGATAACGCGTGTCGAGCAGGACAACGCGAAGTGATTCGGTCCGCAGCATCCGCATTTCGTCTCCCAGCAGTTTGTAGATCAGTTCCGGTGAATCGAGTTTTTGCTGGGACAACGTTTCCTGTGTGAAACGTTTTCCCAAATTGAAGGCCGCCACCAGTTCCAATGCCTTTGCCGGGCCGATCCCTTTGATCTCGCTTAGTTCCTTGACAGAGCAACGGCTCAGTTCCGCAAAAGACTTGTATTTGTCGAGCAACTCACGAGCGACATCCACCACATTCATGCCGCGACGGCCGGTGCGCAGCAATATCGCGATCAACTCCGCGTTACTGAGAGCGTCCGCCCCTCGTGCAAGCAACTTTTCCCGCGGCCGTTCGTCTCGCGGCATTTCGCGGATTTTAAGCTGCGGCATATTCGGATCTGGAGGGCGGAACACCTGCGACGCGAAATCACGGTCTCGCTGGAGCTCGACCCTCCATCACGGGCATTTCAGACGCGAAGTTGATCGAACATTTCGCACAACGCGTCACCGAGCGAGAACAATGCGTCGGTGTAAGGATTCGGCGCGATACCGTCGAATGCGCATTGCGCTTTGCGAATCAAGTCGCTGCCCGCTGCGATTGACTCGTTTAGCGCTCCGTTGTTCGCGCCATTCTTGAGCAGCTCAATCATTTCTTCGATCTTTTCGTCCAGCACAAGCTGGCAACAACGTTCGCGTTCAAATTCCGAAGCGGAACTGAGGAAAATCAAAACAGGCAATGTGAATTTGCCTTTGCGCAGGTCCGTCCCGAGGGTTTTGCCGGTCACACTCTCCGTGCCGGCGAGATCCACACAATCATCATAAATCTGATAGGCCGTCCCGATTTGGAATCCAAAGTCTTTGAAGGTTGCTATCACTTTCGGATCCGCCTCACTGATAACGGCTGCCAATTCCGCTGCGGCCGAGAAAAGTGATCCAGTCTTCATCTGCACGATCCGCAAATAATCCTCAACAGTCAGATTAAGATCGAACCTGCGCTGCGTTTGAATCATTTCGCCCGAGCAAACCATCGTCGCAGTGCGCGCGATTGCGCGACCGATATCCGAGTTCTCGAAATTTGTCGATAACGTCAGCGCGTGTGCGAAAAGACAGTCGCCTAACAGAACGCTCAGCGAATTTCCCCAGCGCGCGTTGGCAGTCGGCTGTGCTCGACGCTGTTCTGCTTCGTCCATCACGTCGTCATGCACCAGCGTGGCGATATGAATGAGTTCAACGATCACGGCGAGATCGATGTGTCCCGAGTTGATCGTGCCAGTGGCGCCGCCCGCAAGCAGAGACAGCAGCGGCCGAAGCCGTTTGCCACGGCTGCCGACAGCATAGACGACGTAGCCTTCGATTGCGGGATCGAATGCCGAAGTCTGTTGCGCGATGCGCGTCTCAACCTGTTCAAGGTGCGGTTGAACTAATTTTGCAACCTCAGCCAGACGAAGCGTGGGAGATCCGCTCGCCTTCGCAACTGCGCGGCGACTCGTGCTCCGGTCCGTGCGGGCGAAGAGTTCCACGAGGCGAGAATAGTGGCGCGCGCAGAGTAGAGCAAGCTTCTAGCTTGCTAAAGGGCGATTGTGCAAGCGGGACGCATGCACTATCTCATTCGCAGCCAGGATTCAGTTCCGTATTTCTGCTGAGCTAATTCTCGTGCGCGCTGCAAGATTTCTTCATTGATCTCGAACTCACTGCAATTGGCCGACAGGGCCTGCGCAAATTTTTGGGCGAGGTCAGTCTCCATAACGAAGCCTTGAATGCTGCCTTGTTGCAACAACCCGCGGTGAGTGCGGCGTTGCGCAGCTCCAGCGATCTTGCGGCCATCCATTATCACGTCGGCGCGAACCGGATTCGCGAAGCATTTGTAGCCGCTGGCGCTGACTGCGGCGTGCTTGGCAAGCGCAATCCCGCCGGGGTCAACGCCCCCGGCTACAACTGCGCGTTCACCCATTCCGTTCAACGCGTGCGCTAAACCACAATGAACTTTTTCGTAGATAGCGGTTGATGATTCATCAAAGTTCGGATCGTTGGCCGGAATCACAATCGAGTAGGTGAGATCGTCCCCGTGAAGAACGATTCCGCCGCCGGTCCAACGCCGGACTAGATCGCGCTCCGCCGCGTAGATCGCGACATCGGAAAACTTCCCAAAGTATCCGAACGACAGGGCTGAGGAGCGCCACCTATAAAAGCGAATAGTCGGAATCCTTGCCGTTTCCAGCAGCGCCTCATCGATGGACATGTTCATCGGCGGCGAGTGCAGGCAGATGTCATGACAAACCTGCGACCTCTGAAATAACTTTTCTGTCATTCCGAGCGGAGCGCAGCGAAGTCGAGGAACCCCGGTGCATTACTCCAACTGATTTCTCGGGATGTCTCGACTTCGCTCGACATGACACCCTTCAGCTGAGTTCTTCGATAATCTTCCGCACGGCTTCGCGCGGCTGCGCATGCGCGGTAATGGGCCGTCCGATGCCGATGTAATCTGCGCCCGTTTCAATCGCTTCGCTTGGAGTCATAAACCGCTTCTGATCACCGGGGTCGGCCCAAGTTGGTCGAATTCCCTGGACGGCGATTTTGATTCTGTCGCCAAACTCGCGTCGCAAGGTTTTGATTTCATGCGGACTGGCGACGAGCCCGTCGATGCCCGCTGCTGAGCCTAACTTCGCGAGACGCATCACCTGCGCCTTGACAGGGTCCGTGATCCCAATTTCGCGAAGCGTTTGTTCAGTGGAGCTGGTCAAAACAGTCACTCCCAACAGGAGCATATCGCTGTCGCGAGCGCCGGTCGCGGCGCGAATCATTTCGCTACCGCCGCTCAAGTGAATCGTGAGCATCTGCACCCCGAGAGCGCTTGCGGATTCAACGGCTCGCGCGACGGTGTTGGGGATGTCATAGAGCTTCAGATCGAGCCAGACCTTCGCCCCAGTGGCCAAAACCGCGCGCACGATTTCGGGCCCTTCGGCTGTGTAAAGTTGAAGTCCGATTTTGAAAAACGAGATCTCACCCCGAAGCTGTTCAACGAGCTCGATCGCCCTCTCCCTTGTTGGGACGTCAAGCGCCACGATGATCTTGTCAGCAACGTTTGTCATTCCGAGCGAAGTCGAGACATTCCGCCGCTGAGCTTTGGCTGGCAACACGGGATGTCTCGACTACGCTCGACATGACGATATATGCAAGTCATTGCTCCCGCGAAGATCAATCTTTCTCTCAGAGTTCTGGGCCGTCGCAGCGATGGCTTTCACGAAATCCAGACGCTTATCGCGCCGATTTCGCTTTGTGACGAGATCAAGATCGAGCAGCGCTCCGGCAAACAGAAGATCGTATTTCGATGCGATGATCCGTCGGTGCCGAAAGGAGAAGACAATATTGTGGTGGGCGCGGCGAACGTTTTTTTCAAAGAAACGAACATTAGCGGCGGTGTTTCGATCGAACTCAAAAAGAGAATTCCACATGGCGCAGGTCTGGGTGGCGGAAGCAGCGACGCAGCTTCCACTCTGCTGGCGCTCAATGAACTGTTCGAGACGAATTTGCCCCGTGAAGCGCTGACGAAAATGGCGGAAATGATCGGGTCGGACGTTCCATTTTTTATTTTTCAATCCGCTGCGGTTTGCAAAGGGCGCGGCGAATGCGTGAGCCAGACCAGATTGCGAGAACAATTACCGGTGTTGTTAGTGAAGCCTGAGTTCAGCGTGCCTACGCAGTGGGCCTACTCTCACTGGGAAGACTCACACGAAATTCCTGGAGTTTCGTACCGCGGTCAACAGTTCGCCGAACAAAGTTTTGTGAACGATCTGGAGCGCCCCGTGTTCGAAAAATTTGCTTTTCTGGCGCAACTGAAAATGTGGTTACTCAAACAATCAGAAGTCGGCGCCGCGCTGATGTCTGGCTCCGGTTCCACGGTATTTGCGGTGATTCGAGAGAACACGGGTTCCGATGTTTTGGCGAAGCGCGCGAGAGCAGAATTAGATCCGGAGCTATGGACGTGTGTGTGTGAAACGATTGGGTAGCGGTCGCCGCGGCGACCTGGTTTCGGCGTTCCGCCGAAACGATATTTTTTTGCGAATCATGCACGTAGTGGGCGCGACCGAGCGAAAGGAAAATTCGCGATCGCGGGACGCGCTCGCCAGCACGCGAGGACGCGTGCGCTCCCCGGAGTCTGCCGACACGAGCAAAGCTATTCGCCGAGTCGCTGCCGGAATTGCGCGCGCGCGTATTCGCGGTTGAGTTTGGCGATGAAACTGGCGCTAATCTTCGCCGGACACACTGCTTCGCACTCGTAAGTGTTAGTGCAATTACCAAATCCCTCGTCATCCATAACCCGTACCATTTTCAACACGCGCCGCTCGCGTTCGGGTGTGCCCTGCGGCAAAAATGATAAGTGCGACACTTTCGCAGCCGCAAAAAGCATCGCCGATCCGTTCGGGCAGGCTGCTGCACACGCGCCGCAGCCGATGCACGCCGCCGCTTCCATTGCCAGGTCTGCGTCGTGTTTGGGAACGAGAATTGAATTTGCTTCCGGCGCTGAGCCTGCGCGCGCCGAGATGAATCCGCCGGCTTGCACGATGCGATCCAGTGAACTGCGATCAACCACCAAATCTTTAACGATCGGAAATGCGCCGACGCGAAATGGTTCGACGGTTATGGTTTCGCCGTCGCGAAATTTTCGCATGTACAGCTCGCATACAGCGCCCGGATGATCTGGCCCATGAGCTTCGCCGTTAACTGTAAGTGAGCAGGTGCCGCAAATCCCTTCACGGCAATCAGAATCAAAAGCGACTGGTTCCCCACCGGTTCGGAGCAGGTCTTCGTTCAAAATGTCGAGCATCTCTAGAAACGAAGTGTCAGGCGAAATGTCACGGACGTCGTAATCGACGAGTTTGCCGCGGGACTTCGCATCGCGTTGCCGCCAGACTTTGAGTTTGAAGTTCATTGGTTCACGGTCATCCTGAGCGGAGCGCCAGCGGAGTCGAAGGATCCCGCGGACAAACCCAAGATTTCGCACCGGGATTCCTCGACTTCGCTCGGAATGACAGAAAGTTGATCATTTATAGCTCCTTTGCGCCAAGTGCACCGTTTCGAAATGCAACTGTTCGCGATGCAATTTCGGGGGTTGACCATCGCCTTCAAATTCCCACGCGAACACGGCTGCATGGCTCTCGTCGTCTCGGAGCGCTTCGCCATCCGGCGTTTGATGTTCCTCGCGGAAATGTGCTCCCGCAGATTCGTCGCGCTCCAGCGCGTCAATGCACATCAGTTCGGCGAATTCGAGGAAATCCGCCACCCGGCCAGCGCGTTCCAGTGATTGATTATAATCTTCTTCGTCCCCCGGCACCCGAACGTCACGCCAAAATTCTGCCCGCAGCTCTGGGATTTTGCGCAGTGCTTCGCGCAACCCTTGTTCGTTACGCGACATTCCACATTTGTCCCAGAGAAGAAGCCCCAACTCGCGATGGAACGAATCGGCTGAGCGCGTGCCGTTAACCTTCAATAATTTTTCGATCCGGCCGCGAACATTCTGTTCGGCTTGCTTAAACTCAGAAGAGTCAGTCGACGGTCGTTTTCCCATCTGACCGGCGAGATAATTCGGCAGCGTGTTGGGAATAACAAAATAGCCGTCGGCCAGACCTTGCATCAGCGCACTGGCCCCGAGCCGGTTTGCTCCGTGATCGGAAAAATTGGCCTCACCGATCACGAACAAACCGGGCACATTGCTCATCAAATCGTAATCCACCCAGAGACCACCCATTGTGTAATGCACGGCAGGATAAATTCGCATCGGTACTTTGTAGGCGTCCTCGCCGGTAATTTTTTTGTAGACGTGAAACAAGTTTCCGTAACGCTCGCGAATCGTATCTATGCCGAGCCGTTTGATCGCATCGGCAAAATCGAGATATACGCCGCGTCCACCCGGACCGACGCCGCGGCCCTCGTCGCAAACTTCCTTCGCTGCGCGCGATGAAATGTCGCGCGGCGCAAGGTTGCCGTAGCTGGGATATTTTCGCTCGAGATAATAGTCGCGGTCGGCCTCAGGAATTTCATGCGGCGGCTTGAGGCGATCTTCTTTTCGTTTCGGCACCCATACGCGTCCATCGTTGCGCAGCGATTCCGACATCAGCGTAAGCTTCGACTGATAGTCGCCGCTGACAGGAATGCAGGTGGGATGAATTTGAGTGAAAGATGGATTTGCGAAGAGCGCCCCTCTTTTGTAAGCGCGATGGGTTGCTGTGACATTGCTCCCGCGCGCATTGGTCGACAGATAAAACACGTTGCCGTATCCACCGCTGGCGAGCACGACTGCATCCGCAGCGTGCCTCTCCATTTTTCCCGAGCACAAGTTCCGGGTGATGATTCCCTTGGCTTGTCCATTGACGATTACCAGGTCGAGCATCTCTGTGTATGCCAGCATCCGCACGGTGCCAGAGGCGACCTGCCGGCACAGCGCCTGGTAACAACCTAACAAGAGTTGCTGGCCCGTTTGTCCGCGCGCGTAAAAAGTCCGTGAAACCTGTGCGCCGCCGAATGAGCGATTAGCCAGGTAGCCGCTGTATTCGCGCGCGAAAGGGACTCCCTGCGCGACGCATTGATCGATGATGTTGTTGGCGATTTGAGCGAGCCGATAAACGTTCGCTTCGCGGGAACGAAAATCGCCGCCCTTAATCGTGTCGTAGAACAAGCGGTAAACGCTGTCGCCATCGTTCTGATAATTCTTTGCTGCATTGATGCCGCCTTGCGCTGCAATGGAATGCGCGCGTCTTGGCGAATCCTGAAAACAAAAGCATTTCACCCGATAACCGAGTTCACCTAGGGTCGCCGCGGCCGATCCGCCGGCGAGGCCGCTGCCGACGACTATGATCTCAAGCTTTCGCCGGTTATTTGGGCTGACCAATCGTGAATGGTCTTGATGATTTCTCCATTTTTGATCCAGCGGTCCCGGCGGGACTTTCGGATCCAGTGTTCCAATCATTGTTCGCCGCCCCACTTGTCCTTCTTGAATGACACGCGGCCGGATCCTTCTTCGAAAGCTTCGAAACGCTCTGGGTTCTCGCGGTAATATTTCTGGTGATAATCTTCCGCGGGCCAAAATTTCATTGCAGGTAAAACTTCGGTCACAATGGGTTTTTTGAATTTTCCGGAACGCGCGAGTTTCTCTTTTGAAGCCTCGGCAATTTTCTTTTCCTCGGCATTGCCATAAAAGATTGCGGCGCGATAGCTCGGTCCAATATCTGTGAACTGGCCGTCGGACTGCGTGGGGTCGATTTGTCGCCAATAGATGTCGAGAAGCTGGTCGTAGGAAATCTTCGCCGGGTCGTAAGTGATTTCGATTGATTCACGATATCTTGTTTTTTCCGACGTCACGAGCTTGTAAGTGGGGTTCGGCTCCGTGCCGCCGCAATAGCCCACCACGGTTTTGATCACACCCTGCGCTTTGTCGAATGCGGGCTGGATGCACCAAAAACACCCACCGGCAAAAACCGCGGTCTTCGTAGTGGCTGGAGCGGGACTTTGCCCATAACTCGCGGCCGCAAGCGCCACCCAGCTAAATGAGAGAAGAACAATTCGATTCATACTGTCTTTTTCATGTCGCTCTGGACGCGACGCTGTTCAAGATGTTTCGCTTCCATGCGCGTGTTCGAGCCCAGCATCGCCGAGTGTGAGTCCGTCGTCCGGGTCGCCTCGCCCTTCGCAAGGGAGAGGGGAGGGTGAGGGATCGTTTCAACCCGATTGAGGGTATTACGTTGAACCTCTCACCTTCATCCTCTCCCCGTGAGAAAGGGGAGAGGCGCCGAGATTTAGCACATCGATTTCAAAATGACTGGGCACTAATGCGCACATTGGCAGTTGAGTATAGGCCAGATGCCCACATTTTTCCGTGTGATCGAACTCTTGCCGGAATTGCAGGTTGCGCGTCTTGATCTTGTGCAACTTTTCGGGCGCACTGCGCCGCTGCATGTCGACCTTGGGTGCGGCGATGGGTCTTTTCTCTCCGAAATGGCGCGACAGTTCCCGAAGAGAAATTTCCTCGGCATTGAGCGGTTGACCAAGCGCGTCGAAAAAGTTCGCCGCAGAGCGGAAGAGATCCAAAACGTGCGGGTGATGCGCGCGGACACCTTATTCGCGGTGCGCTATCTGCTGCCTGAATCTTCAGTGGAAACCTTTTATCTGTTGTTTCCGGACCCGTGGCCGAAGCGGCGGCATCAATTCCGGCGGATTTTCACACGAGACTTTTTGGATGCCATTGCCATTGCGCTGGAGAAACATGGTGTTTTGCGCGTCGCGACTGATCAGCTCGATTATTTTCATAAGATCGAACGGCTAAGCCGCGCTCATCTGCAATTTCAGGTTGTCCCACGGTCGCCGGATGACGCCGTTCTTCCCGTAACCAAGTTCGAAAGAAAATTTCGCGAGCAGGGGGCGCCGATTTATCGGCTCACGCTTCGAAAGACTTCGCCAGTCAAATAAGCTCGGGCGCTCCATTCGTGGTTCGAGGAATTCAATTCTACGGCACCAGTTTCGTCCTGCCGAAACAGTTTGATGCCGCGGGCGCGAAGTTGCTCAACCCACTGTTCACTAATTCGTTCGTGCTCCGGAAACTCGCTTGAGGTCGCGATGATCAGGCGCGGCTGAACAGCAGCGATAAATGGAGCCGAGCCGGAGATTCCAGAGTGATGTTGCCCTTTTACGAGTATGTCAGTCCGCAGGTCAGAACCATTGCTCAACAAGGCATGCTCGGTTTCTGCGCCGTTATCCGACATGAACAAGACCGCTTTGCTCTGTGCAATCGATAGCCGAATAACCAACGCTTGATCATCCGCAGTGGCTCCCGCGAAGCCGCGGGGCGGAAACAAGACATGTGCAATCGCGTCGCGAGACAAATGAAAATTGTCTCCGGCAGCCAAGTCAACAGGTTTGCGTCCCTGGCCTTCCAATCCCGACAGGATTCGGGTCAGCCGTCGATGAATGAGCGAACGATCCGGCGCAGGATTATCGATTACACGGACTCGTGGAAAATCTCCCAGCAATTGCGTGATGCCACCGATGTGCTGCGAATCGCCGTGTGTGAGCACCACACCCGTGAGCCGATTCACGCCAGCCCAGTGCAAATACTCGCGCACGATACGCTCGTAAGTGCGTTCGCTCCCACAATCGAACAACCAGTCGTGGCCATTCACTCGGACGTGAACGGCTGCGCCCGTGCCCAAGTCCAACACCGTCACCTTTGCAGAGATCCGGCCGCCCCAGTCAGGTTCACCAACATAAAAGTGACCGCCCGGAATTTGCGCGAACAGATGAACGATGCCGATGACCAGCGTGGCCAGTGTCCAGTTAGCGTTATTGAAAACAGTAGCGACCCACGGGAGGAGCGGCGTAGTGATCAGCGACAGAAGCGCAACGGCCAGGACGAAGAATGCGATCGGGACGACGACGAGGTTCGCCAGCAAAGAAATTGGTGTAACTAGGTGGAAGTACCAAAGAATCAACGGCAATGAACCGATCCACGCCGCAAGCGACACAGATGCGCCTCCGAAAAGCCATTCATAGGTGGCATGCATCCATCGTCGTGGACCGCGCACCAGGCTTTGCGGCAGAAAAGGATCCGGAGCCGCACGCCGCTGGAAAAATCTGAAGAACGGGTCCGCAAGCAGCACAATTGCTCCAACTACCGCGAAGGAAAGCTGAAACCCGGTGGAAAACAGTTCGTTCGTGTTCCAGCAGAGAATGAAAAACGCCGCTGCGGCGAGGCTGTTTAGCAGAAATACTCGTCGTTCGAAGAAGTAACTGCCGACGAGGATTGAAGCCATCACAGCCGCGCGTAATGCCGGAATGTGCAGCCCCGTTATTGCCGCATAGAAAAAGAGCGACGGAATGATGAATGCCGCCGCGCGCTTGCGTGGCAGGCGCGCGATCGCAGCCAGCACCCACAAAAGCGCCGCCACAATTCCCACATGCAACCCGGCGACGGCGAAAAGGTGAATCGTGCCGGTTTGCTGAAACGGCTCCTCAATGTCCTCCGGTGTTTCGTGCCGGATGCCAAGCACGATTCCGCTGATGAAACTTTTTACCTCGGGCGCATCGTCCAGGCCGCGGCACAACGCGTTTTGCATCCATGTCCGCGACGCTTGGGCAGCGCGCAGGACCGAATTGCCGCCGCCGTGGCGGATCAGCGTACCATCCTCCGGATAACGAGCAAAAAGCATTCGACGGACATCATGCCGCGCCAGATAAGCGCGCATGTCGAACTCGCCGGGGTTGCGCGGCGGCGCAATTGGCTCGGCGGTTCCAAAAAGCTTCAGTTCATCGCCAAACTCCGGCGCGCCTTTCCAACGAACCTGCCAGACCGCGCTCGTGGATTCGGTTTTGCCTTCGAATTCGATTGATTTCAGCTTGAGCAGGAAGGTCGCGAATCCGCTGGGTGCGATTTTCGGCTCAGTAATCACGCATCCGACTGCTGTGACGACGCGCGGCCGCTCGCCGAGTTTGCTCGCAAGTTGCTGGCCTGCCGTGTTCGTTGTTGCGAATTTGTGCAGCAGGAAAAAGCCAGCCGCGACGATGAGATATGTCGCAGGCAATTTCGGCCAGTGGAGCGCGATCAGGATGCTGATTCCGAGAGCGATCGCAGCTGAAATGAGCGCTGTAGGTGCCAGCGGAACAACCTCCGCCACGATAATTCCCGTTGCAGCCATCAACGTCAGACCAACGAATGGCTGACGCGGCGCATTGAGCAGCTTCATCCCATCCAGAGTTTTTGCTTCTGCACGGTGACGAGTGCAAGCCGCAATATGTTTGTCCGCCTGCCGGGGCATAAACGAAGGGCGATCTCCAGATCGGCCCGGGCGGCGGACTTAAGACTGCCGCTCCTTGTTACCTCAAGGGACGATTGCTTGCTTTATGAGCACGCCCTAATTTCTCGGGTGCAGGATCTATTCGAAGAAGAGCAGGGTAGTGAAATCACAGACACCGCTGCGCCGCTCGCCACTCGCATGCGACCACGGTCGCTCGAGGAATTTGCCGGTCAGGAACACATTCTTGCGCCGGGGAAACTCTTGCGCCGCGCAATCGAAGCTGATCGCCTGCCTTCGGTGATTTTCTACGGGCCGCCCGGTAGCGGAAAGACGACGCTGGCGCGTGTGATCGCCGAGATGACTCACGCCAAATTTGTTCGGATCAGCGGCGTGGAAAGTAACGTCGCCGAAATGCGCCGTGTGCTTGCGGCGGCCACCAATCGGCTCCGCACATCTGGACAAAAGACGATCCTGTTCGTCGATGAGATTCATCATTTCAATAAGGCGCAACAGGACATTCTTCTGCCTGACGTCGAAGCTGGAAATCTCCGCCTCATCGGCGCGACTACGTACAATCCGTTCTTTTACGTAAACAGCGCGCTGGTATCGCGCTCACAGGTTTTTCGACTCGAACCGCTCAGCGTCGAGCAACTGGAGCAGTTGATCGATCGGGCGTTAGCCGACAAAGAGCGCGGGCTTGGAAATTACAATGTGAAGTTGGATCGGGACGCGCGCCGGCATCTGGCGAAGTTGAGTGACGGTGACGCGCGCAAATGTCTAAATGCGCTCGAGATTGGCGTCCTAACCACGCCAGCTTCTGTAGCAGGGGTCTCTGACCGCCGGAAGAAGATCGACGCTGAGACAGCGCCGCTACAGCAGTCGGCAATTCATTTCACGCTCGCAGCCGCCGAGGAAAGCATCCAGCAGAAGGCAGTCGTCTACGATCGCGCCGGCGACGCGCACTACGACACCATAAGCGCGTTCATCAAAAGCATGCGCGCTTCGGATGAAAAAGGCGCGATGTACTGGCTCGCGAAAATGCTGCACGCTGGGGAAGATTTCCGTTTCATCGCACGGCGGATTGTGATTTTCGCAAGTGAAGACGTTGGTCTTGCTGACCCCGAAGCGCTGCCGCTTGCGATCGCGACGCAACAAGCGGTGGAATTTGTCGGAATGCCGGAGGCGCGCATCCCTCTCGCGCACGCGACCGCTTACATGTGTCGCGCGGCCAAGAGCCGCGAAGCGTACGATTCACTGAACACCACGACCGAACAGATCGAGGCGGAGCAAACCCGAGCTGTGCCCGAGCATCTTAAGAACAAGCATTTTCCGGTAAATCCGAGGAGCTAGGAGTTATTGCCCCGACTTGACGCCGGGACCGAATTTCACTTCGGTATTCTGAATACATGGCAGCTTCATCACTCTGGCATCGATTTCAACGCAACCATCGGCACGGTGCGCGGTTTGAAGTCGAGGACGGCATCATGAGCGGCGATTATCTTCAGATTTCTGCGCGGGACCCGCAGCGCCCTGTCCGTGAAGGGACAGGAATCAATCACCATGAGCATTCCGCAGGTGCCGTAGTTTGAGCCGTTATGGCTGACAATCCTTCCGAAACTCGAAGTAATTTGTTGACCGTGCCGTGGAGCGACACGGTTCGTTTTGTCCGACAACTTAGTCACGATTTGCGCAATGATTTGAACGCAATCGAGCTGCAGTCGGCTTACATCGGCGAACTGACTCAGGATCAGGAACTGACAGGTGAGATTAAGCGTCTGCGTGAAGTCGTCTCACGATTGAATTCGACTTTGCAACTGCTTTCGAGGGCGGTCGGAGAGGTTGCACCGAATCTGGTTACTTATCAGGCCAGTGAATTCTTGGCCGATATGCGCACGCAGATCGAGCGCAGCTTTTCAAAAGAAAACCACGAGATTACATGGGACGTGCAACTTCAGGACGGGATGCTGACTATTGATCCGCAACTGTTCCAGGAAGTATTTGTGGAGCTTTTTGCCAATGCTTTCCAACACAATCGCGGCAAAGGCGCACTGGTTGCAAGAGCCAGAATCAGCGAGGGCCGGTTCCTATTCAGCCTCCACGAACCAAAAGCGGGTTTCTCTTCGGATACGCAGAATTGGGGGCGGGAACCATTCCGCAACATCAGACAGAGACATTATGGTCTTGGTCTGAACCGCGTCCGCGCTATCATAGAAGCGCACGGCGGAGAGTTGCAGGCTCAATATGACCCCGAGGCCGCGGCGCTCGTTTCGACGATGGCACTCCCGATGTCGAGCCGGCAATCCGAACATGGTTGAACCTCAATGGCATTCTCGCAGTTTAAGCAACTGCAGCCCACTGCACGTGCGTAGTACCAAGCATCGCTAGATGATGAAAACGGAGAACCATCGCGTCCTGATAATCGACGACGAGCGGCCAGTGTTAATGACGGTGGAAGCGTTACTCAAGCGCCATGGTTATCCCGTGGATGCGGCGGCCACAGCTTCGCAAGGCCTGAAGTTGCTGAAATCAAATTCGCCGTCGCTCGTGTTGCTGGATCTACAACTGCCGGACGGCCACGGGTTGGAAATGCTCGATCGGATCAAGACGGAGTTGCCCAAAGCCCAGGTGATCATTCTGACGGCGCACGATTCGCTGCATAACGCCATCGAGTCGATCAAACGCGGCGCGTACCATTTTATCAGCAAGCCGTACGCGCCGGAGGAACTTCTGAGCCTGGTGGAGAAAGCATTGGAGAAACAGTTCCTGCTCCGGGAAGCTGAAAAACTACGGGAGAAGACGGAGCAATTGGAGAAGCGGCTGGAAATCGCGGAAGCGCGACCTGCCCCAATTTTTAAGAGCAAGCCGATGCAAGAGATTGAGGAACTGATCGGGGCGATGGCGCCCTCGGATGCGAACGTTCTCATTGCCGGCGAAAGCGGCGTTGGCAAGGAAGTGATCGCAAACGCTATTCACGCCCGCAGCCGGCGCGCTGAAGAACCGATGGTGAAGCTTAATTGTGCTGCGTTCCCGGAAACAATGATCGAGGGAGAACTTTTCGGCTACGTCAAAGGCGCGTTCACCGGAGCGATGCACGATTTCCCGGGAATGATTGCTGCGGCAGACGGCGGCACGCTGTTCCTGGATGAAATATCCGATATGCCGGCCGATTTGCAGACGCGCTTCTTGCGCGTGCTGCAAGAGCGGGAGTATCGGCCGCTGGGCAGCACACAAACAATGAAAGCGAATTTCCGCGCGATCGCCGCGACTAACAGGTCCATTCCCGAGGCGCTCGCTGAAAATCGGTTGCGCTCGGACCTGTACTATCGTCTAAACACTTTCCAGATTGAAGTGCCGCCGCTGCGGAAACGAAGAGAGGACATTCCACCCTTGATTGCCCAATTCGTTAGGCAATTTTCTCAACAACTTGGCAAGGCAGAGCCGGACGTTTCACCTGATGCCTTCCAGAAGTTGCTCGATTATTCGTGGCCGGGAAATGTTCGCGAACTGCAAAACGCCATCGAATACGCGGTGGTGCTGGCGCGGGAAGGCGTGATCGGGGTAAAGGAGTTGCCCGCAGAAATACAGTTGCCTCCGGCGTTGCAGCAGGCCGAACTCGGCGGATTGCCCCGCAAAGGCGTGCAAACCCTCGATGACCTGGAGCGGAACGCAATTCTCCAGGCGCTCGCCGAATGCCGCGGGAACAAGAAAAAAGCAGCCGAACTGCTCGGGATTCAGCGACCCACTCTTTACAACAAGCTGAAACGCTACGCGATTGAGTTGTAGCAAGGAATGACGGCTTCCCAGCCCCGAACGCTTTCGCGGCTGCCAAAGCCATCGTTCCTTGTTATGGACCGCGATAGATGCAACGCGCAGTGGGTGTTTCGTGCACCACGATCTCGCAGAGGCCGGGACATTGAGGTTCTAATTTCTTCCAGAACCATTCGGCCATGTTTTCGATCGTCGGATTCTCCAGTCCTTCGATGTCGTTCAGATAAGTGTGGTCGAGGATTTTTAAAAGCGGTTTCATTGCAGCGCTGATGTTCGCGTGATCATAAATCCAGCCGACCGTCGGATCGACACCGCCTTCGACGGAAACTTCGACCTTGAAACTGTGTCCGTGCACCCGCCGGCATTTGTGGCCCTCCGGCGCTTTGGGCAAAGTCTGCGCTGCTTCGAATGTGAAATCTTTCGTTAACCGCGCGCGCATAATCAGACGCCGCGTTGAGTTGGGCTCCAGATGAATTTGTGCATCTGCAGTTGAAACCGAACGTTCAGTTTATCTGCGAGAATCCATTCGACGATTTGGCGCGGGTCGATTCTGCCGAAAATTGGGGAGAAAAGCACGGCGCGACACCGGGAGACAAGACCGTGGCGCTGCACTTTGTCGCGCGACCACTCGTAATCTTCGCGCGAGCCAATGACGAATTTCACTTCATCGCCGGCATCGAGGTGGTCAACGTTCGACCAAAGATTCTTGTCCACTTCGCCGCTTCCCGGGGTCTTTAGATCCATGATGCGGTGCACGCGCCGATCGACTTTCGATATGTCATGCGCACCGCTGGTTTCGAGCAGCACCGCGTAACCCGAATCACACAGCATCGACATCAGCAGCAGCACGTTCTTCTGCAACAATGGTTCGCCGCCTGTAATCTCGACCAATGGGCAGGAATATGTCGCGACCGTGTGCAGAATTTCGGCCAAGCTTCGTTTATTCCCCTCGTAAAAGGCGTACTCCGTATCGCAGTAGTTGCACCGCAGGTCGCAGAATGTCAGGCGCACGAAAACGCACGGCGAGCCGGCCCAGGTGCTCTCGCCCTGGATGGAGTAATAAATTTCGTTGATTGTAAGCGTCTTTTCGCCCTTTGACATGGCGTCCAAGATTCCTGTTGAACCGGTGTAGAACGTCTTACGCGAACAACTCCAAAGCAAATGTCTCCTGCTAAGGCCCGCTGTCCTTACGAGAGGCCGACGGCGCGTCCGCCGGGGTAAAAAGTCTCTCCGAAATTTCCTGATCATGTCCAAGATTTTTTGATTGACGGCAATATGGCGGCAATCTAGTCTCGCGGCCATGCGCCTCGGTCATGTTGTGTACATTCCCAGCTTCGCCTACCTAATTGTGGGTAGAACGTCCGCACTCGTCGCAGCAATGTTGCTCGCAGGTGTTCTTGCTGCGCAAGCACAGGAGTCCATTGAAGAGGTGGCTTTGCCGCCTTGGTCGGAACCAACGCTTCCCTCGAGTGAACCCGCGCCGTCGACGCAAGCAGCGACACTGCCTTCCGCACCGGAATCGCTGTCTTCCGCACCAGAATCGATCCCTTCTGCACCAGAACCGTTGCCTTCTGCACCAGAACCGTTAACTTCTACATCGGCGCAGCCGTCTGAATCGGTGCCTTCATCCGAGCAGGCGTTTCCGTCGTTACGCGGGCCATTGTCGATTTCAACACCGAACTACAC
>Ga0207701_10000560_pt1 | contig 38760 bp, 30 predicted proteins | sample KBSSwiSSwithPhiX_FD_184294 | JGI IMG/M metagenome (GOLD analysis project Ga0207701, IMG submission 184294) | Switchgrass rhizosphere bulk soil microbial communities from Kellogg Biological Station, Michigan, USA, with PhiX - S5 (SPAdes) (version 2) | ecosystem: Environmental > Terrestrial >... | reverse complement strand
CCTCGCGCAAACTGACCGTGCGCGACGAGGTAGGATCCCATCGACATGGCGTCAACCTCGTACGAACGATTACCCTGCTGGCCAGGTGTTCTGCGCCTGGCCGGCTTCTGCCTCGCGGTTGCGACCGCGGTGCCACAGCCGGCGGCAGCGCAGTCGGTGATCACGGCGCGTCCCGACGATCCGGCCGGCATTTATCTCTCCACGAACGCGACGAACGAGGGCGACGACACCTCGACACTTCAGGCGGCCATCGACAAGGCCGGCGCGTCGTTCAGCGGCGGAATCGTCTTTATCCCGTCCGGTCGATATCGCCTGACGCACACGATCTATGTCTGGCGCTCGGTGCGCCTCGTCGGCTACGGCACAACCAGGCCGGTGTTCGTGCTTCCCGACGGTACGCCTGGATTTCAGAGCGGAGTCGCCGTGCTGGTCACGTTCAGCGGCGGCGGTCCGGGTACCCTCGCGCCTGGCGGCGGGCGAGGCCGCATCCCGTTCCCACCCCCGGGCAGCGTTCCTCCCAACGATCGCATCGCCGATGCCAACCAGGGCACGTTCTATTCGGGGATCACCAACATCGATGTCGAGATCGGTCGCGGCAACCCCGCAGCGATCGCAGTGCGTTTTCACGTCGCGCAGCACGGGATCCTCAGCCACATGCGTATCGACGTCGGCTCCGGCCTCGCCGGCCTGACGCAAATCGGCAACGAGATCCGCGACCTGAACGTCCGCGGCGGCCGCTTCGGCATCCTCACAGAGAACACTTCCCCGTACTGGCCGTTCACGGTGATCGACTCCGTCTTCGAAGGTCAACGGGACGCCGCCATCCGCGAGTACATGGCCGGTCTCACCGTCGTCCGCACCACCTTCAAGGACGTGCCGGTGGGTATCGAGATCGCTCGCGAGTACTCGGACCAGCTCTGGGTGAAGGATTCGCGCTTCGAACACGTCTCGGACGTGGCGGTGCTCGTCAGCAATGAGCGAAACGCGATGACCGAGGTCGGCATCGACAACGTCGTCTGCATCGGCGTGCCGATATTTGCGCGCCTGCGCCAAAGCGGGCGGAGCTTCACAGGTGTGGGGGCGACCTATCGCGTACGGGGGTTCAACCATGGGCTTGTCGTTTCGCTCGGTGAAACCGGAACCATCGACACTCGCTACGACGCCGTGCCGTTGGCCTCACCACCGGCCACACCGCAGGCGGCGATCCGGGCTCTGCCTGAGAGCGAAAATTGGGTCAACGTCCGCACCCTCGGAGTCAAAGGTGACGGCGAGACCGACGATACCGAGGCGATTCGCAAGGCGATCGACGCTCATCGCGTGCTCTACTTTCCGATCGGCTACTACATCGTGCGCGACACGATCGCGCTGAAGTCCGACACCGTACTGATCGGCCTTCACCCCGGATTGACGCAGCTCGATCTGCCGGATCGATCCCCTGGGTACCAAGGCGTGGGCGAACCGAAGGCGCTCCTGCTTGCGCCGCAGAATGGTCACAACATCGTGTCCGGTCTCGGCATCTTCACTGGCGGCGTTAATCCACGGGCCACCGGTATCCTGTGGATGGCCGGTGAGGAGTCGCTCCTTGACGACGTGCAGTTTCATGGTTTTGCCGGCACGGTGCTGTCACCGGCAGTGCGGAAAACTTTTTATGATGCGAGCGGCGGACGCGGCCAGTTCGCCTCCGGTCGCTGGGGCGCGCAGTATCCGAGCCTGTGGGTCACGCGGGGCGGAGGTACGTTCAACAACGTCTGGTCCCCGAACACCTTCGCCCGGTCGGGACTCTACGTCTCCGACACCACCACGCCGGGACACGTCTATCAACTCTCCGTCGAACACCACCTATCGGTGGAGATCCAGCTGGATCGCGTCGAAAACTGGGACTTCAATGCCCCGCAAACGGAGGAGGAAGCCCAGACCAGTCCCGAGGCCGTCGCCATCGCGATCGAGCAGTCGAAGAATGTCACGTTCGCCAATTATCACGGCTATCGCGTGACCCGAAGCCGGCAGCCGTTCGCGACGGCGATACGGATCACGAACTCGTCTGATATCCGTTTCCGGAATGGGCACATCAAATCCGAAAACGGCTATGCCATTTGCGACGCGAACGGATGCGGTCGATTTCTGAGGGCGGGTAAGTTTGCTTTCGACAACGCCGTGCAGGATGTCACCAGGCACCTCGACGTCCGCGAACGAGAATTCGCCGTGCTCGACGTCGCCGCGACCGCGCGGAAAAACACGGACCAACCCGGAGCAATCAGCGAGCCGCAGCGCGCACAATCGCGCGGTGCCGCGACGGTCGTCGCACCAGGCGCATCGATCCGGAAACTCGAGGACGGCTTCTCCGCGATTGCCGGCGCGACCGTGGACGGGGCCGGAACACTCTATTTCGCGGACCGTAGTCAGCAGCGGATTTTCTCGTGGACGGCCGGGCGCGGACTGACCGTCGTCCGCGACGCCGCACATGATCCTGTGAACCTGGTGGCAACCAAGTCCGGAGAGATCCTGGTCGTCTCGTCAGCCGGACCGCAAGGTACGGTCTACCTCTTTGATCCAGGGAAGCCGACCGAAGCGATGACAGTCCTTTCGCCGCAGCCCGCTGCGCCAACGTCCGGCGCGGCAGTTGTGCGACCGGTCAACATCTGGGTCAATGGCGAGCTCGAAGATCAACTCGATCCGCGGACCTTTGAATACACCACGCTCGCTGAGCTCTTCACGCGCGACGTCGCGACGCCGGCGCCGCGGCAGTATGTGTCGCCAGACGGCAGCCTGTTCCTTCCTGCGACGCGCGTCTTTCAGCAAGGGCCGGACGACTCGTATGCCGGCATGGACGATAGCGGCTGGCGCTGGTCGCACAATCTCGATGCGTATGGATTGATCGCGGCGATGCCGGGCCGGCGAATTGCGGTCATCAGCGGGGCCGAGAACCGGACCTACACGGCGGTCGTGCAGGCCGATGGCACGCTTCGTGACCTGCAACTCGTCGCTGAACGCGGTGGCGAGAGCGTCGCGGTCGACACTGCGGGCAACTTCTATGTGGCCAACGGTCAGGTCTTCGTCTACGACCGGCGTGGCGCACTTGTCGGTCAGATCGACGTGCCTGAGCGGCCCGTGCAGTTGCTGTTCGGCGGCACCGGCCGCCGTACTCTGTTCATCCTCACGCACCATGCGCTTTACGCGGTGACCACTCGGGCTCCGGGTGAGACGCAGCCATGGAGCGTCGGGAAGGACTGATACATCGCGCTCCCAGATCGATTCTAGTTTTACCGAACGGCTTGACCCCTCGGACTCCTCACACGGATGAAAGATTTCAGCGCTTTCTGCCTGTACAGTCGTGTCGGCTGCACCGGAAACTCGCAGTCCGTCTGTTTAAGGAGAAAGTCAATAGTGAGAAAGATCAGCCAGATAGGCGCAATCATGAGTGTTCTTGGCCTCGGCGCGACCGCCGCCTGCGGCCGGAACTACCCGACGAGTCCCGATGCAGCCACTGCAGCGGCGGCAACGCCAACCACCGCCGCCGCGCCTGAATCCTCTAACGCCAGCGATCGCGCACAGGCGTCGGTGTTTACCGGAGCGTGCGATATCACTAGCGCCGTGGCGGACTTCCGAACCGCCCTCGGCTCGCTCAATCCCAACGTCGTGGGTGAGCAGAAGGGTGGGCGTCGTGAGGTCAACTGGGACGCCGTGCCGCCAGCGTTCACGAATACCACCAGTTTTCCCGGAGACTTCTTCAATCAGAATTTCAGCCCGCGAGCGCGCGGGGTAGTCTTCTCGACTGACGGCAGCGGCCTCAGCGTGAGCGACAACGATTTCAGGTTCATCAACCCGGACTACGACGCTCAGTTCAACTCGTTCAGCCCGGTGAGGACGTTCAGCGCGATTGGCAGTAACACATCGCGGGTGGACTTTTTCGTTGCGGGCACCGGAACGCCGGCGCGTTCAACCGGCTTCGGCGTCGTCTTTTCGGACGTGGATGAGATGGGATCAGCATTTATCAAACTGCTCGGCGCGAACGGCAATAGCCTCGGCGTGTATCACGCGCCTCCGTGCGGCAGCGGGTTCTCGTTCGTCGGCGTCAATTTCCCGGGGCCGATCGTCGCGGCTGTCGAGATCAGATCCGGACAAGGACCGCTCGGTGCCGACGCGGCCGATGTATCGGACCGCGACCATGGGCCGGCGCGCGATCTGGTCGTGATGGATGACTTCATCTACGGCGAGCCGCGAGCGGGGCGGTAAGGAGGCTGCGCCGCCGAGCTAGTCACCCTTGTCGCCGGCGGTAGGCAATATGCAAGCAGCTGTCGGATGACAGCGCTCCCGTTGCTGGTTGCGCGTCACGGCTACTGGATCGTGGGCGCCGTGGTCGGACTCGAGAGCATGGGAATCCCGCTACCGGGCGAGACGATCCTTGTCAGTGCCGCGGTGTATGCCGGCGCAACCCATCAGTTGGGCATCGTTGGGGTGATACTGGCAGCATCGATTGGCGCGATCGCAGGCGACAACGTTGGCTACCTGATCGGCCGACGATTCGGGTTTCCATTGCTGCTGCGCTACGGCTCTCTGCTCAGGATGACCACGCCGCGCATCAAGCTGGGGCGATTTCTGTTTCTCCGCCATGGCGGCAAGGTCGTCTTCTTCGCCAGGTTCATCGCTGTCCTCCGCGCGCTCGCGGCGATCCTGGCCGGCATCAACTGCATGCCGTGGCGGCGATTCCTCGTCTTCAACGCCGCCGGCGGCGTCGTGTGGGCTGGCGGTTTCGGGACGCTCGCCTACTTCTTCGGCGAGCGGGTGGAACGATTCACGAAGCCAGCGGGGATTGCGATAGTCGCACTCGGTATCACCGGTGCGCTCGCCCTTATCTGGGTCGTCCGTCGTCACGAAATGCGGTTGGAAGCCGAGGCGGAACGAGCGCTCCCCGGTCCACTCTGACCTGGATCAAATCGACGAACGTCGAGCGCTCGACACCCGTTCGAGCACGCTCAGCAGTCTCTGCATCTCGCGACGATGAGGGTCATGTCGTCGCGCTGTTCCTGGGGACTGAAGCGACGGACGCTATCGTAAACGGCGGCGATCAACTCTCTCGGCGCCAGCCCACGGTGCGCGTGCAGCGTTTCGACGAGCCGTTCCTCTCCGAACTCGTCGTCTTTCGCGTCGAACGCCTCGGTGATCCCATCGGTGTAGATCGCCAGGAGATCTCCTGCCGAGAGCCGGAGTTCCTGCGTTCGGCACTCCCAGGGGGAAAACATCCCCAGCACACTTGCTGTCGCCTCGAGCCGGTCGACCGCACCACTCTCTCGCAGCACGAGCGCCGGCAAATGTCCGCAATTCGCGTAGCGCAGACGTCCCGTCCCGTCGTCGAACTCCGAATAGAAAAAAGTCGCGTAGGCGTTGTCGGCAGTGCTCTCGAAAAACAGACGGTTGACGGTCTGCAGAAAGCGCTCGGGTTGATCGACCGCCGTGGCGCATTGACTGCGCAGGTTCGCCTGCAGGTTCGCCATCAGCAGCGCGGCAGGCATGCCCTTGCCGGCGATGTCGCCAATGACCAGGCCCAGACGATCACGACCAAGATCGAGGAAATCGTAGTAATCGCCGCCGACCCGGAGAGTCTGCACGCAGGCGCCTGCGTACTCCAGCGAGCGCATTGGCGGAAGTCGCTGGGGAAAGAGTCGCGCCTGCACTTGCATGGCGATCTCGAGCTCATGGGCAGCCCGCTGTTCCGCTTGTTGCTTCGCCGCGGCGGCGCGGCGTTGCGTTTCGATCGAGCGGCTGACTTCGTCGAAGCTCACCAGGGCGAACGAGTTTCGATCGATGTCTTCGAAGCGCGTGAAGGCCCCGCCCCACGCAAATTGATCCTGCCCGACAGAAGGCGAATCACTCGCATCGCCGGTTCGATCGTAGACGACGCGGCGAAGCCGTGGCGCGTTGCGGAAACGAACGCCTCGCCGGCGCCACTCGCTGTAGGTGGCTGGGAGGTCCTCGGTGACGAAGACTATCTGGGTCGCCCGGCCGACGAGCCGGCGTTGCGGAGAATCCGGCTTGACTTCGGTCAGCGTCAGCACGGGCGATCCGTCGGGCGGTGACACCGCCAGGACCCGCTCACCGGACCCGACGCGAGCGTCGAAGGCCAGATGGAATCCGAGGGTGTTGAGGTAGAAGTCCAGGCTTCGAGCTTGATCTTTGACGTAGATGTTCACCGCGTGAACACGGAGGTATGGATCCGCCATCCGCGGATCTTATCCAAATCGGCGAACGATATTGAATGCTGCTATTCGGGAGCGACTGGAACCGAAATCAGTCAGTTCGCAGCGCGATGAGCGGGTCGAGCCGCGCGGCCCGGCCCGCCGGCACATATCCGGCCAACCCCGCGACCACCGCCATGACGAGGGCGGCGATCCCGAGGCTCGCGGGATCGAACGGCGCGACGCCGTACAAGAGTGACGCGACCGCTTTTGCTCCGGCGATCGCCAGTGGGACGCCAGCGACGAGTCCGACGATCGTGACGACGACAACCTGCCGCAGGATCAGCCAGAGAACGTCCGTCCGCTGCGCGCCGAGCGCAATGCGCAATCCGATCTCGCTGGTGCGGCGCGCGACGGCGTAGGCCGTGAGGCCATGTAGGCCGATGCACGCGAGGAACAACGCGAAGGCGCCGAATGCGAGCAGCAGCCGCGTAAACGCGAGCTCCGTTCCCAGCGTTTCTTCGATCTGGTCCGTCTGGGTCTTCATCCGGCTGACGGGCACATCACGATCGACATCAGCGACGACCGCGCGCAGTGCTCCCGTCACCACTCCCGGCGGAACGGTCGTCCGTACGACGACGTGCATCGCGCCGAGCGTGAGCGGAGCGGACGTCTGCAGGAACGGCAGGAACATCGTCGGCGCCGTTCGGTAGCGAACGCTGTCGTATTTCGTGTCGCGGACCACGCCCACGACTTCCGTGTCGGCGCCGAAGATCGTCATCCGTTGCCCGAGCGGTGACCGATTCCCGAAGAACGCGGCTGCCGCAGCTTCATTGATGACGATCACATGCGGTGACTCGTTACGGTCGCGCGCATTGATCACGCGCCCGGCAATCAAAGGGATGCCCATTGTCGTGAAGTAGTCAGGGCCAATCCGGTTGAAATAGATGTCGCGTTTGCTGCCATCGGCGAGCGTCGCGCTTGTGTTCGAATAGGTGCCAGCCAGCAGCGGATCGCCTACCAGCGTTGCCGATGAGACGCCAGGCGTGTCACGCAGACGCTCGAGAACGCGTTCGTAGATCTGTTCGACATGCGCGCGCTCGTAGCTGCTCAGCGAGGGATCGATACGGAACGACACGAGGCGATCAGGATTGAACCCAAGATCCACGCGCCCGAGGTTGTGAACTGTTTGCAAGAAGATCGCGGCACCCACGACGAGAGGGATCGATACGGCGACCTGGATTGCCATCAGCACGGTCGCGGGTCGTAGGGGTGGCGCGCCGGCGGCACCCGCCGACGCGGATTTCATCATCGGGACGATATCGCGGCGAGCTAATCGGAGCGCGGGGAAGACGCCAAAAGATATCGTGGCGACACACGCGATCGCGGCAGTGAGCGCGAGCAGACGCCAGTTCACATCGAGAGTCAACGCGATTGGACCTGAACTGACGGTCAGCATGCGCAGCAAGGCGCGGCCGCCGAACACGCCGATCCACACGCCGATTGCCGCCCCAGCGAAAGCGAGGATGACGCTTTCGACCAGTGCCTGACGCACGAGCCGGCCGCGTCCGGATCCGAGCGCGAGGCGGATGGAGATTTCCTTCGTCCGCGCGACGCCGCGCGCGAGCATCAGGTTGGCGAGGTTGACGCACGCCAGCAGAAGGACGATCGCGACGACACCGGTCAGAATGCGGAGCGGCTGTCCCGCCCCTCGGGACAAGCCGTCGACGCCACGTCCGCCTGGCAGCAAGTGCACCTCGACGTTTGTCGCTGCGTGATACGACGGCACGCTCGATGCCTTCATCCAGTCGATGAACGTCGCGGTGAGTCTTGCCTGGAGCGGAGCAATGGGCGTTGCCTCGCGCATACGCGCCATCGAGTGAATCCAGAAAACGAGATCGCTCGTGAACAGCGATTCGCCCGGCGGACCCCAGTTGGGGCAGACCCCGGGCTGCGCGTGCAAGGGGAGCGTCACATCCATCGGCGCGAAGAACCCGCCTCGCGACATGCCCAGGAATCCCGGTCCGCTCACGCCGACGATCGTGAAGGGAACACCATTGACGCGAATCGATTTGCCGAGGACCGCGTCGTCGCCGCCGAGGCCGGTCATCCAGAAGCGATAACTGATCACTGCGGCCGACGTCCCGGCACGGTCGTCCTCGTCGGTGAGTGCGCGGCCGCGGGCGATGGCGGCGCCGGTCCCCCGGAAGTAATTGCCACTCACCAGAGTCGCCGCCGCCGTCGTTGACCACCCATCGATGGCGATGTTCGCTTCGCGGACGAAGCTGTAGGCGAAGACGTCCGCCGCGTCGCCGGCGGCATCGCGGAGCGCCAGGTACGCTGGAAACGAGAAATTGGCGCGGTAGTCACGTCGGGAGGCGGGGTCGAGATAGCTGGCCCCGTTGATCTGATACATGCCCCGCATGCCGCGGGGAGTCGTCAGCCGATTGGTGATCGCCAGCAAATGGTCGGGGTCGTTTACGGCAAGCGGTTGTGAGAACAGAACCCAGGACACGCTGAAGATAGCCGTGTTGGCGCCGATGCCGAGTGCCAGCGACAGAATGGCGACCGCGGCGAAGACGGGGCTGCGGCGTAGCACGCGAAGCGCGTAGCGGAAATCGTGCATGACGGTCGACTCTTGGACGGAAAAGAGTGCGCCGGGGTTGGCCGTCTGCTGTTGCGTTTGGGTGTCAGGCAGTGAATCGTGAAATTCAACCGTAAATGACCCGTCGTGACCAACTGATTCGCGCGTTGTCGCGCCATTCGTGCGAGAGCCGACCCGAGGCCAGCACCCGCAACTCCTGGTACACGAGCGGGATCAAGCCGATCGAATGCCTCACGGTTTCTGCCTTGCCACTGCTGTAGCAGCGTGTGAGTTCGTTGGAGGGAGCGTCGAGGTCTCCAAGCAGCCTCTGGGGGAGCCTGATCCTCTCATTGCGGCCGCCTCGGGCCAATTCGCGCGTGAGCCGGTTTTTCGACGTTTGGCGCGTTTAGGGGCTAATGGCAAGGAGGACTATCTTGATCCAGAAATTCAACGCGAGTTGTCTCAGGACAGGCGCCGCGATGGCCCTGTCGATCGTGTCGATTGCGCTCGTTTCGGCGTCCGCGAGAGGTCCCACGAAAGGGCGGCCGCTCAAAGTGATGACGCGCAACCTGTACCAGGGAACGAACTTCGACGAGGCGCTCGCCGCCCGCACGGGTCAGGAATTCGTGGCCGCCGTCGCCACGACGATCCATAGTGTTCGCGCCTCTCAACCGGCGGTGCGAGCGGCGGCGGTGGCACGCGAGATTGCCGAAGATCAGCCGGCTCTGGTCGGTGTCCAGGAGGTTGCCACGTGGAGCACAGGTCCCTCTCCGACGACCCTGACCGTCGAAATCGATCAACTCGCACTCCTCCTAAATCAGCTCCAGCTTCTCGGGCAGCACTACGCGGTCACGGCTTCAGTCACGTACCTGGACTTCACCGTGCCGAGTCAGACTGAGTGGGTGCGCGTGAGGGTTGCGGAAGTGATGCTCGCACGCACGGATCTCGATCCGGCCGAGATGATCGTTAGCAATCCGCAGGGAGACCTGTTCATCGCGCGTTTCGCCATAGAGCATCCTGTCCTTGGAACGGTGTCGGTGCCCCGCGCGTGGGTTTCGGTCGACGTGACACTGAAGGATCGCATGGTGCGGTTCGTTTCAACGCATCTGGACAACATTCTGCCCTCGCTGCACCTCGCACAGGCACAGGAACTGCTGACGGGCCCCGCGAATACGACGCTACCCGTCGTGCTACTAGGAGATTTCAATACGCGTGCAGACGACCCGAGCGACGTGAGCTACCCGACTTACGCCGCGCTGACCGCCGGGAATCTTGCAGAGGTCTGGCCGCAGGTCAATCCCGACACCGCCGGATTCACCTGTTGCCACGATGTGAGTCTGACCAACCCTGCCGACGCGCTCAACGGCCGAATCGATCTCGTTTTCGTGCGCGGTCCAATCGAGGCGCGGAGGGCGTGGCGCGTGGGGGAGCGGCCGGAAGACATGCTTGGAGGGTTCTGGCCCTCGGACCACGCGGGCGTCGTTGCGACGCTGTGGGTGCAATGACCATGTGTAGTGTTTGGTGTCAGGCAGTGAATCGTGAATCAACCGTAAATGACGCGCCGGGTTGGCGGTCACGATTCATGGCCTGACACCATCGGTGATTCACCGCGGACAGCGATCCAGCCTCTTCGACGTTCCTCCGTGATTGCGACACCGACGAAACCCGCGTCGGTCAACGCGTTCCGGTGATCGTCGACGCTCAGGCACGTTCCGCCGACAAGCCGCACGACCGTTCGTTCGACTGCGTTGACGAGCCCATTCCGACGATAAGCTTCGGCGACGATCACGACCCGCCCGCCCGGCTTCAACACCCGTCGAACCTCGCGCAGGTCGGAGACGAGGTCCGGCCAGTAGTAGTGCGTTTCGATCGCTGTAACGAGGTCGAAGGTGGCGGCGGGAAACGGCAGCTGCGACACACTGCCCTGAACAATCTCGACGCGGCCGTCGGTGACCGCACGTGCGTTCGTGTGCCGTGCGGCGCTGACGCTCGCGTGGGAATAGTCGACGCCGCAGACCTTGCTATCGATTGCGATCGCGGCGAGCTTCTGAATCGTTCGTCCGCCGCCGCATCCAACGTCCAGGATGGAAAAGTGCCTGTCGATTCTGACGTCGCTGATTCCCCAGTCCGTCAGGCGTGAATGGCTGCGGTTCATTACCCAGACGATGAACCTGCCAATCCACCCGCGCGGCTTGTGGCATTGTCCCAGCACAGCCACGACAGCGACGGCTGCGACTATGATTCTGATGATTTGAAAGATCACACGACTGGTAGAGATTACTTCAATCGTGTGGGGGCGAATGGCAGCAGAACTAAAGACCCTGCGGGTGACGAGTCGTCAACAGTGGCGGGACTGGCTGACCAAAAATCACGCGTCGAGTCCGGGAATCTGGTTCGTCTTCTACAAGGCCCACACTGGGACGAAATCGGTCCCGCTCGAAGACATGGTGCGCGAGGCGCTCTGCTTTGGATGGATCGACAGTCTGGTCAAACGGCTCGACGACGAGCGATACGTCGTCAAGGTGACGCCGCGGAAGCCGACGAGCAAGTGGTCGGACATCAATCGGAAACGGTGGGAAGAGCTGAAGACAGCCGGGCTGCTCACGTCCGTTGGACTCACCGCTGCGCCAACGACTAACACCTACGCGCCACGGCCTGTCATCCCCGTGCTGCCCGCGTACATTGCCAACGCACTGAAGGCGCACTCAGGAGCCTGGAGATCTTTCCAGCAACTCGCGCCCAGCCACAGGCGTCACTACGTGGTGTGGATTCACATGGCTAAACGACCGGAGACCCGCGAACGGCGCATCCGCGAGGCGATCTCCCTGTTGGCCGCGGGAAAGAAGCTTGGCTTGAAGTAGGCGAGGGGAAGGCCGGGAAGGGTGTCAGGCAGTGAATCGTGAACGCCTGACGGTGGAGCTCGTTCACGATTCACTGCCTGACACCCTTCCCGTTCACGATTCACTGCCTGACACCTTCAGGCGCCTTCAGGCGCCTCTCCCGTGCCGCCGTCCGGCGCGCCACCGCCGAGATGCGCCGCAGCACGCCACGCGTGGTGCGCAATCGCTGCGAGACGTCGGACAATCTCAACGCGGGCCATCGCTTCATCGGCGCTGACCGCTCCACCCGCGACCGAACTCAACGTCACCTTGCGGTGGCCGGGCCGCAGCTCGCGCAATGCTTTGGCGCAGTGTTCGAGTTGGGTCATCGCGTGCGACGCGGGCGCTTCATGCACGACGACCTTTTTCTCATCGACGGCCGCGACTGCCGCAGCCTGATCTCCGCCATCCGGCACGGCGTCGATTTCACCGGCAATCACCACCGCGTTTCGTATCGCCTCTGCACACAACTCCGCAGCGCGCACGTCTTCAGGCCCGCTGGCCGATGACGCCAGGTCACCTTTCTCCGCCGCCACCTCGGCCAGCCGCGACGCGTGGTCGAGCGCAAACAGCGTGCTCGTCAGTCGCTCCTGCTCGCTCTCGGATTCGGGCGGGCCGCTCGACTCCGACATGAATTCCCGCGCCTGGCGCAAGGCATCGGTCGCCTCTGCGACTGAAGCCGCATCTCTCCTGGAGGCCAGCGCTTCGCCGATTGATCCGCAGATCATCCCGAGCGAGCGCGCAACCGTTCGCCGCACGGCTTCCTCCGCCGCGAGCGCCGTCCCCAGCGCTGCCGGATCGAGGCTACGCGTGAGCACGGACCGACGGTCCGGCAGAATTCGCTCGACGACTCGCGTGAACGAGTCGATCACCGGTAGCAGAACGGCAACCCCGACGACGTTGTAGGCGGTGTGATACGCGGCCAGGAGCGTCACCCCATCAATGGTGTGCGAGGCACGGACGAGCAGAGGAGTAGTGACAGGAAAGAGGACCAGCGCGATCACTGCGGCGATCAGCTTGAACAATATGTATGCGACAGCCAGGCGCTTCGCGGTGCTGCTTGCGCCGATGGCGGCCAGAGCCGAGCTGGTCGCCGTGCCGATGTTTTGCCCGATGATGAGCGCGCACCCCTGGTCGAGCGCGACGGCCCCCGCGAAGTGCGCCGAGAGCGTCACCGCGATGGCTGCTGTCGATGATTGCATCACCGCCGTCATCGCCAGGCCGACCACGACCAACGTCAGCGCCCCGAACAGGCTCGACCACCACGTGAGATCGGCGCCAAAGACAGCCGGAAGATCTGCCGGGCGCAAGCGTTCGGCGAGCCCGCCCATCCCTTGTTGCAGCGTCGTCAATCCAAAGAGGACCAGTGCGAACCCCGCAAGCGAGGCACCTGCCGCGGACACCCGCCCCCGGCCCAGCAGCTTGATCAAGGCGCCAACGAAGATCATCGGCAAGGCGGCGGCCGTGAGCGAGACACGAACACCGATGAGCGCAATGAGCCAGGCGGTTCCCGTCGTGCCGATGTTGGCGCCGAAGACCAGCGCCAGACCCTTGGAAAAGGTCAGCAGTCCCGCGCTCACCAGGCCGATGGTCGTCATCGTCGTGGCACTCGACGATTGCACGATGAGCGTGACCAACGCGCCCCAGAAGGTGCCCGACAGCGGAGTCGCTGCCGCCCTGCTCAGCGTCGCGCGGAGCTTCGCGCCGGCCAATGCTTTCAGCCCGCCGGTCATGACGCTCATGCCGAGCAGGAACAGGCCCACGCCGCCGAGAACTGTGACCGTCGTAGACATGCGCTCCTCTCAAGGATGCATCGATAGTCAGGCGGCTCAATGTAACGCAGGCGGTAATGTGATGGCAGGTCGACAATGCTCGGTCACGACATGTCGCGTGAGACTATTCTCTGCGTGACCTCGATCTATCCTTTACTGAGGCTTCCTCATCACCGCGGGCGGCGAGGCGTGCAAAAGGAGTCGGGTTATGCGGTGGAATATCGGCTGGCAGGGAGCGGTACTCGCGATTTTCTTGTTCGGCGTCGGCCTGTTTCTCGGCTTCTACTACCACCCCCATGAAGAGGTTCACAGCACGGCCGACGAGCGATTGCGGCCTGCAGTGACCGCCACGGCCGAGTCGGCCGCCGGCGGGACGATTTACGTCCCTGTCTATTCGAGTCTGTTTCTCGGTCTCCCGAACCCGTCGGCCAGGGTCGACCTCGCGGCGACCGTTAGCGTCCGCAACATGAGCGCGGCGCAGCCGATCACGCTCGACTCGGTGCGCTATTACGATTCGGTCGGCAAGCACATCCGGGATTATCTCGACAAACCCTCGACGCTTCCGGCGATGGGAGCTGTCGAGTTCCTTATTCCGCGCGCGGACACGGCGGGTGGACCCGGGGCAAATGTCTTGATTCGCTGGCATGCCGCCGCGGTCGTCGATGAGCCGTTGGCCGAAGCGGTCATGCTGGGCCAGAGCGGGAACGCAGGCATCTCCTTCAACAGCCGTGGCCGGCCACTGACCGAGGCACCTGAACGTTGAAGTGACATCCGCCCTCGGCGACAGTTGAAAACCCGACGATCACACGCTATCGCGACCCTCGTTGATGGATGAGTCGCGGGGTTCCCGGACTACGGCGGTTCCGGCGAGCCGTTTCGATTTGGGTTCTTGCTCCCAGCGTTTCCAGGAGATGTGCCCGTTCCCCGACAGGTGTCGCGGCAAGCCGCTGGTCCCACACCTTCAGCAACTGTCGCAGCTCTTTTCGCAGTGATGACAGCTCATCGATCCGGCAGGTCAACTGCTTCAGGCGTTCGCCGACCAACTCACGGACGCTTTGACAAGGCACACCACCGCGGTCCCGTGAGTTGAGGACGCGCGTCAAGTCGGCGAGCGAGAACCCAACGACGAGCGCTCGCTGAATCAGGAGCACGCGCTCGACCGTCGAGGCGGGGTACTGGCGGTAGCCCGCCGACGTCCTCACAACGCGCGGCAGCAGTCCTTTACGTTCGTAGTGCCGAAGGGTGTCGGTACTGACCCCGGTGGCACCGGCAACCTCGCGTGGTCCCATCGACGATGCGGTCATCGTTCGCGTACGGTCGTCGAATCACCGGTGCGATGATCGGCAATCTGAAACCGGAGGAAGTCGTGGATTGCGGCCAGCGATTGCGGGTCGGTCGTCACGATATCTACTCGACCGCCCGCGGCGGTCTCGACGTACTGATAGCGGATCGCCGCCTTGCGATCAGTCATGGTCCGGGTGCCCGGCACATCTTTCGAATCATGCACCAGCATCGGGGCATCGAAGTTGCCCTGGCCAAACATCATTGCAATGTGCGGAAGATGTGAGCGGATAGCGTCCCGATTGGTAGTATCCGACGCATTCTTCGCGCTCACCTCAATCGCGCCGCCGTTCGTGAACAGCATGAAGTGGTGTGTTGTCCGAGTTTGGTCGAAACCCATGACCGCCGCGCCGCGTTTGTCCGTCGAGCGGTGATGATCCTGGGCAATCGTCGAAACACCGGCCATCGTTACGATCCCGAGTAAATAGAGAACGCGTGTGAACAGCATGTCGCCTCCCGGACGTTACCCTACCCCCTGGAATCGTTCCAGGGTCAAGCCGGGTGGCTCACTCACGTTTATTGCCGAATCACCTGATGCACGAAGGCGACGGCAATTGATCCCTCGCCAACCGCCGACGCCACGCGCTTGACGTTGCCGCTGCGGACGTCACCAACAGCAAAGATTCCGGGTCGGTTCGTCTCGAGCAAGAACGGCGATCGCGCGAGCGGCCATTTCGAGGCCGCAAGGTCGGCGGATGACAGATCCGGGCCTGTCTTCACGAAACCGCTCTCGTCCACGGCGATGCATCGATCCAGCCACGCCGTGTTGGGCACAGCGCCGGTCATCATGAAGACGTGACCGATGTCGTGATTCTCGGTTTCGCCGCTCGTGTCGTCGCGCCACTGGATGCGCTCGAGTTGGCCGTTGCCGTCGAGCGCCACGATCTGTGTGTGGGTTCGCAGGACGATCGAGGGGTTCTCCTCGATTCGGCGAATCAGATATCGAGACATCGTGTCCGCCAAACCAGGGCCACGGACGAGCATGTGGACTCGCCGCGAGGTCGAGGCGAGAAAGACGGCGGCTTGTCCGGCTGAATTGCCTCCGCCAACGACGACGACGTCCTGGCCGACGCAGAGTTGGGCCTCCATCGGCGTCGCGCCGTAATAGACACCGGCGCCCTCGAACATCGACAGATTATCGAGCGGCGGCTTTCGATACTCCGCGCCGGTCGCGATGATCACCGCGCGCGCGTGGATTCGCGGTCCCTGATCGATGTCGACCGTGTATCGCTGGCCATCGCAGGCTAACCGGGTTGCACCTTTGGCCACGATGACGCGGGCGCCAAATTTCAGCGCCTGCGCGTACGCGCGGCCGGTGAGATCCAGTCCGGAAATACCGGTGGGAAAGCCCAGGTAGTTCTCGATACGTGAGCTCGAGCCCGCCTGACCGCCTGGCACGCTCGATTCGAGCACGAGGACGTCGAGACCTTCGGATGCTCCATACACCGCAGCCGCAAGGCCCGCGGGACCAGCGCCTACGACCACCAGATCACACCCGTGGTCCTGATCGATCTCTTCGTTGAACCCGAGACAGTCCGCAATCCTGGCGTTCGTTGGATTGCGCATCACCGCATCGCCGCGGCAGATCACCACGGGTATCTCAGGCACGCCGATCTGAAAGCGATCGAGCAATGTCTGCGCCTCGCCATCGCGATCCAGATCGATGTACTGAAATGGATGGCCATTCCGCGTCAAGAATTCCTTCACGCGGAGTGTTCCCGCGCTGTGCGCGGAACCGATCACGACCACGTCGCCCATGTCGTGCGCAATCAGTTCGAGACGACGGAGGATGAATGCGCGCATGAGGATCTCACTCAGCTCGGCGTCCGTCTGAATGAGCCCGATCAGCTGCTCGTGATCGAGTTGGAGGACTTCGCCTGGCTGGCTGACGCGCAGGCGCCCGAGCGAACGGCGTCCGCTGATCATGTTCGCCTCGCCGGAGAACTGGCCGGCGTGATGCGTGACGATCAGCGTTTCCCCCTGTTCGTTCGGACGAAACACCTGCACTTCGCCGCTGAGGACGACGAAGAACGGTACCGGCCGTTCCCCGACCTCGACCAGCACTTCGCCGTGCGCGATAGCGCGGCGCCTTCCATGGGCGGCAATCCGTGACAGCTGCCGCGACGTGAGCGTAGGAAACAGACGATCGGTCTGAGCGACGAGGGGAGCCAGAGGCGTCAGCGCGGGATCATGTGTGTCCATCGAGAACCAGCCGCACCCACAAGTCTATGCCGGGTCGGCCGCGTTTGAGATCCCGTGTCGTGTTTTCCCCAACCGATTTCGATTTACTGGTTAGAGGTAGGGATCGCATTTATCGAAGTTGAGGAGGATTACTCTTATGGAAGTCGCACGATTCGCAAAGCAAGTTGGAATTTCGGCGTTGGGCGCGCTCTTGTTGAGCCTGTCGTCTGGACACGCAGTGGCGCAGGATCACGACCACATGCTGATGTCGCAGGCGCCGCAGACGGCGGAGCAGAAGAAACAGGCCAACGAACTGGTGGCGACCGTCCGCGAGGTGACCGAGCGCTACAAGGACGTGTCGCAGGTCGGCACCGACTTCTCGCTGGCCTTTGGCTGCGTCAGCGGCGGCGATTACGGAGCCATGGGACTCCACTACGTGAACATGAATCGCGTGGGTGACGGACTGATCGACGCGAGAGCGCCCGAGATTCTGCTCTACGAGCCGACGGCGAATGGAGGCGTGCGCCTCACTGGCGCCGACTATCTGGTTCTGGCAGCGGACTGGAATAAGAATCACGCGCATGCGCCCGAGCTGAACGGCCAGCTGTTTCATTTCTTCGATGCGCCGAACCGCTTCGGACTGCCGCCGTTCTACACGCTGCACGTCTGGGCATGGAAGGACAACCCGCTGGGCACGTTCACGAACTGGAACCCGACCGTGTCGTGCGATGGGTTCAACGGCGCGACTCAATAAGTGCGAGCCGTAGTGCGCCGCAGAATCCCTGGCGGCTTATAGGGATTCTGTGGCCGCACTGTGGTGATTTCGAGGTTTCTACCGTCCTCCCGGTTTTTACGCAGGGAGTTCAGGATGATCCCGAACAACCGCGCGCTCTGAAATCCGATCGCTAATTAGTTGAACGTATACCGGAAGCTGAGCATCAATCCATAGACATCCGCGAGGGTGGCGGATGTCTGATATGGCTTCGTCAACAGCGTGCCGTTCAAGCTCTGAAGGCTATAGGTGAGCGCGCCGTTCGCGTCCGTCGACGGACTGGTCAGGATCTGCGGGTTGATGAGACGCGTCCCCACACCCCAGTTGTGATTCAACAGGTTTCCAAAGTTCGTGATGTCGAGCCGGATCTGACCCGTGTGTTTGTTGCCGCCGATGCTGTGAAAAACATCCTGCACGAGGGCGAGGTCGATCCGGTTGACCCATGGATAGAAGACTGCACCTCGCTGGGCATACTGGCCACGGTGCGAGCTCAAATAGGGGTCGTTGTTGATGTACTGCTCGAAAGCCGCGGCTTGATCCGCCGGCGAGTACGTCTTCCCAGCGACCGTCAGTGATTTGAAATTCATCTCCGACGTATCGCGAGGGATGTAGATCAGATCGTTGCTCTGTCCATCACCATTCGCATCCCCCGAAAAGATGTAGGTCCCGTTCGCACTCGTTTGCCCGGTTGACGTCCCGGGAACAAGGTTGTAGGTCGGATGCGCCTCGTAGAACGCCGAGATCGTCGTGCCGCCGAAGGACAGATATTGGTGGGAATAGGTGGCCTGGAGGAACACCCGTCCGCCTGGTGAGTTCTGCGAGTACGCCAGCGGCGGGTTGTTCGGATCGAGCACAATCGGGTTCGCCGATCCCCAGGAGCTGCCGGCGGTCGACGACGGCTCGACGACGCTTTTGCTGACACCGTAGCTGTAGCCGCCTCGCGCAGTAACGCCATGGCTCATTGACCGTGCGACCGAAGCCGCGATGTTCCACGAGTGGTTCTGGTTTTGATTCTTGATCGCGTATGCCGCAGTCACCGAGTTACCAACGGGGTTGTTCAACCTCGTCACGCACGGCCCCGCCTGGCCACCGGTGCCGAACGGACCGCCGCTCGTGACGCAGGTGGGGTAGGCCGGTGTTGCAACCCAGCGCGGTCGTTTATCAACGCCCGTGTACGCGGACTCGGCAGCTGGCAGGTTTGCGTTGATGTAGACGGGGGCGTTGATGTCGTTGTTGTAGATGAAGTCTCCGGTGGCGATCAGACCCCACGGCAGACGCCGGTCGATACCGACGTTGTTCCGCCAGGTTTGCGGGAAGCGGAATCTCGGATCCGTGACATCGAGCTCGTAGCTCGTCGCCGCCGTGCCGGTTGCCGCGGGCTTGTACTTGTTCGGGTCGGGGTTGAACGGGAACGCGGTGGTGGCGCCGCTGGAGAGGAATCCGTACAACACGCCGGTGTTGCCGATCTGATTCGAGATCCACACGAATGGCGGTTTTCCCGTGAAGAGACCGGTTCCGCCACGTACTTGGGTGCTGGCATCTTTGAACACATCCCAGTTGAAGCCCGCACGCGGGGACCAGTACGCCGTGGTATCGGGAAGCTTGCCGCTGTTGTACTGGATTGGCGAGCCGTCTTGATCGCGGAACGTCAGCGCGTCCGCGGCCGGGTTATCGAAGGCAGTATCACCAAATTTGGGCACGTCGACGCGCAGCCCGCCGGTGATGGTCACGTTCGAACGCGGTTGCCACTGGTCCTGGACATAGCCACTGGTATACCGGACGTCGAGCGGCTGGAACGGAGGCGTCGTTTGACCCGGTTGCAGGAGGTACTTCACCTGAAAGTTGAGGGCGGTCACGGGCGAGACCGTCCGATTCGGGTTGGCCAGGTAGCCGTTCGCGTCGGTGTAGAAGTCAGCCAACGACGCGTAGGAATACGCGCTCTGGATGCCAAAGTAGAACGAGTTGTCGGAGTGAAACTTCTCGAACGCGCCGCCAAACGTCAACGAATGCCTGTTGATGATCTTGGTCACGCTGTCTTGCAGCTGAAATTGTTTGTAATAGAGAAGGTTGTATGGGGTGAACGGCTCGGATCCAAAGGCCGTGTAGGGAGCACCGGCGCCGTCGCCAATCACCACGAACGGAAACAGCTGTATTTGCTTTCGGCTCTCGTCGTTTGACGTGTCGCCGATGATGAGGTCGTTCGTGAAGGAAGAGAACACCGACGTCCACTCTCCAACACCCGACTTGATGTTCTCGAGAATCGCGTAGTTCGAGTTGGCGAACGTCAGGAAATTCGTCGTGCCCGTTTGACGCGCGGTTCCGAGGGCACCAGAGCCGTTGTGGTTGACGTCGGTGCTCGAGCCGAGCTGGTTGTACCGAAATGTGACCTTGTTGTTGTTGTTGATGTTGTAGTTGCCCTTGATGAGCCACGGCTTGGCCGGCGTATTTTTCGGGACGTTGTCGAAGGGGCCCGTGTCGTAGTTGAAGTTCTGCTTCAAAAAAGCGCTGAGCGCGCTGAGATCGCTCGCGAGCACGCGAGTCGTGTTGCCGGCCACAGGCGCCCCGCCGGGATTCGAAGTGAACGGCGTGATTGGCCGCGTGTCGTTCTGCTTTTCGAAGCTCTGAAAGAAGAAGAGCCTGTTCTTCACGATCGGGCCGCCCACCCATTCGCCGGTGGTGGTCGTCTTGAAGTCTCCCGGGTTGTAGGGCTGGCCGGCTGCCTCTGTGCCGACGTACGAGTCGTTTCTGTAGCGGGTGTAGACGGAGCCACTGAACCGGTTCGCTCCGCTCCGCGTCACCGAGTTGATGTTGGCGCCCGTGAAGTTGCCTTGGCGGACGTCGTACGGGGCGACGCTTACCTGAACCTGCTCGATCGCTTCGAGTGAGATCGGGGCAACGCCTGTACGGTCGCCGGGTCCGCCGGTCCCTGTGTCCAGGCCGAACGTGCCGTTGAAATAGGATCCGTCGATCGTGATATTGCTGGCGCGGTTGTCCTGGCCCCCGACGGTGCCGCTCGCGCCATACTGAGGCGTCAGCCGCGTGATGTCGGTGAGGCGCCCGGAAATGGTCGGCAGGCTGGCAAGATCATCCCGCGTCACCGCGGTGGCTGCGCCCGAGCGCGTGGTGCTGAAGACCGCATCGGTTGTGGCGACCACCGTCACGGACTCGGAGACGCCTGGTGGCTTCAGCGAGAATTCGAGGTCCTGGGTCACGCCCAACGACAACGTGATGTCGTTGCGCACGTCGGGAGAGAACGACGGGAGCGATGCGGTCACCGTGTAGGGTCCGCCGACGCGCAAGCCCTGGATAAGGAAGCGGCCGTCCGCTTGCGAAACCGCTTCGTAGGTCGTGCCGGATGGCTGGTGGACGGCCACGATGGTCGCGCCCGGTGTGACCGCGCCCTGGCTGTCTTTGACGACGCCCGCGATGGAAGCGGTCGTCACGCCCTGGCCAGCAGTGAGATCGGGTGGAGACGACAGCCAGCTGCATACGACGATGAGGCCGACGCAGAGCATCCGCACTCCGCGAACCTGGGCTGCTGAGAGCAACCGCGAGTCACGTTTGAAAATCATGCTCTCTCTCCAACAATAGAGCCGCTGCTGCACAGCGCTCTGATCGCGAGACTGTATGTGAGCGAGGTCGAGGTCGCACCAGTGTAAACCCGTCGCGCCACACTAGCACGCGGCACGTCAAAACCCTTCGTTCGCCTTCGTTGACTTCGTTCCTTCGTTGTGAACTCCGTTTCCTCCGTTTCCTCCTACCGGAAGAGCCGCGGAGCGAAGTCGAGCAGACTCACGCGCCAGTATCGCCACACGTGCGCGTAACCCGGGGTCTCGATATCGACGAAACTGATCGGCTTCTCCTGGGATAAGTGAGAGCGTCAGCACGGCGACACACGACGTGCAAGAAATGTGAGTGCGTCCCGGATTCATCGCGCGACTCTGCCGGGTCACGAACCCGATGTCAATTCCTTAATCCGAGCGGCTTTCGCCCCTCGGACTCCCCACACGCTCACTCACTTGCCGCTTCGCCGGCTCGCTCCGTTCGCGTGGCTCGCTCGCGGTGCTCGCTCGCACGCTTCCTCGACGAATCTAGCCTTAGCCTCGCACGGGGTTGTGAGATAGCTTCTAGAATGGACCGCGCTATGTATCACACGCTCGACCCGGTGCGGATCTCCTCAACCGCCGTTGAGATCAATCGCCGAATCGGCGAGCAGTTTCCCGGCTCGGGACTCCTCGCCGTGAGCAGGACGCTCTGTGAGCTCGCTGAATCATCAACCCAGCGTGCGGCACGCCTCGCGCGAGCCGACTGGCGGATTCGAGTGCCGATCGGCATTGCGGTCATGACGATGGTTGCGGTTGCGGTGTTCATGCTGTTGCGGATCCGCGTGACTGCCGGCGCGGGGTCGTGGGCAGAGCTCGCGCAGGGGCTCGAGGCGAGCGTCAGCAACGTCGTCTTCTTCGGCATTGCGATCGTGTTTCTGCTGTCGATCGAAACGCGCGCCAAGCGCCGGATGGCGCTTCGTGGCCTGAACGAGCTTCGCAGCATCGCGCACGTCATCGACATGCACCAATTGACCAAGGACCCACCGACCACGCGGCGACCCGATTCGCCACGAGAAGCGCCGATGTCGCAGGTCGAGATGGCGCAATATCTCGACTCCTGCTCCGAGCTGCTCGCGGTAACGAGCAACCTTGCCGCGCTGCACATTCAAGCCTTCAGCGACCCGGTCGTGACCGACTCGGTCAATGGCATCCAGGCGTTGACGCTCGGCCTGTCCGGGAAGATCTGGCAGAAGATCATGATCCTCGATCTCGTCGGCTCGGACACGCGGAAGTAGCCCCCGAATGGGGGATTCGCGAACGACGGACTGCCGTCTACACTCGGGACATGTCGACTCGCACTCCCGCGGACTTCGTGGACAGCTCGGCAGTCCTTCGAATCTACACATACCTCGCCGGCACGGCCGGCGTGATCGTCGTCGCGTGGGGGCCGATGTGGATATCCGCCGCCCCAGGCGACTTTGAACCGTTCCTGGTCACGCGGGTGTTTGGCGCCATCATCATCGCCGCAGCAATGTGCGCAGCCGGGCTCGAACGGATCGATGATCCGAGCAGCCGGCACCGCGCGCTCTTCTGGTTTCTGCTCGGCCACGTCGTTGTCGCCGTGATGTTGACCGTGCAGGAGATAGTGATTCGCGGCCGTCTCGATGCTGCTGCCGGTGTCCTGGTCGGCGTGTCGCTGGTGCTCTTTCACTTCTGGGCGTACCCGATTGCGCCAGAGCGCCCTGGCTCGATCACGGTTCAACGCGGCGATGTCACCCTCCACGATCGACGGCATGCGTGGCTCCCATGGAGCACACGGGGCTCGATCGCGCGGCTCCACTCGGAATACGAGCGTCGGATCCGGACGGCGGCGCAGCAAGAGGAGCGCTATCGCCTGGCCCGCGACGTCCACGACGGGATCAAACAGCAACTGTTCGTGATCCAGACGGCCGCCGCCACCGCACAGGAACGCCTGACCGGCGACGTCGGCCTCGCCGGCAGCGCCCTCATCCAGGTGCGCACCGCTACACGGGAAGCGATGACGGAGTTGGATGCGATGCTGCGCCAGATGCAGGCCGCGCCGGTCGCTAACAGCGGACTCGCCGCGGCGCTGCGCGAGCAGTGTGAGGCGCTGGCATTCCGCAGCGGTGTCGAAATGGACTGCCGTCTTGGTACGCTGCCCGACGAATCGCAATTGCCGCTCGGTGCGCAGGAAACGATCTTCCGCGTCACCCAGGAGGCCCTCGCCAACATCGGCCGTCACGCACGCGGCCGCCACGCATCGCTGACCCTCGACCGGCGCGACAACGTGCTGCGGCTGGTCATCGCCGACGATGGCCAGGGCTTTGACGCCCGGTCCGCGCGAGTAGGCATGGGCACCACTAACATGCGGCAACGCGCTGCGGAGATCGGTGGAGGGTTGACCATCGAGAGCGAAGCTGGTGCCGGCACGACGATTACGCTCGACGTTCCGCTGATCGACACGTCGCGCGTCCTCGAGGTGCGTCGCCGGATGTTGCTGCTCTCGGTTGGGCTCGGCGTGACGGCCGTGGCCACGGTGATGGTCGGACCGTCGTCGCGAATCTCGATGGCGGTTGTCATCGCTGCCTCGGCGCTGGCCTCCTTCGCTCGATTCGTCGTGATCACTCTTCGCCTTCGCGAGCGTCGCGCATGATCCGCATCGCTCTCGTCGACGACCATCGCGTCGTGGTGCGCAGCCTGCAGGCCTATCTCCAATCGTTCCCCGATCTGGCCGTCGTCGGTGTTGCCGCCAGCGGCGAAGAACTACTGACCCATGTCGACGAATGGAATCCTGATGTCATCCTGCAGGACCTGCTCATGCCGGGCGGACTCGACGGCGTCCGCACGACCGAGCAGCTGATGACGGGGCGCCCGCAGTCGCGGGTCGTCGCGCTGACCGCTTCGGTGGACGAGGCGCGGATGATGGGTGTTCTGCGCGCCGGCGCCGCCGGCTACGTCCGCAAGGATGCCGACCCTGAGACGCTGGTGGCCGCGATCCGCGCGGTCGCGGCGGGTAAGACCTTCATCGATCCAGCCGTCAGCCGGATGCTCAGTGAGCGCCCTGCGCCGGACGACCTGACGCAGCGTGAACTCGACGTGCTGCGCGAAGTCGCGCTCGGTCACACCAATCGCGATATCGCCGTGACCCTTGGCGTCACCGATGAAACCGTGAAGACGCACGTCGCGCGCGTGCTCGGCAAACTGCAGGTCGAGAATCGCGCGCAGGCGATCGTACAGGCGTTGAAGCGTGGCCTGGTCACGCTCGAAGAGATCTCCTGAGCGGAGCGATAATGACGTTCGAGGTGAAGCATCGATGAAAACACTGATGACGACTGCGGCGATGATGATGGCGGCGCTGCTTCTGCTCTCGCCTTCGCGGACCATGGCACAGCCCCCAACGGATGCGTGCTCACTGCTGACCACCGCGCAAGTGAGTACCGCGCTCGGCGGCTCGGTCGGTCCCGGCAAGATGCTGACGAAGGGAGTCTGTCAATGGACGCAGCTGGGAAAGCCTGGAGACGTCCTCTTGAAGCTCGATGTCACTCTAATCACGCCGGAACATTTCACTCGCTTGAAAACCGTTACGGTGGGGACGGTGACTAACGTTGGCGGACTCGGAGACGAGGCGTTTTACTCGACGTTCACGCAAGGCCACACAACGCTCGCGACGCTGAATGTCAAAAAGGGCCCTTCGGCCGTGACGATTCGTGTCTCGGGCGGCGCAAAGCCTGCCGAGGAGTATCAAGCGAAGGAAAAGGCCGTCGCCGCGGCCCTTGTTCCAAAGATATGAGTCGCCACATAATCCGTCAGTCTCGATAAGCGGCGGGTTCGCCATAACACGGGGGAGCGATGAATCGAAGGCGATTTCTCTCAAGCGCGGCGGCTGGTGCGGCAGGCATGACGGCGCTCAGCGGTTCGGTGTTCGGGCAAGGCCAGGCGCCGGCGACGACCACACCGGCGCAGGGGCGAGGCGCGCAGGGCGGTGGCCGTGGCGCCGGGTTGCCGGCCAACGTTCCGGCAGCCAGGCTGGCGCGCGTTTCGCTCATGACGCTGAACTTCAGGACCATGCTGAAGTTCCCGTGGACGCAGAATCCGAACGAGAACCAGACGCTCGACGTGTTCGATCTGCCGAAGATGTACCAGGACGTGTATGGCGTCAGTCACATCGAGTTTCAGCACGATCATCTGGTGAGCACCGAGCAGACGCCTCCCGACGCCGCGTTTTTCCGCGAGATGCGAGCCAGACTGGACGCTGCAAAGGTCACCGCCACGCAGGTCAACATCGAGATCGGCGAGATCCCGAATCTGGCCGGCGAGGCACGCGCGAAGTGGATGACCCTCGGCAAGCAGTGGGTCGATGCGGCGCCGATTATCGGCGTGACACGTTTGATGCTGAATCAGACCGGGCTCAACGAGGAGAACAAGGCCAACTGCACCTCGGTGTGGAAGGAGATTCAGGATTACGCGAAGCCGAAGGGGATCAAGATCTCGGCCGAGACGAGGGGCACGGGCGGCGGGCGTGGCCGCGCGCAGGCTGGCGGACAACCGCCCGCGACGCCCCCCGATCCCCGCGCCGCAGCGGCAGCCGCGTTTACCCTCTTGAAGCAGGTCATCGAGGCAGCCGGCGCCTACTCCAACGTGGACATTGGAAACGTTGGCGCGCCGGACCAGCAGACGCTGAACGACGCCATCAAGGCGCTCTACCCGACGTCGTCGGGCAACATGCACATCAAGTCGAGCCCCAACTGGGACATCGGCGCGGCGGTGCGGTTCACCGAGTCGCTGGGATATCGCGGTCTGTACTCGATCGAAGTCAACGGCCATCCCGCGGTCAGGCAGGTCTACGCCATCATTCTGGCGAACGTCACGAACCAGCTCGCATAGGGAGCGAGGAGCCAATCAATGAATCGACGGAATTTCTTGACCGCGGCGGCGGCCGCCGGCATGGCGGCGACGGGACTTGCCCAGGCTCCAGCTCCGGCCCAACCGGCGGGACAGGGGCGCGAAGGTGGACGCGGCGGACGTGGCGGACGCGGACGTGGCGGGCCTGCCAACGTTTCGGCGGAGAAACTGGCGCGGATCGAAATCATGACCCTCAACCACAGCAACATGATCAAGTTGCCGTGGCAGGAGGCCACGCCGCAGCGCACGCTCGATATCTTCGACCTGCCGCAATACTACGTCGACGTGTACGGCGTCCGAAACGTCCAGTTCCAGAGCAACCACGTCTCGAAGGACAACGACAATCTGGACATGTCGTACATCCGTGAGCTCCGCGCCAAGCTCGACGCCGCCGGCACGAAAGCGCATCAGATCAACATCGAGATCGGGACGATGGCGCAGATGGGGCCTGACGGCAAGGCGGCGGCGCTCGCCGGCGACGCGCGCGCAGCGTGGCTCGAGCGCGCAAAGAAGTGGGTGGACATGTCACCGACTCTGGGCGTGACGCGGCTGATGCACAACCAGGGCGCGCTCACCGACGACAGCAAGGCTGGCGTCACTTCGCTGTGGAAGGATCTACAGGACTACGCCACACCGAAGGGCATCAAGATCTCCGGCGAGACGCGCGGCGCCGGCGTCCCGACACCGGGCCGAGGCGGCGGCGGTCAAGCGGCCGCGGCAGCTGCGGCACCGGACATGCCGGAGCCTGAGCGCCTGCGCTACGTATGGGGCATCCTCTGGGAGTGCACCGTCGGGAGCGGCGGGTACACCAATCTTGACTTCGGCGGCGAGACACGCTTCCACAGCCAGCAGCAGCTGCACGATGCGATCAAGGGCCTGCTCCCGCGCAACGCCGGCGGCATGCACACGCGCGTTAGTCCGACGTGGGATCTGGGTACGGCGATCAAGTACGCCGAGTCGCTCGGCTACAAGGGGATGTACACCATCGAGGTGAACGAAGACGCGGCGGTTCGCATCGTGTACAACGCGATCCTCGCGAACCTGGCGTAAGGGATCGATTCCGGCGACTTCGCCTCCGCCGGCAGTTGACCGCGGCCACGAGCGTGCGAGGCATAACCCGCACCGCAGCTCGCGACGGCGCATCCAGTCCGCTACCGTGCGCCAGAACTCCGTCCGTTAACGCGGGGTAGAATGCGCTCCGTGGACCAAGGGGCTCGACTCTCGCACTTGTTGGAGCTCGCGCTCGGGCGTCCTCCCGAGGAACGGCCCGCCTTCGTCGAAGGGGCGTGTGCGGGTAACGCTGCCATGCGGCAGCAACTCGAGTCCCTGCTTCATTACGCCTCTCGCGCCTCAGGGTTCCTCGAAACCCCACTGATGCTGGAGGACCAGATCCTGACCGCGACGCCTGGAATGGGTGATATGGTCGGACACGAAGTCGGACCCTACCAGATCGTTGCGCCACTCGCGAAGGGTGGCATGGGCGAGGTTTACCGCGCACGTGATCCGAATCTCAACCGCGAAGTCGCGCTCAAGTTCCTGCCGCAACACCTCGCGTCGGATCCGGAGCGGCGCAGGAGGTTCGCGCGAGAAGCCCGCCTGCTTGCGACCCTCACGCATCCGAACATCGGGCGCATTTACGGCTGGGTTGAAGATGGGGGTCACATTGCCCTGGTCCTCGAACTGGTTGAAGGCCCAACACTCGCTGAACGACTCGCGTCGGGGCCGCTCCCCGTCGGCGAGGCGGTAGAGATTGCACGCCAGATTGCACAGGCGCTCGATGCGGCGCACGAAAAGGGCATCGTGCATCGCGATCTCAAGCCCGCAAACATCGTCTTGCAGACGAACGCCGGTTCGGATTTTGTGCGCGCGATAGTCCTCGATTTCGGTCTCGCGAAGGAGACCCTCGGCGGGCCAGCGGAGGCTGACGGGGAGGTCCGATCGGCCTCGACGGAGACGACAATTGACGGTCGCATTCTCGGTACGCCGACCTACATGAGTCCGGAGCAGGCCCGCGGCGCGGGATTGGACAAGCGCACGGATCTGTGGGCGTTCGGCTGCGTGTTGTTCGAGATGCTGACCGGCGAGGCGCCGTTCGAAGGCGAAACGGCAGCGGAGACTATCGCACGCGTGCTCGTTCACGAGCCGGATTGGACGCGGCTGCCGCCGCGTCTCCCGCCCGCCCTGCACGATGTGCTCCGACGGTGTCTTCAGAAGGACCCGGCTCGGCGCATCCGCGACATCCGGGATGCCGTGCTCAGCCTGGATGACTCCTCATCCGTCGCCGTCGCGGCGAGAACAGGCATCCGCCGGATGCCCTTTGCGGCAGTTGGGGCAGCGGCTGCGGGCGCCGCCATGCTGCTCGCGATCTGGTTGCGAACGGTAGGACTTTCCACGACCACGGGTCTTCCAGCTATGCACCTCGACATCGACCTCGGGCCAGTTGCCGGGATCGATGCAGGAATGTCGCGGACGATCGGCATCGCGCCGAATGGCGAGCGCGTGCTCTTCATCTGGAACGGTCAACTGCGGTCACGTCGGCTCGACGATGGGGCCAGCGTACCGCTCGCGGGCACGGAAGGGACGGTGAGCTTTGCGTTCTCGCCCGACAGCCAGTCGGTGGCGTTCGTTGCCGATCGGAAGCTGAAACGGGTGCCGGTCGGCGGCGGCGTCGCGACGACGATCTGTGACGTCGACGCAGCTTCGGTGCGAGGGATGACATGGGGTGACGACAATACGATCGTTTTTGCCGAGATCTCCGGCGGTCTCAAACGTGTCGCGGCCGTGGGCGGGTCGGTCGAGCCGCTGAGCCAATTGGATGCGAATGAGTTCTCCCATCGGTGGCCGCGTTTTCTCCCCGGGGCTGGCGCGGTGCTCTTCACGAGCCACGCGTATCCGGAATGGTGGCACCGCGCGCGCATCGATGCCCTGTCGCTTGCAACGGGAGGGCGAAAGACCGTGGTGAAGGGTGCGACGTTCGGCGATTTCGTCGCCGGGCGAGACGGGAAAGGGTATCTGACATTCCTGCGCAGCGGCACGCTGTTCGCCGTCCCGTTTGATCCAATTCGTCTCGAAGCGCTCGGCTCGCCGTTTGCCGTGGTGGATGACATCGCCTATCACGCCACGACCGGCGCAGTGCAGGAGAGCGTTTCGAACACCGGAATGTTTGTCTACCGGCGCAGCAGTCCGGTCAATCTGAGCTGGCTCGATCCGTCCGGCATCGAGGTCGTGCTGCCACCGGATGCGGCGCCGTATAGCGATCCGGCTCTGTCCTCCGACGGCAGCCGCCTCGCGTTTTCGCTCGGCGATGATCTCTGGGTGTACGACGTGCGGCGCCGAATGCGAACGCAGGTGACCAAGTCAATTCCGGCGTTCGGACCGGTCTGGACGCCGGACGGACGGTTCATCGTGTTCAGCACGATGGACAACATCGCGTGGGTCGCCGCCGACGGTGGCGCGGAGCCGCAGGTACTTCTGGAACCCAAGCGGTCGGTGGTTCGCTTTCCGACGTCCATTCATCTGACCGAGCGGGACGGACGCCTTGCGTTCATGGAACTGAACGTCGGCAACAGGAGTACTGCCTGGGATCTGTGGACGGTTCCCGTCTTCGAAGACGTGGCGTTGCGCGCCGGGAAGCCCGAGCCGTTCCTCACGACCGAATACGATGAACGGCAGCCGCGATTTTCACCTGATGGCCGGTTCATTGCGTACTCATCCACCGAGTCTGGCGCTCGCCACGAAATCTATGTGCGGACCTTTCCCGATGACGGCCGACGCTGGACGGTATCGGCTGAGGGCGGTACCGTTCCGCAGTGGTCCGCCGGCAAACAGCCGGCGCTCTTTTTCGTCAGCGCCTCCAGGCGGCTAATGGCGGCGGCGTACTCGGTGAGCGGTACCGAGTTCAGTACCGCCACGCCTCGCGTCTGGTCGAGCGAACCGCTCGTTGATTACGCGGCAAAGGGCGGCTACTCAGTTTCACTCGACGGCACGCGCGTCGTCGCGCTGGTTCCGGAGCCCGCAGCGGACCAGCGGTTCAGCCACGAGCTGGTCATCTGGACCGGTGCCTTGGACGAATTCGCGCAGCGGCGCACGTTCCTGCAGCAGCACCGGCCGTGATTCGGCGCGAGCGAGCGCGCGAGTAGCGGAGTCCGAGGGGGCGAAGCCCCTCGGTTAAGATTAATTCCGCGCTCTGAACGCGTGATTCAGATCGTAGTGCGCGACTCTACGGCCCAGATCGACCCCCGCCTCCGTTGATCCGCGGTAATGCAGCCCTGCCCACGTGCGCGCGTTGACTACCTCCTCGCGCAGTGCATCGGCCGTGGAGAAGTGACGCACCGCATCGAGATTGCCCGGCTGACCCGCCGGATCGAAACCGTGAATGTCGACCTCTATTGCGTCGGTGCCCAGGTATTCGGTCAGGAGCTGCGCAATCGTCGACGTGATGGATCCGTGCGCACCTGGGTACTCTGGATGGTTCGGCGTCGTGAGAAGAGGACGCCACCCAGGCTCCTCGACCGTCAGGTCGTTTCCATCCTCAACGCCGGGGACGGGGCCGTCAGTCGTGACCGCGTCGGGATCGATCGCTGTTACGGGGCGCCAGAACAGATACGAGTATTTCCAGTGCATGACTTCGATCTGGGCATCCGCGCCGACGGCGTTGATCATCGCGGTCAGCCTTGCCGATTCGACGACGTCTAGTGAGCGTGCGGTTGCGAGATCGCGCGCGAGCATGTTGTATTGACGAATGACGTTCGCGGACCAGAAGCGGGCGATCGCGGTTTCGGTGGCCGTCCGTTCTTGACTATTGACCGCGCCCAGCGCCTTCACCTCGTTGAACTGGTCGACCCACCGTTGACTCGCGAGTGGAGGTGGCGGAGCAGGATGGAACTGTCCGGACTTGTTCAGAATGAACGGCTGAACAGAGCCGACCCACGGTGTCTGGGGTGCGGCGAATGGCGGCGTACGGCGCCAGACGCCGGGTCCGGGTTCAGCGAGTGGAAAACCCGACGTGGACCCGATCGGCGTGAGCCGGCCATCCCCGGTACGCAGGTCGATGATCTCCTGCGCCGCGGCCGCGCCCACGGTGCGGCCGTCGACTTTGCCAGGACCGTCGCTGATAAGTGCCAAGGCTTCGGTGTGCCAGCCGTCGAGCGCAGCGGACTGTGCCGGGAAATGCGTCCGCAGCACCGTGTATGCCGCTTCGATGACAGCGGCATCGACTGACGCGCCCGTCGGGGCCTGGAGCGGCGATCGGTAAGGTTCGTACCGTCCTTCGATCGCTACCGCCGCGTTATACATCGCGAGCGACACGTAGGCCATGTAGATCAGCCCCTCATTCTGGAACGCCCCGGACCCGACCACCACGTTTTCAGCGATCTTGTCCCATTGCTGGACCGGGTTTCCGGGCGGAAGTGCCGCCCACGAAGCACGGGGCGCAAGAACCAATAGGGCGACAATCACCACCGCACGTGCGAGCGACGTTCCGCGAGTTCCGTCCGCTGGCCGAAACATCATGAGTCGTCTCCTTGGAATGCCTGACGGCGCACTACACAATGCGAGAAAAACGACCCGGAACTGTCATCGAGCTGGACGTAAAATGCCGCTTGGCATGTGCGCCTCGGATAGCGACGAAGAGGGCCGCCGGCGCGGCCGCCTGACCACGCTTCTCCTGAACTGGACGGACGGTGATCGGGCCGCGATGGACGAACTGGCGCCGCTCGTCTACGACGAGTTGCGTCGCCTGGCGCGCCGCCAGATGGCGGGCGAGCGTCAGGGACACCTGCTTCAACCCACCGCTCTCGTCAACGAAGCCTTTCTGCGCCTCGTAGACATCCACCAGGTGCAGTGGCGAAGCCGTGCCCACTTTTTTGCGATCGCATCACGGGTGATGCGGCGCATCCTCGTGGAACATGCCCGCGCGCGTGCGTTCCAGAAACGTGGCGGTGGCGCAGTGCACGTGACGTTCGATGAGGCGACCGTAGTGCCGGGCACGACCTATCAGATCGTCGCGCTTGACGATGCCCTGAAGGCGCTAGCGGCCGAGGACGACCGCAAGGCGCGCGTTGTTGAACTGAGGTACTTCGGCGGGTTGTCGGTCGAGGAGACAGCCGAGGTGCTCGGCGTCTCACCCGAGACAGTGATGCGCGACTGGAGATACGCCAAGCACTGGCTGCTTCGCGAGCTGTCACATCGGGAAGTGCGCGGGTAGACGTGGTATGACGTGCGCTGAACGCTCAACTCTCCCGCGTTGTACGTTGGTCAGCCGTTCAGCAGCCGGGCGATGAGCTGTCGATCCACCGAGTCGGGGAGCAAAGAGATCCGCGACCTCTTCGCTCCCCTGCTGTCGTTCTCAAACGCTACGCGGTCACAGGTCGTCGATCCGGAGCCGTAATCGCGATGAACGCGTCAAGCACCGAATCGGACGAAACCTCGGCGCTCCGGCTTCGTGACTGCTCGGCGATATCGTGGATCGACACAATACCTACCAGCCGGCCACCCTGTTCAACGACCGGTAGCCGTCGAACCTTCCGTGCCTTCATCGTGTCGAGCGCGGCGCGCACGTCATCGCTGGGCGCGCATGTGTAAGCCGCTTTCGAAATGACGTCCCTTACCGCGATTTCTCCTTCCGTGCTCGGTCGAGTTGCGGCGGCAATGCAAATATCACGGTCGGTGATCACACCAATAACATGGCCGCGCTCGTCCGTTACTGGGACAGCTCCACAGTCTGCTTCCCACATGATCTTTGCTGCTGCTGCCAGGTTGGTGTCCGGGCTGCAGCGTTTCACGTCAGTTGTCATCAGATCTTTTACTTTCATGACAGTGCTCCTTTGGACGTGCCTCAACAGTTCGTCGTCGTCACGGGCGTGACGACAACGAACGAGCCCCCGCGATATCGTGTTTTAGCCGTATGGCTGTCTCACGGTCTGTTCCACCGCAGGCGCCCCTGGATCGGATGTAAGAATGCTCGCAACCGACATGCCGATTGAGCGCCACAGAGTCCTGTGGCCGGCAATCCTGCTTGAATGCGGTCAGGTGACCGAGGTGGTCCTGAAATAAAGGCGAGAGAGAGCGTTCAGGAGCAGGTGGGACCGAAGCGACGACGGTCCTTCCCGCGCGTTAAGTTGGTCAGCCATTCCACTCCGTAGGACAGCGGAACTGCATTTCCCGCCTGTTCCACGCGATTCCGCGCGGGTCGTCTCTTGCACTCGCCGAACACCGTGCCGACGATTGCTCTGTCTCAACTCCTGCGCCTGGGTGTGCGCCTCCAGACGCACGAAGCGGTTGCGCTCGCGCGGGAGGTCGTGGCGTACTCCCGGGGGACGCCGACTCTCGAGAACATCCAGCTCGGGTCTGACGGCTCGGTCTCCTTTATCAGCACCGATGGCGCGCCGTCGGTGAGCAACGTTGCCGACCTGTTGGTGAGGCTTCTGCCGCCAGGGACTCCCAAGGTGCCGGCGCCGCTTCGCTACACGATCGCGCGCGGCCTCGAGGTTGTCGAAGCGCCGCCCGTCGAGTCGCTGGACGAGTTCTCGACATTGCTGCAGCGGTTCGAAAAGGGAGCGAGCCGCGACGTGCTGAAAGGCGTTTTGCAGCGCGTTGCGCGACCTTCGCCTCCGATTGTCCAGCCGATCGCTGCCTCGCCGTTGATGTTCAGGTCCTACGGCTCCGACGCAGACGCGCCCGAGCACTCATTGCGGTGGTGGGTACTCGTGGCGGCGGTGGCCCTCGCCGCGTCGTTTGCCCTCGGTTTCGCGGTGATGGACCGAATCGTCGACCGGCGTGCGGCGATAACGTCGGGCGTTTCCCCACTAGTGCCCGGCGTCTCGGCCGCCGCAGTCTACTCGTGTCGAAGCGCCTCGATCGGATCGAGGGCAGACGCGCGTCGCGCCGGGTAATATCCGAAGAAGATCCCGATCGCAGCGGAGCAGGCAACGGACATTCCGATTGCCGCCGACGATACTCGCGTCGGCCACTGGAACAGTCCAGCAATGGTCAGGCTCCCGCCGATGCCCGCGATGATGCCGATCGCGCCGCCGGCCAGGCTCAGAATCATGGCTTCGAGCAGGAACTGACGGAGCACATCGCGACCGCGAGCGCCGATGGCCAGCCGTACGCCAATCTCGCGAGTGCGCTCGGTCACGCTCACGAGCATGATGTTCATGATGCCCACCCCGCCGACGAACAGCGACACCGACGCGACCGTGGCGAGGAGCACTTCCATCGTTCTCGCGGAGGCGGCCACCGCTTCGGCAATCTCGGTGGGATGACGCAGGTTGAAATCGTCCGTCGCACCGTCGCGTATGTGATGACGAATCCGCATCAGGTCGGCGATCTGTGATTCGGCCGCGGGAATCGCGTCGCCCGATGCGGCGGACATCATGATGTCGTCCAGCCAGTACTGCCCTTTGAGCTTTTTCATGACCGTCGTGTACGGCATGAACAGCGTATCGTCCTGGTCTTGACCGGTGGCTGACGGCCCCTTGCTCGCGAGCACGCCTTGAATGCCACGGCGAGCAGCAGAAAGAACTGCATCGGCGGCAGTATGCCGCGCGAGACATGAACTTTCAGTGACGGCGACCTTCCCGTCCGGGCGTTCACCGTCGGTTCATCTCAGATGAAACAGGATAGCGGTAACAAGACCTGACACGTTGATCAGGAAGGAGTTCTCATGCGCATTTCGACTCTGGTCCTGGTGGTTGCGCTCGCCTCGCTCCAGCCCTCGGGGCAGTACCAAATCACGAAGACCTACAACGTCGGCGGCGACGGCAGTTGGGACTACATTGTTCCCGACCCGCCGAATCATCGGCTGTTCATCGGCCGGCAGAACCGCGTGATGGTGGTCGACCAGAATACTGGCGCCCTGCTTGGCGAGGTGACCGGCATCAACGGCGCGCACGGCACGGCCATCGCCGGCTCGACGGGGCATGGCTTTGCGACTGCCGGGCAGGACGGAGCGGTGATCATGTTCGACCTGAAGTCGTTCAAGGTCCTCGGTAAGATCGCCGCCGCCGAGGATGCCGACGCCATCATCTATGACGACGCATCGAAACGCGTGTTCACGTTCAATGGCGATGCGCACTCCTCTACGGTGATCGATCCGGCAGGCGGAACCCATGTCACGGACATTGCGCTTGGTGGGAAGCCGGAGTACGGAGCGTCAGCCGGCGACGGAAAGGTATACGCCAACCTGACAGACACGAGCGAGGTCGTGGAGATCGACGCCAAGGCCGCGACTGTCTTGCGACGCTGGTCAACGGCGCCGTGCAAGCAGCCCGTTGCGATGGCCATCGATACAGCTCACCATCGACTCTTCAGCGGTTGCCGGAGCGGGCTCCTGGCTGTGTCGGATTATCAGGCGGGCAAGGTCGTGGCTACCGCACCAATCGGTACGGGCGTGGACGGCGCGGGATACGACCCCGCTTCGAGCAATGCGTTCGCGTCGAATGCCGATGGCACGCTGACGATCATTCACCAGGACTCGCCGGACCGCTACACAGTCGCTCAGACGCTCCAGACGGCCGCCGGCTCCCGCAACATGGGCCTCGACCCGACGAACCATCGAATCTTCCTCGCGGCAGGAAAGTTCGGTCCACCCCCGGCGAGCGGCCGCGGTCGTGCGCCGCTCCTCCCCGGATCGTTCAGCCTTCTGGTCATCGAGCGAAGCGCTGCGAAGTAGGCCAGTCACAGACGAGCCGCCGAGCCTTCAACATGTCTTCTTTGTAATGTTGCCGACACCTTGGTCGTCATATAGTCCCGATGAGGTCTCATGATGAAGAAATACGCAGGATTGGCATTGATCGCGGTGGCACTTGCTGGCCTTGCCGCGCCACGCATCGGCGCGCAGACATTCAAGGTCGAGAAGTACGACATCAAAGGAGAGGGCGGCACTGATTACGTGACGGTCGAACCGGCCACCGGGCGAGTGTTCGTCTCGCGCAGCACGCACATGATGGTCGTCGACGGCGCGACGGGGAAAGTCGTCGGCGACATTCCGAACACGCCCGGCGTTCACGGCGCCGGGATCGCCACCAAAGCTGGCCACGGCTTCACCACCAACGGCGGCGATCAAACCGTCACGATGTTCGACCTCAAGTCGCTTCAGCCGATCAAACAAATCAAGGTTGGTCCGGGGCTCGACGGCATCATGTATGACGAGACGGACGACAAAATCATCCTGACCAACCACAGCCGGCCGGTCGGGACGCTCACCGCCATCGATCCTCACAGCGGCGACATCGTCGCCACGGTGGAGCTCGAAGACACCGCGCCGGAGGGCGCGGCGGCTGACGGCGCGGGGCACATCTTCGTCAACAACGAGGGAAAGAACACGATCCAGGTGATCGACGTCAAGACGTGGAAAGCGACGGCGTCGTGGCCGGTGGCGCCGTGCGATGGACCGACCGGCATCGCCTATGACAAGGCGACAGACCGCATCTTCTCCGGTTGCAGCAACACGTCGGTCGTCGTCGATCCCAAAACGGGTAAGGTCGTGGCGTCAATCAAGAACGGCACGCGCGTCGACGCCCTCGGATGGGATCCGTCCAAGAAGCTGATCTTCATCCCCAACGGCGGGGATGGGACCGTGACGGTCGTGCACCAGGATTCGGCCGACAAGTACACCGTCGTGGCCTCCGTGCCGACCTTTGCCGGCGCGAAAACGATCACGGTCGATCCGACGACGCACAACGCCTATCTCTTCCAGCCGGAGCGTGGTCCAGCGCCGCCGCCCGCACCCGATGCGCCTCCGCCTGCCGCGGGTCGCGGTCGGGGCCCGCAGGGCCCGATTATCGCTGCCTGGTTTATCGCAGTCCGGCAGTAGCGATTCTCAGACCGGCAGGGTAATGGCGAACACGGAGCCGCGTGGGCTGCTCGACAGAAGGTCCACGCGCCCTCCGTGCGCTTCTGCGGCCCAACGTGCGATCGACAATCCGAGGCCGGCGCCCGCTTCGGCGCGCGCGGGATCGAGCCGGACGAATCGTTCGAACACGCGTTCGCGGTCGTCCGGCGAGATGCCCGGCCCGGTGTCCGACACGTGGATGCTCACCACGCCGTCGCTCGGCACCATGCTGACGTCGACGGTCCCGTCCGGCGGCGTGTAGGTCAGCGCATTATTGAGCACGTTCAAGATCATTCGGCGCAGCAGCGTTTCGTCGGCGATGACGCTGATCGGCTGGAGCGACGCGGTGACCTGAATCCGTTTCGCTCGAGCGCGAGCGGAGAGCTCACGGATGCAATCGTCGACGACCGCGTCGAGATCGATTTCGGCGCGAACCATCGGGTAGCCGCCAGCATCGGCGCGCGCGAGGACCAGCATGTCGTCGACGAGCCGTCCAAGACGGCTGCTTTGCTGTGATACTGCGCTCAGCGCCTCACGGTATTCGCTTTCCTCACGTACCGGTTGACTTAGCGTCACGTCGGCGGCCGTGGCCATGATCGAGACAGGCGTACGAAGCTCGTGTGATGCATCGGCCATGAATCGCCGTTGAGTGGCGAGCGCCGTGCCAAGCCGATCGAGCACGTGGTTGAAAGACGTTGCCACGTCGAGCAGTTCCGATCCGGCGTCGGGCACGGTAAGCCTGCTGTCGAGCGCAGTGGCTGTGATCGCGCGCGCCTCCGTTGCCATCTCTGCCAGCGGACGCAGCCCGCGCCGGCCAAGCAGCCACCCGCCGGCAACCGCGATCACGAGGACGAACGGCACACCGATCGCGCACGCCTCGAGAAGGCGTCGCCATTGTTCGATGGCCTCGTACATCGGTGTGGCGACGACAACGGTAAATGCCTGTCCGTGCCAGTCGCCGCTACGAATCGCCGTCCGCCAACGCGATCCATCCGCGCCACGCGTCGTGACAGCCGTGAACGCTCGATCCCGGCCCAGGGTGGCCGGCGCTGGCATTGGCAAGGCCGCGGGCATCGCGCGGATTGGCGTACCCGATGGATCGAGCACCGCGACAACGTAGTCCCGCTGCCGTACGACCGACTCCATTTCCTGCGCCGCCGCGGCGAGCGTCGCATGCTCGGCCAGCTCGCTGGCGACGACGTTGGCCGCCGTGGCGCTCAACGCTCTGAGCGATTCGTCGGACTGCTTCAGCGCGAGGCGCCAATACAGCAGGAGCACGGTTGCGGTGAACAGCACCATGGCGAGCAGCAGCAGTGCCGAATACCAGAGCGTCAGCCGCGACCGGAGGGAGAGAGCCATGGTTCAGAGCAGCTGGTAACCCTGGCCGCGACGGGTACGGATAATCGATGGTTTGTCGGGAACGTCCAGCTTGCGCCGCAGCCGCTGCACGTAGACGTCGACCACGTTCGAGAAAGCGTCGTAGTGCTCGTCCCACACATGCTCGGCGATGTCGGCGCGGCCGACGACGTCCCCGGCGCGACGGGCCAGATATTCGAGCAACGCGTATTCGCGGGTCGTCAATACGATCTCGGTGGCGCCACGAAGCACGCGGCGCGATCGCACGTCGATCGTCAACCCTGCCACCTCGATCTGCTCCGGTGCGAGCGGGCGGCGGTCGCGGCGCGTGAGCGCGCGCAGCCGCGCCAGCAGCTCGCGGAAATCGAACGGCTTGGTCAGGTAGTCGTCTGCGCCGGCG
>Ga0207701_10000559_pt1 | contig 38786 bp, 28 predicted proteins | sample KBSSwiSSwithPhiX_FD_184294 | JGI IMG/M metagenome (GOLD analysis project Ga0207701, IMG submission 184294) | Switchgrass rhizosphere bulk soil microbial communities from Kellogg Biological Station, Michigan, USA, with PhiX - S5 (SPAdes) (version 2) | ecosystem: Environmental > Terrestrial >... | reverse complement strand
CGCGGTGACGCGCGTCATGCAGACGGCATAGGCGAGTCACGTCGTTCGGCGTTCGGCGTTCTAGTCATGCAAAAGCTGATTGCGATTTGGCACCGGGTCGCCGCGCTCTTCCGACGCCGGCGCCTCGAGCGCGACCTCGACGACGAGCTCGCGTTCCATCTCGCGATGCGCGAGGCGGAGTATCGTCACGACGGCGTGCCGGCGGTGGACGCGCGCGGCGCTGCACGCCGCCGTTTCGGCAACGTCACCTCCTTCAAGGAGCAGTGCCGCGACATGTGGACGTTCCATCCGCTCGAAACGCTGTGGCAGGACGTGCGGTATGCCTTGCGGACCCTGCGCAAGTCGCCCGGCTTCACGATCGTCGCCGTTGCGGCGCTGGCGATCGGCGTCGGCGCGAACACCGCGATCTTCAGCCTGATCGACGCGATGCGGGCGCGAGCGCTGCCCTATCAGGAGCCGTCGCGGCTGGTGCAGCTATGGGGCAACGTGATGCGCTCGAAGCTGGAGCGCCGCGGCAACTCGTATCCCGATTTTCTCGATTGGCGCGCGCAGTCGAAAAGCTTCGAGGATGTCGCCGCGTTCGACAGTCAGACCGTGACGCTCGCCGGCATCGACGAGCCGGAGCGCCTGCTCGCCGAGTTCGTGTCGGCGCCGTACTTTTCGCTGCTCGGCGTCAGCCCGGCGCGCGGACGCACGTTTTCCGCGGCGGAGGATCTCGTCGCCGCGCCGGTCCTGGTGACGATCCTGAGCGACGGGTTGTGGAAGCGGCGCTTCAGCGGCAACCCGGACGTCGTCGGCACCAGAGTGACGCTGAATGCGCGCGCCTACACCATCGTCGGCGTCATGCCGCCCGGGTTCAAGGGCCTCACCGACGTCGCCGAGCTGTGGGTGCCGTTCGCCGTCTACGCTCCGCCGCAGGCGATGGCCGGCCGCGGCAATCGCTCGTTCGGGGCGCTGGCGCGGCTCAAGCCGGGCGTGACGCTCGCGAGCGCGCAGGCCGAGCTCGACGGCATCTCGCGGCAACTCGAACGCGCCTACCCGCAAACCAACGAGAAGCGCGGCGTCGAGGTCAGCCCGCTCGACGTCGAGCTGTTCGGCGCGCTGCGCCCCGCGCTGCTGACGCTGATGGCGGCGGTCGCGTTCGTCCTCCTGATCGCCTGCGCCAACGTCGCCAACCTGCTGATCGCACGCTCGGAAGCGCGCCGCCGCGAGATCGCCGTGCGCACCGCGGTCGGCGCCGGTCGCGGTCGGCTGGTGCGGCAGCTGATGACCGAAAGCTGCGTGCTGACGGCGCTCGGCGCGGCCGCCGGGCTGCTGCTCGCGCGCGGCGCGGTCTCGCTGCTGATCTCGCAAAGCCCGGTGACCTTTCCCAGCTTCGTCACGCCCGTTCTCGACCTGCGTGTCGCCGCGTTCACCATTGCCGTGTCGCTCGCCTGCGGCATCCTGGTCGGCCTCGCGCCCGGCCTGCAGGCGCGCACCGTCGATCTCAACGAGGCGTTGAAGGAGACCGCGCGCGGCAGCGACGGCCGCCGCTCGCAGCGCGTCCGCAACGCGCTCGTGGTCGCGGAACTGTCGCTCGCCGTCGTCCTGCTGGTCGGTGCCGGTCTGATGATTCGATCGGTGCGAAACATCGCCGCGCTCGATCCGGGCTTCGATCCAGGATCGATGGTGACGCTGCGCGTCAGCGTGCCGCGGGCGCCCGCGGCCGCCGGCACGCCGGGCGCGCCGCAACCCGTCCCGGAGCCGGTCTTCCGCGGCCGCGTGCTGCTCGAGCGTCTGCGCGCCGTCCCCGGAGTGGAGGCGGTGGCGCTCGGCACGGATCTGCCGCTCGACGGCAACGCGTCGGCGGGCACGTTTACCGCCGAAGGCATGCCGCCGACCACGGCCGAGACCACCCCACGCGCGTACACGCACCGCATCTCGCCTGAATTCTTCAGCACGCTGCGCATTCCGATCATCGCCGGCCGCACCTTCACCGAGGCCGAGCTGACACCGGCGTCGCTCGCGGTCGTCGTCAGCGAGCGGGTCGTGAAGCGGTTCTGGCCCGGACAGGATCCGATTGGCAAACGGATCAGGTTCGGGCAATTGACGTCGTCTGCTGGCTCCTGGCTGTCGATTGTCGGCGTCGTCGGTGAGGTGAAGTATCGAGGCCTGCCCGACAACCCGACCAGCGACCCGGACATTTACCTGCCGTTCGTCGAACGCAACTCGCAGTATGCGATCGCCGTGCGCACCGCGGTCCCGCCCTCGTCGCTGGTCGCGCCGCTGCGCACCGTCATCCGCAGCGCCGATCCGTCGATTCCGATCTATCAGGTGTCGACAATGGAGGACATGGTCGCCAGCCAGACCTCGCAGTCGCGGTTCACGATGTGGCTGATGGGCGTGTTTGCCGCTGTCGCCCTGACGCTGTCGGTCATCGGCATCTACGGCGTGATGTCGTATCTGGTGTCGCAGCGGACGCGGGAGATCGGCATCAGGCTCGCGCTTGGCGCCGGAGGCCGCGACATCCTGCGGCTGGTCGTCGGCAACGGCGCGCGGCTGATTGCCGCAGGAATCCTGATCGGGCTGGCAGCCGCGTTCGCGCTGCAGCGGCTCGTGGCATCGCTGCTCTACGGCGTCACCGCCGCGGACGCGGCGTCGGCCGTCGCGGTCGGGCTGCTCGCGGCGGTGGCGCTGCTGGCGTGCTACGTACCCGCGCTTCGCGCGACGCGGGTGGATCCACTGCACGCCTTGCGATACGAATAAAAGTTCCAGCCAACGAAAATTTGATTCAACGGTCGTCCGGAGTGATTTTCTTCTCTTTCACCCTTGACATCGGTCTAACTCATGCATATGTTCCTCCAAGTGACGCCACGCGACAGTTGACGACATAAGACCTCAGGGCAAGGCAAGGGTGATGACCATGCGCCGCTACGTCGGTCGCTTCCGCACGTCATCCGCCACGGCTCCTCCATCCGCAATACTGAATCGCGAATTGACTGAAGACGGGGAGGTTTCTTAAACACGAGCGGCATTGGTGTGCCCGACGACTACAACGACTGAAACGCGAACGTCTTACGTCGCGCGGCCGATCCTCGAAATGCGAGGCATCATGACGCGGAGGCAACTGACTCCCTCAATCGGCGTCGTTCTCCTGGACGCGCAGCTTCGCGCGGTCTATCACACGGCCGAGGCCGCCGCGATTCTGGCGTATCCCGGGAAACCGGGCGACAGGCTGCCGCTCGAACAGCTGTTGCCGGCGATTCACTCTCTGTTAGGGAGTTCGGCCGCATCCGTGCCGCCGGCGTCCCTCGAGTTCCGATCGGGCCGCCGCCTGTACCGGTGCCGGGCGTTTCAGCTCGACTCAAATGGCCGCGACGGCCCCAGTAATACCCCGGAAATGGTCGTCATCCTCGAGCGATCGCTGGCGAGGGCCCCGGATGTCGGTAAGTGGTGTGAAGCGTTTCAGCTCACGAGCCGGGAATCAGAAACGGTGATGCTGCTGCTGAGGGGGCTCACCAGCAAGGAAATCGCCGACGAGATGCGGATCAGTCCAAGCACGGTGAAGAGTTTTCTCAAGCTGGTGATGACCAAGGTCGGGGCGACGAGCCGGACCGGCATCATCGCCAAGATCCTCGAAGAGGGGATTGTGATTCTGTTTCTGAATTTGAATTGACCGCGGACGGCACACGTCCGCTTACCTGGCGCCCTTCGGCGAGATCCATTTGCCGTCGGGAGTCAGAACCGCCTCGCCCACGGCGGCGCCCCTCAAATGGCACTCGTAGTTGGCGCTGTTGTCGGCAGTCGTATAGAGCCGCTCCCACAACGTGACTGTAGCCGCCGGATATCGGACCTTGAGCGCGGCACGAACAGCGGCCGGCACTTCGCCCGGAGCCAACTCTTCCTCGTAACGGATGATCGTGCCGTCCGGGTTGTAGTCGATATTACGGCGGCGGCCACCGTCGACGCTCTCGACTTCGTACATGATCTTGCCGGCAGCGGTCTCCTTGATCACCGCCTTGACGGTGGCGTTCGGATACTTTTCCTTGAAGGCGGTTTCAACGGCGGCGGGCCAGGCGAACGCGGCGGCCGCCGCCGAGCCGCGGGTGATCGGCGGCGTGCCGGCCGCTTGAGAGGCGGCGTCGAGGCGTTCGCCTGAGGGCGCAACATAGGTGACGCACGCGAGGACGATGGCGACGTCGATGCTCTTCATGATCAATTCTCACCAAGCCTGAATGGCACCAGGCTGCCGGCCAGCGGCGGCGTGGTGCCGGCTGTTCTAGCCGAGCTGAGCGCGGCACCACGCGACGCAATCGTGCCGCGGTCGAACACACGTCCAGCCGCGTTGATCGCCCGGAAGTCCAGGCGGCCCGCGGTGACCTCGACGAACATGAAGCCGCTGTCCTCGTCACTGCCGAAGGCCAGAAACTCGCTGTTCCGGTCCAGGTCGCCGCCGCGAATTTCGCCGCCAATGCCGCAGACAAAGTAGTGCACGCCCTGTTGCGGCTTGGTGCGCTCGTAGGTGTGGTCGTGGCCGGAAAAGACGGCGGCGACGCCATATTTCACGAACAGCGGCTCCAGCTGCGCGCGCAGCTTCATCCTCGACCCGTGGGTCTTCGCTGATGAATAGATCGCATGGTGAAAGAAGGCAATCTTCCAGCGCGCCCTCGACTCCGCGAGCGACGCGTTCAGCCACCGTTCCTGTCCGGCATCGAACCTGGTCGAATCGATGGCGAAGAACTGCACCTGGTTCGCGCCGGCGGTGCCCCTGGTGAACGAGTAGTACGGGCGTCCCCCCATGTGAAACGGCTGGTAGTTGATCTGGGCGTCGCGCCCTTTCTTGACGTCGTTGTTGCCAAGCGTGGCGTAGAAATTGACGCCGCGCTTGAGCAGTTCCGCATACGGCCGCTCGAACTTCGCGGGAAAATCGGCAGCATTGCCGTCGGGGTAAATGTTGTCGCCGACCGTGAGCACCGTGTCGTAGGAATGTTCGTCGTGGAAGGCGACCATACGACGGGCGACGATCAGCTGATCCTCGTTCCCCGTGCCCATGTCGCCGAACGCGACGAACCGCACGACGCTTGCACGGTCAGGGTCTGCTGCCGCGCTTCCCTGCCGCGCCGCGGTGGAAACGGCGGTGATGATCGCGAGGAGGAGCGCCAGCGGAATGAAGGCGACAAACCTGCTGCGTGACATGTGAAGGCCCTCGGAGGTGTGACGCGGCTCTGCTTCCGGCCGCGTCCATGTTCAGCGCGGTCGCAGCCTCGGTCAATTCTCCGAAAGAAGTAGCCCGGCGATCAGGACGCCGCGGCCTCCTGCGCGAGGCGCACGAGGAACCGGGTTCCCCTGCCGACTTCGCTCGTGCACGTGATCTGACCGCCGTGCCGCTCGACAATCCACCGCGTGACCGCGAGGCCGAGGCCTGCTCCGCCGGCCACGCGGGCCCGCGCTTTGTCCGCTCGATAGAACCGTTCGAACACCCGGGGGAGATCCTCCGAGGCGATGCCGATGCCGGTGTCGGCCACCTGGAGGCAGGCGAACAGCTGCTCTCTCCAGACTGCCACTTCCACCCGACCGGCGTCGTGGTTGTAATGAATCGCGTTCGACACCAGGTTGGTGACGACCTCGCGCAACAGGTCCGGGTCGCCAGTGACGCTGACGCCGCCGCCGGTGACCGCCAGGTTGACGTTGCGCCGCCCCGCCAGCGGTTGGAGCAGCGCGACGGCCTCGTGCGCCACCTGGTCGAGGCAGACCGGCACGCGCCGCAGCGCCACGCTGCCGGCATCGGCGCGCGCGAGCGTCAGCAGCCCTTCGATCACCGCGCTCATGCGAGTCGCCGCGCGCTGGCAGGTATCGAGCGTCTGGCGATACTCGGCGGCGGTGCGTACGCGCGCCAGCGCCCACTCGACCTCGACCGACAGCGTCGCGAGCGGCGTGCGCAGCTCGTGGGATGCGTCGGCGGTGAAGCGGCGCTGACGATCGAGCGACTCATGCAGCCGGTCGAAGGCGTGGTTCAGCGCCAGCGCCACCTGACCGAGCTCGGTTTCAGTGCGATCGATCGCGATCCGCGCCGACAAATCCCCGTGCGACATCGCTTCAGCCGTCCGGCTGATGCGGACAATCGGCGCGAGCGCGCGGCGCGCCAGGAACCACCCGCCGACCAGCGATAGGGCCAGCGCCGCGAGCGCGGCGCCGGCGACGGTGCCGCCAAGCAGCCAGACGTCACGCCGCAGATCCGCGATCTCCTGACCGACCAGCACGATCGCGCCCCGGTCGGCCGCAACCGACACTTCCCGGATGCCCAGCCGGCTTCGCGACGACGCCGCGGCGGCGGACGGCACGACCAGGTCGGGATCCGAGCGATCGACCAGCTTGCCGGCTGCGTCCCAAATCACGTAGTACCGTCGCACGCCACCTTGCGCCTGGAAGTAGCGCATCAGCTCTTCGGGAACATCGAGGTCGAAGGTATCGCCGGCATCGGCTTGAAGCGCCGCGGCGATCGTCTGGGCGCGGCGGCGCAGGTCTTCGTCCAGCCCGGTGAGCAGCGAGCGCCAGAACAGGTAGCAGACGGCACCGCCGAAGACCAGGATCACGAGGACGAGGATCGACGTGTACCAGAACAACAGCCGGCCGCGCAGCGAGTCAACCATCGATGATGTAACCCTGGCCGCGGCGGGTGACGATCAGATCGTGACCGAGCTTGCGGCGCAGCGAGGAGACATGGACGTCGACGGCGTTGGACAGCAGCTCTTCGGTCTCGTCGTGGATGTGCGCCCAGATCATCGGCCGCGTCACCAACGACCCACGCCGCCGGGCAAGGAGCTCGAGTACCTCGTACTCGCGCGCGGTTAGACCAACCGCGCCTTCGCCGCGCGACACGCGACGCGCGGCGGTATCGATGGTGACGTCGCCAAGCGTGACGGTCGGCGCAGGGTCGCCGCTGGCGCGTCGAAGCAACGCCCGCAGCCTGGCCAGCAGCTCGGTCAGCGCGAACGGCTTGACGAGATAGTCGTCGGCCCCCAGGTCGAGGCCGCGGACGCGCTCGTCGACCGCGTCGCGGGCCGTCAGGATGAGGACGGGCGTGCGTGTCCCCGCTTGTCGCAGCGCCTGCAACAGGCTCCAGCCGTCGCGGCGGGGCAGCATCAAGTCGAGGATGATCGCGTCGTAGGACGACGCCGTCATCTGCACGAAGCCGTCCTCGCCGTCGAGCGCGAGATCGACGGCGAAGTCTTCCTCTTCCAGCGTCCTCCTCAGCGCCCGCGCCAGGTCGATTTCGTCTTCGACCACCAGGAGCTTCATCACCGGTCACTCCCGTCGAGGCTCAGATCGTCGAAATACATGATGGTGTTGGCGGCCGACCACAGGCCGACGGTGCCGGCGTCGCGAAAGGTCCGGTCGTGCACGTCGAACACCTTGACGCCGTCGAGATACACCCTGATGGTTTCGCTGCTGTGAGCCACCTTGAGCGCGTGCCAGTCGTTCTGCCGCAATTCCAGGTCTTCCTCGCGCCCGATCCGGATCCGGTTGCCGCTCACCACGCGATACAGCCCGATCTCCTGTTCGGCGAGATCCAGGCGCACCATGTAATAGTTCCGAGCGTCCTGACAGCGCCAGACGAAGCCGGCCGGCCCCTCGCCGGCGACGAGCTTGAACCGCGCCGCGACCGCGAGGTTCGCCGGGCCCGGCCCGGGCAGCACCGCGAACGCGATCCCCCTGCCGCGCCCGGGCTCACCGAAGTGGGCAAGGACGTTGTTCTCGCGCTCCCGCCGCACGAGCCATCGATCGGGGCGCAGCTGCGCCGTGCCGCTGAACACGAACCCGGCCGGTGAGGCGCCGTCGCGATCCTCTTCGAAGGTTCGCACCGCTTCCTGCGCCGCAGCCGCGCCGGAGAGGAACGCGATGAGGATGGCAAGGACGTATCGCACCCAGCAGCTCCGCAGACCCAGGGCAAAGAGAACCCAGCCTGTTTCTCAGACGTATCGCGGGCTCCAGTCCGGTGCGCCGGCCTGCGCGTCGCCGCGCTGCCGCGCGCCGAACTTGAGGTACAGCGACGGCACGATGAACAGGTTCAGAAGCGTCGACGTAATCAACCCGCCGACGATCACGATCGCCATCGGGTGCTCGATTTCGTTCCCGGGAATCGAGCCGACCATCACCAGCGGCACCAGCGCCAGGCCGGTGGCGCTCATCGTCATCAGGATCGGCGCCAGGCGCTCCCGCGCGCCGCGCAGCACCAGGCCGATGCCAAACGTCTCGCCTTCGTGATCTTCGAGATGCTGGAAGTGGTTGATCATCAGGATGCCGTTGCGCGCCGAGATGCCCAGCACGGTCAGGAATCCGACCATCGATCCGAGCGACACGACGCCGTCGCCGAGCCACGCGGCGAGCACGCCGCCGACCAGCGCCGAGGGCAGGAGCAGGAACGACAGGATCGCCAGGCGCGCGCTCTTGAACGACGTGTGCAGGAGGAAGAAGATGCCGATGCCGGCGATCACCGCAAAGATCGCAATCGTCCGCTGCACCGCCTCCCGCTCCGTGTATTCGCCCAGCAGCACCGGGTAGTACTCCTGCGGGAAGGCAATCTGCTCCAGCGCATCCTGGACGTCGTCGTACACCGCCCCGAGATCGCGGCCGCGGACGTTGCCACCGACGTCGATCCGGCGTCGTAGCTGCTCCCGATTGACGACGTTGGGGGTTGGCTTGACGGCGACGTCGGCCACCTCCTGCAACCGCACCTGGCCACCGTCGGGAACGTCAATCGCCAGGTCCATGACATCGCTGAGGCTGTTCCGCGCCGCGGGAACGCTCCAGACGTTGACGTCGTAGGTGCGATTGCCGATGTGGACATCGCCCGCCTCTTCGCCGGCAATCAACGTCGTCGCCGCACGGCGGACGTCGCCGGGCTTCAAGCCGTACTTCTGCGCCCGGTCGAGATCGACCTTGACTTCGATCTGCGGGATCTTCTCCTGGAAGGAGGTGTGCAAGTCGACGATGCCGGGAATCTTCGCCAGCGCCGCCTTCACCTCGACCGCCTTGTCGCCGAGCACGTCGAGATCGTTGCCAAAGATGCGGACGACGATCGCCTCGGAGGTGCCGGTCAGGACCTCTCGAATTCGTTCTTTGAGATAGGTCTGCACGTCGCGGAAGATGCCGGGATAGCCGTCGACGACCGAGTGGACGTTGGCCAGCGTCTTGTCGTAGTCCACCTTCGGATCGATGCTGATCCAGTGTTCGGCAAAATACATCCCGACCACTTCGTCCATGATCAGCGCCTGGCCGATGTGTGAGCCAAGGTTGCGCACGCCGGGAATCGACAGCAGTTCTTTGGCGCCCTTGATGCTGATGCGCTGCATTTCCGGCCAGGACGTCGCCGGCTTGGTCAACCAGTGCATCAGGAAATCGCGCTCCTTGAAGTCGGGCAGCAGCGACTGTCCGAGCAGCGGCCAGATGATGCCCCCGGCCAGCACGAACGCCCCGACCGTGGCGTAGGCGGCGCGCGGCCGGTTGACGATCTTCGCCAGCAGCAAATCGTAGCGGCCCTGGAGCCAGCGCATCAGCGGCGACCGGCGATGCTCGAGCGGCACGTGACGGAGCAGCAGGAAGCACATCGCCGGCGTCACCGTCATCGCGACGACCGTGGAGGCGGCGATGGCGATCGCATAGGACAGCGCCAGCGGCTTGAAAAACGCGCCTGACAGGCCTTCCATCACGAAGACCGGCAAGAGCGCGGCGATTTCAATCAGCGACGAATAGATGATCGCGTGGCGCACTTCGAACGACGCCTCGAGGACGATCCTGGCGGTCGACGTCTTGCGTCCCTCCGTGCGCGCCTGACGCAGCCGGCGGACGATGTTTTCGACGTCGACGATCGCATCATCGACCACCGCGCCAAGAGCGATCGCCAGCCCGGCCAGCACCATCGTGTTGATGGTCGTCCCCTGCCACCAGAACACCATCAAGGCGCCCATCAGGGACAGGGGAATCGCGGTGACGCTGATCAGCGCGGTCCGCCACTCGTAGAGGAAGGCGAACAGGATCAGGATGACCAGAATCGACGCGATCATCATCGCCTTCGTGAGGTTGTCGATCGCCATCTCGATGAAGGTCGCGGGGCGGAAGATCTGCGCGTCAATCTCCACGCCCGGGAGTCCGGGCCGCAACGCATCCAGCGCGGCCTCGACGTCGTGAGAGACCTGCAGCGTATTGCCCCACGGGAATTTCTCGACGATCAGCAGCAGACCGATGCCGTCGTTGACGACGCCGTCGCCGACCATCGGTTGATGCCCCATCACGACTTCGGCGACGTCCTTCAGCAGCAGCGGCTTTCCGTCCCTCACCGCCAGTGGTATCTCCGCCAGCTCCTTGGTCGTGACGTGCTCGTAATCCTTGGCCATCGGCAGCACGTGCCGGACCTGCAGCCGCTGGTTCGGCGTGTCGATCCAGCCCCCCGAGCCGACATGATGGCCGTCCGAGAACTGGAACATGCCGACGTCGAGGGCATCGGCGGTCGTCTCCATCACCTCGTCGAGCGTGACCTTGTGCTTTTTCATCAGCTCGGGCACGACATTCGCCTGCAGCATTTCGATCCGCTCGCCCCAGATGGCGACGTTGGCGACGCCAGGGACGCGCAGCAGCCGCTGCCGGATCGTCCAGTAGGTGATCATCGAGAGGTCGACGACCGACCGGGTTTTCGAGGAGATCCCGATCTTCATCATCCGGCTGGTAGCGGAGAGCGGCGGCAGGACGACCGGCGGCGCCGCCCACGTCGGCAGGGTGGGTGTAATCTGGGCGATGCGCTCCGTGACGTTCTGCCGCGCCAGCAGCAGGTCGGTGCGCGCCTCGAAATACATCTTGATCGCCGAGAGATCCGGCACCGACTTGGACCGCATGATCGTCATCCCGGGGACGCCGGCGAGCACCTGCTCCATCGGGATGGTGACCAGGGATTCGACTTCCTCGGGCGAGAGGCCGATGCTGATGGTCTGGACCTCGACCATCGGCGGCGCGAATTCGGGAAAGACGTCGACCGGCATCTTGCGAAGCTGGCCGACGCCGAAATACATCATCGCTGCCGCGAGGGCGAGGACGAGGTACCTGAACCTCAGGCTCGAGCCGACGATCCATCGCATCATGGCAAACCTCTCCGCTCAGTTGCGTCCAGGAGACACCCGCGTGTGGCGAAGACTTCTGACCCTCGACTTGCGACGTGCGACTTCTCAGTGGCCGACCGCAAATTCGGTCCCGTACAACTGCGCGACTGCGACCGTTGCGACCACGGTGCCGGCGGCAGGTCCGGACTTCAGCAGCACCCGGTCGCCGATAATCTTGTCGATTTCGACCTGATGCCGGACGAAGGTCCGGGGTCCGACGCTGGTGTAGACCCACGTCTTGCCCTGGAAGTCGTAGATGAGCGACGAATAGGGCACGACCTTCTGACCGTCCTGCTCGCCAATCTGGGCGGTCGCGAGATCGAGCCGCTGCGCCGCCTTTTCCGTCAGGGTGACCTTCTTGAGATCCGAGCCGGGGATCGCCTCGACGGTGGATGGGTGGTCCGCCTGGTGCGCGACGACCTGCTTGCTGCAACCGGCCAGCGGCAGAACGGCGGCCAGCAGGGCCGCCAGCGTCCAACGACTCATGTGCTTCATCGCCGTCTCCTCACTCGTTAATTCCTGAATCCCTAATCCTGGTTCCCGACGAACCTCTGATCCCAGTCCCTGATCCCTGTCACGCGACCGCCACTTCTTCGGTCACCCGCTTGGCGAGTGGCTCCTCCAAGCCAAGTCCGGGCTCGCAGGCCGCGCCGAACAGCAGGTAAAGCGCCGGCACTCCGACCAGCGTGTGCAGCGTCGTGGTGGTGAGACCACCGATCATGATGAGCGCCATCGGGTGCACGAATTCGAGGCCGGCGATGTTGCCGGCGACGGCAAAGGGCAGGAACACCACCGCGGTGGCGAAGGCGGAGATCAGGATCGGCGCGGCTCTTTGCTCGGTCGCGTGCCGCACCAGATCGAATCCAAACACCTCGCCGGCGCTCTGGCGCTGACGATAGAGGTTGACCAGCGTGACGCTGTTGCGTACCGCGATGGCGAAGATCGCGACGAACGCGGCAATCGCGCCCAGCGAGAGCACGCCGCCGATCAGAAGGGCCGCGACAACGCCGCCGACCAACGCCATCGGCAGGGCGAGGAACACCATCATCGCCAGGCGCCAGCTGCGGAACGACACCTGCAAGAGCAGCAGGATGCCGATCGCCGCGCCAATGCCGAGCGCGATGATGCGGTTCTGCGCCTCGAGCCGTTCCGCATACTCGCCCAGCAGCTCGGCGCGATACTCCAGCGGGAAGTCAATGCGCTTGATGCCGCCTTCGATGTCGGCGGCGATGGCGGCCAGATCCCGGCCGCGCACGTCGGCGGTGACGTCGACGCGCCGGGCCACGGAATCGCGATGGACCTCGGAGATCCCCGACACGATCCGGACGTCCGCCACATCCTGCAGCCTCGCGAAGCCGCCAGATGGCTTGTCGATCAGCAGATTGCGGATGTCCTCGACGCTGTGGCGCACATCAGGCGACCCCCACACCACCACGTCGAACACCTTCTGCTCTTCGAACAGGCTGCCGACGACGATGCCGGAGACCAGCGCCGCCGCCGCCCGGCGGACGTCGCCGGGCTTGAGACCGAACTGCTTGGCCCTGTCGAGATTGACCTCGATCTCCAGCGTCGGCATTTCCTGGGGGTAGTCCACCTTCGGATTGACGACGCCGCTGACGTTCGCGAGCATCTTCTGGACTTCCTCGGCCTTCTTGACGATCGTCTTCGTGTCCTCGCCGTAGACACGCACGACCAGCGACTCACCGGTTCCCGAGAGCTCCTCCCGGACTCTGGCCTGATGGTAGGTGAGCACCTCGGGCGAGAATCCCGGATAGCCGGCCGCCACTTCCCCGACCTTCGCAACCGTCGAGTCATGATCGGCGCCCGGGTCGAGGCTGACCCACAGCTCACTGGTGTTCATGTTGGTGCGCATGTCAGATCTGATCGCCCGGCCAACGTGGGCGCTCACGTTGCGAACGCCCGGGACGGCGCGCAGCTCGCGCCCCGCCAGCGTCGTGATCCGGCTCATGGCCGGGTGGGAGGCTTCAGGGCTGCCGGCCATACGCACAACGAGATCGGTTTCCCGGAGAACCGGCAGCAGCGACTCTTGCCGGAGCAGCGGGACCGAGGAGAGGCCGGCGATGACGACCGCGAAGACGCTGGCGAACGCCACCCGCGGCGCGCGCGACGACCAGCCGAAGAGGCGGTTGTGGACGGCGTGCAGCACGCGTGTCGCCGCCGAGTCGCCGGCGCGGGACGAGATGCGCCGCATGAGCAGCAGGCTCAAGGCCGGGGTCACGGTCATCGCCACCACCAGCGACGCCGCCAACGCCAGAAGGTAGGAGCCGACAAGCGGATGCAGGAACGCGCCGGACACTCCCTGAAGCACGAAGGCCGGGACCACCGCCAGAACGACGATCGCGGTGGCGTAGAAGATCGGGCTGCGGCTCTCGACCAGGGCCCGGCCGATGGTCGTCGCCGCCGATTTCCCGTTGCCGGCCTCCCGCAGCTGTCGCAGGCGCCGGCCGACATGCTCGACGTCGACAATCGCATCGTCGATGAAGGCGCTGAGGGCGAGCATCAACCCGGCGATGATGATCAAGTCGACCTCCACACCGCGAGCGTAGAGGATGGCGCCGGCGGCGATGGCCGAGGTGAGAATCGAAATCGTGCCGACCAGCGCGGAGCGCCAGTCCAGGAAGCAGGCGAGCAGCAGCACGATCAGAAGCAGGCCGCTGACGAGCAGCCTCGACGAAAGATTCCTCACCGCCAGCTCGAGGAAGGTCGCCGGCCGGAACAGCGTGGGATCGATGTCCATTCCGGCCAGGCCGTGGCGAAGCGCCGCCAGCGCCTGTTCAACGTTGCGCGTCACCTCCTGGGTGTTCGCCCACGGGAACTTTTCCACTACCAGCATCAGCGACGCCGCATCGTTGATGAAGGCGTCGCCGATCAGCGGTTGATGATCTTCGACGAGCGTGGCGACGTCGCCGAGCCGCTTCGACGGCGCTTCGTGGATTGGCACTTTGGCCAGATCCGCCGCGGTCTGGATCGGGAGGATGTGCCGGACGCCAAGCCGCTGATTCGGCGTTTCAATCCAGCCGCCGGTTCCAGGCGTCGAAGCCTCGAGATACGTCAACGGCGAGGCCCAGAGCGCATTGCCGGCGGTTTCGATGACCTGGATGAGGGCGACGTTCTGCGCGCGCAGCTTCTCGGGATCGACCTGTACCTGCAGCTGCCGCTGCCGCTCGCCCCAGACCGAGACGTTGGACACGCCGGGCAGGCCCATCAGCCTTGGCGCAATGGTCCAGCGGGCGAGCACCGACATGTCGATCAGCGACATCTTCTTGGAGGTGAGGCCAATCGCCAGGGCCCGGCCCGCGGAAGCGACCGGGTTGACCATCGCCGGCGGCTTCCCCATCTGGGGGAGCGCGTAGATCTGCGTCATCCGCTCCTGCACGACCTGCCTGGCGCGCATGACGTCGATGTTGCGGGCGAAAATCAACCGCACCGACGACAGGCTGGGAATCGACACCGACCGGATTTCCTCGGCCCACGGCGTCCCGTTGATCAGGTCCGCCTCCATCGGCGTCGTGATCATCGCTTCCACTTCCTGCGCCGACAGCCCGAGCGCCTCGGTCTGAATCTCCACGTAGGGCCGCTGGAATTCGGGCAGCGCATCGATCGGCACCCGCCGCAGCCGGGTGAAGCCGAAAACGATCAGCAGCACTGCCGCACCGACGACTACGAGTCGCAGCTTCATGCTCGACTCAATCAGCCACTGCGTCATGACAAGCCTCCGTCGGTCGTACTGTCCGGTCTGTTCGCGTCGGGTAGCAGTGACGTCCGCGGCTCCGGCCGGATCGGTTGCCTGGTCATTTGGCGGCCTGAGTCTTCGCGCCCGGTCCCTGCTCCAACGGTGTGGTGCGTCCGTAGACGTTCTTGCTTCTCGTGTAGGCGCTCTTTTCCATCTTCAGCGCCCCGGCGCGGACTTCCGCCATCCCCTTGGCGTCGAGCCGCTCGACTTTGGTGAGGTCCAATGTCTCTCTGGTCTTCTCTCCCGCGCCTCTCCAGCCGACTTTCACGTTCCCGACACCCGGCGCGTAGTATTTGAGCTGCTCAGCGTTCGCCTCCGAGGCGCTGGTCTCGGCGATGACGATCACGTCGGTATAGCGCCCCGCGGGAACCGTCGTCGTCCGGCCGATCTGATCCACCTTGCCGCGATCCGTCCACCCCACCGCCGGCCCCCACCCCTCGGAGTAGCTCGGCGTTCCAGGCTGCGGACCCGCCGGCATCATGATTCCAGCCCGCGCGTCCTCGAAGCCGTGAATCCACGCCGGCGCGGCGACGACCTTGCCGCCGTCGTATTCCTCGGGGTACTCGCCCATGCGCCAGACGCGGCCGTCCTTGTCCTGCGCGAAGAACGCGAGCTCGGCTTCGACCAGCTCGCCGTCGCTGTAGTCGAGATCCCACGTCACCACCGAGCGAATGCCGCCGATGGTCTTGACGAACTCGGTGACGTTGATCACGACCTTATGGGGAACCGTGGAGCCGTCGTCCTCGACGGTCTTGCCGTCGTAGGTGAATCGCGTGCCCGGGGTGAGCGGCATCCACTTGTTGTCGATGGTGGTCGGGTTGACGAAGCTCTTCGGGTCGAAGTCCTCGAATTGTTTCGCCGCCGAAGCGGCCGGCTTCGCCGCTCCCTGGATCACGCCTTCCGGATGGCCGTCACGTGCGTCGACCAGGGCACTGAGTGAAATTGCGATCGCCAGCGCGAAACACGCGACCGGCGCCAGGAACATCGCTGATGCGAACGGCCTGAGATGACGATGTCGTGCCATGACTCCCCTCTATGCCGGATTAAGAATTCATCGAGCGTTCATGAAGGTTCGGTGATGGAGTCGGGAGGATTTCTAACCGCAGCCGCCCGCGGAATCAATTCTCCGAAGAGGCTAGTCCGTTGACGTAGTCCGATTGGCTACGCCCTCGCCTGCAGATCGGGCGGCGCCCTCGGGCGCCGTCCGAGGTTGGATGAAGTCACGTGCGGCTCAGAAGACGGCGGAAAAAGGTCGGGCGGGCGATCAGCGGGCAGAGGGCAACGGAAGCCGGTCCTCCGCGCGGCGCGGCCTCGAGACGAGCGCGAGGACCGCGTAGAACAGCAGCGTGGCCACGGCGACGCAGGCAGCGTCGATCGTGCACGCCAGAACGTCCCACTCGTTGGTCTCGAACCACTCCTTCAGATTCAAGGCCGTGAATGCGATGACGAACGCCGTGATCGTCCGGAGGAGCACGTCCGCCCATCCATCGGGCGCTGCGAGGGACTTCGTGTGCCTGTTCGCCATGTGCCTCTCCTCCCTACCGGGTTTTCGGGACGACCGCTTCGGACGGAGCGCGCTCGAGGAACTGCGCCGGGCTCAGGACGAGCTGGTCGAAGCCGACGCCTTCCATCCCCGCCTGCACCCGCACCGACGCCTCCGCTGTGGTGAAGGACACCAGGCGATCGGATCCGACCCACACCCAGCCTTCCTTTTCCGGCCCCTGCACCGTCAGGTAGTCGCCCGTGCCCGGCTTGAGGATCGCCTTGCTCGCCTTGTCGACGGCATTGGTGAACTGCACCCACACCAGGTTCGCCTTCGATGCGCCCTTCGGCTTGCCGACGTACATGTGGATCCAGCAGCGGTACGACGTCGCCGTCTGCACCCGCACTTTCATGGTCACGTGCGGATCGTTCTCGGGCGGGGGATCGAGGTCGCCGCCGGTCTGCGGCGTGCCGATCATCTTTCCGCCTGGCGAGGCAGGCCCGGGCCAGAAGTCGAACTCGGACAACGCGCTCGACGGCAGGTCGGCGACGTGGACGACGACGTCGGCCTTCGCCGCGGCCGGCGCGCTCTGCGCCGATGCCGCCGCCACCGGCAGGCAGAGAAAGGCGAACGGAACCATCGCCAGGATCGAGATCCGAGGCTGCACGCGACACCTCCAGAATTGGGAAAGGCCGGCGAGTTGCGGGTTGAATAAGAAGGGAAGGGGGACGCCCTCGTCAATTCCCCGAAAGGACTAGCATGAGAGGCGTAACCTCGCAGACTGGTCCCTTCGGGTCGTCACACGTCGCGGCGCACGATCGGGCCCGGCGATGGTGCTGTGGTAATTGCCAAGCTCCAGCGCCTGATCCTTGATCTCGAGCCACTGGCTCAGCACGTACTCCGTGCCGCCGTGGGCCGCCTTTTCGGACATGTGACATTGCCTGGGTGATATCAGACGGCGCCGCGCACCTGGATCCGTCAGAAGCTCACAGTCGCGTTCAACCGCAGCCGTGACAGATAGCTCCTGTCCGGATTCTCGCCGGGCTCGGTCTGGTTCCTCCGGTAGATGTACCAGGTTGCGTTGAGAATCAAGTTCGGCGCCACGACGTATTCGCCGACGAACGTGTGCTGCTGGTAATTGGTGGCGAAGGTCGTGTTGTCGTTGGAGAACGCGGCCAGGAACGCATCGGTCTCCGCCCTTGCGAACCCGTATCGATATCGCGAGTCCTTCCGAGCCGAGGCGCGCCCGAGGGTTGCCTCCACCCAGGAGCCCTTGTTGTAGCCATCCTCGGCGCCGGTGTTCTTCACCCAGTCGGCGGCGATCCTGACCGGCCAGCGCGGGCCGGCGCCCGTGTAGTCGAAAATCCCGACCAGATCGAACAGATTGAAATCGGCCAGGTAGTTCGTCCGGGTCGCATTCAGGCGGTTGCTCAGGATGTCGCCGGCGTCGGCATGGGTGAGGCTCTTGATCGTGTAATCGTAGTAGCCGCCAGCGAGCGTGAGGTTCCAGACCTTGGACGTCTGGATCTTGAGCTGCGCCTGCGCGCCGGCCATGTAGCTGTCGGGGTTGACCGTCTGCTCGTCGACGATCGAATACACGGTGTTGAAGGACGGGATGAACCGTGTCGACTTCGTGAAGGCGTACCCGGCACCGAACCCCTGCGAGCTCACGTCGTCGTCCCACACCAGCTCGGTCCTGACGAGCGGGTTCACGAACTTGCCGCCGTACAGCGAGACGCCGCGGTTCGACCAGCCGAGGTACACCCGGTCCAGGCTGACTTCGAACTTGTCGACGAAGTCGCCGAGCGTGACGTCGGTCGTGTTCGGGTCGCCGCGCGCGCCGGTGGCAATCCGGACGCCGAAATCGAGCTGATTGGTGATTTTCCTGGTGACCCCGCCACGGAACCGGATCACCCCGCGGTGGCGAGGCTCCAGCCGGCCGGGCTCGGTGCCCGGTTCCTGCTTGGTCGTGTCTTCGTATCGGAGCCGGAAATCACCGGCGAAATTCCAGGTGGACGGAACAGGACGGGACGGCTCCTGCGCGGCGGTCGGCTCGGGTTCCGGTGCCGGCGCCGCCGCAGCCCCGCCATTTCCCTGGGCCTGCGCCGCCGCAACCGATGGCATCAACGCGGCCGCCAGGAGCGCAGCGAGGATCCAGCGGCAAGAGATTCGTGGGTTCACCCCGACGATCGATCGATACATGGCCATCACCTCCGTTGCCGATCGCGATGCGCGCCGACGTCCTCGTGAAGATGAAGAATCGATGAAGATGAAAACAGCAGATCGCTCCCGGATCAATTCCGCAAAGGAACTAGTCGGAGGATGTAAACCGCGTGGCTAAATCGGACGGAGAGGAAGAGTCAGTCACCGCTCGCCAGTCGGCGCGTCCGCGATCACCCGTTTGGTCGATGGTCCTCGCGTCGCGCGGGCGTTAGGATCTTGGACGTCCTGTTCACACGAGCGCGCGGCCATGGAGAATCCACGATGCGCAACGCCGTTCTCTTCATCACACTGTCGGCTCACGTGCTGTTCGTGCAACCCTCTGGCGCGCAGACCGCGGCGGCGCCGGCGTCGTTCGAGCAGGTGAAGGAGTGGGTCGCCCGCTACAAGGCCGCACATCCTGGAACAGGCGGCAAGGACTGGGACATCAACGCGAAAACGCCAGCGCAGATCGCCACCGATCCGGAAGCGCAACGGCTGCTGTCGGTGTGCGGCGCCGACGCGCGCCCGGTCATTCCGCTGCTGGCATGGGAATACGGAGGGTCCGACCATCAGTGGATCAACCCGAACAGGTCAGCGCTCGTCTATTGCGTCTACACGCCGGTCAGGAATGGGTCGGCCCACTGGCGATACGACCTGGCGAAAGACGAGGTCACCGCCGACGTGTATGTCAAGTTCCCCGATCAGAATCCCTGCAGGAGAGAGAAAGGCGCGGATCAAGTGGCGGCCTGCATCGGCGATCGCACGAACTTCGAGATCCTGGTCGACACCGCCAGCATCAACGATGGCCGCCAGGCGGGGTTGATGCTGTCCAGCGCGTCCACGACGCTCAACCTGCTGATGCCCGATGGCACGCGCGCGCACTTGTGGATTGACAGATAAGGCATGCACGCGCGTAGGTGTACAGCAATTCATCTACACAACCGTCGTACGCGGGACACCATCTCTTCGGGCTACATCGTTTGGAGAATTGACCGCGAAGAGCCTTCTTGTTAGAAGCTCGGCGGTCGGTCAGGTTCACAGTGCATCAGGACCGTGAGATACAGCCAGTCGACAGCCGAACGCTGGACATGACGCCATGCCAGACCTCGCCTCCGCGTCTGCGGCGAGCTGCAGCGCGCGCGCAGTGACGGCAATTCAGCGCGTTGCCGGATCGTCAACGAAGGGCAAATCTTGACAAGTGATCCAGATGTTGGAGTCCATTCGATGGCGTCCATGAGCATCGATCTCAGACTGCTTGTCGCTCTGGTCGTGACCGCTTCGCTCGTGGCGGGCTGCCTGGGCCTCGCCGGAATCGAACGCCACGCCGAGGCGCGCGAGCCCGATCCACCCAAATTCGATCCGGCGAACTTCGTTGATCCGACCCTGAGCACCAACCGGTACCACCCCACTCGCCCCGGCTTGCAATGGATCCGCGGCGGATCCACCGAGATCGGATTGCGCAAGGTTCCTCACCAGGTCATCAGCACCATGACCGACGTGATCCGGATGATCGACGGGGTGCCGTGCATTGCGATGCTGGATCAGTCAACTGATTCCGGTGCGATCTCTCAGGTCGGGTTGGATTACATCGCGCTCGACAAGGACGGCAACCTCTGGCTCATGGGCGGGTACGCCGAGGAGTACGAGGGTGGCGAATTCACGAACCCCGAAACCGCGTGGCTGGGTGTGACGGGTGGCATCCACAAACTTCATCAGTCGAGCCGCGGCCCACAACGCACGAGCGTGACGGGAATCCTGATCCCGGGCGCCGTGACGATGAATACGCCGCGCTGGTACATCAGTACGTCCGGAGACGAAGATCCGTCCGGCGCGGAACCGTACTCCGTTGACAGCGATGTCTCCGTCGCGTACGGACGCTTCCAGCGTGTGGTGGGAGTGCTCGAGGGGCCGCTGCGAGCAATCGACAACGAGATCAAGTATTACGCGCCCGGCGTCGGGGTCGTCCTCAACGTGCCGCGAGACACCAGCATTCACCAGGACCATTTCGAGTTGCTCAACTTCATCACGCTTTCGCCTGAAGGCCTTGCCGAGGCGAGTGAAGTGGTGCTCGAGCTCGAGGAACATGCTCGGACGACAGCGCCCGAGGTCTACGGTTCCGTGTCGAAGGCAAAGAGGGCCAGCCATGACGACGCCTCTCGTTAAGCTACGGGGAGTATCGAAAAGCTTTCTGTCGCCCGGCGGTGGCACCCCCGTGCTGGAAGGGGTGGATTTCCAGATCGAATCGGGTCAGAAGGTGAGTTTGATCGGGCCTTCGGGCAGCGGCAAGTCGACCTTGCTCTCCTTGATCGCCGGACTGCTCCCGCCGGACACGGGGGACATCGAGTTCGACGGGGTTCCTCTCAGCAACCTCGACGATGACGGACGGGCGGCGCTTCGCTCCAGGGAGATTGGCATCGCGCTGCAGTCCGAGAATCTCATTCCGTTCCTGACCGTGCGTGAGAACGTCGAGCTCGCGCTCGACTATGGCGGTCGCCGTTCTGGACGAGCAGGAGCGCGGGAGCTGCTGGACCGGATGGGGGTGTCCCACCGGGCAAGTCATCTGCCGCGCCAGGTGTCGGGCGGCGAGTCGCAGCGGGTTGCATTGGCGGTCGCCATGGCCAACCACCCGCGGCTCCTTCTCGCGGACGAAATGGTCACGCAGCTCGACGGCCTCACAGCCGGGGAGGTCGTCAGCGACATTTTCAGAACCGACATGGCAATTCTCTTCGTCACCCACGACACCACACTCGCGGATCAAGCCGATGTGCGGCTGTGTCTGCGCAACGGACAGGTGGTCACACGATGAGCGGCGTGAATACCATCCGGGTTGACGATTTGGTGGTCGAGCATCCGACCGTGTCGGGTCCACTCCGGGTGCTGAACTGCCCAGAATTGAGCATTGCCGGTGGGACGGCGACGGCGATCACAGGGCGGAGCGGAAGTGGGAAATCAACCCTCCTCGGCGTGCTTGCCGGCCTGGGAATGCCGACCAAAGGCTGCGTGACGATCGGCTCAACCAGAGTGACCGACCTTCCCGAGCCCGAACGCGTGGCATTCCGGAGGGATGCGATCGGCCTGGTCTACCAAACCGACAACCTGCTACCGTTCCTGACCGTCGCCGAGAACATCCACTTCCAGCTCGCCCTGGGTGGTGATACCGAAGATGCGGAACAGCGGATCGCCGATCTGCTCGACCACTTGGGGTTGGGCAACATGGCGCGCCGCCTTCCCGACCAGCTCTCCGGTGGCCAGCGCCAGCGCGTGGCCGTAGCGCGCGCGATCATCCACCGACCTTCCGTGATCCTCGCCGACGAGCCCACCGGTGCGCTGGACGAAGCCAACGCCGCCGCCGTCGTTCAACTCCTGCTCGACGCTCATCAGCGTCTCGGCTCGACGCTGGTTCTCGTCACCCACGACCTGTCGATCGCTCGCTCGTTGGGTCGGACAGTCGAGCTCCACGAGGGTTCAATCGTGATGGATCGCGAGGACTCCTGAGAGGCTGTCATGTTTGCGAAATATGTTTGGGCAGACGTGGTCCGCAATCCGCGCCGAACTTTGTCAACCATGATCGGCGTGATTCTCGGGGTCGGGCTGGCGTGCGCCATCCTCTTCTTCGTCGATGGTCTGTCGTCCTCCATGAGCGAGCGAGCGGTCTCGCCGCTTCCGATCGATATGCAGCTCGTCCGGACCGATTCCATTCATGGTGATGTGCGGCTGGCATTGGCAGTTGAACCCACCGGAACCGCAAAGCCCGGCGACACCATCCAGGTCCGACTCACGGTAAGGAACCAGGGGAAAACGCGCGCAAACGAAGTCGTGGTGCGTTCCGTTCCCGCTCCCGGCCTCCGTTATCGGGCGGGCTCCGCCGTCATGAACAGCCAGGCGGTGGCGGATGAAGGAGAGAACCCGTTTGCGAGCGGTCCCGGACAGATGGGACTGAACATTGGAACCGTCGACGCTGGTGGCACCGTTGAGCTGCGCTACCAGGCAACGATTTCCGAAGCGCATGACGTGGCGGTGAAGTCTTTCGCCTCGACCATCTCGACCCGCGAAGCCGTGCTTCCGATCGCGGCGAATGCCGGCAGGCCGCCTGGCCTGCCGGCGCTGGCGGCGCGCATCAGGGCGCTTGACGGTATTTCGTCGGCGGAACAGCTCTCCTTTGTCGATATTCCACGCGGGTCGCTCTCGGCTGCATCTTCCGTCAACCGTGTGGTCCGCCTGTTCGGGTTCGATTCGAGCTACACCGAGCACGACCGAACCATCACGATCGTCGCGGGCACGCAAGTGCCGGGAGAGGCTCTGATCAGCGCCGAGGCCGCACGGTCTCTCTCCGTCGGGATTACCAATTCCATCTCGGTCATGTTGCCCGATGGCAGTCGGTTGAATAGACGGATCAGCGGCATCGTCGATCTGACCCAGGCTCGTTCGCTCTTCTCGAGCCGCATTGGCACGAACCTCGAGCTTTTTGTCTATGTCCCGGACTCGGTGATCATCGACGCAGCGACCTTCGCGGAGGTCGTCGAACCTGCTTTCGAGCGACAGAACACGGGCAGAGGCGACAGGCTCAAGAGCCTGCCCCTGCGTGAGGTCGACATCCGCGTCCGCCGCGATCTCCTCGAGGCTGAACCGACGGCGGCCCTCGAACAAACAGAGCGGATCGCGGCGGCGGTGATCGGTGCGACGGAGGATCCTCACCAGGACCGGTTGAAGGATCGCGGGGTCGACACACAGAGCTTCTTGCTCGATAACGTGTCGAATGCCTTGACGGTGGCCCGCGACGATGCCGCGGTTGCCAAGAGCATGTTTCTCTTTCTGAGTATCCCGGGCGCGATGCTTGCCGCGCTGCTGGGCGCCTATGCCGGCATCGTACTCGCCGGCGCGCAACGCCGGGAACAGGCAACGTTGCGCGTGCGCGGAGCCAGCCGACGAAACTTGCTGTGGATGCTGTGGCTGCGTGTGGGTTGGATCACCGCGGGGGGAGCAGCGATCGGTCTCGTCCTCGGCTATGTATCGGTCGCCGCTGTACTCGGTCGCAGCACGCTCGCGCGGGTGACGACCGAAAGCCTGGTCGTGTCCGGAAGCCTCGGGACGATCTTTGGGTTGATCGCTACCGGCGTCGCGCTCTACTGGACGGGGCGCACGGCTATCAATCGCGGAGCCCAGATGGAACGGCTCGGACTCTCGACGCAACCGCCGTTCTGGCAGCGTTATCGCCTTGATCTGCTGGGGTTGGCGGCCCTGGTCGTCGCCACCGCGATTGCGATTGCGACCTCAGGATTCGAGGGGATCCCCGGCTCGGTCTATGAAGCCCGCGCCGTTCACCTGCCCTTGGGCTTGCTGTTTCTGCCGATTGGCGCATGGGTCGCGGGAAGCCTCTTTGGGGGCCGGCTGGTTGCGTCGTTGTTGTCTTTGCTCTGGACGAGAGCGCCCAGCGGCTCCGTGCGTCCCCTCTCATTCCTTTACTTGAGGAGCGTGAAGCGGCGCTCATGGTCCCTGGTCGTTGCCACGCTCATCCTGGGGATGATCGTCGCTCTTGCAACGAGCCTGGCCGTGTTTACGGCATCTTATGATGCGGCCAAGACGGCGGACGCACGATACACCGTCGGCTCCGACCTCAAGATCACTCCCCGCCCTGCCAGCAAACAGGCGGACCGTGCTGTCGATGCTTCTTCGCTCGCCGTCGAAGGTATCCACACCGTGGTCCCGGTTGTTTATGGCGTGCACAACGTCCGACTTCGCTCTTATCGCACTGTAGACGTGGCGAACCTGGCGGCGCTCGACCCGACAGCCTACGGCAAGGTTGCGCCTCTCGATGATTCCCATTTTTCGAGCGACTCGGCCGCCGAGAGCATGAGCGACCTTGTCGATTTTCCCGACGCGATCCTGCTCAGTGAAGACATGGCCGAGTTCATGAGGGTCGAGGAAGGGGACAGTATCTTCGTCTTGTTCGGGCGCGCCACCGAACAGCAGGTCGAGGTCGAGAAGAGAGTGCGGGGGCTGTATCAGCGGCTGCCCGGCTTTCCCGACGGCGTCGATGCGCTCATGAATATTGCGCAGTACCAGAAGGCAGTAGGCTCCGCTACTCCGGCCTTCTTCCTGGGAAACACGAGTGATCGCTCTGACACTCTGCTCCTGAAAGCGACCGAGACGCTCCGCCGCGGCCCGGGTGCTGGGGATGCCTTGCGGATCGAGACGCGCGGAACGGCCCTGGCAAAAGATCAATCCAGCCTGGCGTCGCTCAATATCAATGGTCTCCTGAGGCTTGATTCTGCCTATTCCCTGGCGATGGGTACCGTGACGATGGCGATCTTTGTCTTTGGCCTCCTGCTCCAGCGCCGACGCGAGTACGTCACGCTGCGGGCCCAGGGCATGTTACCGAGAGCCATCCGCACGTTCATTGGCGCTGAAGCCGGTACCGCGGCGGTCGCGGGCTGCTCGGTGGGCGTTCTCGTGGGATTGATGATGGCCTACTATTTCATCAATGTCCTCAGCCCGCTGTTCGTGCTGAAGCCCCTGTACGTCATACCATGGTTTTCGCTGAGCGCGATCCTGGGATCTGTCCTCGCGACGACAGTCGTCACCTCGATTGCGGCATCCGCAGTGGTGAATCAGCTCCAGGCAATGGAGCTCCTGCGCGACGAGTGAGGAGCGCTATCAATCCGCGTCGCTGCCCATGTCGATCCTGCTGCGCCGCGCCCGGTAGACGAGCATGATCCCGACCAGCAGAATCGCCGGGCCGCCGATCGCGTAGGGCAGCACGCCGGCGGGGTTCAGCTTGGTGAACGGCGTCACGGTCAGGTGCAGGCCGGAGCTGGCAACCGGCCTGGTCGTGGCGTCCGCCCCTTCCGGCGCGGGCACGAGAACCATGTACACCAGGTAATCGCCGTCGAGAATCGCGTTGACCCGCCACGACTGCGTCTGCGACTGTCCCGCCGGCAGCGCATCGATGTACTGCGTGCGCTGCGGCGACCAGTCTTCCGGATCGACGATGTCGCCGGCGGCGTTCAGGTTGATGATGTTCATCGCGACGACGAGCGGCCGTGACGTCGTCGACCCGTGGTTGGTCACCGTGCTGTTGTAGAGGATCTTGTCGCCGGTCTTGACCGTCTTGAAGGCCGCGTCGATGGCAATCTCGACGTTTCCATCGGTAACGACAGCGCTCGTCTGCTTGTCGGCCGTCTGCGCCGTCGCGATCGAGCCGCCGAGGCCGACGACCAGCAGCACGGACGCGCCGGCGAAGCCGAGCCGGCGGAGCAGGACCCCCCAGGGGCTGCGCGAGCGATCGACTTCCAGGCGCAGGCTGCCCGCGGAGACGAACAGCAGGAAGAACACGACGGCGGAGAGCGTCAGCGGCGCGATCAGGAAGTGCCCCCATTCGCCGAAGCGGTGGTTGTCCACGAGCATGTTCGACAGGAACTGGTTCGAGGCCGCGATCGGGTTCACCTGCTGCAGCAGCGAGCCGGAAAAGCTTTGCGCCCGTCCCGGCAGCTGCGACGGTAACAGGAACAGGAGGTAGAGGCCGAGGGAGGTGAACAGGCTGGTCCGGTTCGAGTTCGACCAGAAGCTCGTGAGCATGCCGAGCGCGGTGAACGCCGGCGCCAGCAGCGTCCCCACCACCGCGCCCCACCGCAGTGCGATCCCGAAGACCTCGTCTCCCTGTGACAGCACCTTCATGTACGGGATCACGATCAGCATCGCGACCGGCCAGGGCGAGATGCAGGCGAGGAACTTGCCGACGATGATCTGCCGGCGGCTCGTCGGCGTCAGCAGCAGCCCTTCGAGGGTGGCGCGCTCGCGCTCGCCGCTGATGCTGTCGGCGCCGATGATCAGGCTGATGAACAGGCCGACGGCAATCGCCGCCTTCAACGTCTCGAGGACCATCTCCTGCGGCGGAATCAGGCTCAGCTCGCTGTTGCTCGCCATCACCCAGGTCATGATCCCGAGCAGCACGCTGAAGATGAGCAGGAGGACCGGGGCCTTGCCGCCGACCCACAGCTCGTGCAGCTCGCTGGTGAAGACGAGCCACCAGGCGGGGGCGCCCTCGGGTTCGAGCGACGTGTCGCTGACCATTCGTGGGTTGCTCATGGGAATCTCCCGCGATGCCCGGCGCCGCCGGACACGCCTAAGTGGGTCGACATCGACGGTTCTTTTCGCTGGCGCTTGCGCAGCTGCGGCAGCCTGAACCTGCGTCCCGCGCGTCCTGCGCCGAGGGCCAGCGAAGGAGCGGCATAGAGAAACAGGATGCCGAACACGGCTGCGGCAAACACCCCTGGCGCGATCAGCCACAGCCAGCCTCCGCCTCGCGGGTCGGTGGAGAACTCGAGCGCATCCCGGTTGTTGACGATGATCTTCTCCAGCCAGTGGCCCACGGACTCCATCGGGTTGACCCGCTTCAGCATCCGGCCGTACTTGCCGGCCTGGGCGCCGCCGGGCAGCATCGTCGGCGCGAGGAACGAGAAGTAGAACAGGAGGCTGATGAACAGGCTGTTCTTGTTCGAGTTCGACCAGAAGCTGACGACCATGCCGAGCGCCGCGAACGCGGCGACCAGCAGCGTCCCGACCACGCCGCTCCACAGCAGTGCCGCGCCAAGGATGTCGTCGCCTTGCGCGAGCCAAATGACGAGGGGGACGGTGATGACGAGCGACGCGGCCCACGGCGAGCAGGCGGCCAGGAACTTGCCGACGACGATCTGCCGCCGGCTCGACGGCATCAGGAGCAGCGCCTCGAGCGTGGCACGCTCGCGCTCGCCGCTGATGCTGTCGGCGCCGAGGATCAGGCTCATGAAGATCCCGACCGACACCGCGTTCATCAGCGTGAAGTAGATCAGCTCCTTGGGCGGCGTCGGGTCGGCGACGTCGGTGACCTTCAAGTAGGTGAGGCCGCCCTGCACGGCGCAGAACACGAGCATCAGCGCCGGCGCCTTGCCGCCCCAGAGATCGCCCAGCTCCCGTGCGCAGACGACCCACCACGCCGGCACCGCGCTCGACAGCCGGGCCCGGCCGGGGCTGCCTTGCAGGCCCCGGGTCATGCCCGTGCAGCCCCAGTGAGGTGCAGAAACACCTCCTGCAGGCGGGCGCGTTCGGCCTCGAAGCTCAGGATCGGGATGTCGGCGCTGGTCAGCGCCGCGAGCACCACATTGTTCGACGCGCCGTCGGCGGTCTGCACCAGCTCGACGCGCAGCCACGTTCCGTCCACGCCGCCCGAGGACACCTTGCGGACGACCGGCACCGACTCGAGCACGTGCTGCGCCCGCATCACCGCCGCCTGCGGCAGGTGAATCTTCATCACGTTCTGCTGGACGTCATCGCCGCGCGAGTGGCCGATGACTTCGGCCACCGTGCCGCGGGCCACGACCTCGCCAAGGTTCATGATCAGCACGTCGTCGCACACCACCTCGATATCCGACAGCACATGGCTGCAGAGGACGATGCCGACCTTCCGCTCGCGCGCGATCCGGCCGATCAGCTCGAGCAGCTCCTGCTGGCCGCGCGGATCGAGGCCGAGCGTCGGTTCGTCGAGGAACAGGACCGCCGGCTCGTTGACGAGGGCGCGCGCGATGCCGAGGCGCTGACGCATCCCCCGGCTGTAGCTGCCGACGAGCGATCGGCCACGCGATTCCAGGCCCATGTCGTTCAACAGCGAGTGCGCGACGTCGCGCGCGTTCTTCGCCGTCCGGCCGAACAGCCGGCCGAAGTAGACGAGGCACTCTTCCCCGGTCATGTTCCTGTGGAACCCGAGGCTCTCCGGCAGCACGCCAATCCGCCGGCGGATGCCCTGCGGATCGGTGGACTTGATCCCGTCGACCGTGAATGTTCCGGTCGACGGCTCGAGAATGGTCGTCAGGATCCGGATCGCGGTCGTCTTGCCCGCGCCGTTGGGTCCGAGGAAGCCGAGGATGCGGCCGGCGCGCAGGGAAAACGAGAGGCCGCGCAGGGCGAGCCGCGGCCCGTAGGACATCCGCAGGTCCTCGGCGACGAGGACCAGCGATTCGCCCGGCGAGGGCCTGGAGTCAACGCTTCGCTTGACGGTGCCGAATCTCGAAGCCTGGTCGGTCATCGAACCCTCGCGCGGATGTGGTGGAGTACGCCGGGTGGCGTGGCAGGTCTTTTATCTGGACCATCCGAGAGAATCAATTCTCCGAACTGGCTAGTCTCTGTGGCTTAGGCCACGGGACTAGCTCGTCGGTCAAAAGCTCAATCTGGCGCCGAGCTGAATCGTGCGCGCCGGCCGCGCGCTGGAGATCACGCCGAAATCTGGCGCGCCGAGCGTCAGGCCGGGAATGTTGAAGTTGGCGCGATTGAGCAGGTTGAATGCTTCGGCGCGGAGGTCGAGCTTCACGGGCCCCTTCAGCCCGATGCTCTTCTCGAGCGTCAGGTCGGTCGTGACGACGCCGGGCCCTCGCAGCACCGACCGCGGCGCGTTGCCGAACGCGAACGCGGGAGGATTCACGAAGGCCGAGGTGTCGAACCAGCGGGCGATCGTCCGCTGTCCGGCCGGGAGAGCGGGATCATGAAGGAGGGTCGGACGCAGCGGCCCGGCGGGAAACGCGTTCGTCGTGTTGGCCGACGTGATCACCGTGAACGGCGGACCCGATTGCACCGTCTCGACGACGCCGACGCGCCAGCCGCCGAGCGCCGCCGCGAGCCACCGGTTGGCGAGCTGCGGCGCGACCTCATACAGCACGGTGACGACCAGATGATTTGGAACGTCGCTGCCGCTCGCGCCCCAATCGAGCGAGCGATGGTAGGCATCCATGTAGCTGCCCGACAGCCCATACTCGTTCGCTGATTCGACGTCGTCCAGATATCGCGATCGGGTGTAATGCGCGAGCAGCGAGAAGCCTCGCGTCAGCCGCTTCTGCACGCGCGCGAAGACGGCGTGGTAGCTCGATTTGCCGATCGACGGGTTGATCAGCGCGACGTTGCTGAACTGCGGGAACGGGCGCAGCTGCTGCGTGTCGCCGGGACCCATCAGTTCCGGCGCGACCTGGTTCAGCGTGAGGTCGTTGGCAGTCAGGTGACGGCTGATGTTGCCCATGTAGCCGGCCTCGGCCAGCAGTCCCGACGGGAACTCGTGCTGCACACCGAGGTTGAACTGATACGCGATCGGCGCGACCTGGTTGGGATCGAAGAACGAGACCGCGGTGAAGGGACGCTGTCCCGGCAGGACCGCGCCAAACCCGCTGTCGAGCGGCGGACGCGAGTAGGCCGGGAAGCCGTCGCGAAGCCGGAAGGCGCTTTCGGTGGTGGCCTGCGGAACGACGAAGCTGGCGGCAGTCGAGAACCCCAGTGTCGCCGTATCGCCGATCGTGTTGCTGACCGTCGGCCCGTGGAAGATCCCCGCACCGCCGCGAACGACGGTACGCGACGCCGCACCGCGCTTGTACGCGAACCCGAATCGCGGGCCGAAGTTGTTCACGTCGGTCGCAAACGCGCGCTCCGGCACGCCGTTCCGGCCGGCGAAAGTGACGATGCCGGGGGTGTTCGAGACCGGGTTGATCGCCAGACGGTCGAACGAGTTCATCTGGTTGTCGACCTCGCGCCGCGGCAGCTCGACCTCCCAGCGCAGTCCGTAATTGAGCGTCAGGGCATCGGTCACCCGCCAGTCGTCCTGGGCATAGAGCGCCCAATACGCCGCGCGGCTGCGAATCAAATCCGAGACCTGAACGCCGGCGGCATTGACTTCGCCGAGGAGGAAGCTCGCGAACGCATTCCCCGTGTCGGGCGCGCCGCGATTGCTGGTGATGAGAGGCGTGAACGACAAGTTGCCGGACGAGCCGCGATCGCGGATTTCGTCGTTGGCGCCGGCGCGTATCTCGACGCCGAATTTGAAGGCATGCTTGCCCTGAAACCAGGAGAGCGACTCTAGCAGCTGCCGATCGGTGATCGGCGTTTGAAAACGCGCCACCGCCGGGCCGCTCAATGACGCGTAGCCGGGAATGGTGAACGCGGGAAACGCTTGATCGCTGACGCCCCGCAGACCGATCGACGCCGCCGGATTCGTTCCGAGCCCGGGGCGCTGCTCGATGAACTTGCGCCGCAGATACGTAAAGCGCAGCTCGTTGACGACCGTCGGCCCGAAGGTGTGCGTCTGGGCAACGGTCAGGCTCTGAATGCGGGCCGCGGTGCCGCCGGCGTCCGGGTCGACGACTGGATTGCCGTACGAGCCGGTCGTCTCGGTGTTGCTGTCGTTGATGTAGTACCGGGCGGTGAGCATGTCGGCGGCGCCAATCCGGTGGTCGACCCTGCCGACGAGGATGTCGCGGTCGAGCGCCGACGCGCTGCTGCCGACGAAATTGTTGGCGTTGGTCGGCGTTCCCTGCCGGTTCGGCAGCGGGTAGTACTGAAGCGCCGCCAGCGCGACCGGGTCGAGCCGGTCGCGGCCGATCGTGTTGCCGGCGAACGGCAGGCCGGAGACGGGATCGTAGATGCCGATTGGCTGGCCGGCGCTGCTCCGCAGATCGGAGAAGTCTCCAACGCGGTTCGCCAGCGTCGGCACCGTCGAGACGATCGTCTGGCTCGTCAGCTGCCGCGTGCGCTCCCAGGTGGCGAAGAAAAACGTCGCCTCCTTCCGCGCCGGCCCGCCGAGCGATCCGCCGAACTGGTTCAACCGGATCGGCGCCTTCGAGGCGGCGAAGAAGTTGCGCGCGTCGAGCGCGTCGTCGCGCAGCGACTCGAACAGGCTGCCGTGGAATTCGCTCGTGCCTGCACGGGTCGACATCGTCACGACGCCGCCAGTCGAGTGGCCGAACTCGGCGCCGTAGTTGTTCGTGATCACCCTGAATTCCTGCATCGCGTCGACCGGCAGGCTCGTCAGCTGCTGCGGCCGGGTCAGCCCGACCGCGTTCGACGCGTTGCCGCCGTCGAGGATGAAATGCTGGTTGCGGGCGCGGCCGCCGGCGACGGAGAAGACCGGATAGTTCTCGGCGGTTCCGCTCCCGGTGTCGATCATGATCACGCCCGGGGCGAGCGAGGCCAGCGACGAGGCCGCCCGGTTCGGCAGCGGCAGCGCCGCGAGCATCTGGCGCGTCACCGTCTGCGCCAGGTTCGCGCTCTGCGTCTCCAAGAGAGGCGATCCGGCAACGACCTCGACCGACTCGCTCCGGGCACCGACGTCGAGCGTCACATCGATGGCCAGCGTCTCCCCGACCGCGACGACGATCCCGCGCTGCACGGACGAGGTGAATCCGTCGGCCTCGATTTCGACGCGATAGACTCCCGGCAGCAGCGACCCGACCCGGTAGAGCCCTTCAGCGTTGGCGGCCGTATGGCGGACCACGCCGGTGCTCTCGTCGACGATCGCGACGCGGGCTGCCGCGATCGATGCGCCGGTCGTGTCCCTGACGATTCCGGCAATCGTGCTGGTTCCGCTCTGCGCGAGGGCGGGACCCGTACGCAGGACGATGGCCGCCAGCACGAGGGCCGCAGACAGGAAGCTGCCGCAGGGCATCGCCCTTCTCCTAGACGAGAAATTGCAGGCCCACCCGGTAGGCGTGGCCCTGACCGTCTTTGAGCGCCCATCGCACCTGCAGGAGCGTCGGGATGCCGATGGGCAGTTCCGGGACGAGGATCCAGCACACGAATGGCTCGGCGATATCGATGGTGTTCTCGGGAGAGAGCCCCAGCCCGCCGCCGCCGATGTCGGTGATGACGCCCCGAAGGTCGCCGGCGGCGGTGAGCGAAGGATGACCGACGTGCTCGAGCGGGATCAGCGCCTTGCCTCGAAGCTCACCGATGACCGGATACCGATGGTGGCGCCGCTTCTCTTCGCGCATTGTGCCCCCACCGCCAGCCGGGCCACCGGCTCCGCCTCTGGCGCATCCGGTGCCGGCACCGCTTCGAGGATCTTGGCGATGATGCCAGTCCGGTTCGAGGCTCCGACCTTGGCCATGACCAGCTTGATGAAGCTCTTGACCGTATTCGGGCTGATGTTCATCTGATCGCCGATTTCCTTGCTGCTCAGCCCCTTCAACAGAAACTTGACCGTTTCCGACTCGCGGGTCGTGAGCTGAAAGCTCTCACTCCATCGGGTGATGTCCGGCGATCGTGTGTACACGCGCTCGAGGATGACGACGATCTTCGGCTCGGTATAGCCGACCGCGCCGCGCGAGGGGTTGCCGCCGGCGCGGCCGCTGGTGTCGAGGACGAATGCCTGGCAGCGATACCGGCGCCGGCCGGACGGGAACTCGAGCGACGCCGAGGAAGTGATCTTCGACGGACCCGCGAGCTGAACACGCGTGGCGGGCAGGACCTTGTCCAGCGGAACGCTGGCCAGCGATTTCCTGGGATATTCCAGGATCGCCGCAGCCTCGGCCGTGTAGTGCACGAGGCGCAGCTGCGAATCGAGGAGCAGGACGCCAACCGATGGTTTCATGGTGGTGTATGTCATCAGGCCTCTCCGTGAGCTCGACTCCGGGGATCCACCCCCTCAGGGCCGCCACGCGTACTGCAGCTTCACCATCAGCGCGTTCGAATCGAATTCGAAGATCCGGCGGTTCAGCTCGTTCAGCGAGCGCTGCAGATTGTGGTTGTAGACGATGAACAGATCGCCCTGCGGATGAAACGTCCAGCGAAGACGGCTATTGGTGCCGAGCGAGGCGCTCTCGTTGTCGTACTGCAGGAAGCTGGACACCTGCAGGTCGGGCGAGAACTTGACTTCCAGCCGCGTGTTGTAGAGATTCTGGACGAACCGGCCGCCCTCGGACCCGACGCTCTCGTCACCGTGCGGCGGCGCGAACGTCGTCCACGTGTCGGACGAAGCGGCGTTTCGTTCGAGGCCGATCTCGACCTTGAACAGCGACTGGCGCAGCGCCAGGCTGATTTCGATGCTGTCGAGGGTGCCCCCATAGAAGCCACCGGACTCCCATTTGACTTCGCCGTTGACGACGCGCTTCGGCGCGGTGCTGCCTGCGAGCTTGTAGCGCCCCCATTCGTGGCTGCCTGCGGGAATGAACACCGCCGACTCGTCGGTCTCGAACACGGCGAAGTCTTCCTGCGGCCGGTCGCCGTCGCGCTTGAACTCGACCTGGAACCGGTCGCCGCTCTCCAGCAGCCACTCGAGCGGCTTGAGAGCCCACTCGTAGCTTTCCCACTGCCGCTCCAGGTCGTTCACCAGCAGCAGCGAGGTGTCGTGGAACATCTGGCGTATCCCGGCGCGCTCCGGCCGCGGCTCGAACGCGAACGCCCCCTGCCAGATGTGTACGGCATTGCGCGGCACGAACCCCAGCGACGGATCGAAGCCGTCACCGAGGCGCGCCGACGTCAGGTTGAAGTTCCAGCGGTCGTTCGGGTAGACGACGCCGAAGCCGTACGCGCTCTGGTCGCCTTCGAGATCCTCGCGGCGATTGAGCATTGCCCAGCCGCCGACCATGAAGTTCTTGTCGCCGCGGAAGCGCGAAGTCTGGTAAGTGAAATCGCCGCCGGTCATCCAGCTTCCGCTACGCCCGAGCTGGTCGCCGAACGTGGCGATCATCCCGATCGACGACTCGGCAAAGATGTTCTCCTTGATCCGCGCCGCCCCCATGGTCGCCGCGCCCGCGTCCTGGTCCGGCACGTTTCGCGTGTTCACGACCAGCCCGCCGAGATTGGTTCTGCCGACCCGGCCGTTCACCTTGCCGCCGGCGTTGATTGGAATCTGGACGCCTTCCTCGCCGAGGCCGATTCGCCTGCTGAAAAACGGAATCAGGAAGTCCTCGAGGCCGATGCCGAAATCGAAGATGTCGGCGCCCTCGAGAAAGAAGGTCCGTTTCTCCGGGAACACGATCTCGAACCGGGTCAGGTTGGTCTGGCGAACGTCGACCTCGGTCTCGGCGAAATCGGTGTTGACGGTCAGCGAGCCGAGGACGTTTGCGCCGAGCTTCTGGCCAACATCCAGGCTCAGGTCGCGGGTGAAGGCACCCGATTCGTCCGGCGACAGCTTCTCGCCGCCGAGCGTCAGCGCCGGACGGATGCTCAATCCGAGGCCGACGTCGAGCGACGGCAGATTGGTGAGCAGTCCGGCGCGGCTCATCTGATAGATCTCGTAGTCCTGGGAGGCGCTCGCCCAGCGGCTCGTCTCCTGCAGCCGTTCGATGCGCCGTTCCATGTTCAGGCCCCACGTGGTCAGGCCGGGCTTGAACCCGATGCTCTTGATCGGCAGGCGGATTTCTGCGCTCCACCCCGTCTGGTCGATCGTCGTCCGCGCTTCCCACACGGCATCCCAGTTGCTGTTGACGTCGGTGCCCTGCTTCGTCACCAGTCCGTCGAAGCGCGTGCCGCTCGGATTGACGGCGAAGACGTAGCCGCTGCGCCCGTCGCGGAACGTATCCAGCACGATGACGACGTGATCTTCGTCGTCGAGCTCGGCGTCGCGGGCCTTGGAGTTGGAGACGATGCCGGCGGGATTCGGATCGTTGCAGGCGATGCCGATGACGATCTCGGTGGCGTTGGCGAGAACCTTGAAGACCGTGCGGCCCGAAGGAACGCCACCTTCCTGCGGCTCGATCATCGTCAGGTTCACGATCGAGTCGACATCCTCCCAGACGGCCTCCGACAGGACGCCGTCGAGGCTGATCCCCGATGCGGGCAGCGCGCCCGCCCGCAGTGTGTGTTCTGCAGGCGCCGCGCCTGCCTGGCCAGCGGCCTTGACACCTCTCCCACCTTCGGCCGCCGCTTTTTCCTGGCTGTTGGGTTGCGCGCTCACGACCGAGCCGCACAGCAGCAGGAAAACCAGACCGACCGACGCCGGAAATGGATCGCCGGCGTGCACTGAACACCTCCCGCTTGACTGGGCGGATTGTGAGTTTTCCGGAGCGGGTGAACTATGCGATTGGACGAGTCGGCGGTCAATTCCCTGAATGGCCTAGTCCAAGCGAGCTAGGCCGGCGGCCTAGTCTCCGCGGCGGCTCTGGTGCGCGATTGCTCGACGATCGATTGTGCCCAATCGGTTGTGGATGCGCGCGGGATCTGCGGAGACTGGAAGGGCCTGCCTGAGCGAGCCGCCGTTCGACACGCGCCAGATCAGCGGCGAGTCGAAGGGGCGCCGAAATCGACGGCGATTCCCGCGGAAGCGCGGCGGCCGACGAGGGCGCGGGTGAATCCGACCGCTTCGCCGGTCGCGGGTCGGATGAAACCGGTGGCCGGGCCGGCATTCGATCGGTTCAACACGTTCAGCATCTCGGCGCAGGCGGTGATCCGGCCGCGGAGGAACAGAACGCTTCGCTGGGCGCGCACGTCGAGACGCGTGTAAAACGGGAACCGCACATCGTTGCGCCCTTCGCCGAGGAACAGCGCGCCGTTCCTCGTGTCGAAGTAGCCGGGGATGGGAAGGTTCGTGCCACCACGCAAGACGATGCCGACGCTCGAGTGGGTGGATGCGCGGTACACGGCCGCGGCGTTGAACGTGTGCCGCCGATCGAAATCACCCCAGAATGTCTCCCGCCTAATGCGATCGCTTTGCCGCATCGTCGCGTAGGTGTAAGCGAGCCATCCCGAAACGCGGCCGGGGTGCTCGCGCGCAACGATCAGATCGATGCCTCGCGCGGTGCCGCTGAGCGCGTTTTCGTCGCCGGGGAACACCGCGCGATCCATCGCGGCTAGGTCCCCCTGTTGGAGGTTCACGTCGCGGGTGCGCAACACGTCCTGTTCGACGCGGTTGAACATGGTCGCCTGCCACCGGAAACCGCCGGCAAAGCGATGCTGAACACCAACGTCGGCGCTGGTGGCCCGCTCGGGCACCAGACCCGCCGCGCCCAGCGCGCCGGATAGCTCTTCGAGTTCCGGAAACTGGTGGGACACACCTCCGGATGCGGTCACACGCCACGCGGGCGAGAACGACCATCCGGCAAGCATCCACGGGCTGGCCGTTCGAGCGTGCACGAGCGTTGAATCGGTCAACCGGACACCGTTGGCCAGCGACAGGCGGCCGAAGTTCCTCGCAAACTCGGCGTACGCGGACCGAGTCCACCACGCCGCATCGAGCTGTCGGAGCGGCGCGGCCTCGGCAGTAACGCGGCGGCTTCCGTGCACCTGTCGCAGCTCGGCGCCGGACTCGAGCGTGCCGCCCAGGATGCCGTGATGGATGGCCGCGTGATACGACAACGCGCGATCGCTGCCCCGGGCTGCCTCGCGCCCCGTGAACATCCTGTTCAGGAACGTGCGGCCGGTCATCGACGCCTGCTGGCGGATGATGGTTCGATCGCCGGCGATGATGCGCCAGCCGACGCTGGCCAGCGCAGCTCCATTGATGCCATCGGCGATCGCGGCGTTGACCGGCTCGTCCTTCCAGTCGACCGCGGCGCGCCCTCCGATGCCGACCAGAGTCACTTGCTGAGCAGGCGTCGCGTCGTAGACCACCTTGGCCACCGCGTCGCTGAACGCAAACGCCACGCCCTCGTCGGTATGCCGTTTCACCGGCCAGGTCAGGTAGCTGTTGCGCGCGCCAACCATCCACGAACCGCGCTTCTGGCGGCCCAGCGGGCCTTCGGCGACGATGCCCGCGATGATGCCGCCGGCCGACGCGTGGAAGCGCGTCGACTCCCGCGATCCCTGCCGCAACGTCAGCTCGAGCTGAGCGCCAAGCTTGTCGTCGTGGCGCCTCGAGTACGCGCCCCCCCGCAGCGTCGCCTCGTCGACAACGTCGTTGCCGAACAGGGAAAGCGACCCTGCATCGGTGCGGCCGTAGACGGAGTGCTTGAGCCACGGGGCTGACACGCCATCGACGACGATGCCGTTGTGTCGGTAGGGGCTGCCGCGGACGGAAAACTCGCTGCGAAAGTCGTCCGCCGCGGCGACGCCCGGCAGCGTCTGCACGGTCTGCAGCGGATCGTCGTGCAGCAGGCTGCGCGCCGCCTGAACGCCCTCCGCATCGAGGGTTGCGCGCGCCGGCGCGGCGTCGCCGTCTCTCGCCGTGGCCCGCACGATCACGGCTTCGACGAAGCGATCGCCGGGGCTGGCTTCGGTTTTTGCGCCGGGTGACGCGCGGGGCGCCGCGCGCCTGGGCGTGGCGTCGGCCGGACCCCGCCGGACGATCTGAATGATCGACCCAGGGCCGCGCTCCGCTTTGAGGCCATGCGGCTCGACCAGCTCGTCGAGTTGAGTACGCGGCGCGCGAGTACGCGGCTCGGCGGCCACGCGCATCTCGGAGGTGACGATTTCAGAGCTGAAGACGATGTGCAGCCCGCCCTGCTGCAGGATGCGCAGCGCGTCGGCCAGCGCGTGGCCCTGAAATGCCGGCGGCGATTGTCCCGCGGCAGCGGCGTGCGCACACACCAGCAGCACCGCGCCCATCGTCGTAAGGCTTTGCCGAAGCCGCCCGTCCGACCAGACTGCCATCGACGTGCGAGAGCCCGATTCTACTGCGCGTTGCCACCCGATACGAGCAGGTCGCCTTCCCGGAGGCGATACTGCAGCCCGCTGGTCCTGAGCGCGACGCCGACCGCCTCCTCGGCTTCGAGCCCTTCAACCGATCCGTGCAGGATGATGGAGGAGGCGGCCTGCGCCAACCGCGCGTTGGCGTAACGCACCGTCCACCCCTGTTCCGCGGACAGATAGTCGAGATACGCGGAAAGTGAGCGGCCCTCTATCGGAAACGGGGATCCGAGCGTGGCCATCCATCCCCATTCCGCTCCGTGGATCGAAACGCTTCGAGTCGCCATGCCGCCCGACGTCACGGTTGCCTCCGTGCCGGCGCCGGCGCGAACAGTCGCCTCGCCGCGGCGGACGTCCACGAGGCCGGTGCGAACGCGAACGCGAAGCGACACGCCGCCGAGCCGCACCTCGAACCGCGTTCCGGCATCGCGCGCCGTGCCGAATGGCGTTTGCACCTCGAACCCTGCCGCACCGTCTGCCGTGGCGATGTAGACGGCGCCGTCGCCGAGCTCGATGACCGCCGGCGAGACCAGGCGCGCGCGGGAGCTGCGGTCGAGGCGCACCGAGCTTCCGTCCGCGGTGGTCCATGCGGCTCGGGACGTTGCATCGGTCTCAATCGCGTCGCTCGCGCGCAAGGCGTCACCCGCATGCAGGCGCAGGCCGACGACGCGGTCGTCGATCCGCCGGCGGGCGAGCGGCGCCCCTTCAGTGCGTCCGGCGGTCGCGACAATCGCTTCCGGTGGCGACTGAGGCGCCGGCGGCGCGTTCCCCCTGCGCATCAGCACGAACGCCGCGGCCGCGGCGAGCGACGCGATCGCGATCACCGCGCGCCGGCGCATGCTGCGGCGGCGCCCGGCGGATCGCCACTCCT
>Ga0207701_10000557_pt1 | contig 38855 bp, 36 predicted proteins | sample KBSSwiSSwithPhiX_FD_184294 | JGI IMG/M metagenome (GOLD analysis project Ga0207701, IMG submission 184294) | Switchgrass rhizosphere bulk soil microbial communities from Kellogg Biological Station, Michigan, USA, with PhiX - S5 (SPAdes) (version 2) | ecosystem: Environmental > Terrestrial >... | reverse complement strand
GCAGAGAGTCCGGTGGTGCAAGGATAATCGAGCAGGCCCGTGATAGCGGCATAATCTCCGGTCTCGATGTAACGGTCGCCGCAGTTCTTGGCCAAAGTGCGCTGGATATCGTTCGGCAGTGTCATGCGGAAGGCCTCACGATATCGTGACTGCATGCCCTCGCGAGCCATGTTATCAATGGCCGGGCTGTTATAGAGCCTCATGGCGGTATCGCGCAGCATCTGGTCTCGAATCAAACCAATCGTGCCAGTTGAAATCAGCTCATCGTAAGTGGAACGCCGGCGTAGTCGCTGCTTATACTGAGTGGCCCGGTAAGCACTTACCAGCAGCGACTCGTCCGAAAGAGTTCCCTCGCTCTCCAGCGCGGTTGCTGCCCGATTCGCATTCACCAACACTTCGCGGTTGTAGTCGATCTGTAGCTGGTAGGCCCAGTCTTCCTCGCGCAGATCGGTCTTCAGGCGCTCCGCGAAATTGGCCGCCTGGCGAGTACTGATCCGTTCCTGGTTCCAGTTTGATACCTGAAGACCTATGAAAACACCCAAGATGACGATGACCAACTCGATACCGGCGGCGGTCCATTGCTGCTTCTTAAGGTTCTCGATGACGCGCCGTCGAATCATAGTTCACAGCTAGAGGCCTGGTTACGCATCGGCACTGCTTCGGCGGCGCGGACGGGTAAGAGGCACTGCGATTAAAAGGACGATCAGAAGGAGAATCGCTGCGGCAAGCTGGCAGACTGGCACGAAATAAAAGACCAATCCGTTCATCGAGCCAGGATTGAGGAAGACAAGATCGACATAAAAGACGATCGCGAAAGCGGAAGCTAGAGCGCAAACGACGAAAGTGGCTATAGCTCGACCACTGCTGCGCCTGGCGAGAAAACAGGCGCCGCAGAAGACCACGTAGGGGCTAAGCGCCAGCAGAAGTGCCATTAAGCCGTTTCCGCTAAAGAGCGCAGTAAAGCCGGCCATATGCCCCAAGGCAACAAAGGTAAACAGCGTACTGAGGCAGACCGTTCCTAAGCTGGCCATAGTAAAAGATCTCTCGCTGGTCATCGGTTTTCGCCGGCTCGGATCGTTTGAGTCGGAACCTTTTTCGACAAGGGTGCGTTGACATGATGATTTTCCCAGCCATTACTCGGCTTTTGATCCCAGAACATGCGCACCGTGGGAATGTAACTCGACATTCCCGGTTGCTCGGTCGTCGGGACAAACACGTCTACCCGCCAGTTCAGCACATCAGCAACAAATAAACGTCCGTCGGCGCCGAAAGTGAGAAAGTGCACCCAGGCGAATTGCCCCGACGCGTGACCGGGTTCGCCAATCGCACCGGTGATCCCGCCTTTCTCGTTCAACTCCACAATGCGATCATAGCCACCATCGGCCATCCAGATGTGTCCATTTGGCCCGAAGCAGAGTCCGTAAGGATAACCGATGTCCGTCCACTGTTTCAGAAACTTGCCCTGCGAATCAAAAATCTGAATGCGCTTGTTCTCCCGGTCGCCCACATACACATGGTCCTCCTTGTCGATTAGAATTGTATGCGGCAGATCGAACTGTCCCGGCCCCTTGCCAAAGCTGCCCCACGATTTCACAAACCGTCCTGTTCGATCAAACTTCATCACCCGCGAATTCCCGTAGCCGTCGGAAACGTAGATATTTCCCACTTTATCGAAGGCGACATCAGTCGGTTCGTTGAAAAGCCAATCCGCTTCCGCCGCGACTCCTTTGCGACCGAGAACGAGAAGCGGTCGCCCGTTATGATCCAACTTCAGCACTAGATGACTGCCATCATCTGTCGTCCAAATGTTGTCCTCCGCATCGATGCGCAAGCCATGGGGATGCGTGAACAACCCAGCACCGACCTCGCGCAGAAACTTCCCGCTACCATCAAACTCCGAAAGCATCGGCGTGGTGCGCTGGAAAACAAAAATATGTCCCTGCGAATCAATCGCCACGCCCGAAACTTCGCCGAAATGCCACTCGTTAGGCCAGTGGAAGAAATCCGGCACCACACGATAAGGTAAGCCGGCTACTTGCGAGGCTGGCGAGTTAGTCTCAGCGACCGACACGATTGCCGACAGAGAAAGAACCAATGAGCCTATGACCCAGCACTTTGAAATTAGACTACACATTTGCAGACGCAATATTCAACACTTTGAATAAGTCTTCATCGTTTGTAAGCTTCAACAACCGGGTCACTTGTTTATATCTTCCCGGTTCCCGTAATTCAGCGCCTGCGGGTCAATTACGTTCCCTGCCGGGCCACTGTTGGCCGCCTTTAGACGAGCTTTCGTCGTCTCGTGGGCGGCAGCCATACCTTTAGGATCAAGCATCACGGCAGTAGGGCGCAGTTTCTCGATCAGATGCCATGTAATGGTGTGCGGACGGTTCGGGTATTCGGCGGCGAAACGTCCAAACGAGTAGCCAAGGGTTACGTGCCGTTGCAGGGCGATAAGGGTGAGGTTGATGACATCATCCAGTTGCTGACCGGTAAGATGGGTCGGGTCAGGATCGAGCAGATCGAAGCGATGCGCGTCGTTGATGGCGTTCCAGGTTTGCAGGGACTGCTCGGCCATCATCGTCATAATCCCGTAGAACTCCAAGTGCTTGTTCGCTTCTTCCAGGGACATGCGTTGAGTGATTCCCTTTTGCTGGGCTGCATCCCAGACCGCGTGATTCCAAATAAAAGGAGACTGAACCCAATGCAGGTCGCCCGGAAGCGCGGTCTGCGGCGTGCCTGGGTGACGCCGGCTGCACTCCAACACCGCCAGGTTGTTCTTCAGCTCGACGAACGTCCTCCGCCAATCGAATTCATTATCTGCCCAGGCCTTGTCGTTAGCCACTTGCTCCCGTGCCAGCGCTTCACGGGTTTCGTTGAGTTCATGGTAGTCATGGATGCGTTCGACCGCTTGCTCGAGCCCCAGAGCGATGAGCAAACCGAGGACAATGGTGGCGATATGGATGCAGAAATCGCGCCACGTGGTGGCCGCGTGGTGCGCAGGATGAATGTCGTGCATAGGAGCTGGTTGTTCAGGTGGCGGCTGGTCCGGGGTCGACTGCTCCGTGACCGGCAGCGGGGGGATCGACTCATCAGGTGTCTCAGGCGTCGGCACGGGTGTGGATCACGGGCTAGCCATAGCGCCGCCTCATCTCCGCGACCGAGTCAGCGACCAACTTCTCGAGCACCGACCTATCGAGATCTGCCAGCCGCTTGAAGTACAAACAGGTCTTCGCCATTTTGTGCGGACCAAGCTTCGACAGCAGGGCCTTCCGCTCTTCCTGCTCAGCCAAGTAGATCACCAGTTCTCGACCACGGATTGCGAAGCCCGCCAATGGAGCCTCGCCAGTGCGCCCGCTCTCGTAGCTGTACCGGTAGGAACCAAAGCCGACGATGCTGGGTCCCCACATCTTTGGCGGTTGCCGGGTGACTTTCTTGAGTAAAGCCATCAACTCCAGGCAATCGTTTCGCTGCTCCTCATTGCCCCTTGAAGCGATGTAGTCCTCGACGCTTGCGTCAGTGGGCTTGGTCTTGTTCTCGGCCATTTAAACGGTTCGTGATCGCCAGGTTCTCGGCGCCTAACAAGAACAAGATGAGTTAGGTCGATTGATTTGCAACCTCATCTGCCGGCGGAATAACAAGCATCACGAAATGAAAAAGCGGACTCACATACGGGAACACTCCGAGAACGATCCACCAGGCACTCCACCCTGCGTCATTCACACGTGGCAACAGCACAAAGAAGGGCGAATACAGGCCGATAACAAATGCCCCGACGCAAAAGCCCAGCAAGTGGAGACTCACCATCCCAGGATGATCCTTCAATGAGATGCGGCTCAACAATAACCATAAGCATACATCCGCAACGATGATGCGAATCAGATACGGGATACGATGGAGCCGCCTGGGAAATACGAATTCTTCGAAACGTTTCATGGCAAAAATTTAATGAAACCAAGATGACCTATGGCCACCGGCACCGAGCGATGATCGGAGCGAGAAGATTCGGTAACAATAAGCGTATGCATTCAGGGTTCGCTCTATCGGATAGTTAGGCGACGTTCTGTAATCCGCCATGCTTCTTTTGCACCTCGTAGCGCAGCGCGACGGTGCCGCTATGATAGGCCTTGACCTCCGCGAGGTGGAGGGCCACGTCCTGGTCGATTTTCTCGAAAAAGCGGATGCCGTCACCGATCAGAACCGGCAGGACTGAATAGCGAATCTCATCTGCCAGTCCGCGGCGGAGGCATTCGCCGGAGACGACGCCGCCCCCGACAAACCAGATGCTGCGGAATTTGGGCCGCAGACGCCCACTGACCAAATGCACCAGATCGCCTGAGTAGAACTCGATCGTATTCCGGCTCCGTGGTAAGTCACGACTGGTGAGGACGAAGATGGGTTTGTCCCCGTAGGCCCATCCGAATCCTTTAGTTTCAAAATTCAACGCGGTCTCATAGGTGCGCGATCCCATGACATAGCATTCGATGTTCTTGAGAAAGGCTTCGACGAATTCCGGATCGAGCGTCTCTCCGTCCGCGAATTCATCTGCCGTTTCCATCCAATCCACGCGCCCGTCCTTGCGCGCGATAAATCCATCGAGACTGGCGGCCATATGAATGGTTACACGAGAACCAGCTATCGTCGGCCTATCGCTCTTAGGTGATGCATCCATCTCGCCTAACGAGAAGCAGACGGAATTATTCCGTATGATCTGCTTCGTTTGCAGACGGCCGCCTTGGATGCATAGCCCATGCTTGCGAGGCTGACTTTTTCGTTAATGGGTGGCAAGGGGAAAGAAGCAAAAGCTGAGAATGCTGAAAGGCTGAAATGCAACCGGGATCATCGATTTGCGCTACAGGGTCCCTTCAGCCACAACCAGCCTACTCGGAGGCTACGGGCTGGAGCGGAAGGATCGGAAATACCGGTTACAACGGCGACAGTTGCTGCCTGTGATAGGATCGGATCGTGGCTGGGTATTCTGGAAAATCTTTAGCGCAGAAATTGGGAATCGTGGCGGAGTCTGCGGTGGCGGCGATTGGGGCGCCGGCGAATTATCTTAAACTGTTGGGACCGCTCCCAAAAGGTGTTCGTTTTTGTGCGGTCGCGGCCAAGCCGAACCTGATTCACTATTTTTGTACGGAGCGCAGCCGACTCGCGAAGGACCTGCCATCGTTGCGCAAAAAGATGCGCGACGACGCCATGCTCTGGGTTTCGTGGCCGAAGAAAAGCGCGGGCGTGCCGACCACTGTGACGGAAGATGTGGTCCGGGAATGTGCCCTCCCCCTTGGACTGGTTGATACCAAAGTCTGCGCGGTGGACGAAACGTGGTCCGGCCTTCGTTTGGTGGTGCGGCTCGCGAACCGGAAGTTGACAGCGCGACCGCGCCCTGTTGCATAACGACGTTTTCCAAAAAACCGATGGCTTATCTCAACGACAATTATCTTAAACTCCAGGTCGGTTATCTGTTTCCCGAGATCGGGCGGCGCGTAGCGGAGTTCCTCAAAGAAAAACCGGAAGCGGCCAAGCGACTGATTCGCTGCGGAATTGGCGATGTGACCGAGCCGCTGCCGCCGGCGGCTGTGACCGCGATGAAGAAAGCCGTGGATGAGCTTTCCGTGCGCGAAACTTTCCGCGGTTACGGACACGAGCAGGGCTGCGATTTTCTCCGGAACAAGATCGCCGAGATCGATTACCGCGGGCGCGGGATCGAGGTTGCGGACGACGAAATCTTCGTTTCCGACGGTTCGAAGAGCGATTGCGGGTTCATCCTCGACGTGCTCGGTCATCAGAATCGGATCGCAATCACCGATCCCGTTTATCCGGTCTATGTGGACACGAATGTGATGGCAGGGCACACCGGGCCTGCGGACAAATCGGGCCGCTTTGAGGGAATCATTTATTTGCCGTGCACGGCGGAGAATGGCTTCGTCGCGTCGCCCCCTAACGAACACGCGGACATCGTTTATCTTTGTTTCCCGAACAACCCAACCGGGGCGGTGGCGACGCGCGCGCAACTCGAGAACTGGGTCGCATACGCGCAGGAGCACAATGCGATCCTGCTCTACGATGCGGCTTACGAGGGTTACATCAGCGATCCCGAAATTCCGCGTTCGATTTTTGAAATTCCGGGGGCGCTCGAACGCGCGGTCGAGTTTCGCAGTTTTTCCAAGACGGGCGGATTCACCGGAGTTCGATGCGGCTTCACGGTCATGTCGAAGCGGCTCAAGGCGCAGACAACCGATGGCCGCGAACTTCCGCTCCATCCGCTTTGGCATCGGCGCTGGAGCACGAAAACGAACAGCGTGAGTTATCCGGTGCAGCGCGGGGCGGAAGCGCTTTACGGCGACGAGGGACGCGCGCAGGTGCGCGGACTGGTCGATCATTATATGGGGAACGCGCGTATTCTGAGCGGGGCGGCGAGCCGCGCCGGACTGAGCGTTTTTGGCGGTAAGAACGCGCCTTATATCTGGGTCGGCACGCCTCCTGGCCTAACGAGTTGGCAAATGTTCGACCGGATGTTGAACGATTTGAATGTGGTCATCACTCCGGGAAGCGGGTTCGGGTCGGAGGGTGAAGGGTATTTTCGGATTTCGGCTTTTAATAGTCGGGCTAATGCTGAGGAAGTCGGGCGGCGGATGGAGGCGGCGTCTTTTTCCTGATCTTACTCTTGCTCATGCTCATCACCTTCATCCGAACTGAGCAAGAGAAAGAGTAAGATTAGAAGGGTGTTGTCTTGCGTAGCGGAGGCGCGGCCTACAACTTAGGGGCTTGGAAAAGCAAGGGAGCAACGTCCTCGCGCAGAGTCTGCCGCAGCTCTATCGGTTCTGTTTTCTCATGACCGGTGACAGCAGCCGGGCGATTGACGCGTTTCAAAGAACTCTGCGCGAAGCGGCGCTCCTCGCTTCTCGCGATCAACTCCCGGCCGATCGGCTTTGGTCTTTCCATGAGGCGCGGCATCAATGCCTTGAGCTGGTGAAAAACGATGTGCAACCGGAGTCGACGAAAATGGCGGAGGAACCGATCGCGCCCGATGCGGCCGCGCGGGTCGCGCAACTCGACTCCGAACAATTTGCGGCCTGGATTTCCGCTGCGCCCGAGCCACAACGCAGCGCGCTCGCCTATTTTTATCTCAACCAATTTTCGCACCGCGAGATGCAGAACCTGCTCGATGTGAAAATGAGTGAGCTGGCCAGTTTGATTTCGCATGGCCGCTCGCAATTTCAGGCCTGGCTGAATAGCGTGACCTATTCGGAATGAAGCGGTGGCTCTCCCGACGAAAGCGTGACCTCGTCGAAGTTGCGCCGATCAGCGACGCGCCTCCGAGCGACCGGGCGATGCGTTCGGCTTTGGAAAGCGCGCGCACGATTCCGGAGGCAGCGGCGAGCCTGACCGCGCAGCATCGCTTCGACCAGGCACTCGCGAAATTGGCGCAACAGATCGCCATTCCCAAGGAGGTCGAAGAATGGTTCGTCAACGCCGCATTACTCAAAGGCCAAAAGCGCAGTTGGAAAAAGACAGCGACGCATCCAGCGATCCTCGCGACGGTCCTGGCGGTTTTGGTGATGGCTGGGACGGGAGTTTATTTTTTCCTCGAGCATCTCCACGAATTTCCCGGGGCCGCGACCGCGAAAAAAATGCTGGTGGTGGCGAGCACTTCGCGCCGGTCAGATTTTGAGAAGATCAATACGGACGCGATCAATCTGGGCGATTATTTCTTCATGAAATTCCAGCTCGAGCATTTCGATGTGCCGATGCGTTTCGCGGATTTTCGGGCGAGCGGGGCACGGGTGTTTGAAGATGAGGATGGTCATCGGGTTGCGCAGGTACTGCTGGCGGAAAGCGGGGTGCAATTTTTTCTGTATCCATCGGATGCAACGGAGGCGCCTTTGCGAGGGAGTCCTTCGCCGGGGCCGGATAAATGGAGCTACGTTTCGAATGAAGGTTGGTCGGCGGCGGTGGAGAGTCGCGATGGGGTCTGTTTTATGGTCGCGATGAGGGGGAGCGAGGAGGAGTTGCGGACGTATTTGGGGGATCGGCGAAGATAGGGCGGTCGGCGTGCGCCGGCAGAATGCCGGCTTTCGCGAGCAGAATGCTCGCGCCCCCCAGACTATTCCGAGAGTGCCAGGGGGGAGAGTTGAACTCCCGACCAAGGGCTTATGAGTCCCCTGCTCTACCACTGAGCTACCCTGGCGTAAATTTTTCTGACTATTGCAAGGGTTGCACTCCCGACCAACCCCGAATGCTTTCGGGGCTGAGCTACCCTGGCGCGAGCCCGTATAGTTGAATGACCCCTTGGCAGTGTCAACGCGCGCGGATTTCCTTCTGGAGTGTCGGTGTGCGGGGAGCGCTAGCATCCTGCTCGCAAAAGCCGGCATTCTGCCGGCGCATGTTGTAACACCCAATACCCTGCGAACTTGTATTATCCCTGGCCTGCCGCGCGGTAATCACAAACAATTGCGAAGATCCCATTTGACAATGAATGAACGTTCATTCATTGTGCCGCCCTTATGTCAGGCAAACGCACAGAGGCAGCGGATGATCGGCGTCGACAGATTCTCGATGCCGCCATCGTCTGCTTTGGCAAGACCGGCTTTCACCAGACGAGCATGCACGACATCAGTGCCGAGGCCGGGATTAGCGTAGGCCTCATCTATCGCTACTTCAAAAATAAGGATGAAGTGATTTCGGCGATCGCCGCCGAACACAAAAAAGAAATTGCCCAGTTGCTCGAACGCGCCCGCCAAGCCCCCACCCTTCTCGAATCATTTGAGATCCTTTTTACGTCGCACTGCTGCGAAGATTCGCCGCAGACGATTTCCGCGTTCGTAGTCGATCTCTTTGCCGAAGCGGGCCGAAACCAACGAGTCGCCAAACTGGTGCGCGATGTCGTGCGCACCAAGACCAAGGGTTTGACTGATTTGATCGCGCGCTCGACCGATTCGAAGCACACGACGGGCGGACTTCAGCCCGATGAAATCGCCGAAATGATTTTTGCCTTGAACGACGGCGCGATGATGCGAAGCGTTTTAGATCCTTCGCGATTGTCCTCGGACGAGCAGCGCAAACGTCAATTGGAGGTAGCCCGCACGCTCTGGCGGCTTCTTTTTGAGAAAACTTCCCATGCAAACGGCCACAAATAGAACTCTCTCTCAACCTTCAAGCGGCACCTCTGCTTCCTCCGCGCCGAAACGTCGGCCAACACGCGCGGTAATCCGAGTTGTTCTTGGCCTTCTTGGCATTTTTTTGGTCATCGCCGGAATCAAAGCGCTACAAATTTTCTCCATGGTCTCAGCCGCTAAATCAATGGTCCCGCCGCCGACTACGGTGACGAGCGCGAAAGTTCAAAAAGGCGATTGGGCTCCAAGCTTGACTGCGATCGGCTCGATCACGCCGGTGCAGGGCGCCACGATCAGCGCTGAGTTACCGGGAATGGTGAGCGAGATCGGGTTTGAATCCGGACGCCCGGTAAAAAAGGGAGACGTCCTCGTCAAGTTGGACTCTTCGGCCGAACAGGCACAGCTTCGTTCCTCTGAGGCGGACGCCGAACTGGCGAAAGCCGACTTTGATCGTGCGCGCGATCTCTCTCAACGCAAGGTGATCTCGAAAGCCGAACTCGACGCCGCCTCGTCCAAGTACATGCAACGCAAGGCGGTGGTCGATAACATGCAGTCGGTTATCAACAAAAAGGAAATTCACGCGCCCTTCGACGGCATTGCTGGCATCCGCGAAGTGAATCCCGGACAGATGGTACCCGCTGGCCAAAAGCTCGTCACGTTGCAGGCGCTGGACTCGGTCTTCGTTGATTTCTCTTTACCACAACAAGAGCTTGCGAGGGTGAAGGTCGGTATGCCCGTCAAGATGACGACGGATGCGATCGAAGGACGCAAATTTGATGGCACGCTGAGTGCGATTAACTCTGCGGTCGATTCCGCCACGCGCTCCGTCTCGCTTCAGGCCACGATCGACAACGCCGACCATGCGTTGCGCGCGGGGATGTTTGCGAGGGTGCAGGTTCTCCTACCCGAGACGAAGTCTACTCTCTTTGTTCCGACGACGGCGGTTGCTTACGCGCCCTACGGTAATTCAGCCTACGTGATTGAGAAAAAGAAGAACGAAAAGACGGGCAAAGATTCGCTTATTATTCGCCAGCAATTTATCCGAACCGGCGAAACGCGCGGGGACTTCGTCGCAGTAACGGAGGGCTTAAAGGAAGGCGATGAGGTGGTAAGCACCGGCGTCTTCAAGATGCGCAACGGAATGGATGTAGCTGTCGATAACAAGCTCGCGCCAAAGGCGAAGCTTTCGCCCGAGCCTCCCAACACCTGAGCCGTGAAAAGTTTCACCGACCTTTTTATTCGCAGGCCGGTCCTCGCGCTGGTCGTTAGTCTGGTGATTATTATCGCCGGGCTCCAAGCGATGTCTTCGCTGACCGTCCGGCAATATCCACGCAGCGATATTGCTTCAGTCACGGTCACGACCGTTTACGTCGGGGCGAGCGCAGAGCTGGTCCGCGGCTTTATCACCACGCCGCTCGAACGGGCCATCGCCGCGGCGGATGGAATCGATTACTTGCAGTCTTCCAGTGCGCAGGGCGTGTCGACTATTACAGCGCGGTTGCGGCTGAACTACGACTCCAACAAAGCGCTTTCCGAGATCAGTTCGAAGGTCAACCAGGTGCGGGGCGATCTCCCTCCCGAAGCCGAGATCCCGGTCATCAACATCGTGCCGGCTGATTCGCAGTTTGCCTCCGCGTATCTCAGTTTCACTTCCAACATTTTGCAGGCGAATGAAATCAGCGACTACCTGACTCGCATCGTTCAGCCGCGGCTGACTGCGATCCCCGGTGTGCAGCAAGCGGAGATTTTGGGTGGCCGCACCTTTGCCATGCGCATTTGGCTCAAACCCGATCGGATGGCGGCGCTCAACGTTAGTCCGGCGCAGGTGCGAAAGGCGCTCGCCAATAACAACTATCTCGCTGCCCTTGGCAGCACCAAGGGGGCGTTCGTGCAGGTCGATCTGATTTCCAACACCGATCTGCACACGGCGGAAGATTTCAAAAACCTGGTTGTGCGGGAGGAAAACGGAACGCTCGTTAGGCTGGGCGAGGTGGCCGATGTCGTTCTCGGCGCGGAGGATTACAATTCAGAGGTTCGCTTCTCCGGTCAGCGCGCCGTTTTCATGGGGATTTTCGTCCTGCCAAACGCCAACTCGATCGACGTCATCAAGCGGGTCCGCACCGAGATGGAACAAATCACGAAGGAACTTCCAACCGGACTGGAGGGTCGGATCGCCTATGACGGCACCGCCTATATCAATACCGCGATCAAGGATGTTTTTCGCACTCTGATCGAGACGCTGTTCATCGTTTGCGTGGTGATCTTTCTTTTCCTCGGCTCGTGGCGCTCGACCATCATTCCGGTCGTCGCGATTCCGATCTCACTCATCGGCGCGGTCTTCCTCATGCAGGTCTTCGGATTTTCGATCAATCTGCTCACTCTCCTCGCGGTCGTGCTTTCGGTTGGGCTCGTGGTCGATGACGCCATCGTGGTGGTGGAAAATGTCGAGCGGCATTTGCGTGAAGGTCTGACCCCGGTGAACGCCGCGCTGCTCGGCGCGCGCGAACTGATCGGCCCGATTATCGCCATGACGATCACCCTGGCCGCAGTCTACGTCCCGATTGGTATCCAGGGAGGACTTACCGGCACGCTTTTTCGTGAGTTCGCGTTCACGCTGGCGGGAGCAGTTGCGATCTCGGGCATTGTTGCCCTCACTCTTTCGCCTGTGATGACCGCGAAGTTCCTGCGCGAAGGCGACGCCGAGCGCGGTTTCGCTGCGCGGGTAAATCATGGGTTCGATCGTCTGCGCGATTGGTACGGCCGTCACTTGGATGCCACGTTGCGAGTTCGGCCGGCGGTCTATACAGCGTGGATTGGCCTAACGATCATCGCCGCCATTATGTTTTTTCTCCTTCCGAGTATGGGCTCGAAGGAATTGGCGCCAACTGAGGACCAGGGCGTCATCTTCGGCATCGTCAACGCGTCAGCCAACTCGACCATCGAACAAACTTCTTCATTTACCGACGCCGCTGAGAAAGTTTTCCAGAGTTTTCCTCAGTGCGACTTCACTTTTCAGCTCACTTTCCCGAACAACGGCTTCGGCGGCATGGTGCTTAAGCCTTGGGATCAACGCAAGGAAACCGCCTTCGAGTTATTGCCACAGGTGCAGGCAAAACTTGGCACCATTCCGGGCATCGAGATGTTTCCTGTCATGCCCCCTGCCCTTCCCGGCGGTGGCAACTTCCCAGTCGAGATCGTTCTGCTCTCAACCGAAGAACCAGAGCGAATGGTGGAATTTGCCAAACAACTTCAGGCCAAGGCCTTGGCTAGTGGCAGATTCTTTTTCCCTCCTGTCATCGATACCAAAATCGACCAGCCACAGGCTGAGGTTGTGATCGATCACGACAAGGTCGGCGCGCTCGGTTTGAACCTGACCCAAGTCGGCGCGGACGTCTCAGACATGTTTGGTGGCAATTTCGTTAATCGCTTCAACATCGCCGGCCGCAGCTACAAGGTCATCCCGCAGGTCCAGCGCACGGGCCGTCTGAATCCCAACCAACTCAACGACATTTATGTCACCGGGCCGAATGACAAGCTGATCCCGTTGAGCACAGTCGCTACGATCCGGGAAAAAACGGTCCCGCGAACCCTCAACCGCCTCAAGCAGTTGAACGCCGTCACGATCAGCGGCGTCTCCAGTCTTCCGCTCGATCAAGCGCTTAAGCTACTAGAGGGCGAAGCCGCCAAGATTTTGCCAGCCGGTTACTCGGTTGATTACACCGGTGAGTCCCGCCAACTCCGCGTCGAAGGCGACAAGTTCCTGCCCGCTTTCGGCCTGGCCGTCGTCCTCATTTTCCTCGTCCTCGCGGCGCAGTTTAACAGCTTTCGCGATCCGCTCATCATTCTGCTCGGCTCCGTTCCACTCGCCCTCTTCGGCGCGATGATCTTCATGTTCCTCAAACTCCCGAACCCGAACATGAAGTTCTTCACCAATGCGTTTACCACGTCGTTTAACATTTATTCGCAGGTGGGTTTGGTGACCCTTGTCGGTTTGATCGCCAAGAACGCCATCCTCATTGTCGAGTTCGCGAACAAGCTGCAACAGGAAGGCCGTGACAAAGTCCAAGCGGTCGCCCAGGCGGCGCGGATCCGATTGCGTCCGGTCCTGATGACCACTATCGCTACCGTAGCCGGTCACATGCCGCTCGTTTTCGTTACTGGCGCCGGCGCGAAGGCGCGAAACTCGATTGGTCTCGTCTTGGTGGGCGGGATGACAATCGGCACGCTCTTCACCCTCTTCATCGTGCCGTCGCTCTACGTCTTGATCGCTCGACGGCACAACGAGGGATCGATGGAGGAGACGGAGCCCGAGGAGAGGCCGGAGCGCGCCCTAGTTCCGGAGTTTGCTGAAGCCTAACGACCGGCCGGCGTCATTCTTATTGACCCTCTCGCGCAATTACTTCATAAAGGATTGCGGCGTCACCACATCGAATGAAGAGGGTTTATTTAGCAGGCCGCGACCACATCCAGCTCGCGTTGGCGATCTTTCTCGTGCTTGGGTTAACGAGCGCGCTTTGGATAGCGACTGTTCCAATGGCGACCGCCGCCATGATGACTGCGACGGAGATGATCGAAGCGGGATTGCCGCCAGGAATCATGATGAAAACCGCCAGCAAACCGCAATTTCTGACGGCGGTTTGCGGCGCGATTAAAGATCATCGCAAGGCGGCGCCGGCCATCGCCGAGACGGCCGTTGCGGCGCATCGTGAGTACGCTGGAGATATCGTTGCGACGGTGGTCCGGTGTGCCAATGGAAATTGCGCATTAACGGCGGAAATTGTCGGCGAGGCCGTTGCCGCCGCTCCAGAGTCGGCGGCCGCAATCGATGATGCCGCCGTTGCCATCGCGCCGGACTGCGCCGATGCCATCCAGGCGGCGACAAGCAAGGCGCCTCTCGAACCTGTGGGCGAAGGCCCGGCCGACGAGAACCCGGCTTTTAACGCGCCCCCTTCGAATTTTCCGCCGATCGTGCTGGACACCGGTGGCGGCGGTGGCGGGCCGAGTCCGCAAATTAAGTTCGTTGGCATCTGTGACAACGGCCACGACCGTAGAATACCAAGTCCGGCAGTCGACCGTTTTCTGGCCACACATCCCGGCTCGTTTGTAGGCCGGTGTCAGGTCACGCCGGTGACTTCTCGCTAGCGACTGCAGCCGCGGCGAGTTCGCTGCATTTGCGCAGGTCCAGCTTCCCGGTCGCTAACACTGGAATCTGTTCAACGATTCCAATCGTTTTCGGAATCCAAAGATTCGGCACCCCCGCCGCCTGAAGCTGCGTTCGCAATTTCCCCAGATCGATTGCGATCGTGCTCAGCAGAACGAGCGCTTCGCCTTTTTGCGGATCGGTCACCGAGGCAATTGTGATCACGCGGTCGCTTTCGTTTCCAAGCTCAAGCGCGGAAATGATTTTTTGTTCGACCGTTTCATGCGGCACCATTTCGCCGCCGATTTTCGAGAACCGCGAAAGCCGGCCTTCGATGAAAAGAAATCCGTCTTCATCGAAACGCCCCAGGTCGCCCGTTTTTAACCATCCATCCTGTAGGACCTCGGCGGTGCGTGCGGGATCATCGAGGTAGCCCTCGAAAATATTTGGCCCGCGCAGCCACAACATGCCGTGCTCGTGCAGGGAGAGCTTTGCGCCCGTTTCTGGTTCGCGGATTTCCGCCGCGATCCCTGGCGCCATTTTTCCGGTCGAGCCCGGACGATCAGAAGGCTGCACGGCCGCCCCCGGCCGATCCGGCTTGGGATCAGGAAGGTTCACACTTACGACCGGCGAAGTCTCGGTAAGGCCATAACCTTGATAAACCGGTTTGCCGAAGCGCTGCTCGAACGCTTCCGCCAGGCTGGAGGGCAATTTCTCCGCGCCCGTAATCGTTAGGCGAACGCTCTTCAATTGCGGGCGTTCCGCTTTGCGCAGGTAGCCACGCAAGAAAGTTGGCGCGGCCAGAATAATCGTGACGCGATGACGCGCGATGAGTTCGGCGCACTTGCCCGTTTCGAGTGGATTTGGATAAGTGACGGTTCGCACCCCTTCGATGAGCGGAAACCAGAGTGTGACGGTGCAACCGAAACTGTGAAAAAACGGAAGCGAAGCGAGAATTAAGTCCGGCGGTTCCGCGTCGATCAGAACGCGAAACTGCGAAACGTTGCCGACTAGGTTGCGGTGACTCAACACGACCCCTTTCGGATCGCCCGAGCTGCCACTGGTAAATAGTAGCACCGCCTCGGCATGGTCGCCTTCCCGCGGAATCTTCAACAGCCGGATGAGTGCAAACGCGGGCAAGATCACCGCGGCGATCCACCAACAAAGAATTTTCGGTTTTAGACCTGGCAGCAATTCGTCGAGCTGCACCACGTTCTCCGGCCAGGGAAAATCCTTCAGCCTCTTCTTGAAAGCGGCCGCCGAGATGACGGTTTTCAATCCGGCAATTTCCTGCGCGCGCTGCAAGGCAGCCGTACCGCTCGTAAAATTCAAACCGACCGGGACCTTTCCTGCGAGCACGACCGCGAGGTTGGCCACCACCGCGCCTTTGCTCGCCGGCAACACAATGCCGATTCGCTCCTCGGGAAAATTTCGGCGGAGATGCCGGCTCAAAGCCGCGGCCGCGCCCAGAAGTTTGCTGCGACTCAGCGACGAGTGGTCCATTCCATCGATTACGGCAACGCGGAAAGGATCTCGCGTGAGGCCGCGCACGGCTGCCACCCCGAGATGGTCGCGCAGCGCCGGCCGCCGGCTGTAACAACGTTCCCCCAACTTGAGAAGTTCCTCCCGCACCGTCGCGATGTCGGCCTCGTTAGGCGCAAGAGGTTTCCCAAATTCCACCGTCGCCGGATATGGAAAATGCTGGGGCCATTTCTTAAAGACACGTCCGCCCTTGTAGGAAAAAACCGAGCCCCACAATTGATCCATCCAGACCGGCACCACCGGGGCTTCGGCTTCGCGAGCGATAATTTCGAAGCCGCCCCGCAACCTCAAAAGTGTGCCGGAGCGCGTCAACGCACCTTCAGGAAAAAGGCAGACAATCTCGCCTTCGCGAATCTTCTCGGCGGCGCGACGCACGGCCTCTTTCGCCCGACGCGACGTGATCGGAATGCAGCCGACCGTCCGCAGAACCGGATGAAGGAATCGATTCTGATAATACTCCTGATCGATGACGAAGCGGATTGGTCGCGGACAGGCGAGCAGAAGCACAATCGCGTCGACCCAGGTAATGTGATTGGGCAAAAGCAAAAACCCGCCGGAGGGCAACGCTTCCGTTCCCACCGCAGTCACACGATAGAGAATGCGCGCGAGCGGCATTCCGATGAGTCGCAAGACGCGTTCGGCGGTAGAAATTGGCGGCATCGCTTTATGGTTTACAATCGGCGTGTCGCTCACTGCAATTGGCAAATCGATGAAGGTAAAACAGAAGCCCGGAGCCTACTCTGCACTCGCTCTCCTTCTGGCGATCAATCTTTTTAACTACATCGATCGTCAAGTTCTGGCTGCGCTCGAACCAGATATCCGCGACACCTTTTTTGCGCCTAACGATCCGCACGCCATGACCAAGATGGGTCTTTTGGCGGATGCGTTTCTCGTCACTTACATGATCAGTGCTCCCCTGCTCGGATGGCTGGCCGATCGATTCTCGCGTTGGATGATCGTCGGCTGCGCGATCACGCTCTGGAGTTTGGCCACTGGCGCCACCGGTTTCGCGGCCAGCTTTGGCGCTTTGTTTCTTACGCGCGTTTTGGTCGGGATCGGCGAGGGTGGTTATGGCCCGGCCGCACCGACCATTCTGGCGGACCTTTTTCCAATCGAAAAGCGCGGGCGGGTTCTCGCGCTCTTTTGTTCAGCCATCCCGGTCGGAAGCGCACTGGGTTACATTTTAGGCGGACAAATCGGGGCGCATTACGGATGGCGCTGGGCTTTTTATCTGGTTGTGCCGCCAGGTCTTATTTTGGCGCTCTTGTGTTTTTGCCGCACCGACCCGGAACGATCGGCCACACGCGATCAAGCAGCTAGTCGGAAGGGGATTGCTGATTACCTCGCGATTTTTCGCGTTCGTTCTTTCACCTTCAATACCCTCGCCCAGGCGGCGATGACGTTCGCCGTCGCCGGGATCGGTTTTTGGGTCGCCGAGTATCTCCGCTTCCGTGGTCAACCACCAGCGGGCGCCAAGACAATGTTCGGAGCCATTCTGGTGGTGGCGGGCCTGACATCGACTCTCTTCGGCGGATGGCTGACCGATAAATTGCGTCCCAAAATTCCCAGCGCCGATTTCCTGGTGTCGGCAGCGGGAATGATCATCGCGTGCCCGATTTTCGCAGCCGGCCTCTACATACCCTTTCCGTTGGCGTGGGTGGCAATGTTCCTTGCAATCTTTTGTCTCTTTCTCAATACCGGGCCTTCCAACACGGCTATCGCCAACGTTTCGCTGCCCTCGGTTCGCGCCATGGCTTTCGCACTAAATATTTTTGTCATTCACGTCCTGGGCGATCTGCTCGCGTTCCCTTCGATCGGATTTGTCGCAAGCCACACTGATATCAGGATCGCGTTTCTTTTTGTTACCGGAATAATGTTCCTGTCCGGTGTTATCTGGCTCGCGGGCATGAAATTCCTGCCCGCCGATGCCGCCGCGGTCGAAAAAGCCACTGCTGCCTGAGCGAAAGCTTACAAAGCCGGGCTTGGGGTCGGCGAAGGCGTCGGTGTTGGCGACGGGGTTGCCGTCGCGATCGGCTCGGGCGTTCCCACTGGAGTGGCAGTCGGACGCGCAAGACCGGGAGCGTTCGGGCTCGGGAGAGCTTTTAAAGTGTCGTCGTTAGGTGCACCCGTCAGGACTCCAGTCCCTATCACCAGGAGTAGACTCATCACGGCTGCTTTGCTCTTGAACGTCATCAAGAGAACTTCGTGATGCACCAGCCGATTGGATGTAGGACCGCTCTGCGGGTCTCTCAAAGCAAGGGCTTCGCCGCCCGATCATGCAGGTGCACATCATTGGCCTCCGCCTCGGCCAGAGCAATCGCTGCCTCTTTCGGGCGTCCGATATGGTGCAGGAGCTCGCCCATAACTTGCCAGCTCTCCGCGCGATAGGGAGCGACTCCAAGGCACGTCTTAAGCTCGATGATAGCGCGGTCGGGGAAATTGAGGTCTTTGAGCGCTTTGATGTAACGCTGCTCGATCGCCCAGTTGGGCGGCCCAAGGCGCGAGGCGAGGCGGAGTCGCATCAGATTGACGTTGCCGGTTTCTCGATTTTCAAGCACCGCCAGGCTCTCTTCAGCGCGCGCCCACACATCGGGTGGGTCGTTGATTTTCTTAAGAAGAGCGCGCGCCGCCGGAAAATCACCCTGCTTGATCAGCACCGCGGCCACGTTCAATCGCGCGAGAGGATTGTCTGGTTCTTTGGTGAGTGCGCGATCCAGCGCTTTGCGAGCAGCGTCGAGATGTCCTTCGCTCAATTCCAGTCCGCCGAGGTTGATCCACATGCGGGCTGAGTCGCCACCTGCTTCGATCGTTCGGGTGAGAAACGTGCGTTGATCTTTCCAATCGAAAGTGCGCACAAAAGTCCGAACCGGCAGAGCCAGCAACCAGATCGTCAGGCAAACACTTACGAAATTGCGGCGGAGCGAATCCTCGCCTAACGAATCGAAAGCGATCACCCCGACCAGGAACAAAAATGCGCTCGGCAAATAGAGCCAGTGTTCCGCAACCGTGGCGTTGAGGGTAATCAAGCCGCTGACCGGCAAATAAGCGACCAACGCGAGGAGCAACAAGAGGAAGATGGCAGGACGTTTCCGTGTGCGCCAAAGAGCATAGCCCCAGGCGACGATGAGAAGGATTCCGACGAGCGTTTGCAATTCGCGCCAGGCGGCGGCGTTTAAACTCGCGTCGTCCCAACCAGACGGATGTGTTTCAACATCGCGCTCCATGTGGAGCCGCAGTGGACAAATGAGCAGCCCGGCATATTCGGCCACAGCCCGAGCGACGACGATTGGCCTAACGAGGCCCGGCTCGGGAGGAGGCACAGGCGCAGGAAGATGTTCGGCCGGCAGGCGCAAACTCAGGTATGCGGCTAGCACCGTCGCCACCAGGCCGACCGTTGCGAAGACTGAAGAGCGTGGCCGTTGCGCGAAGAAAATGATCAGCCAAATGAGGAGAAAGATCAGCCCCATTTCCTTGCTCAACGCACTCGCAAGGAAACAGACACCGGCCGCGAGTCCGAAAGCCGTTCTGTGCCCCCCACTCGCGCGTCCCATCCGCGAGGCCAGGAAGAGCGCAAGAAAACCAAACGCCACGGCCATCGAATCCGCGCGGCCCGCGATGTAGACGACCGCCGAGCTCTGCACCGGATGCCAGACCCAAACGAGCGCTGCCAGGAACGCGACTCGCGCCCGCCTCCCGGCCTCCCAATCGCATACCGCGAGAAATTCTTCCGCGAAAAAGAAGAGCGCGATCGCTGCCGCGCCGTGCCAGAGGATGCTGACGAGATGATAACCAGCCGGCGACAGGAAGAAAATCGCGTAATCAAAAGTGTAGCTGAGTCGCTGAAGTGGCCGATAGAAATCCGATGCAGCCGCGTCCGTGAACAGATAATGCTGGAAGCCCTCGCCGATGAGTCGCCAGCTGCGAATAAGCGGATCACGAAGGATCAGAGCCTGGTCATCCCAGACAAACCCATTGCGTAAAGCGGGCGCGTAGCTGACCAGCGCAAGCAGCAGGAGCAAGAAAGGCGCGGCCCTCTTCATACCAAATTCAACTGGACAGATCGAATCGCTTGCACGTGTAGGTTGAGAAATGCTTGCGGTCCTTCGGTTGGTCTTCGGCTTAGCCTTGCTTCAATTTGCCAGCAGTGCCCGTGCCGCGGGCGTTCCCAATGACTGCCAGCAGCTGCTTGTCGCTGTCGCTCCGGATTGGGACTCGATGCGGGGAACGCTGCAACGTTTCGAGCGGAACGGTACCGGCGCTTGGCAACCAGCCGGCCCGGCCTGCCCGGTCCTCTTTGGGAAAAGCGGCCTGGCCTGGGGACGTGGCATCGCTGGTCAGGACGAGAAAGGTCTGCGCAAGACCGAACGCGATGGGCGCGCGCCCGCGGGCGTTTTCCGGATCGGGAAAATTTACACTTACGACGCCGCCTTGCCGACCGGAGCGGATTTCCCATTCCATCAAGTCTCGAAAGCCGATGCCTGGATCGATGATCCGACGCGACCCGACTACAACCAGTTCGTCACAATCGATGATCCGGAAAATCCGCCGCCGTGGTTCGCCAAGGAAAAGATGCGGCATAACGATTTTGCCTACCGCTGGCTGGTCGAAATCAGGCATAACTCGGATCCGCCCGTGCCTAACGAGGGCAGCGCTATTTTTTTCCATATTCGACGCGGCGTGGCGCGTCCGACTTCCGGCTGCACGACGATGGCGGAGAGCAATCTGGTCAGCCTAATCACCTGGCTGCGGGCCGACCGGCATCCCTGTTATGTGCTTTTGCCGCGGACCGTGTATGGCGCGAAGGAGCAATCCTGGAATCTTCCTGCGCTAGCCAACTTCGATCGACCGTGAAAATTCCAAAATTCCTGCAACGGAAATTTGCATAACGGAAATGTCGACCTTAACGTGAACTCGTTAGGCTAAATATTATGAGGAAACGATCCAATCCCGACTCCGAGCAAAATATCAAGCGCATCGACACGAAGCCCCGCGCGAAGAAGCAGACGCATGGGTTTCAGGTTCATTTCGTCCGTGGTTCGTCAACCGGCACGAGAATGTTCAGCGACGCCGTTTATGGCGGTAAAGAGCAGGCCCGCAAAGCCGCGCGAAAATATCGCCGCGAAGTTATGGGCGATCTTCCGCCGCGGACAACTCTCTCCGCTGCCGCGAGACGCCGCGCAGCCAAGCCGGCTGCGAAAAAAGCCGCCGCAAAGCCAGCCGCCAAGAAGAAGCATTAGACTGGATGTTTCCGTTGGAGCGCCGCCTTTTGCTCAAGGCTGGCGCGCCAACAGGCAACAAAGCCGGGCGCGAAATCGTCCGGCCGCCGCTCGATCCATTGCGTGATCGCGGTCGGAGAGAAGAATTGCACGCCGGCAATCTCGGCCGAGGCCGGAATGAATGGCCCGTCGTGTTCTCCGCGATATAGCCAGATGAATTCGTGGCCCGTCTCCGCGGACGCTCCCAGCTTTGCAATCCGGGTCAAAGACGACGTGATCCCAAGTTCCTCCTTTAGCTCGCGGACGGCTGTCGCATCATAGTCTTCCCCAGCCCCGACGTGGCCCGCCGCGCTCGAATCCCAAAGATTTGGGTGCCGATCTTTCCAGCGCGACCGCTTTTGCAAAAGGACTTCACCAGCCGAGTTGAAAATGAAGATGTGCACGGCGCGATGTAGCAAGTTATTCCCATGCACTTCGGACCGGGTCGCAGCCCCCGTGACCTGATCCTTTTCATCGACCACAGCGAAGAGTTCGTTCGGGTCGGTGCCTTTTGCGAAAGGAGTGGCTGGCTGAATGATATTCGTCAAGGCAATCCACTGCTCCAGCGACAGCTCTTCCGCCCTTGCCGTCACCGGAACACCGATCTGCTCCGCAGCCACCGGCCAATCGCACGGCGTTTCCTTGAGCAGCTTGGCGAGTTGTTTGCGACGCTGTCCGAATCCGCGACGAATCAGTGTGATGAACAACTCGCGATCGTGTTCGGGTAATTCGTTAGGCGCGCGCGGTGTCAGGCGCACGAGCGCCGATTCGACTTCGGGTTGCGGAAGAAAAACACTCGGCGGAACTGTTCGTAAATATTCGACACGCCATTGTGATTGCACGACCAGAGTAAGAATTCCGTAATCTCTGGAACGCGGTGCTGCGGAGAGACGCGCAGCAACTTCCTTTTGTAACATCAACAATGCCAACTTAATGGGAGTTGGATCAGTCAAAGCTCGCACCAGAATTTGTGTCGATGCGTAATACGGCAGGTTGCCTAACAATTTCGTCGGACCGTACGGAAAGAGCCGGCCCATTTCAAAATCCAACGCGTCACCGTGCACGATCTCGATGCGACGTCCGGCGAAATGCTCGCGCAAAAAATTCGCAAGACGCCCATCTTTTTCGATTGCCAGAACCTCTGCGCCAGATTCGAGCACAGGTTCGGTCAGCGCGCCGAGACCAGGACCAATTTCCAAAACGAAATCTTCCGCAGACAACTCCGCCTGCTGCACAATCCAACGCGCCAGATTTTGATCGTGAAGAAAATTCTGACCGAGCGTCTTTACTGGCGAGACCTGAATCTCGCGCAACGTGCGACTGATCTCGGAGAGTTTCATCGACAGGAAAAATTCGGTTCCGATCTCGCCGAACAAGTGCGCGGCTTGTTCACAGATTTGTGTGAACAATGTGCGCCGACATAACGAGATTATTCACAAGTTATTCAACTGGCTTCCGCGAAGGGAAAGTCATCGAGCCAGGGCATTTCACCTGAATCCAGCGGCTACTGTTTCGAAGTGGGCTCGGGCAACGCCTTGGATTTCTTGCCGGATGCTGGAATCGAGCGCGTGCTGTGCCGGGTGAAAGCCCTGCGCGCTTCGCGCAACGTGGCGCCTTCAATAAAATAAACCGTCGCTGCCCGCCCGATGGCGAATGTGCCGGCGCCCGCCACCATTCCGCAAACCACATTTCCCCAGCCCGGGAGAAACTTCAGTGCGAATCGTGCCCCTTCCCGCAGGATCATCCCGAGACCGACATTTGCGCCGATGGCGCCGAGGAACTCCGTCGCCGCCCGCAAACTGCGTTCCCGACCGCTGATGTACATGATTCCGGAGACCATGACGAGCTGCAGAGTTGTCAGGACCGGGAGATCGGCGAGCGGGATCGGCTGCGCACCGATCGCCGCACAGATCGCGCTGGTTGATTTGACGAGAAGCTCTGCAATTTCGGCCTGGGCATGCCGATCGCCTCCGCTCCGCACCAGCTCGACTCGCGCCTCGTTAGGCAAATGGCTGGCAAGGATGGTGCGAAGGCCTTTGCCTAACGAATAGTAGCCGCGCAGAGCGGCCTGGAGTGTCGGGGCTTCGTTGGCCCGCTCAAGCAAAGAAGGCGTCTCCACTCCTTCAGGGCGCACTTCGATCACCCGCGCTGTAGCTCCATCAGCACGAATCCACCCGATCATCGTTTGCAGCGCCTGTATTTCGCGGTCGTTCACAGCTTTCGCAGCCCGCTCGGCCGGCACGAAAAAGAAGAGATCCGGGGTTCGATCTCGAAATTGTTCACGAACGAGGGCAAGCGTCGCTTCATCCGCGCCGCGGGCATCGAGAAATTCAATCGACCCAGGGGCGCCCAACGTGATGGGTTGCCACCTGTAGAGACCGGTCAGGGTATCACGAGGCGGTATTTCGGCCCCTTCATCGCCGAAGGCGCGCGCGACAAATTCGAGCAACGGCATCGGGTCCGAGCCGGTCAGAACAAAACGCGGCGAGCGTTGCTGGAGAAAAAGCTCCTTGAGCGGAGTCAGTTCGTTCAGGACTGGCCGGCGAATTGAGTCGGGCAGCTTACCGAGGAAACCTTCGAGCCGTTCGACGATGTGCAGGAGCGCGGAATTATTCATTGCAAGGAAATATCGCGCCCAAACATGAAGCGGGCGGCCTGATTTTGCGAACGCGGGGTAGCGCTAAGGGCTCAAATGACGAATGCCCAATGCCCATTCACGAAGGAAAGACAAACAATCCGCTCGTCATGGCGCTGCCGTTCTCGTCATTCGGAATTTGTCATTCCTTCGAGCTTCGTCATTTGTCATTCGTCATTTAGTGAGTCATCGGCCCCTGCCAGCTGGAAACTAAGGCCACTCCATGCTACAGGAACGGCCCGGAAAAACTCCCCGCCCAACGACCAATGTTTTCACAACTCGGCGACAAACTTCAGGACATTTTTAAGGACCTTCGCGGTCACGGTTCGATCAGCGAAACGAATATCACTGACGCGATGCGCCAGGTGCGCCTGGCCTTGCTTGAAGCCGATGTCGATTATCAGGTCGCGAAGCGTTTTATTGCCCAGGTAAAGGAAAAGGCGCTGGGCGAAGAGGTCTTGCGCAGCGTCACGCCCGGCCAGCAGATCGTGAAAATTTTTCACGACGAACTGACCGCGCTGCTGGGCGGGGCGGCCGAGCCCCTGAATCTCGATAAACCCGCCCGGATCCTGATGGTTGGATTGAACGGCGCTGGCAAGACAACTTCGTCTGCCAAGCTTGCGCGTCTCCTTAAGAAACAAGGCCGCGCGCCCTTGCTGATCGCCTGCGACTTGCAACGGCCCGCTGCGATCGCGCAGCTCGTGACCCTCGGAAAACAGGTCGAAGTGCCAGTTTACAGTCCGCCGCCCAGCGAAAAAGACGTTCTCCGCACAACCAAAGCCAGTTTGGAATGGGCCGAAGCAGAAGGAGGCAACGTCCAGATCTTCGACACCGCCGGTCGCCAGGAAATCGACGCGGCACTGATCGACGAAATTAAACGGCTGAAAGAGTTCCTCAAACCTCAGGAAATTCTCCTTGTAGCCGACGCCGCCACCGGGCAACAGGCGGTCAGCGTCGCCACTCATTTCCATGAGGCGCTCGGCATTACCGGCATCGTCCTGACCAAACTCGATGGCGATGCCCGCGGCGGTGCGGCGCTCTCGATGCGCGAAGTGACGCAACGACCGATCAAGTTCGCCGGCATCGGTGAAAAGCTCGATCAATTTGAGGTCTTCGTTCCAGATCGTCTCGCGGGCCGGATTCTCGGGATGGGCGACATCGTCGGTCTGGTCGAGAAAGCCGCCGAGGCAATCGACGAAGAGGAGGCCGCGCGGATGGAGCGGAAGCTGCGGACCGCCTCCTTCGATTTCAACGATTTCCTCGCCCAGTTCAAGATGATGAGAAAACTCGGGCCACTCGAGAGCATCCTCGGAATGTTACCCGGCATGGGCAACGTCAAGGACATGAACGTTGACGAGAAAATGCTGAAACGGACGGAAGCTATCGTCCTTTCCATGACGGATGCCGAGCGCCGCCGCCCCGACATTTTGAACGCGCGCCGACGTCAGAGGATCGCGCGCGGAAGCGGCAGCAGTGTGACGCAAGTGAATGATCTTCTGCAACGCTTTAATCAGATGCGCAAGCTGATGAAGAACGCCGGCAAGATGAAGCGGATGATGGCGCAAATGTCGCGGATGAAGAGCTGACTTGCGATTTTCTCAATTCGGGCGATTAATTCCGCCCCCTCTCAACAACCCAACTAGCAGCTCTCAACTTTTTCGAATGGCCGTTTCAATCAGATTACGCAGAGAAGGGACGAAGAATCGTCCTTATTACAAAGTCGTTGTGGCAGATAGCCGCAGCCCACGTGACGGCAAGTTCATCGAAATCATCGGAACCTACGATCCGAAGAAGAAGGGCGATAACAGCACGCTCAAGTTGGATCGCGCCGAACATTGGATCGCGCGCGGCGCTCAACCCTCGGACACGGTCCGTAGCCTTCTGAAAAAGAACAAGGCTCGTCCAGCGCCTGCTGAAGCCGCCCCGGCAGCGGCGGAATAGTTCCGCCTGGTGTGACGGGCGCCGCCCTGTCCGTGATTGAAACTCGGACGACATCCGCCTGAGGCGGATCGTCCATCCAAGTCTTGGTTCCGAGCTCCAATCGAGAGAGGAGATTGGACAAGGCGCGGCACGTCTGTTAGATCGAACGCGTGCGACAATTTCTCGAGTTCATCATTCGGCAACTCGTCGAATTCCCCGATGAAGTCATGCTCTCGGAAATTCCGAGCGGTCGCCTGACAGTTTTTCGACTGCAGATGCGACAGACCGATATTGGGCGAATCATTGGCCGCAACGGTCAGACGATTCGAGCGATTCGCGCCCTCCTCTCAAGCGCCGCCGCGCGCCACGGACAGAAAGCCACGCTGGATATCGTCGAATAGCGCGCCGCGTTTGCTCTCGCGCCTCCCACAGGGAGGCGTCTACATGTAGCCGCTTCGCTGTGCGAAGCGCGGGTGGGCTAGATGTCGCCTCGGTCTCTATTTATAAATATCGACGCTGATTTTCCCATCGGCATCGACCTTGCCGCGATACATCCCGGAGGTGTTGAAAGGCATCGCAAAATTTCCGTCCTTGTCGATCGCAATCAGGCCACCCGTGCCGCCCAGTTTGGCGGCCTTATCGAGGGCTGCCTGCGCCGCTTCAGCCAGCGGCATTCCCTTTAATTCCATCAAGGCTGAAATGTTGTAGGCGACAACAGCGCGGATGAAATATTCGCCATCACCGGTGCACGAAACAGCGCAGGTCAGATTGTTGGCGTAGGTGCCGGCACCAATGATGGGCGAATCGCCCAATCGGCCAGGCATTTTGTTCGTTGTTCCTCCGGTGGAAGTGCCAGCGGCCAAGTTGCCCGATTTATCCAACGCAACCGCGCCGACCGTTCCGTGTTTATCTTCGTCTTTGCGCGGCGCCGGTGAAATCTTCGCCTTTTCCTTCTGCAGCTGCTGCCAACGCTCGTCGGTGTAAAAGTATTTCTGATCGACCAGCGTGATTCCCATGCTCCGAGCGAACGCCTCAGCGCCGTCGCCATCGAGCATGACGTGCGGTGATTTCTCCATCACGAGGCGGGCGAGACTGATCGGATTACGAATGTGTTGCAGTCGCGCCACCGCGCCGGCCTTCAGTGTGCGACCATCCATGATGGAAGCATCCAGTTCGTTTGTTCCTTCGTGTGTAAACACGGATCCCTTGCCCGCGTTGAAAAGCGGATCGTCTTCTAGGACGCGAATCGCAGCTTCGACGGCGTCGAGACTCGACCCGCCGCGCTGAAGAATATCGTAACCTGCCTTAAGAGATCGCTCGAGACCCGCACGATGCGCCTTTTCGTTGTCCGGAGACATCTCGCTGCGCTCGATCGTGCCTGCCCCCCCGTGAATCACCATGCCGAATTTCATAGGTTCAGCCTTCTCTTGCGCTGTGCTGGACGCGACAATCAGCAAACTGCCGAGTCCGAGGGCGAGTTGGAATCGAAACATAAATAGAAATCTCGCCGAGGCGTGGATTGTGGGAACCGTCGCGGCGCCGAACACTTGCTGCTAATCCGAAGTAAGGCAAACTCCTCCTGCCCATGGCCGCCGATCCTACCCCTTCGCCAGGAACCGCTGAGACAATTGTCCACGCGCCCGCCAATATCCTCGCCACCGTCGGCGAAAAGAGTCGCTCCATGGTGGTGGAAGTGGGAAGTATGTTCTGGTTCCTGGTCAACACGATCACGGAAACCGTGGATCGAATGCGCCGGGGAAGGGCCCCCTTCCGCTCAACGATTTTCTTTGGGTTCACCGATCGAGCTGGTGTCGGATCGGTTCCGCTGGTGGCGATGGTATCATTTTTTCTTGGCCTGACGATGGCGCTGCTGACGGGATACCAACTGGAACGATTCGGAACGGAACGTCTTGTGCCTGGATTGGTTGCGATAGCTTTTACGCGAGAACTGGGACCTCTTCTCACGGGTATCATGCTGGCAGCGCGGATCGGCGCGTCTTACACGGCCGAGCTCGGGACCATGCAAGTATCCGAGGAAGTCGAGGCGATCGAGGCCATGGGCATCGGGCCGCTCCGTTTTCTTGTCGCCCCGCGGATGCTCGCGCTTTTTGCCCTGATGCCTTGCCTGAGTCTCATATCGAGCATGGCCGCAATCTTTGCCACCGCGCTGATCTCGCGCGCCTATTTCAATATCGCCTTTGTTTATTTCCAGGATCTTGTCCTCCACTCCCTGCTCATTCGCGATCTGGTCACTGGCATTTTAAAGAGTTTCATGTTCGGACTGCTGATTGGGGCGATCGCTTGTTACCGTGGGCTTACGGTTCAAGGAGGTGCAGCAGGGGTCGGCACTTCCACTACCTCCAGCGTCGTCACGGCCATCACGGTGGTGATTGGTTTCGACACGCTTTTTAACATAGTTTACATCGTCTTTTTCCCGTGACCGAACGACCTCCTCATGTCGTCGAGCTGCGCGGCGTAAAACTCGACTTCCCCGATAAACGAGTTCTCAACGATGTCTCCTTGAAAGTTGAACCGCTTGACCGGCTCGTCATCATGGGTCAAAGCGGCAGCGGCAAGAGCACGATTCTGCGACTTATTCTCGGAATCCTGCAGCCGACCGAAGGTGAAATTTTTTTCAAGCAATTCGAGATCTCGCGCTTGAAGCGCCGCAAGCTCCAGCAAGTGCGCACTCAAATCGGAATGGTCTATCAATATTCAGCTCTGCTCAGCTCGCGCAACGTGCGCGATAACGTCGCGCTGCCTTTGGAAGAACTGACCCGCAAGACAACCGCGGAGATCGAAAAAATCGTCGATGAAAAACTCGAACTCGTTGGGATGATCGATTCGAAATATGAGATACCCTCGGAGCTGAGCGGCGGCATGCGCAAGCGCGTTAGCCTCGCCCGCGCTCTGGTCCTCGACCCCGAGCTGATTTTGTTCGACGAACCTTCGGCCGGGCTCGATCCGGTTATCAGTTCGGTGATTGACGAACTAATCATCAGCCTGACCGAGCGATCGAAGGTAACTTCGGTTATCGTCACGCATGAAATGGACAGCGCCTTTCGCGTCGGAACTCGAATGGCGATGCTCTACCAGGGCGAAGTCATCGCCGACGCCAAGCCCGAGCAATTCAGAAAATCTGACCATCCGGTCGTGCAGCAATTCCTAAGCGGCAGCACCGAAGGTCCCATCCTGGAAGGAAGCAAAGATGCAGTTGCGACGAAATGAAATCATGACCGGCCTGCTCGTGCTGAGCACGGTCGCGGTTCTCACCTTCATTTTGATCATGCTCGGTGCGCCGGGATTGTTTCGTCCCGCGATCGTCTACAAGGTCTACTTTGACAATGCCGCCGGAATCAAACTGGGTGCTCCCGTCCTCCTCGCCGGCAGAAAAGTCGGTCAGGTCAAAGATCTCAACTCGCCCGTTTCGCGGGAAGAATCCGCCGCCGCCCTCGAAGCAGCGGCCAACCTCGGCACGGCGACTGGCGCCGCCGCACCCGGCCCCAGCGCCTTGCCCAGATTCGAAGTGCGCATCGATATCGAGGTCGACCGGACCACATTGGTTTACAAAAACGCCAACGTTCGTCTGATGACTTTGGGCCTGCTGGGTGAGACGGCGATCGACATCTCCGGCGGCAATGATCACTCCGGCAAAGCCGAAGCAGGGCAGGTCTTCATCGGCAACCGCGTGCCCGATTTCTCGGAGGCGATTGCAAAAATGTTGGGCATTATCCAGCCGGTCGCGACCGAAGCGACTGTGACCTTGAAGACTCTTCAAAGCACGGTCACAAATCTGGGCAAAATAACGGACGACAATTCTCCCCTCACCCTCAGCCTCAACCAATTTAAGACCTTCACCGAGCATCTCACTGAGTTGACGGCGCCTGACAGTGCCCTCTCAAAATCGCTCACCCACATCGAAGACCTGAGCAATCAGCTGACAAAGAACGACAACATCACTGTGACTCTCGCAAATTTTCGGGTGTCATCCGACAAGTTGAAGTCGGCGCTCGATAGCCTTGATTCCCAACTAGAAAGCCTTGGTCCCGATCTGCAGGCGACGTTCCGCAATACCAAGGATTTCACCGCAACGGTACGCAGTGAGCCGTGGCGTTTGATTTGGCCAAGTACCAAGAAATATCCAGAAGCAGTGGCAACGCCTACGCCGGTGCGGAAATCGACCACCGTCAAGTCGCGTCGCACCAAGTCTCAAGATTAAATTCTGGCGGCCGCACTCCTGTAGGCGCTTCACTGTGCGAAGCGCGGGAAAAATTTCCCTCGCAAACCACCACTGGTCAGCAGCGCTGGATTCTGTTAGGTAGCGCTCCATGCCTTCCGCCGAGTTCCAGCATACCCTCGCCAAGGCCGCTTCGCTGAGCGGCACCTCGCTCCATACCGGTGCGAAGGTGTCGCTGAAAATCCAGCCAGCGCCTTCCAATTCCGGAATCAAATTCAAGCGCAAGGATCTGCAAGATGAGCCCACGATTGATGCCACGATCGCCAACGTCAAAACGGTCGAGCGCGCGACGACGATCGGCGAGGGCTCGATCCGCGTGCACACCGTCGAACACGTTCTTTCGGCGCTCGCCGGGCTCGGTGTCGATAATGCAGTCGTCGAGATGGACGCAAACGAGCCGCCGATCTGCGACGGCAGTGCGCTGCCTTACGTCGAGGCGATTCGGAAGGCTGGGGTCGTGCCGCAGGAAACGCAGCGACTGCTTTTCCATGTCCGAGAGCCGATCTCCATCGAAACCGCGAGCGGCTCTCTCCTGGTGCTATTGCCGGATGATGAGTTTCGAATCTCGTGCACGCAAGCCGGTCCGGAGAATCGGTTCACCCAGTTCATGTCGACGTCTGTCACGCCGGCAATCTACGAGCGCGACATCGCACCGGCGCGCACGTTTGTTTACTACGAAGACGTTCAGTCCTTGATGGAGAAGAACCTGATCAAGGGTGGCAGTCTGGAAAATGCGATCGTAGTGCGCGGTGAATCCGTCCTGAGCAAGGAGCCTCTTCGCTTTCCGGACGAATTCGTTAGGCACAAGATTCTCGATATCATCGGGGACCTTGCTCTTTTCGGCCGTGCCATCCGGGGCCACGTCGTCGCGATTAAGCCAGGCCACGGCTCTAACACCGAACTGGCACGTTCCCTGGCGAAGGCGCACGAACGCACCGCCGCGCTTTTGCCGCAGCGCAATTTTCCGGCGGACGAAGGTGGGCTCGATATCCAAGCCGTGATGAGCATTTTGCCGCACCGCTATCCGTTCTTGATGGTGGATCGTATTCTCTCTTTCGAAGGCGAGACGAAATGTGTCGGAATCAAATCCGTCACGATCAACGAACCGTTTTTCCAGGGACATTTCCCCGGGCACCCGGTCATGCCGGGCGTGTTGCAAGTGGAGGCGATGGCGCAAGTCGCGAGCGTTTTGATGATGCGAATCAGCAAGAGCGCCAGCCGGGTCGGCTATTTTATGAGCGCCGACGGCGTTAAATTCCGCAAGCCTGTTTTTCCCGGCGACACCCTCTTCATTCACGCTGAATTAACGAAATCGCGCGGCAATCGGCTCGCCAAAGCGATGTGCCGTTGCGTCGTGAACGACGCCGTCGTCTCCGAAGGCGAATTAATGTTCACCTTTCTAGATAAGTAGGGGAAATGACGAATGACCAATGACGAAGCACGAAGGAATGTCGAAATCCCATTGACGAAAACGACACGGGCAGAGCTTTCGAGCGAGGATCATTTTGGTCATTCGTCGTTCACTCGTCATTGGTCATTCGTCATTCGTCATTTTCCCCATGTCTGACGTTCAAGTTCACCCGACCGCGATTGTCGATCCCTCGGCACGAATCGGCGCAGGCAGCGTGGTCGGCCCTTACTGTGTCATCGCCGCTGGAGTGTCGTTAGGCGAAAATTGCTGGCTGCAACACCATGTCACCCTATGCGGGCCGCTCACTGTCGGGCGCGGTAATAAATTTTATGCTTTCTGCTCGATCGGCCAACAGACCCAGGATTTAAAGTATCGCGGCGAGCCGACCTACCTCGAAATCGGCGACGAAAATTGTTTTCGCGAGTTCGTCACGATCAACCGCAGCACGTCGGCTCCGGGAAAAACGCAGGTTGGAAGTCGCGGAAATTTTCTCGCTTACTCGCACATCGGCCACGATTGCACGGTCGGAGACGCGGTTGTTTTTTCCAATAACGGCACCCTGGCCGGCCACGTTCAGGTCGGCGATCACGCCGTCATCGGTGGACTAACGGCGGTTCATCAATTCTGTCGCATCGGGCGTTTCGCGATCACAGGCGGATGTTCGAAGATTGTGCAGGACGTTCCGCCATTCATGATTGCGGACGGCAACCCTGCGCGGGTGCGAGGGATCAATCAGATCGGATTGGAACGACAGGGCTACTCCGCCGAACAAATCAAGCCGATCAAAGAGGCTTTTCGGTTGATTTACCGCGGGAAACTAAACACGGCCCAGGCGCTCGAGGCTTGCCGCGAAAAACTGGGTTCAAGCGAAGACGTGCAAGCGATTTTGCAATTCATTGCGGAGAGCGAACGCGGCATCATCCGCTGAAAGCCCCTTTCCGTTTTCCTGGGCCTAACGATTAAGCGACAAGCAACGGCAGATCGACCGGAATGGCGGTTCCGCCGAATTTCGGGTACAAAAATTTCGCGACCGGCGCGTTATTCTTAGTCAACGCAGAGCTTTTCGTTAGGCCGGCGGCCTGCAGTTGCCGCAGCGATTCCCCGAGCAAAGCGGTGCCGAAACCGCGGTTCCGATATTCCATCAGAATGCAAGGGCCAGGCGTGAGCTGATCCTCAAGCGCCGGGTCGGCCATTACGACGGAAGCTCCGATGATGCGAAGACCATGGCGCAATGCCAGGCAAACGCCGTTGCTTTCGGGCGAGAGCGCGCGCTCCAGCCAGCCATCAATCATTTGTTCGACTTCGTGAATCGCGTCGCCCCAGGAAGTATCCTGGGTGACGGAACGCATAATCACCGCTCGCAATTCCTTGTCTTCCGCCGGCGTCGCCAGAGCAACGTGGTAATGGTCCGGCAGCAAGGAATTGAGTGATCCGAGTTGTTCGAAATTCCAAGTAAAGCGAACCCATTGAACAAGCTTCATGTGGCGAAGCCGAGATTATCATGGGTCCGCAACCGCCTGCAACAGCGATTCCGAAAAGTTGAAAACTTTTGCGGCTGCCGCGCGAAGAAAAAACTTGATCTATCTTGCGAGCGCGGCCTTAAGCGTTTCCTGGAGGGGCAGATAAAGGTCGTTATGTTGCGCGACGCCGCGCCGTACGACCGGCTTGAAATTGGCAATGTCCGCCACGTTCACAATCTGGTCCACGCTCTGGGCGAAAGCGGTCATGGCATCGTTGGTCGTGAAACGCTGGCTGAGCAGGATGACAAAGTGGTCGCGGCGCAACGTCCCCGGCCGGCGCACGATCTCGGACAAGATTGGATTATTCTCGAGGGTGGAACCTTTAAAATTCTCGTAAACCACAACCACGTTGTAGCTGTAAGTAGAGAGTTTGAGCAAAACGTCCTCCGCGAAAAGACCCAGATGCACCTTGTAATTCAGGTCGATCAACTGCGGCACAATCATTTTTTGATATTGCGCGTGATCGACGCAAAGGAGGGCCGTCTTGTCCCCGAGGTCGAAGAAACTGCTGTCTTGGTCGCTGCTCATTTTGCCTACCGAAAAGCGTTGACGGGCCGATCGAGCCGTAACCCGGTGTCAATTTGATTGTCGATCCCGCGCGTTTTTTGGAGAAGATCGATGCCGCGACTGATTTTGCCCTTCTTGGAGGCAAAGACGCACGCCGTTTCCTCACTGATGGCGCCGGCTTCGTAAGCGTTCAAGATCGACTGGTCGAAGGTAATCCAGCCGAACGGCGCACTCGCTTCGATGATCTCGTAGAAGGTGCGGTTTTCTCCTTCTCCCAGCGCGATGGTTTCACGGGTGCGGAGATTGTGCCCCATGATTTCGTTCAGAAGCTGGCGGCCCCCGCCGATCTTGGGTGCGAGGCGCTGGCTGACAATGTAGCGAATGCTATCAGCCAGCCGGATCCGCAGTTGTTGCTCTTCGCCTAACGAAAAGAGGCCAAGAATGCGGTTGATCGATTGGCCCGCATCGACAGTGTGCAGCGTGCTGAGGACCAAGTGGCCCGTCTCGGCCGCCATCAGCGCTACTTCAACCGTGGCACGGTCCCGCATTTCGCCGACCAGGATGACCTTCGGCGCCTGGCGCAATGCAGCGCGCAAGCCGCTTGGATAACTCTCAAAATCATGACCGAGTTCCCGTTGATTGAAGGTCGCCTTTCCTCCGGAATGAACGAACTCGATTGGGTCTTCCAGCGTGACGACATGGACCGATTGCGTCTGATTGATTTCGTGCAAGAGCGCGGCCAACGTCGTGGTTTTTCCGCTTCCCGTGGCGCCAGTCAAAATGACGAGCCCCGTTTTTTCCTTCGCGATCTCGGAAAAGATAGGGGGCAAGCCCAGATTCTGAAGGGTCGGAACAATTGCCTGCAGCTTGCGCATCACGATCGCAAAGTTGCCTTGCTGCCGGAAGATATTCACGCGAAACCGCGCCTGCTCGCTGAGCGCGTAGCTGCAATCGCACGAACCCTCGATGAGGTAGGTGCGCATCAGGCGCCGATTACCTTGGAGAATGGTGAGCGCTAATCGTTCAGTCTGATAAGGCGTAAGGCGCTCAATCGGTGGGTCGACGAAGACTGGCTTGAGTTCGCCGTAATCCTCGACCTGCAACGGATGCCCGACCGAAAAAATAAGATCTGAGATCCCGTCGTAGGTTTTGAGCATCGCGGACAGGATCCGGTCCAGATCGGGAGCTCTCATGTCGAAGATCCGCTAGTCTTCGAAGTCGTCCGTCGGCCCGTTCTTGAGGAAGGGACGGAACTTCTTTTTATCGATGCACTTGTCGTAAGCTTCTTCCGGGGAAATTCGCATTTGGCGCAGATGCTCCATGATGGCGTCGTCCAGTGGTTGGTTCCCCTTCTTCTTGCCGACTTGAATCATGCCCGGGATCTGATGCGTCTTGGCTTCGCGAACCAAATTCGCGATAGCGGTGTCGACCACGAGCACCTCAAGGCCGGCGCAACGGCCTGGCTTGTCGATGCGCTTGAAAAGATTTTGCGCGACGACGCCTTTAAGCGACTCCGCCAGGGTAGTGCGAATCTGGTTTTGTTGATCCGTGGGAAACACATCAATGACGCGGTCGACGGCCTTGGGTGCACTCGAGGTATGCAACGTGCCGAAGACAAGGTGTCCAGTGGCCGCGGCGGTCAAAGCCAGCTCGATCGTTTCCAAATCGCGCATTTCACCGACGAGCAGGATATCGGGATCTTCGCGCAAAGCGCCACGCAACGCGGCAGCGAACGATTTCGTATGCACGCCAACTTCACGATGCTGGACAAGGCAATTTTGACTGCGATGCACAAACTCGATCGGGTCTTCCACCGTAATGATGTGATCGTGCCGTTGCAGATTGGCATAATCCATCATGGCCGCGAGTGTCGTCGATTTGCCCGAGCCGGTCGGCCCGGTGACGAGGATAAGTCCCTTCTTTAACATCGGGAACTTTTTCAAAATCGGCGGCAGCCCCAATTCCTCGACCGTCAAAACCTTTGAGGGAATCAATCGAAACACCGCTGAGATACCGTATTTCTGCTGGAAGAAATTGGCGCGATAACGGGCGACCCCCGGGACTTCGTAACCGAAATCGACGTCCGCCGTTTCTTCGAAGTGCTTGATCTTAAGTTCGGGCGCGATCTCATAGACCATCGCCTTGAGTTCATCATTTTGAAGCGGCGGATAATCGACCCGAACGAGTTCGCCGTTGATGCGCAACATCGGGGGGTTATTGGTCGCGAGGTGTAGATCGGAAGCTTTCTCCTCCGACATCAATTTGAAGAATGCGTCGATGCGGGCCATGGGATTGGTCCCTCATCAAAGCTAAATTGATGCCAGCGCGGTAAATTTAACGTCATCCTGAAAGCGACGCGGGGTCGACACGCCGCCTTTCTCGCGGCGTTCCATCTTCGCCGCTGACGGATCGAACCCGGGCGTTGCTAGTTGGATCTCTGCTTTGCCTCGTTAGTAGACCGAAATAAGCAGAGCGGAAGCCGCATGAAGCGCCGGTAGGCGCGCAAGATTATAGCCCCAGGCGTGAGCCCCGGGTTTGCGATATCGATTGGGCGCCAGCCCGGCAGGGGCGGAAAGAAGTCAGGTCGCTTCGGGGGCGCCGGTGCGGTGGTGGCGAGTGTACCGTTTGTCAGGTCTCGAGAATCGATTGGATTTGCTCGATCAATCTCTCGTGTGTGTAAGGCTTGGGAAGAAAGCCACGCAAACCGCGCGCCAGCATTCCACCAAGCGTGGCTTGTTCCCCAAAGCCGCTACTTAGCACAACCTGCACGCCAGGATCGATGGCCTTGAGCTCATCAAAGACCGCGTCGCCGTCCATTACCGGGAGGAAATAATCGAGAATGATGAGGGCAATCTTCTTTCCCATTTGCCGATAAATCTTGAGCGCTTCGATTCCGTCTTTGGCGGTAATGACGCGGTAATCTTCGAACTCAAGCATTGACCCGGCCAGTTGGAGCACTTCCGGATCGTCATCAACCACGAGAATGAGTTCTCGAGTGCCCTTAGGATTATGAATCGGTGGGGCGAGAGGTTCGTCCTCCGTCATGAGCGCTACCTCGCCGACGGGGATTTTCACGGCAACCTTTGTTGCTGCGGTGGGAACCGCCAACGTTTTTTCAATTAGCGCCCGCCCGACGGGCATTGGCCCCGGCGTGACGCTCGCGAAGATGCGCGCCGTGACACAATCAAACAGCGCCTGCGACGTCTTGGAGGCATGCTCGACTTGCTCACCGAGGACATCCAAGGATTGGCTTTCGCCCTTATGCTGCCGAATCTGATCCGAGGTGCGCGCGATCTGTTGCAGAAGACGATTCAACTCAGTGACATTCGTCGCGATCCACTTTAAATCATCGTGATCAAGCATCGTGTTCCTCTAGATTTCGTTTTTATCTTGAGCGCATGCCCACGCCACCGCAGCAAGCACACCGCAAAGCAGGATTACGAAAGCGCCGATTGAGATCATGGAGATACTGGAACCGCTTGGTCGCACGTTTCATGCCCAAGCCCGCTCGGTCCGTCAAATCAATTGTCGGGTGTGCGTTCACAAGCTTTGACCTAGCTTAAGAAGTTGTGTTCCCGACCTTTAAGAACAGTTTCATCGCCGGTGCTATCGCCGCCGTCCTCTTCGGTCTTTGGCTGGCGCACCTCTGGGGATCGGAGAATCAGGTCAGACTGCATACCGAACATTTCCTCCGGCAAATCGAAAAACGTAACGCTGCCGCTGCCGTCGATTTTATTGCGCTCGATTATCACGACGACTGGGGCCACGACCGCAGCCTCCTTCTCGATCGCCTCCGCCTCGTCCTCCGATTGTTTTCTTCCCTAACGATCACTGAAGCGGAATACCAGATAGAGTTGACTGCGTCCGACGCAACCTGGACGGGATCAATTCGACTGGCCGGCGCGGGCGGTGAATTCACGCCTCAAATCATCGAGCGCGTTAACAGCCTAACGAAGCCTTTCACGTTTCGTTGGCGTCACGAAAGCTGGCGTCCATGGGATTGGAAGCTGGTCGCGGTGAGCAACCCTGCCCTCGAACTTAGCCGCGATTTCTCGTCCTAGCCTTATTTGCCAAGGGCTTCGCGCAATTCCTTTTTCGCCGCCGTCACTTCGCTCGCGTTGTGATTGCAGAGAACGACGCCACGCAACTTTTCTCCCTGGAAATATCGCAACGCGAAGCGCCCCTTCGCGTAGGCACCGGTTAGCTGCGTCCGTGTCGCCGGCACATTGAAATCGCCAACGAAATCCAATTTCAAATCGAACATCTCCGTCCAGAAATACGGGATCCGTTCATAACGCTGGCGTTTCTTGCCCGTGATGTTTGCGCCCACAATCAAACCCTGTTCCCGGGCGTTATCCCAATGGGTCTGACGGCGCATCCCGCCCATCAGCCGGTCGGGGTAAAAGGCGAGATCGCCGACCGCGTAAATCCCCTTCTCCTCGGTCTCCAAATAATCGGTGACCGGAGAACCATGGGGTCCGGAGAGCGGCGTGTTGCGGACGATTTCGAGATTTGGTTCTGATCCGCAAGCGACAATCGCAACCCCCGCGGCCACTCGCTCTCCACTCTTGGTTTGGATGTTGCGCAGAACCGTTTTGCCCTCGAAACCGTTCAGGCTCGATCCCATCAGCAGGGTCACGCCGCGTTTCGCAAATTGTGCCGTAATCCAAGCCGCCGTCTCCGGATCCAGATATTTGTTCAGGAGCGATTGATGCCGGTGCATAATTGCCACCTTGAATTTGCTCTGGCGCAGGCTCGCGGCCGCTTCGCAAGCGAGCAGTCCGCCGCCAACGACCACGATCATTTTCTCCGATTGCGACATTTCGCGGAGGGCGAGCGCGTCGCGCACGGTGCGAAGATAAATCACGTTGCCGAGTCCGATACCGGCCACTTGCGGACGCACGGGCCGACTTCCCATGGCCAGGCACGCCTTCTTGAATTCAATGGTCTCGCCATTCCCGAGCACCGCGAGACGGCGGTCGATATTGAATTGCGTCACGACCGTTCCGAGGCGGACCTCGATTTTATGGGACGCGTACCAACTCTCCTCAAGGCACGTGAGCTTCTTAACGGAAGGCGTCTTATCGCGCAGAAATTGCTTGGAAAGCATCCAGCGCTTATAGGGATTAAAGGTTTCGTTACTGACCAAAGTAACTGTGCCCTTTTTGTCGAATTGACGAATGCCTTCGCAGACACTGCTGCCGCCAATGCCTCCGCCAATAATGAGATAGTCGCGTTGAATCATCTTTAAACGCCGGACGATAGAGAATGTTGTAATGGGATGGCTAGGGAAATTTTGACGCTGGGATACTGAAATCTCAACAGCCGACAACCACCATTATTGCCATATCGTTTTGCCGGGGCCGTACGGTTGCCCGTGGCCATTTTCTCCCGAAATGTGAATCGAAAGGCTCGGCGGTGCGTGGATCGCAGCGCGAGCTTCCAACTTGCGCGCCTAGTGGTCTGGCCCGGCTTCGCCTGCGTTACGGCTGAAACGGAATTGGGGAAATAGAAGCCCGCTACCGGCCACTCGCGAGCAGGCTCGCAGCGTGTTTGAGTGCTGATTCGGATT
>Ga0207701_10000555_pt1 | contig 38906 bp, 36 predicted proteins | sample KBSSwiSSwithPhiX_FD_184294 | JGI IMG/M metagenome (GOLD analysis project Ga0207701, IMG submission 184294) | Switchgrass rhizosphere bulk soil microbial communities from Kellogg Biological Station, Michigan, USA, with PhiX - S5 (SPAdes) (version 2) | ecosystem: Environmental > Terrestrial >... | reverse complement strand
GCTGGCGCGAGCCGGCAAGCAAGGGTGAAAAGGTGCGGTAAGAGCGCACCGCGTCCGTGGCAACACGGGTGGCAGGCAAAACCCCGCACGGAGCAAGGCCAAATAGGGAAGCGCGACCAGAACGGCCCGTTCGAAGCTTCCGGGTAGGCCGCTCGATCCCGCCAGCGATGGCGGGGCTAGAGGAATGATTGTCGCCTCGCCGAAAGGCGAGGAACAGAATTCGGCTTACGGGCCACTGCGGCGGACTTAATTGAAGCTTCCAGTTTCCAGCTTCCAGTTTCCAGTTTCCAGCTCTTGTCTCACAGCCCAAATCGAACCAATCGAGCTGGAAGCTGGGAACTCACACCAGTGATACGATTCCTTCGCACTGCCTAGAGTAGATGGTGGAGGCGTTGATGCGCAGGTCTTTACTGCCGGTTTTCATTCTGATCGCGCTCGCGCTGGTCGCAGTTGCGGCACAGCAGCCACAGGGCCCGGGCCAGATTCGTCCCCGTCCCGGCACCGGTCGGGAGCCCGAATTTCCAGCGCCGAAGATTACTGATTACAAGCCAAAGTCGACGCTGGTCGTGCCGCAGCATCCCGTGCCGCGCGCGAAGTTTCCGGTCGTCGACATTCACGGCCATCCGCCGGCATTGGTGAACGCGCAAGTGATCCAGACGGTGCTCGACGCCATGAATGAACTGAACCTGCAGGTCATGGTGCAGGCCAACGGTGTGTCAGGTGATCGGCTGAAACAGCAGCTCGACGCCATCGCCGCCAGCGGCCACAAGGACAGGTTCGTCGTCTTCACGAGCGTCAACTGGCGATCGATTGGACCCGGATTCGGCGAGCGCGCAGCGCAGCAGCTCGAGGCGGACATCAAGGCCGGCGCGCTCGGTATCGGCGAGATCGGCAAGGACCTCGGGATGCGGATCAACAAGCCGGATGGCACCCGGCTCAAGCTCGACGATCCGGAGCTCGATCCGGTGTGGGACAAGGCGGGCGAGCTGAAAATCCCCGTGTTCATCCACACAGGCGAGCCCCAGGCGTTCTTCGACCCCCTCGACTACAACAACGAGCGGTGGCTGGAGTTGGCGCTGTTCCAGGACAGACGTCACCAGGAAGGCGTCCGCTTCGAGGAGCTCATGGCCGAGCGCGATCGAATGGTCAAGAAGCATCCGAAGACGACCTTCATCCTGGCGCACATGGGGTGGCACGCCAATGACCTCGCGCGACTGGGGAAGATGTTCGATGCGAATCCAAACATGTACACCGAGGTCGGCGCCATCCTGTACGACATTGGCCGTCAGCCTCGTTTCGCGCGTGAATTCTTCGTCAAATACCAGGATCGAATCCTGTTCGGCAAAGACAGCTTCCAGCCTGACGAATATCCTTATTACTGGCGCGTCTTCGAGACGGCAGACGAGTACTTCGACTATTACCGCGACTACCACGCGTTCTGGAAGCTGTACGGGATCGACCTGCCGGACGAGGTTCTCAAGAAGCTCTATTACAAGAACGCTTTGAAGCTGGTTCCGGGCATGCCCAAAGCAGGGTTTCCCAACTGACGAGGACCGCGCACGCTTATTGCTAAGGTCGAAGGCGTATGTCTAGCTACCTGGTTACCGGCGGCGCCGGCTTCATCGGATCGCACTTGTCGGAGGAGCTGGTTCGTCGGGGCCACCGCGTCCGCGTCGCCGACTCGCTCATCACCGGCAAGCGCAGCAACCTGGATCACATTCCCGGTGTGGAATTCGTCGAAGGTGACCTTGCGGATCTGGATTTTGCCACGAGAGTTGCCGAAGGTTGCGAGTACGTGCTTCATCAGGCAGCGATTCCGTCCGTGCCGCGCTCGGTGAAAGATCCCATCACGTCGAATCGCGCCAACGTCGACGCCACACTGAACATGCTCGTGGCGGCGCGGGACGCAGGGGTCAAGCGGCTCGTCTTCGCCGGGTCGTCTTCCGCGTATGGCGACACGCCCACGCTGCCCAAACACGAAGGCATGACCACCCACCCGTTGTCACCCTATGCGTTGCAGAAGGTCGTTGGCGAGCAGTACTTGCAGATGTTCACGCGCCTCTATGGGCTGGAGACGGTGAGCATCCGCTACTTCAATGTGTTCGGACCCCGGCAGGATCCCTCGTCTCCCTACTCCGGTGTCATTTCAGTGTTTGCTACGGCGCTGCTCGAAAACCGTCCACCAAAGATCTACGGTGACGGCGAGCAGACGCGCGACTTTACGTATGTCGCCAATGTCGTCGACGGCGTCCTCCGCGCCTGTGACGCGCCACAGGCGAGCGGCGAGGTCATCAACGTTGCGACCGGCGGGCGCATTTCGCTCAACACGCTGTTCTCCGGGATGCGCGACATCGTTGGCGGAACACTCGAGCCGATCTACGCCGAGCCACGCAAGGGCGATGTGCGGGATTCGCAGGCAGACATCCGCAAAGCGAAAGCGCTCCTCGGCTACGAGCCCGTTGTGTCGTTCGATGATGGCATTGCTCGGACGATTGCCTGGTACCGGGCCGCCGGCGCGACGACGAGTGCCTAGTCGTCAGCGTGGGTATATCGGACCTGCGAGGGTAACCAGGTCCCGCGAAGCGCAGTCGGAATATCTCTTGATCCTGATTGATTTCTGCCACGCCGGGTCGTTCTGACCCGCTTTTGCCGTTTATCGCAACCAGCGTAATCACGCGCGCAGCCACCCGTTGCTCGCGGTTGACCCCAGTGAACTGCGCGCTCTAACGGTTGCCGGACAGCCAGCGGTTCCCTTCGTTCGCACGGCCGCTGCGGACGGTCGTTGTTGGTTCGCGCATCGAACCGCTAAAGCCAATCGCTGGAAGCGCTTCGACGAGCAGTTGATCGAGGGCTACGTGCGGCGTCTTCTTTGCCGCTCGCTCGAGCGGCGGGGGACTCGGAGTCGCGTCGAGAAGGAGGCAGGCCATGCGAAGGCTCGGACTCGTAGGTGTGCTGCTGATGGCGGTCGGGATGATGACTGGCACAGCGTTGGCAGATCAGGGGCTCGCCGGGCTTCCCGGCTACAAAGCTCTCGTCACGCCAGATCATCGACTGTCATATTCGCTGGCAACGAACGAGTTCACATTCACACGCGTCACGACACCGCAGAGTGGAGAAACGGAGATCACCATCGGTGGCGCCGGCCCTGAATCGGCGCTGGTCATTCGTTTTGGCGGTCCGAATGGACTGACGATCGAGCGTGGAGGGCGAATGGTTGTCGTCAGGCGCGACGAAGACAGTTCAGAGGCTCTACGCGTGTTGACCGGCGGCCGTGCCGTCACGGCGTTCCGCGCTCGCGTCGGAGCGTACGAGCGTCAGCTTGCGAACGACGCCGTGGCGGTGAGCGATTCGGTGTCGCCGTTTGCGTACTCGGTGCTCCTGACGGCAGCGTTCGTCGGCGAGCTCGCTGGCGATCCCAACTCGCTTGCCCGAACCCGCGATCTCATTCGCCATCGAATTGCCGCCAAGATGCGCGCCGTCGCGTGGCAGCAGCGCGATTGCGTGACCGAGTACGAGCGTGCGCTTCTGGTCAACGATGACCGGAACACGCAGTGTATGCAGTCGGCCGACAACCTCGATTCCGTGTTTGCACGCGCGGCCGAACGTCTGCTTTGCGGTGCGGAGTTTCTTGCCGGTGCCATCAGCGCGGAAACCCAGTTCGTGAGTTGCTGCGCACTGAAGCTGTACTAGACTCGTTGAACAACTGCCAGTCCCGTACTGCCGGGCGTCCGCGGGGGCCGAGCCCCGGGATCTGATTTCGAGGACACTGCGATGATGATGAAGATGTTCGTCGGGTTCCTGCTGGCCGGCGTCGTTCTTGCCCTCCTGGTGCCGGCGCTTCACGGGCGTGGTGTGGCACTGGAGGGTTGGATGGTCTGGGGCGTCATGGCCCTGATGATTGCCGTCTGCATCAGTCCTGACCTGTACCAAAGGTACCGGAACCGCGAACGCAAACAGTAAGTCGGTGCGACACACCAACGACGGTGGTTTCGCTGACCGTCGTCTTCGCGCTATTCACTTGATTAGGCGAGGGCGCCTCACGCACGGTGGCGCGCCCTCGCGTTCTTCTTACGGGCCCGTCCGGCTCTGCGAATCTTCTGCGCCACCCTTCAGCTTTTGCCTTAAGATCTCGGTGCCTCCAGCGCGCATGAACATGAGACCGCTCGTCGCCGTCCTCAGTTGCGCGATTGCCGTCGCCTGCGGTTCGAGTACGCCCACAACGCCGACAACTCCCACGACGCCCACAACGCCGGCACCGACTCCAAACGGTGGCATCAACGGAGTCGCGGTTGATGCCGTCAGCGATCGGCCGCTGATGGGAGCGTCGGTAAAAATTGATGGTGTTGGCGAGGCGATCACCGACCCAACCGGGTCGTTCCACATCGACGCCGCCGATCCGCAGCTCGTGCGATCGGTGACCGTCTCATCGTCACAAACCGTCGATCGCGTGACCCGGCTGAGAGTTCCCGGTCCGGCCGCCACGCTGACGCTGATGCCGACGTCGCTCGATCTCGTCGCCTTCGACCAGATGTTCCGCGGCGGCGGCGTACTCCATCGATGGACCTCCGCCCCCCGCGTCGTCTTCCAGAACCGCGTGCTGCAATTCACCAACATTTCCGATATCGATTACACGGCGCTCGCGACGCTTACGCCGGACGCCGACGCGACTTCTATTCTGGCGGACCTGACCTGGACACTGCCGCAGCTGACGGGCAACGCGTTCAGCCAGTTCGCCGACCAGCAGCGTGAAACCGCTTCCGAGGGCGACCGGGTCCGCGTCTCCCGTCCAGGCCTGGTCGTCGTCGCGCGGTATGAAGGGCTGACGGCCGCTACCGGCTACTGGGGCTACACGCGCTGGTCCTGGAATGGGACAGGTGAGATGACCGCGGCGATCCTCATGCTCGACCGGGGCTTCGACACGTCGAGCAGCCCGTTCAAGCGGTCCTTGCGCGCCCACGAGTTCGGACATGCCCTCGGCTACAACCACGTCATTCTGCGAGCATCGGTGATGAACCAGGCAGCGACGATCGAACCCAATGCCTTCGATCGTGACGGGGCGAAGTTTGCGTTCCAACGCCCGCCGCTCAACCGCACCCCCGACAACGATCCCGAACCCTTCACCGGCAATCTCCGCGCACTCACTTCACAGGTGTACTGGGCCGGCGATCGGTGATTCTCAGTTTTTAGTTTCCAACCTTCGCTCACGCTTGCGAACCACGCAAGCTACGGTTGGCAAGCCAGGCGACGGTTGTCTCGCCGTAGCGGCGAAGCCGCGAAGGCGGACGCCAGTCGCTGCGCACAACTCACGCGGCGGTTGTCCCGCCGGCGTACCCAGCGGAGCGCAAAGCGCGAAGGTGAAAGCCGCGCAGCGGCAAAAGCGGACGCTGAAAGTGCTGCAACCGAGGGATGCTTTCGACGAATCGCTCGTTGCGGTGAAAACGGCCGGCTCGACAGCCAAGCATCATTGACCGACACCCGCCGTTTCCAAACCGCGGCAGCAAGACACCTCACCTCGTTGTCGTCGGCCACGGTCGAGAAAACAAGATGAGTCGATACAGGTAGTTCCGCGCACAGGGTTCAGTCCGTGTTCCGCGGCGCCGTCCTTGCCTTCAAAGGGTGTGGCGCGGATACCTGATCCAACAACAAGGCGGCCCGACCTCACCGCTCAAACAAGGGTACCGCGCCTCTACTCACAGCCTGGAGGGCAATATGCGCGGAATTGTGTTTGCGATTGTGGTTGCGGCGCTCGTCTCTGTGCCATCGGCGGTTTCGGCGGGTCAAGCAGGCATGGCCTCTGCCAAGGCGGGCACAACGTCGGCCAAGTCGGGATCGACACCGGCGAAGGCTCGTGCGACGGCGGCCAATCCCGTCAACCTGAATTCGGCTTCGGTGGCTCAACTTCAGACGCTGCCGGGAATCGGAGCCAGCACGGCGCAACGGATTCTCGACTACCGGCAGAAGAACGGATCGTTCAAGAAGATCGAGGAACTGATGAACGTGAAGGGTATCGGCGAGAAGAGCTTTTTGAAGCTCAAGCCGCTGATCACCGTCGCCGCCGACAAAGGAGACCACGCGAGCGGAGACAAGTAGCACGGCTCGAGGGCCGGCCGCTCGTGCGGCCGGCATCCGGGTTTTCATATGTACACGCGACAATCTCGAGGATTCACGGTCGTCGAACTCTTGTTCGCGATCGCGCTGGGCGTTACCGTGGCTGCTCTGGCAATTCCAATCGGCGGATACGCACTGGACGACATGCGTACTCGCGGCGCCGCTCGATACCTCGCCGGCCGCGTCGCCGCGGTCAGGTTTGGCGCAGTCAACCGCTCGCGGGCGACTGCGCTGCGCTTTGTCGCCGCCTCGCGCGACTACACGTTTGCGGCCTTTGTCGATGGGAATGGCAATGGGGTGCGAACAATCGACATCCAGTCGGGCATCGACACGCCGCTGGGTTCAGCGCGTCAGCTGGGCTCTGATTTCCGCGCCGTTCACTTCGGCCTTGCGCTTGATATTCCCGATGTGGACGGGGCGCGCAACTCGACCTCCGACGGCGTTCGTATCGGCACCGCGCGGATCTTGACGATCGGTCCGGATGGAACAGCGACGTCGGGCACGCTGTATGTTCAAGGCGTGCGGGCACAGTACGCCGTTCGCGTCTTGGGCGCGACGGGGCGGACGCGAGTTCTCAAGTACGAACCGGGTTCCAGGTCGTGGGTCAGCCCGTAAAGGATCGGCGGAGCGATCCGCGCTTCGAGTGGACGTCCGAGGAAATCACGCGGGCGACGCTCCGGCCGGGGTGCACGGTTCATATCGTGGACGTCAGTGCCGGCGGTGCCCTACTGCAGAGCGCCCGACCGCTGCGGCCGGGTGCGCGGGTGCATGTTCAAATCGTCACGAAGCTTCGCGCGCTCTCTCTTGTTGCCACAGTGCTTCGATGCGAGGTCTGGATGCTCGATTCACTGCAAGGGATCGTGTATCGCGGCGCGCTCCAGTTCGAGCAGCGGTGCGACTTTCTGTGGGAAGCGGAGACCCCGATTGAGTCCGTCGTTCCCGCGCCATACGTCCCAACACTGGTCCCCGCGGGAAGATAGAACCCGATTGGAAGCGACGAAACCATGCAGGAGTACGGAATGACGCGAGTTCTTCAGCATACCCGCCTGGCACAGAGCTTGGTTCTCGGCGCTGGTCGTCAGCTGGAAACGTCCGTCATGCCCGCTTCCTCTCATTCGTCGTCTTCCGGCGCAGGATCCGGGCCAGGATCCGGCGCGGTGCCATCGACTGCCCCGAAGACCTGTGCGACCGCGATGATGTTGCAGCGGTTGATGAGGGGACTGGCGGTTGTGCGTGAGCCGCGCCTGGTGAGGGAGCGCTTCGAAGAGGATCTTCGGTCGCTTGTTCGCGCCAGGTCGGTCACGTTTCGGCACGGAGACGACGATACGGAGCGGCCGAACGTCTTTTCGTTCGATCTGCCAGGCTCGCCGATCGAGGGCAGGTCGCGGCTCGAAGCGGTATTCGATCCGTCGCATCCGGCTGACGATCAGGCGAAGCAGATGCTTGCCGCCGGCGCGCACGTTGCCGGATTTCTGCTCGAGATCGAGCGTGCGAATGGACGCTGGCCGCTCGGCTGCGCCAGGACGCGGTCCGACGGAGCCGCTCCACTGATTGGATCGAGCGGCGCGATTCGAAGAGTCCGCGATCGCATCGAGCGCGTCGCGGCGACGGATTTCACAGCCTTGATCGAAGGCGAATCGGGTACGGGCAAGGAACTCGTCGCGCGTCAGATTCACGAGTTGAGTCGCCGCCGTCGCGCGCCGTTTGTCGCCGTGAACTGTGCCGCTATTGTCGAAACGCTGCTCGAAGCCGAGCTCTTCGGCATTGAAGATCGCACCGCCACGGGTGTTCGAGGGCGACGGGGAAAGTTCGAGCACGCGCACGAGGGCACGCTCTTTCTCGATGAAGTCTCCGACCTCTCGCCTGCCGCGCAAGCCAAGCTGCTGCGTGCCATTCAGGATCTCTCGGTCGAGCGTGTCGGGGGCGTTGGCGCCAGGCGTGTCGATACGCGAATCATCGTGGCGTCCAACCGATCGTTGACGACGCTCGTCGATCAGGGGCGATTCCGCCTGGACTTGTACTACCGGCTGAACGGTGTGGACGTCCAGGTGCCGCCGCTGCGTCACCGGCGTGAAGACGTGATCGAGCTGGCGAAGTATTTCCTCGAGCGTCATCGTGCCTTCAGGCCGCTGTCACTGTCGACGGCTGCGACGGATGCGCTTCTCGCGTACGACTGGCCCGGCAATGTCCGGGAGTTGGAGCGTGTGATCGAGCGTGCGGTGGCACTCGCCGGCGGACCGTTTCTCGAGCTCGACGATCTGCCGCCGGCCCTCCTTGGCGGGTACGCTGACGTGCTCGTTCCCGCGCTGGAATCGCGATCGACAATGAGAGCCTGGGGCAGCCGCTACGCGCGATTAGTGCTCGAACGGTGCAGCAACAACAAACGCGAGGCCTGCCGTCAACTCGGGATTTCGTACCACACGCTTCAGGCGTACCTGCGGTTCAAGCCGGAGAAGCCCGATGTGCGGGCGCTAGGATAGACGGCGCGGAATCAGCCGTCCTGATGGTTCACCGCACCGGGGAATCGCCTCGCATTCTCCGAGCGATAGGCCCAGCGATAAGGTCAGATTATAGGTCTGAATAGAGTACAATAAGGGTCATGAAACGGATCTCTATTCAAGCCCTAAAGGCCCACTTGTCCTCTGCCGTCGCGGAGGCGGAGTCGGGCGGCACCATTGTGATTACGCGGCACAACGAAGCCGTCGCGCAACTGGGCCCGGCGAGGCTGGCGAAGGTGCATGCGGGCCGGTCGGTCGGCATGGCTCGGCTCAGACCCGCAGTCAAGCGCGGGACGAAGGGCCGCTATCTTTCCGTATTGATGGAAGACCGGGGCGAACGGTGACTGCCGAGGCCGGGGGCACTCGACGCCGTCTCTATCTCGACACCTCTGCCTATCTCTGTATCCTGCTCGGCGAAGACGAATCGGAACGGCTCTCGGACGAGACGGAAGGCGCGGAGCTAGTCTCCAGCGTACTGCTCGTGCTCGAGGCGAGGCGCACTCTGATCCGGCTGGCGAGGGAAGGGGCGTTGAAGGCTGACCAGTACAAGCAGTGCATGGATCGCATCGATGAGGATACCGCGGCGTTCGCGCTGCGAGATCTCACGCTCGACTTGTGCGCCTCCAATCTCGTACCGGCGGTTTCTACGCCACGCTCACTCGATCTGGCGCACTTGCGCACGGCGCTTTGGTTCAACGCGTCCGCGCCTCTGCATCGCTTCGTCACGATGGACGCCTCACAGCGGCACGCAGCCGGCGAGCTTGGGCTGCCAGTGTAGGAGGTCGGCAGTGTGACCGAGGCATGACACTTCAGTGTGTCAATCTACGAGTTCAACGCCGCAATGGCGCACGCTCTCAAGGGGGGACTCATCTATCCGCAAAAGTCATCGATCTTTCGTGATTTGCTGAAAAACTCGGCATGGTGGGGACGCGCAGCGGAAGCTGGGGCGGCAATCTGGTTCACTGCCGGTGTCGTGACCTGCCGATCGATAGAAATGAAGGCACTCGTACGAGGCGCAAGCAGGCCGTGAAGGAGACCATTCGAGATCGAGCGTTGTTGGTTGGGGTCGCCTCACTGGTGGTCCTCTGTACGTTAATCGTAGGTTACGTGAGCGACGTGATTGGTCTCGGGAGTGTCGGTCTCCTTGTCGCGATTGAGACCGTATTCGTGTTTGGCGCTGCGCTCTCGTACTGCCGAATGGCGTGGCCGAGATGGCACATGAACGCAAGAGAGCGGACAGCGATTCTCGCGGCCTATTTCCTGCTGCTCACTGGTCACTTCGTGATCGCTGCGCTGGTCTTTCGGCGGCTGCGTCTCGAGTGGGGAATGTGGGTATGGATGGCAATCAGTGTTGCCGAACTTGTCGGTGCTGTTTTAGTTTTTGAATTCGTGATGCGGTATGCGAGGGGTCAAGCCTCCTGAGAGTCGATTGTTTTCTGTGCGCCTCACGTTCCGTGCGACGCCGGCCCGGATCGCTCCGACGCCCTCCCCTGATTGGCCGCGGAGTCGCGCAGCCTCGGTGGAGGTGACTAAATCGTGGGACTCGAACCATAAGGTCGGGGACAGCAACCAAGAACAATCCAGGTGACTATGGCTGATGAAACCCGCAGCGTGCTGCCAGGGGCGACCATCACGGTCACGCTGCGCCGCGAAGACCGGGGAGCCCAGGTTCAGGAATGCCGCGAGCGCGAGACAGAGGGAGCCGCCGAGACCGATTCGGTTGCGCGACATCGTCGTCCTTTCTGGACTTCAGAATTCAGGCGGAGGAAGGATGGCGCCGGGCTGCTGAAGTCGTCGCGTCAGGTGAACGACCGTTTACCGTTTCTCCTCCCGCCTTGACCCATTGCAGAGTCGCATAGTACCGTTTGTAGGTTATGGCCCTGAGCCGCGCGTCGTCCGTACGCGTGCAAGGTCCGTAGTGTTTGGTCTGGTTCGTACTGTGATGTCTCAGCCTGCATCCGTCCCGCTCAAGAAGACCCCGCTCAACGCGCGCCATCGAGCGCTTGGTGCCCGTATGGTCGAATTCGGCGGCTGGGACATGCCGGTCGAATACTCCGGCATCGTCGACGAGCACAACGCGGTGCGCACACGCGCCGGATTGTTCGATGTCAGCCACATGGGCGAGATCGAAATCGCGGGTCGCGATGCGCTCCAGGCGGTGCAGCACATTACGTCGAACGACGCGGCGAAACTGACGATTGGCCAGATTCAGTACTCGGCGCTGACGACGCCCCAGGGCACGTTCGTGGATGACGTCCTGGTCTACAAGCTCGCGGACGAGCACTTCATGCTGGTGGTGAACGCGTCCAACATCATCAAGGACTTCAACTGGATCACGGAGCACGTGGCCGCGTTTGAAGATGCGATTGCCGTCAACACCAGCTCGCGATATGCGCTGCTGGCGCTTCAGGGCCCCGCCGCGGCGGACGTGCTGCAGACTTTGACAGGTGTTCATCTCGCGCCGATCAAGTACTACTGGTTCACGACTGGTGAGGTCGCGAGCGTGCGGTGCACGATCTCACGCACCGGTTACACCGGGGAAGATGGCTTCGAGGTCTTCGTGCCGCCGGCGTCGGCCGATCGCGTCTGGACGGCCATTCTCGACGCGGGTCGCGGGGCGGGGGTAGTGCCGGCTGGCCTCGGCGCGCGCGACACGCTCCGCCTCGAAGCCTCGATGCGACTGTATGGCAACGACATGGACGAATCCACGACCGTCGTCGAGGCGGATCTGGGATGGATTGTCGGATGGAAGAAGCCAGAGTTCCTCGGACGCGACGTGCTGCAGAATCAGAAGGCTGACGGGCCTCGGCGGAAGCTGGTCGGGTTCGAGATGCTCGATCGCGCCATCGGACGTCATGGATATGACGTGTATGTTGATGGCGCGCATGCTGGCACCGTGACGAGTGGAACGCAGACACCGTTTTTGAAGAAGGCGATCGGCATGGCATACGTGCCGAGCGATCGGACGGCGCCGGGAACTGAGTTCGAGATTGACATCCGCGGCCGGAGGGCCAAGGCGCGTGTCGTGCCTATGCCGTTCTACAAGCGGAGCCGTAGCGCAGGGCTTTAGCCCGGCGTCAGAGTCTGAAGATCTCGCAATGATCGGGAGCGAAGAAGAATGTATCCAACCGATTTGAAATACACGAAAGATCACGAGTGGGTTCGGGTCAACGGCTCCGAGGCGCGTGTCGGCATTACCGACTACGCGCAGAAACAGCTGGGCGACGTCGTGTACCTGGAGCTTCCCGAAGTCGGACGCAGCATCAAGAAGGGTGAAGTCTTCGGGACAATTGAATCGGTCAAAGCGGTTTCCGAGCTTTACGCTCCGGTCAGCGGCGAGGTGACCCAGGTCAACACGTCCTTGACGGAGAAGCCCGAAGCCGTGAACAAGGATCCGCACAACGCCTGGATGATTGCCGTCAAAGTCGCTGACCCAGGCGAGGCCGCTGATCTGTATGACTCTGCGAAGTACACAGAGTTGACAAAATAGATCTTCCGCCCAGAGGCGGAAGCCACACAGTATGAAATTGACGAAATGACCGAGACCCAGGGTTCCTTTCAATCCCGACACATTGGCCCGGACGCTTCTGCTCGGGACGCCATGCTGCGAACCATTGGCGTTCCTTCGATCGACGCGCTCATCGAACAAACGATTCCGGCGGGAATTCGGCTGACGCGATCACTTGATCTGCCGGAAGCCGACAGCGAGCACGGCTACCTCAGACGCCTCGGCGGAATCGCGACAAAGAACGTCGTTGCGCGTTCGTACATCGGCTTGGGGTACCACGACTGCGTGACGCCGAGCGTCATCCTGCGGAACGTTTTCGAGAATCCAGGGTGGTACACCCCTTATACGCCTTACCAAGCTGAGATCGCACAGGGACGGCTCGAGTCGCTGCTCAACTTCCAGACGGTCGTCAAGGACCTGACGGGAATGGAAATCGCCACCGCGTCGCTGCTCGACGAAGGCACCGCTGCGGCCGAGGCGATGACGATGTTCCACCGGCTCCAGGCGAAGAAGGCACCGGCGGGGCAGGAGAGTGTATTTCTGGTGTCGGCCCGCTGCTTCCCGCAGACCATCGACGTCGTTCGCGGCCGCGCGGAACCCCTCGGTATCCGTTTGGAGATCGGCGATCCATCCGCGCTGCCGATGGATCGCGCGTTCGGCCTGCTTCTTCAATACCCGGACGATCATGGCGAGGTGACGGATATCCGGCCGCTGATCGAGAAGGCGCACGCAGCCGGCCTCCTCGTCGCGGTTGCGACCGACTTGATGGCGCTGACGCTGCTGACGCCGCCTGGTGAAATGGGCGCCGATGCGGTCGTCGGCAACTCTCAGCGCTTTGGCGTGCCTCTCGGATATGGCGGGCCGCATGCCGCGTTCCTGGCGACCCGCGAATCGTTTGTGCGTCAGGCGCCCGGCAGGATCATCGGCATCTCGGTCGACGCCCATGGCCGTCAGGCCTATCGGATGGCGCTGCAGACCCGTGAGCAGCACATCCGCCGCGAGAAGGCCACCTCCAATATCTGCACGGCGCAGGCGCTATTGGCGAACATCGCCGCAATGTATGCGGTCTTTCACGGCCCGAAGGGATTGCGCGCGATCGGAGGGCGGATTCATCAGCTGACGCAGACGCTTGAATCCGCGCTGACTGCCGTCGGGTATCGGCAGAGCAATCGCGCCTACTTCGACACGCTTCGGATTGAAGGCGCCGGCACCGACAAGGTGCGCGCGTCGGCTGAGGCGGCGAGGCTGAACTTCCGATATTTCACTGACGGCGCGATCGGCATCTCGCTCGACGAGGCGACTTCGATCGAGGATGTTCTCGAGATCGTGAAAGTGTTCGCGGGTGTGCGGGGCAGTGCAGCTCCAGCGGTCGCGCGGGTCGATACCAATGCCACGGTCACGGTGAATGCTCCAGCATCGCTGCGGCGCACGTCGAACTACTTGACTCATCCGGTGTTCAACTCGCATCACTCGGAAACGAAGATGATGCGATACATCCGTAGCCTCGAGCGGAAGGATGTCGGGCTTGATACCTCGATGATTCCGCTCGGCTCCTGCACGATGAAGCTGAATGCCGCGTCGGAGATGCTGCCAGTCACCTGGCCCCATTTCTCGCGTATGCATCCGTTCGCGCCTGCGGCGCAAGCCGGCGGTTACCGTCAGGTCTTCGACGAGCTCGAGCACGCGCTCTGCCGGGTTACCGGCCTGGCCGCCGTATCCCTTCAGCCGAATTCAGGCGCGCAAGGCGAGTTCGCCGGCTTGATGGTGATTCGCGCCTACCATCACGATCGCGGCCAGCCCGAACGCGACGTCGTGTTGATTCCGGCGTCGGCTCACGGGACCAACCCCGCGAGCGCCTCGATGGCCGGACTCAAGGTCGTCGTCGTGGCGTGCGACAGCAACGGCTACATCGTGCTGGACGATCTGCGCGCGAAGGCCGAGCAGTACAAGCAGACCCTGTCGTCATTGATGGTCACGTATCCGTCGACCTACGGCGTCTTCGAAGAGGACATCAAGGAAATCTGCCGCGTCGTCCACGAGAACGGCGGCCAGGTGTACATGGACGGCGCGAACATGAACGCGCAGGTCGGGCTGACGAGCCCGGCGTCGATTGGCGCGGACGTGTGTCACCTGAATCTGCACAAGACGTTCGCGATCCCGCACGGCGGGGGAGGCCCGGGCATGGGCCCGATTGCTGTCGCCGAGCACCTGGCTCCGTACCTTCCCGGTCACCCGGTCGTCCAGGTCGGAGGAACGCGCTCGATTCCCGCGATTGCCGCTGCTCCCTGGGGCAGCGCGAGCATTTTGCTGATCTCCTACGGCTACATCCGCATGCTCGGCGCGGCGGGCATGACCGACGCGACGCGCTACGCCATTCTCAACGCGAACTACCTGAAGGCGCGGCTGCAGGGGCACTACGACGTGCTCTACGCGAATCACAATGGCCGTGTCGCGCACGAGATGATTTTCGACCTCCGGCCGTTCAAGCACGGCGCCGGCCCGTCGGTCGACGAACAGGACGTGGCGAAGCGTTTGATGGACTATGGCTTTCACGCGCCGACGGTCTCATTCCCGGTTGCCGGGACAATGATGATCGAGCCGACCGAGAGCGAATCGAAAGACGAGCTTGATCGGTTTTGCGAGGCGCTGATCGCCATCCGCAACGAGATTCAAGAGGTTGTCGATGGGAGAGCCGATCCGAAAGACAACGTGCTGAAGAATGCGCCGCACACCGCCGATGAAGTCACGTCGGACACCTGGACGCATCCGTACTCACGACAGCAGGCAGCCTATCCGCTCTCGTACGTGCGCGCGAACAAGATCTGGCCCGCGGTTGCGCGGATCGACAACCCGTATGGCGATCGCAATCTGATTTGCTCGTGCCCGCCGATGGAAGCGTATGAAGAGGTGGCTGCGAAGTAGGCGTCTTCCGGCGGCCAGCTTCCAGCTCAGAACTGCGAGTCGCGGTCAGGCGCGATACAAATCAACGGTCGCGCTTTTCAGCCCCGACGCTGCTGGTTCGTCAAGATATAGCGTCACGTTCGGATGGGTCCGGATGATGGACGCCGGGACGTGAGGCGTCACCGGCCCTTCCAGTGAGGCCTTGACCGCCGCCGCTTTCCGCTCATCCGGCACAATGACCAGCAGTTCTTTCGCCTTCATAATCTGCCTAACCGACATCGAGATCGCGGTCGTCGGCACGTCGTTGATGCTCGCGAACCATCCTTCACCGACCTGTTGCCTGCGGCAGGCTTCGTCGAGCGCAACGATGATGTAGGGTTCGTCCGTGTCGAAGTTCGCCGGCGGATCGTTGAATGCCAGATGCCCGTTCTCGCCGATGCCGGCGAACATCACATCAATCGGCTCGCGCGACAGCTCGGCTCCAACTCGACGACGCACGTCGTCGAGATCGCCCTGCCCGTCGAGGAAGTGATAGTTGCGGATTCCGCTGCGGTCGATGAGGTTTTCCCGCAGATAACGTCTGAAGCTGGCCGCATGCGTCTCCGGAATGCCGGCGTACTCGTCGAGGTGAAAGAGCTCGACTCGAGCCCAGTCGACGCCAGGCTGTGACGTCAGCCCTTGCAGGAATTCCAACTGCGAGGCGCCGGTGGCGGCGACGATTCGCGCTTGGCCATTCCTCGCGATGACGTCGCGGAGGCTCGTGGCTGCATGACGTGCGGCCGCCGCGCTCATCTCGCGGCGGTCCTTCTCGAGATAAAGCTTCATGGGCAGAGGCTACGTGGTAAGTGCGTCCTTACAGTACTGCACGCACTTGGCGAGTTCTTTCATGCGGTCCGATCCCTCGGGCACTGGATACTCGAATTCGATCGTCGCCTGAATCGGCCACTTGTTGTCGCGAATCGTCTGCAGCGCCTCTTTGATTGGGGTATCGCCCTGGCCAAATGGGACGTTCTTGTCGGCCAGCGTCTTGTCCTTCACGTGAATGTGGGTGATGCGATCGTGGTACTGCTTCAGGAAAGGGATCGGCGACGTTTTCCATCCGCCGATGAAATGGCCGATGTCGAGGTTGGCGCCGTTGTATTTGGAGTAACTGAACGCCTCTTCCCAGTGCGCGGGGCCGGTCGCGGTGTGGCCGTGGTAACCGACCATCATCTTGTGCTTGTCGGCAAACTGCCCGACGCGCTTGGTCTGTGCGACGTCGATCTCGCACGAGATGGCGCGCGCGCCGAGGTTCTTTGCCAGCTCGAAGGAGTAATCCAGTACGTCGTCGGTAAAGTTGTAGATGCCGTCGTACTTGACGATCTCGATCAGCACGCCGGCGTCGTTCCACTTCTTGCGGAACTCCTGCACCTTCGACATCGGAACGGCAACGCGCCATTTACGAAGTTCTTCCGCGTTGGCCTTCTGAACCGCCGGGTCAGGTGCAGGCGTCCCACGGCCGCGCGCCGGGACCAGGTTTGCCGGCACGCCCAGGAACGCTTCAACCGGCTGCGATCGCAGCTCAACGGCGCTGACGTTGAGGTCGATGCATTTCTGAAGGATTTCGTCGCTGGTCAGCACTGGCGTCGCGCCAAAGTTGTATGGCACGTTCATACCGACTTGAACACCCGCCCACTTGGAGTTGGGTTTGGCCGCTGCCTGGAGGCCGCCTGGCTCCGCCAGCAGTCCTGCCGCCGGAACCGCCAGCGCCAGCTTTCCAATCTCTCGCCTCGTATACAACATGACCACTCCTTGAGTGCAGATCGCGCGTCGTCAGCCACGTGACAGTACCAGCACCGAGATGGCAGAGCAAGCGGTTTGACCCCGCTCCCGCTCCGTCAAGACGCCCGTGAAGATCATATGATGGCGGGCAGGGTCGCACCATGCAGGATCATCCCGCAATTCTCACGACCACCGTCGGGTCGTATCCCGTTCCCGACTGGCTTTCGGCGTTGCCCAGCGAGCAGGCGCTCATCGATGCGACGCGGGTCGTTTTCGACGTTCAGCGGCGGGCGGGCATCGATTTGCCCACCGACGGCGAGCTCTACCGGTTCGATGTCAATCATCCGGATACCAACGGGATGATTGATTACTTCGTCCGCCGCCTCGGCGCCATCCGATCAGATATCGGACGACGGGAGGCCGAGGCGTTCCGGTCGAAAACCGAGATGCGGTTTCGCAGCAAGCCGGCCGGCGTCGTCGTCGGTAATGTGACTGAAGGATCGCTGAACCTGCCCGACGACTGCGCGCGGGCGGCCGTCATCGCCGGAAGGCCGTTCAAGTTCACGCTGACCAGTCCCTACATGCTCGCTCGAACGCTGCTCGACGACCACTATCGTGACCTCCGCGCCCTGACGCTCGGAATCGCCGACGCGCTGGCTGCGCAGGCCGGCGAGCTCGACTGCGCGTGTGTGCAGGTCGATGAAGCGAATGTTCCCGGCAATCCCGATGACGGACCCCTTGCCGCGGAGGCGATCAACCGGATTCTGGCGAACGTGCGTGGTGAAAAGGCCGTGCATTTCTGTTTTGGCAACTACGCTGGCGAGACCGTCCAACGTGGCACGTGGGCGGCGCTGCTCTCGTTTCTCAACAGTCTGAACGCGGACCATCTCGTTCTGGAGCTCGCCCGTCGGCCTTTGCCGGACCTTGTCGCGCTGCAGGATGTCGATCCACGGATTGGTATCGGAGTCGGTGTGATCGATATCAAGATCAACCATGTCGAGACCCCGGACGAAGTCGCCCGAGCCCTCGAGCGGGCCGAGCGGGCGCTGGGTCCTGGCCGCGTTCGTTATGCGCATCCTGACTGCGGTTTCTGGATGCTCAAACGTTCGGTCGCGGATCGAAAGATCGCGTCGCTGGTCCGGGGCCGCGATCTGTATCTTGGCCTGCAGCCCGATGCCGGCCGCTGATCGATTTACGCTGTCGCCGTTCGAGTGCTTCGTCTTGCGGACGCGCACGCGTCTCCCATTTCGATACGGGATTGCCAGCATGACGGAGGTACCGCATCTGTTGATGAGAACGACGGTCACGTGCGGGCGCAGATCGAAGATCGGCGTGACCGCGGAAGGGCTGCCGCCCAAGTGGTTCACCAAGGATCCGTCGACCACGTTCGAGCAGGACTTGCCGGAGATGCTGGACGCGATCCGGCATGCCGCGGACGTTGCGGTCGCATACGCCGCGGAACCGCTTTGCTTTTTTGACTTCTGGCGCGAGGTCAATCGAGCGCAGTTCGATTGGGCCGCGTCACGCGACATGGCACCGCTTGTCGCGGGTCTCGGGGTGTCACTCGTCGAGCGCGCGGTCCTCGACGGTCTCTGCCGGGCGACCGCGACGCCGATGCACGCAATGGTCGGAGACAACCGACTGGGCCTGCGCCTCGGCGACATCTACGGCGAACTGGAAGGGTTGGAGGTGAAGGACCTGTTGCCTCCAAAGCCGCTCACGACCTGCTTCGTCCGGCACACAATCGGTCTCGCCGACGCGCTCTCGAAGGACGAGCTGCTTCCTCAGGATCGCATCGATGACGGTCTCCCTCAGGACCTCGAGTCCTCGATTCGTGCGTATGGTCTGCGCTACTTCAAATTGAAATTGCGCGGGATTGCCGAACCAGACTTGAAACGGCTCTTCGAGCTGGCAGGTGTGCTTGAACGGGAGACGGGCGGGCAGTTTCATCTCACCATCGACGGCAACGAGAACTTCGAGGACTTCGACGCCTTCAGAATGTTTTGGGAGCGCGTGGCCAGCGAGCCCGGCCTCAAAGAGTTGTGCGATCGGACTCTCGCGATCGAGCAGCCGGTTCACCGCGATCGTGCGCTGAACGATGACGCGGGTAATGCGCTGCGGCGCTGGGCGGATCGCCCGCCGGTGATCATCGACGAATCCGACGCCGCGATTGGTGATGTTCCTCGAGCGCTCGATCTCGGCTACGGCGGTGCGAGCTACAAGAACTGCAAGGGCATCGTCAAAGGCCTGGCGAACGCGTGTCTCCTCGCGGCGCGGAGTCGGCCGGACCACGAGCGTATTTTGACCGGCGAGGACCTGTGCACTCTCGGCCCCCTGGCTCTGCAGCAGGACCTTTCGATGATGGCGCTGCTTGGCATCGTCCACGTCGAGCGCAACGGCCATCACTATTACCGTGGCCTCTCGATGTTTCCTGCTGAATGGCAGGATGCGGTGTTGTCGGCGCACTCTGACTTCTACGCACGTCATGCCGACGGTTTCGCTCACCTCCGGATCAACGAAGGAAAACTCAACCTTGATTCGATCGACCGGGCACCCTTCGGTGTTGCCCCCGAGCTCGACGTGACCGTGTTTCCGCCGCTGGAAAAGGCACAACTCGCCCGCATATGATCAACGTGATGTCCAAAACGTCCTCAATGAACCGTTTCGTGTATGTCCTTATCGCCCTGGTTGTGTGCCTCATCGCGACGGGTGTTGCGTATCAGAGCGGCAAACCCTGGCCACCCGGGATGCAAGAAGTCTCGGGCGACTCGCCGGTGTTGTCGCCGGAAGACGAGATGAAGACCTTCTATATGCCGCCCGGCTACCACGTCGAGCTGGTGGCAAGTGAGCCCATGATCGAGGAGCCGATCTTCATCGACTGGGACGCCGATGGGCGGATGTGGGTCATCGAAGAGCGGGGATACATGAAAGATCTTCCCGCAACGGGTCAGCGCGATCCGATCGGCCGCATCAGCGTCCTCGAAGACACCAACGACGACGGCAAGATGGACAAGAAGACCGTGTTCATGGACGGCCTCGTTCTGCCGAGAGCGGTGAAGGTTCTGAATAACGGCGTTCTCATCGGCGAACCTCCACACCTCTGGCTTGCCCGTGATACCGACGGCGACTTGAAAGCGGATACCAAAGAACTGGTTGTCGATACGTATGGGCAGGAGCAAGGCAACATCGAGCACAACGCCAACAGCCTGACGTGGGCGCTCGACAACTGGATGTACACCTCCGAGCACAATGGCTATCTGCGGCTGAAGGACGGGAAGTTCGAGTACCAGCAGACACTTTCGCGCGGGCAGTGGGGCGCGACGCAAGACGACGCCGGCCGGATTTATCGCAACACCAACGAGGCGGCGTTGTTCGTCGACCTGCTGCCGGCGCGGTATTTCATGCGCAATCCGAATCTGTTGCGCACGCGCGGCAGCTACGAATCGCTCCAGAACGAGGAAGTCAACCGGGTTTGGCCGGTCCGCCCAACTCCTGGCGTCAACCGCGGCTATCAAGACGGGATTCTCAAGGCTGATGGCAGCCTGGCGCACTTCACGTCAGTCTGCTCGCCGACGGTGTATCGGGGAGATCGGCTCCCCGCCGAGCTGCGCGGCAACGTCTTCGTCGCCGAACCTGCCGCCAATCTCGTCAGCCGCATCATCGTCAACGACGACGGCGCCGGGCTGAAAGCGAAGAAGGCGTATGAGAACGCGGAGTTTCTCGCGTCGACCGACGAGCGATTCCGGCCGGTTTACCTGTCGTCGGCACCAGACGGCACGATCTACGTCGTCGATACGTATCACGGCATCATCCAGGACAAGGGTTTCATCACCGAATATCTCCGTGATCAGATCGTGTCGCGCAAGCTCGATCAGCCAAGCGGCCACGGGCGCATCTATCGAATCGTGCACGACACGACGCGACGCGATCGCAAGCCGGCGTTGTCGAAAGCCACGCCCGCTCAACTCGTCGAGACGTTGTCGCATCCAAACGGCTGGTGGCGCGACAAGGCGCAGCAGCTGCTCGTCCAGCGCGGCGATCGATCGGTGGTGAAGGCGCTCACCGAGAAGGCGGAGAAGGCACCGGACTGGCGCACTCGCCTGCATGCGCTCTGGTCGCTTGATGGTCTCGACGCTGTTGAGCCGGCGACGGTGAGTCACGCGCTTGCTGACGAGTCGCGTGACGTTCGCGTCGGGGCGCTTCAGATTTCCGATCGATTCGTGGGACAGGCGAATAACCCGGTTCAGGCGGCCGTGGTCAAGCTGACCGCCGATTCAGATTGGGCCGTGCGTCGTCAGCTTGCCGCTACGCTGGGCACGTTCCCCGCGGGCTCGGCGGGGGAGACGGCACTGGTTCAGATACTCGAGCGCAATGGCGATGATCCGCTGACCGTCGATGCTGCGCTCAGCGGGCTGTCAGGACGGGAAGGCACGGTGCTGCGTCGCCTGCTCGACACGCCTGGTGAGACCCCACAGCGCACCGCCGCAATCACAACGCTTGCGGCGACGGTCGTCAAGGGTGGTCAGGATAAGGCCGTCCAGGATCTGCTGCAGACGGTCGCCGACAGTGCACGGCCCGCATGGCAGCGCGAAGCGCTCCTCGCTGGCGCCGAAGCCGCGTTGACTGGTCGAGCGCTTCCTGGCGCTGCGCCGGGCCGTGGCAATGCGAACGCAGCTGCGGCGAACAACACGGCGTTGGGCGCGCGGGGGGGGCCAGGCGGGAATCGGGCATTCCCCGACCAGCCAGATGCTGCGACGGGCGCGGGCGCAAGAGCCGCCGGGGCGGGACGCGGCGGCGCAGGCAGGGGAGGTGGCGCTGGTCGTGGCGGCGGGAACACGACGGTCTCGCTGGCCAGCGAGCCAGTCGCGTTCAGCGCGCTGGCCAAGGGATCTGGCGACCTGGCGCCACGCGCGACGACGCTCCTCGCTCGAATGAACTGGCCTGGCAAGGCCCCAGAAGCCGGAGCGCCTGCGCCTCTGGCACCGTTGACTCCCGAACAGCAGCGCGTCTACGACACCGGGAAGACGCTGTTCAACAGCCTGTGCATGGCATGCCATGGAGATGACGGGAAGGGTCGCGAGCAGGGGCCGGCGTTGATCGGATCGCAGTTCGCGCTCGCGTCGCCACAGGTTCCCATCCGAATCCTGCTTCAGGGAAAAGAAGGATCGATCGGTCTGATGCCGCCGCTCGGCGCGACTCTCACCGACGAACAGATCGCAGGGGCGCTCACGTTCATTCGTCGCCAGTGGGGGAATGCGGCGGGTCCTGTCGATCCCGGCACTGTCAAAGAAGTCCGCGCCGCGACGACCGGCCGCACTCGTCCATGGACGAATGACGAACTGCTCGCAATCGCGGGAGCGGGTCGAGGGGGACAAGCCCCGCGCCCGTGAGTTTTTTTGATCTTCAGGTCAACGGCTACGGCGGCGTCGATTTCAACCAGGATGATCTCGGCGCGGACGACCTGCATCGCGCATGCGAACGGCTCGAGGCCGACGGCGTCGCAGGCGTGCTGGGCACCATCATTACCGACGACGTCGGCGTCATGTGCCGCCGTCTATCCGCGCTCGTGGCAATTCGGGATCGCGATCCGCTTGTCCGCCGGTTGATCGCAGGGATTCACATCGAGGGACCGTTTCTCAACGAAGCCGAAGGTTATCGGGGTGCTCACCCGCTCGATGCCATCCGGCCGGCCAACGTCGATACGATGGGACGGCTGCTCGACGCCGCCGGGGGCTTGACGCGGATCGTCACGCTCGCACCCGAGCGCGACTCAGCGATGGCCGTGACCCGGTTTCTCGCGTCGCAGGGCATCGTCGTATCAGCGGGGCACTCCGATGCCACGCTCGACGATCTGCATCGTGCGATTGACGCCGGGCTGTCGATGTTCACGCACGTCGGTAACGGGTGCCCGATGGTGATGCACCGCCACGACAACATCGTGCAGCGGGCGCTCAGCCTTGCAGATCGTCTATGGCTGTGCTTCATTGCCGACGGCGCGCACGTGCCGTTTACAGCGCTGGGTAACTATCTCAAGCTCGCAGGTTACGATCGATGCATCGTCGTGACCGACGCGATTGCCCCGGCAGGCGTGGGGCCGGGACGATACAAGTTCGGCCGGTGGGACCTCGTGGTGGGTGAGGATATGGTGGCTCGCGCCCCCGATCGGTCACATTTCGTCGGATCCGGCATCACCATGAAGCAGAGCGCCGAAAATCTTCGGACGTCGCTGGGCGTGTCGGAAGCGATGATTCGAAAGCTGACCTTCGACAATCCTCGGGCAGCAGTCGGTGTCTAGATCGCAAGGCGGCAGGGGAAGAAGACGCGAGCGAGCGTGTCGGGAGTGAGGTTGACAGCGGCGGATGATGTTGCGGAGAATCGCCGCCTGACCGCTTCGACACTTCGGGTCACGGATCCCGGACCACGGATCCCGGACCACGGATTTTCATAAAGGACTGCATGCATACACCAGCGGCGGCTCGCGATCAGCAAGTGGGGAGCGTCTTCGAAGGCGTCACGTTCTATCACTGGCTGGTCGTTATTATCGCGTCTGCGGGCTGGTTGTTCGACTGCATGGACCAGCGGCTCTTCATCCTTGGTCGCGAGTCGGCACTCAGGGAATTGATGCCGGCCGAGCCGGCCTTGATCCGGACGCACATCGGCTACGCGACGACGTCGATGATTCTCGGCTGGGCGACCGGCGGAATCATCTTCGGCATGATGAGCGACAGGATCGGCCGCGTGAAAACCATGGTGGTCACGCTGCTGGTCTACTCGATATTTACCGGCCTCTCCGGGATGGCGACCACGTGGGTCGATTTCACGTTCTACCGGTTCCTGGCGGGGATTGGCATCGGCGGCATGTTTGGCGCCGCGACGACTCTGGTCGCCGAAAGCGTGCCGGCTGGCTTCAGGGCCATGGCGCTTGGCTCGCTTCAGGCGTTATCGGCGCTCGGCAACATCATCGGCTCGCTGCTCAGCCTGCAGATTCCGCCAGGAGCGCAGAATTTCGTCAGCAACTACGCCGGATGGCGGGTGTTGTTCTTCGTCGGGATCGTTCCGGCGCTCCTGGTCGTGCCGATTATTTTCGTGCTGAAGGAGCCAGAGTCGTGGCTCAAGGCGAAGGCGGACGCGGCTGGCGGGGTTGGTCACAAGAACGTAGGCTCACCGCTGGAACTGTTCCGCGACCCGCGTTGGCGACGCCACACGGTCGTCGGCCTGTTTCTCGGCGTCTCCGGGATGATCGGCCTCTGGGGCATCGGCTTCTTTTCGCCTGAGTTGATCTCGACCGCGCTGAAGGGCGCGCCGCAGGACGTCGTGGATACCGTACGCGGATGGGCCACGGCATTCCAGGATGTCGGGTCGTTTCTGGGCATGATTACGTTCACGATGGTGGCCGCATTTCTCAGCCGCCGCCTGGCGTTTCTGCTCGCTCTTCTCCTCAGCATGTTCGTGACGATGTTCGTGTTTCGATCGCTCAACTCGGCGAGCGACGCCTATTGGATGCTGCCGATGATGGGATTCGCGCAGCTCGCGGTGTTTGCCGGGTATTCGATCTATTTCCCGGAGTTGTTCCCCACGAGACTGCGCGGAACTGGTGTCGGTTTCTGCTATAACACCGTCCGGTATCTTGCCGCGCCTGCTCCGACGTTGATGGGGTATCTCGCCACATTGATGTCGTTCCGCTCCGCGGCGGTGCTGATGTCGACGATTTACCTGGTGGGAGTAGTCGCTCTCATCTGGGCGCCCGAAACGAAAGGCAAGCCGCTGCCGGAAGGCTAAGCGAGGGAGCAGTTATGGATCGACGTCATTTTCTTTCGACCGCCGGCACACTCGTGGCCGCCGCAGCTGTTCCCATCAGGGCGTCAACTCAGAAGACGACAACTCCGGCGACTTCGGGCGGTCAGACGCCAGGCAAAGCGCGGTTTCGCACGGGTCTGGTTGCCTATTCGTATCGCACGGCGCTGCAGTCGAAGGCGATGACGTATCAGGATCTCATCCGCATCGCCGTGGATACCGGCACGGATGGAATCGACATGACGGTCTACTGGCTGCCGGGCACGACGGATGACGTCCTGCTTCCACTTCGCCGCGAGGCATACCGCAATCGCGTCGAGATCTACAGCATCGGCACGCGCGTTCGTCTCGCGCAGCCTACCGCGGACCTGCGAGAGAAGGAGCTCGTCGAGCTGCGGAAATGGGTGGACGTCGCGCAGAAGATGGGCTCGACACACGTGCGGGTTTTTGGCGGCACGAAGCCGGCCGACGCGACAATGGACCAGGCGATTGGCATGGCCGTCGAAACGCTGAAGCGCGGAGCGGAGTACGCCGGGTCACGCGGTGTCATCCTGGGCGTCGAAGACGATGGCGGGATTACCGAGTTCGCAAAGGAGACGATCCAGATCGTCACCGGTGCGGATTCGCCCTGGGCCGGCATGAACCTCGACATCGGCAATTTCAGGCCGCCGAAGGTGCTCGAGCAGGTCGAGATGTCAATCCCGCACGCCGTCAGCACTCACATCAAGACCGAGATGGCGCAGGACGACGGGAAGACCAAGGTCCCGTATGACTGGGACGCCGTGTTTGCGATGTTTGCCCGCCATGGCTATCGAGGATACATGGGGCTTGAATACGAAGCCGCGGACGACCCCACGACGAGCGTGCCCAAGCACCTGCGTCGCCTGAAGGAGCTGGCCCTGAAGTATTCCGCGTGAGTTCCCTGGAACGCGCCGAGTGGAGGAAACCGTGACCCCGTTTTCGATTGCCGCGATTACCGATGAATTCTCGCTCGATCTCGACACGGCGCTCGATGCCATGGCGAAGATCGGCATGACCGGCGCGGAACTCCGGCTGATTGGCGACCGGAACATGATCGATCTGAGCGACGCGGAAGTTGCCGACGTTCGCCGTCGTGTGGAGCAAAGGGGGATGCAGGTGATCAGCATTGCCTCGCCAGTGCTGAAATGCGTGCTCCCGGATGCGCCTCCGGTCGATGAGCGGCTCGAGCAGGACGTCTTCGGTTCCGCCTACACGATTGACGATCAGCCGCGTCTTTCGAAGCGAGCGTTCGAGATCGCTGAAATCACCGGTGCCACGATCATCCGTGTTTTTTCGTACTGGCGAACGACCGCTCCGGAGCGCTGTCTCGATCGCATCGTCGCGGCACTGAAAAACCTTGCCGACCAGGCGGCGGAGCGAGATCTGATCATCGGCCTGGAGAACGAGCAGGCATGCAACGTGGCCACCGGAGCCGAAACCGGCCGGCTGCTGGCGTCTCTCGATCATCCAGCGCTGAAGGCTATCTGGGACCCGGCGAACGCCTCCATCCTCGGGGAGGTGCCGTTTCCGGACGGCTATTCGAAACTCCCCCCATCGCGGATCGTCCACGTCCATGCCAAGGACTGCGTGGTCAAGGGCTACACGCCGACCTGGGGGGCGCTCGGCACAATGGGCATCGACTGGAGAGGTCAGCTCGCGGCGCTAAAGCGCGACGGATACCAGGGCGCGATTAGCCTGGAGACCCACTGGCGCACGGCTGACGGCGATCGGCTGAAACCAAGCATCATCTGCGGCGAGAACCTGCGGGATCTTGTTGCGGAAATGCAGAACCAGCCGGCCTGACAAGAATGCTGAAGTGTGAATGCTGAATGCTGATTGAAGAGCAGCGTCAATCAGCATTCAGCAATCAACATTCAGCATTTCCACGTTCACAAAAGGCGTCCTTCGACCAGCGCTTGCGTGAGGGCGTGCGCACGACGGCGATATCCTTCGTGCAGTCTTCGTGTGACCTGTCCTGGTTTGCCATTGCCAACCGGTTTGTCGTCAATCCGGGTCACCGGGCTCAGTTCACGCGTCGTGCTCGTAATGAACGCCTCATCGGCGGTCTGAAGATCAGCGGGGAATAGCGTCTCGTATCGCACCTCGACCCCGATCTCTTCGCCCACCTCGAACAGGAAATTTCGCGTCAGGCCTTCGAGCAGACCTGCCTCGTTGCGCGGCGTGAGCGCGGCACCGCTTCGCACGATGAAGAAGTTCGCCTGCGAGCACTCCGACAGTTCGCCCCGATAGTTGCACATCAGGCCTTCGTCGGCTCCGCGCCGGTTGGCCTCCTGCATCGCCAGCGCGTTGTTGAGTAGATTGTTCGACTTGATGACCGGGTTCACCGAACCCGGGTGGTTCCGCAGAATGGGAACGAGCGCAACCTTGATCCCATCGGTTAGCACGCGCGAGGGCGGTTCCTCGAGCGGCTTCACGATAATCACGAGCGACGGCACCGGCGTCGACCGCACGTCGTAGGTGAGTTCCCCGATTCCGCGGGTCAGGAGCACGCGAATGTAAGCTTCCCGCATCGGTCCCGCGGCGGCCATCGTGTCCTCGATCCATGCCGCCAGTTCGTCATCGCTGAACGGCACCGCCAGTTGCAGGTGGCCCGCCGACGCGCGCAACCTGCGGACGTGGCGATCGAGAAGAAACGGCACGCGGTTGTAGGTGCGCAACGTTTCGTACACGCCCTCGCCATAGAGAAATCCGTGATCGTAGACCGGAATGACCGCCTCTTCGGCTGATGCGATTCGGCCGTTGACGTAAACGGCACCATGTAAGGGCATAGGCTGCGACAAGCAAAAGTGAAAAGTCAAAAGTTAGAAGTCAGGAGCGATGCGAACCTCCGTTCTTTTTACTTTTGACTTCTAACTTTTAACTTTGTTGGTTCGTTGACGAAGTCTAGCACAAGCGATACGCTCGCTTCCGATGCGCGTGCTCAACACTCAGCAGATGCGGGAAGCCGATCGACGCACGATCGACGAGATCGGCATACCGTCGATCGTGCTGATGGAAAACGCCGGACGTCAGGCGGTCGCGGCGATGGAGGCGGCGTTCGAGGAGCTGACCACGACACACGTGGGCGTGGTCTGCGGCCGCGGGAACAACGGCGGAGACGGTTTCGTCGTCGCGCGCACGCTGGTGCAGCGCGGCGTCGAAACGTCAGTGTTCCTTCTTGGCAGCGTGGCGGACGTCCGCGGCGACGCCCGAACCAACCTCGAAGTGCTCGGCCGCATCGGGCTGACGGTCGTCGAGATCACCAATGCGCAGGAATGGGAGCTGCATTTCAGCGAGCTCTCCCAGTGCGAGCTGATCGTGGACGCGATTCTCGGCACCGGATTCCACGGGCAGTTGAGCGGCCTGCTCGAGACGGTCGTCGCGGATCTGAATGGCCTTGGCGTTCCCATCGTCGCGATCGATCTGCCGACCGGCGTGTCGGCCGACAGCCCGGACGTCGAAGGCGAAGCGATCGAGGCATCCATGACGGTGACCCTGGGCGCGCCGAAGGTCCCGCTGGTGCTTCCGCCAGCCGATTCCCATAGCGGCGATCTCGTAATCGCCGATATCGGCATTCCCATTCCCGTGCTCGACGAAGTCGAAGGGCCGTACCTCGAGCTGCTGACGCGCGAGCGCATGCGCGAGCTGGTGCCCGCGCGCGCGGCCGACTCGCACAAGGGGGACTTCGGCCGCGTCCTGATCATTGCGGGATCGCTCGGTCGGTCGGGTGCGGCGCATCTCGCGGCGCTTGGCGCGTTGCGATCCGGGGCCGGTCTCGTCACCGTCGCCACACCGCGCTCGTGCCTGCCCATCGTGGCGGCGATGGCCCCCGAATACATGACCGAAGGGCTCGAGGAAACCGCCTCCGGCACCGTCGATTACGGCGCGCTCGATCGCGTGCTCGATTTCCAGGCGGACATCATCGCTGTTGGCCCTGGCCTTGGCCAGGCGCCCGGCACCGCGGCGTTCGTCCACGGCCTGCTCGAACGCGCAGGGATCCCGCTCATCATGGATGCGGATGCGCTCAATGCCTTTCGCGAAGACCCCGACCGGCTGCTGGGTCGCGACGGCGTAGACGTCGTGATCACGCCACATCCTGGCGAGATGGCGCGTCTCCTCAATCTCAGCGTGGAAGCCGTCCAGCATGACCGCCTCCGCCACGCCACCGATTTCGCGTCCCGTCATCGCGTGCACGTCGTGCTCAAAGGTCATCGGACGGTGATTGCGACGCCGGAAAACCGCGCCTTCATCAACCTGACCGGCAACTCCGGCATGGCGACGGGAGGGACAGGGGATCTGCTGACGGGGATGATCGCGGCCTGGTTCGGCCAGCTTCTCGACGCGGAGGCGGCGTGCAAGCTGGCTGTCTATCTACATGGCACCGCAGGCGACCTTGCCGAAGCCGATGAAGGAGAAGTGGCGCTGGTCGCCGGTGACGTTGCCGCTCGCCTCGGCGATGCGGTGCTCGAACTGACGGCTCGACGGCGTCAGAAACGCCAAGCGGAGTAGTTCACCTTCCGTGACGCAGTCCGAAACGATCACGACAGCCAGCGAACAGGAGACCTCGGCGGCGGGAGAGCGGTTCGCTGCCCGGCTGAAGCCCGGTGACGTCGTGCTTCTGTTCGGCGACCTCGGCGCCGGGAAGACCGCCTTCGTCCGCGGCCTGGCGAAAGGGCTCGGCGCGTCCCCCGACGATGTGTCGAGCCCGACGTTCACGCTGATTCAGGAGTACCGCGGCCCCGTAACACTGCAGCACGTCGACTTGTACCGACTGAAGCCCGCGGAGATCGAAGGGCTGGGTCTCGACGAGTTGACCGACGGAAAAACAGTCGTGGCGATCGAATGGGCGGAGCGATGGGCTGACGCGCCGCTCGATGCATGGACGGTGCAAATCACCGACGAAGGAGGCGAGCGTCGCCGGATCACCATCGGTGAATTGGTGAATTCGTGAGTTGGTGAATTCGCTTCGCACGCGCTACCGCGCGTGCTATGAAAGCGCGGCGGGAGCTGCACGATGCCAATTCACGAATTCACAAATTCACCAATTCACCAATTCACTCGACTCTGTAATTCGGCGCCTCTTTGGTGATGATGACGTCGTGCACGTGGCCTTCGCGATGGCCGGCCGGCGTTACACGGATCATCTTGGCGTCACGCTGCAGCGAGGGAATGTCGGGACTTCCGCAGTAGCCCATGCCGGCCCGGAGTCCGCCGACCAGCTGATGGATCATGGCAGCGACGCTGCCCTTGTGCGCGACGCGCCCTTCGATGCCTTCGGGGACCAGTTTCTCGCTGGATTCCGGATTGGCGTCGAGGTCGAACTCGTCCTGGAAGTAGCGATCGCGGCTGCCGCGGCGCATCGCGCCGAGCGATCCCATCCCGCGGTATTCCTTGAAACTCCGCCCTTGATACAGAATCATCTCGCCGGGGCTTTCGTCGGTGCCGGCAAAGAGGCTTCCGATCATCACGGCGCTGGCGCCCACGGCGATGGCTTTGGTGATGTCGCCGGAATACCGGATGCCGCCGTCGGCAATGACCGGGATCTTGTGCGGCGCGGCGGCGCGCGCGCACTCGGCGACTGCGGTGATCATCGGCACGCCAATGCCGGCGACGATTCTCGTCGTGCAGATTGAGCCGGCACCAATCCCAACCTTTACGGCGTCGACGCCGAGCGCGATCAGCGCGTCGGTCGCCTCGCCGGTGGCGACGTTGCCGGCGATCAGATCGACGTCCTGGAACTGACGGCGGATGCGGCGAACCATATCGAGAACGGACTGCGAGTGTCCGTGCGCGGTGTCGATGACGAGCATGTCGACGTGCGCCGCGACCAGCGCCTCGGCCCTGGCGAGCGCATCCTTGCCGACCCCGATCGCCGCGCCGACACGCAGCCGGCCGAGGTTGTCCTTGCACGCGTTGGGGTACTTCACGATCTTCTGGATGTCCTTGACCGTGATCAGCCCCTTCAGCATGTAGCGGTCGTCGACGACCAGCAGCTTTTCGACCTTGTGACGATGCAGGATTTCGCGCGCCTGCTCGAGCGTCGTTCCCACCGGCACCGTGAACAGCGGGTCGTGGGTCATGATGTCGGCGATCGGCCGATCGAGATTGGTTTCGAAACGAAGGTCTCGATTGGTGAGAATGCCGACCAGCCGTCCTTCCTTGTTGCCGTCCTCGGTGATCGGCACGCCGGAAATCCGGTATTTCTTCATCAACTCGAGCGCTTCGTAGATGCGGTTCTTCGGCGACAGCGTGATCGGGTTGACGATCATGCCGCTCTCGGATCGCTTCACCCGATCGACTTCGGACGCCTGTTCCTCGACCGATAGATTCTTGTGAATGACGCCGATGCCGCCCTGTTGCGCCATCGCGATGGCCAGCCGCGACTCGGTGACCGTGTCCATCGCCGCGCTCAAGAGCGGCACCTTGACGCGAATGTTCTTCGTGACGCGCGAGGACACATCAACCCCGCTCGGCAGCACTTCCGAGTGCCGCGGCACCAGCAGCACATCGTCGAACGTCAGGGCTGTCGTCAGCCCGATGGCAATCTGATCCGAGTTGAGAATGTCAGTGCGTGTTTCCATGTCGTCCTTAACGAAAAAGGGCAGCAAGAAATCTGCTGCCCTCGATCACTTCACCGTTCAGCATGCCCGGCACCGAAGCACCCTTGGCACTCACGGCATTCCTGGCACCCGGCACGCGTGGCACCCCTGGCGCTCTCGGCACGCGTCGCACCCCGGTTATGCGCCATGGCACTTCTTGTACTTCTTTCCGCTCCCGCACGGGCACGGATCATTGCGGCCGACCTTCGGTTCGTCGCGCTTCACCTGCTTGATGACATCGTCACCGCCGGTGCGGGCCGGTTTCGGCGCAGCCTGTCCGGCGCCGCCGCTATTTCGAATTGCGCCGAACGGTGATGCCGGCGGTGCTGACTGCGGCGAGCTGAGCGTCAACTGCTGCGGCGGACGCCGAGGTTGCGCGGGACGAACTGGAGCCGCTGCCGCGCCTTCACCCGTCACCGGAGTCAGCCGCCACAGATACCGGACGATCTCTTCCTCGACCCGATCCTTCATCGCCTGGAAGAGCGCGAAGCTTTCCTTCTTGTACTCGACGAGCGGATCGCGCTGACCGTAGCCGCGCAGACCGATCCCTTCCTTCAGATGGTCGAGGCTGTAGAGGTGATCCTTCCACTGCGCGTCGACGATCTGGAGCATGATGTCGCGCTCGACGCGACGGAGAATATCGGTCGGGATGAGCTTTTCTTTTTCTTCGTAGCGCTGAAGGACCGGGGCCCACAGAGCATCGCTGACTTCCTCGGTGCTCATCCCCTCTAAATCCATGCCGTTCAGGTCGGCGGGATCGATCCCGAAGATCTCGCCGATCGCCTGCTTCATGGCCTCGTAGTCGCGCTCTTCCGGATCCACTTCCTGCCCGGTATACGTGTCGGCGGTCGAGTCGATCAGCTCCTCGGCCAGGGTCATGAGGTACTCGCGCGTATCGACGGCGTCTTCCTCACTGAGGTGAATTTTCCCCTCGAGCAGCTCGCGGCGGAGCGAATAGATGCTCTCGCGCTGCTTGTTCATGACGTCGTCGTACTCGAGCAGGTGTTTGCGGACGGAGAAGTTTTGCGCTTCGACCTGCTTCTGAGCACGGGCGATGGCGTTGGTGACCATCTTGTGCTCGATCGGCACGCCTTCTTCCATGCCGAGCCGCTGCATCAGACCGGAGATTCGATCCGACCCGAAGATGCGCATCAGGTCGTCTTCGAGCGAGAGATAGAACCGCGAAGAACCCGGGTCCCCCTGCCGGCCGGCGCGGCCGCGGAGCTGATTGTCGATCCGCCGCGCTTCGTGCCGTTCGGTCGCGATGATGTGAAGCCCGCCCATCGCGACGACCTCGTCGTGCTCGGAGTCGGTCTGTTTCTTCAGCGCCAGGTAGATCCGTTCGTAGTCGGGACGCGGCACCCGATAGAAGCTGTCAAGGTGGTAGAAGTAGACGAACTCTTCGTCGTCGACGAACTTCTCCTGGCCCTTGGGCAGTTTCTCGGCGAGTTCGTCGGCAAGCGTTTGCTGGCGCCCCATGAACTCGGGATTGCCGCCGAGCAGGATGTCGGTGCCTCGGCCGGCCATGTTCGTGGCGATGGTCACGGTGCCCTTGCGTCCGGCCTGGGCGACGATCTCGGCTTCCTGCGCGTGATACTTCGCGTTGAGGACGACGTGGCGGATGCCGCGGAGCTTGAGCAGCTTTGACAGCCGCTCCGACTTCTCGATCGACACGGTGCCGACGAGCACGGGGCGCCCGATTTTCTGCTTCTCAATGATGTCGGCGACGATCGCCTCGTACTTTTCGCGCTCCGTGCGGTAGACGGTGTCGGGCTCCTCGATTCGCCGAAGCGGGCGATTCGTGGGCGCAACCATGACATCGAGCTTGTAAATCTTGGCGAACTCCTCGGCCTCGGTGTCGGCCGTGCCGGTCATCCCCGCGAGCTTGCCGTACTTGCGGAAGTAGTTCTGGAAGGTCACAGTGGCGAGCGTCTGGTTCTCGCGCTCGATCTTGACCTTCTCCTTGGCCTCGACCGCCTGGTGCAGGCCATCGCTCCAGCGGCGTCCCGGCATCAACCGGCCGGTGAATTCGTCGACGATCACGATCTGCCCGTCCTTGATCATGTACTCGACGTCGAGTTTGAAGAGCGTGTGCGCGCGCAGGGCCTGGTTGATGTGATGGAGAAGCGGCATGTTGGCCGGATCGTACAGACCGCCCGGCTGCAGGCGGTGCTCCAGCATTTTCTCGGCCTTGGCCATCCCGCTTTCGGTCAGCGTGACGGTCTTGTGCTTCTCGTCGACGAGATAATCACCGGTCTTCTCGAGTTCCTCGCGGTCCTCCGCCTTCACGTTGCCTTGTGTAACGGCGCCCGGCGTGAGACGAGGAATGATTCGATCGACCTCGTAATAGAGATCGGTTGATTCCTCCGCAGGCCCAGAGATGATGAGCGGCGTCCGCGCTTCGTCGATCAGAATGCTGTCGACTTCGTCCACGATGGCGAAATGGTGCCCTCGCTGCACGTAGTGCGCGAGGTCGAACTTCATGTTGTCGCGGAGATAGTCGAACCCGAATTCGTTGTTGGTGCCGTAGGTGATGTCGGCGGCGTAGGCGACTTGCCGTTCCTGATCGTTCAGGTCGTGTTGAATGACGCCAACCGACATTCCGAGGAACCGATACAGCCGACCCATCCACTCAGAGTCGCGCCGCGCCAGGTAGTCGTTCACGGTGACGACGTGGACGCCTTTGCCTTCGAGGGCGTTGAGATAGGCAGGGAGCGTGGCGACGAGCGTCTTGCCCTCGCCGGTCTTCATTTCCGCAATCTTGCCGCGGTGCAGCACCATGCCGCCGATGAGCTGCACGTCGAAATGCCGCATGTTGAGGGCGCGGCGACCGGCTTCACGCACCACGGCGAAGGCGTCAGGAATCAAATCGTCGATCGTCTCGCCGTTGGCGAGCCGCGCGCGGAATTCAGCCGTCTTGCCGCGAAGCTGTTCGTCCGAGAGTTTCTCGACTTCGGGTTCCTTCGCGTTGATGGCAGCGACGTATGGGCGCAGTCGCTTCAGGTCACGCTCGTTTTGCGTGCCGATGACCTTTGCGAGGAGAGTATCAACAATCATCAGGGACGAATCTGGTCAGGGTATCCCCAGATTGTACAACAACTGCTGACTCTTCCGCCTAAAGGTGGAAGCCACACGGGATTGCTGAATGCGAATGCCGGAAGGAACTCGTGCGAATGACGGGACGAGGCGAACGAGCGTGCGAGTGAGCCCACCGAGCGGAGCGGGGTGCGGGGGCCCCGCGAGTGAGCGTGCAGGGGAGTCCGACGGGGCGAAGCCCCTCGGAGTAATTAATGCGTAGAGAGAAGCCTCATCGGATCGGTCAGTTTTCCGTTGAGCAGGATCTCGTAGTGGAGATGTGCACTGGTCGAACGGCCGGTGGAACCGACGAAGCCGATGACGTCGCCACGGTGTACCTGTTGGCCAGCGACGGCTTTGAAGCGCGAAAGGTGGCCGTATCGCGTCACGATCCCGTAACCATGGTTGATTTCGACGAGATTCCCATAACTTCCGCTGCGTTCCGCAACCGCGATCGTTCCATCGGCCGTCGCGCGAACGGGCTGCCCGTACGGGGCGGAGAGATCGAGGCCCGGATGGAAGTCGGCTCCTCCAGTGAACGGGTCGCGACGATTGCCGTACCGAGACGTGAGCCAGCCGGGTACCGGCCAGATGGACGGCGTGGCTGCGGCGAGCGCCTGGCGACGCTCGACTCCCGTTCGCATGATGTCGAGCCGGCTGGCCATGGTTCCGAGCAAGTCGCTCAGGAGGCCGAACGTCAAATCGGGCGACAACATGTTTGACAACATCGCGGGGGTCGCTCCAAGCCCGCCGCCCATGGCCCGCGTCTTGACGGGCTCCGGCAACTTGTCCATCGCTGCCTTGGCGTTGGGATCGACCGCCGACTGAATTCCGAGGGAATCGACCGCTGCCTGGAGGGAAGAAATCTGATCGGCGAGCTCGCCGGTGGCTTCGCGATAACTGGCGTTCTCAATCGTAAGCGCAATATTCGATCGTTCGAGCTCCGCGACGGTACTCCGGGCGCTCCATCGTGCGCCGAATCCAATCAGCACCGGCATCGCCAGCACGCCGGCCACGACTCCCAGCGTCGGCCAGAGCGAGATCGTGAACCGGCGGACGACGCCTGTCGCCCGGTCTGCCAAAACAATGTTGTACCGCCTTGAAGCCAAGTGCCTCCAGAAGTCGCAATTTTGATCCAGGAACTCTAGCATACGGCCGCATTCAGTTGGAAGTACCTGGTTCGCGACAAATACAGCTCTGCCATTCCTGACACGTCAAGCGTTCTGGTCGAGTCCTTGCACAAGGTGACGGCGCGCTGCCCAAAGCACGCGAAGTACGAAACGGTACCGGAAACATAGGCAACGGGTTGGAACATGAAGGCATTGGTCGGGATGGTTCTCGTTCTCATCGCCGCCGGCAGTGCGGCGGCGTACGGTCGCGCGGAGATAACCGCCGGAATGGTCTCGGTTGTCCCGCATACGTTCCAGACAGACGAACCGATTTGGCTGCTGTTGTCGGGCAGCGCATTGATTGGGTTGGCGGGCGCGCTCCGGCGCTCGACGTTTTGAACATCGAGGGCGCGTCTTCCGCCGGAGGGGACGCGGGCGGAGCGATCCGCGGCAAGGTGGTTCCGGAAGAAGGCACCCTGCAAATGAAAGCTGAGGGAGGCGGGCAATCTATGAAACGACTGTGGTTAATTCTCGCGTTTGGCGTGCTTCTGCCCGCCACAGCGCGCGCCGAGCCGATTGCGATTAGCGTGCAGTCGTCGTCCGGCGGGTTCAGTGGCGGAACGGTCGCAACAGGGGGCTCGCTCGCTATTGACCTGGGCACGATCATGGTGCCTGCCGGTTCCGTTGGAACCTACCTGATCAGTGGTCTGAAGGGGGGCAGCAACTACGCACTCTCTCTGATCATATCGGGAATCTCCAATTGGGACACCCTACGCGTCGAGCTCCTCGATCCGGTCGGCGATAGCAATGACGCGCGGGATCCGGCAAACCAGCCCTCGTACGTGCCGAAGGGCTACTCGACGTCAAACAATGAGGATGGCCTCAGCTTCGCCCAGGATTCGGCTCTTGCCCGAAGCGCGGTCTTCGCCGGCGGTTCGGCGAAGGTCACGGCGGACGAGAAAACCGATATGGGCGATGTTCTGACGTTCGCGGGCCTCGGGTCGGGGATGGCGCGCATCACGTTTGGCCTGCGCAACTACGGGACCGGAAAGAGCGGTAGCTTCCTCCTGCGCCTGAGCTCGAATGACCTGGGCAAGGCACCGGAGCCTGCGTCGATGTTCCTGCTGGGGACCGGCCTTGCCGGACTCGCGGCGTATCGCCGTCGGCGCTCGGCAGTTCGTTAGACGGGTGGAGCCTGCTGTGACGCCGCGTCGCCTTCGTGATCTCGCGCTGGTGTGCGTGCTGACGGCGGCCGTTCTTTGGGTGTATGGGGGAATCTTGTCGTCGCTCGTCAGACAGTGGGCGAGCGACGACAACTATTCCCACGGGTTCTTCGTCGTGCCGCTCGCGTTGTATTTCGCCTGGGAGCGTCGAGCCGATCTGAAAGCCGCTCCTCTTGAGCCCAGCGCCGCCGGGATCGTCGTCGTCGCGATCAGCCTCGCCGTCCTGATCGCAGGACTGCTTGGCGCCGAACTGTTTCTCACGCGCATCTCGCTGCTCGGAGTGCTCGCCGGGACCGTCTTGTATGTCTGGGGTCGCGGGCATTTTCGAATTCTGGCATTCCCTCTCGCGTTTCTCGCCCTGATGATTCCGCTGCCAGCAATCATCTTCAATCAAATCGCTTTTCCGTTGCAGCTTCTTGCCTCGCGCGCCGGCGAGCTGGTGATCGGACTTGCCGGAATCCCGGTCGTACGCGAGGGCAACGTTCTTCAGTTGCCGAGCCGCACGCTGGAAGTCGCTGAAGCGTGCAGTGGCATTCGCTCGCTCGTGTCTCTCGTCATGCTCGCCATCGTGCTCGGGCATTTCACGGAACGCCGTCTGGGGCGCCGAGTGCTTCTCGCGCTTGCGGCAGTTCCGATCGCCATCCTCGCCAACGCGGCTCGGGTTGCAGGCACAGGGCTGATGTCGGAACTGGTCAGTCCCGAGGCCGCCGAAGGTTTTCTCCACACATTTTCTGGCTGGTTGTTGTTCGTTGTCGCATTCATTGGATTGGTGGCGGTCCAGCGCTCGCTCTCAGGACCGGATCCCCGTTCAACTCTGGCGCCCGACGTGCGGCCGCGAGAGGTTGGGGCGTAATGGGCCGTCGCGCTGCGGTGATTGTTGCGCTGGTGGTCGTCGCCCGTTTCTACAGCGCGCACCTGTCGTCAGCGGAAGCCGTCGTTCACCGCGACGCGCTATCAGCGCTCCCGTTGACGATTGGTCAATGGCATGGGAGTGAGGCACCGCCGCTTGCCGACGATGTCCTCGCTCAACTGGGTGTGGACGACTACGTCAATCGGGAGTACGTCGAAGCGGGATCGGTGCCTGTAGGCGTGTACATCGGCTACTACGCGTCCCAGAGGCAGGGAGACACGATCCACTCACCGCAGAACTGTTTGCCCGGCGCCGGGTGGCAGCCGGTTGAACGCGGCACCGCGACTCTCGACGACAACGGACGCAGATTGGAAGTGAACCGGTTCGTCATTCAGAAGGGACTCGACCGGCAGCTTGTTTTGTACTGGTACCAGGGCCGCGGCCGAGTCGTTGCCAACGAGTACACGAACAAGGCGCTGCTGATGCTTGATGCGGCGCGTCTCCACCGGACGAACGGCGGACTGGTGCGGTTGATCGCGCCAATCACTTCGACAACCGAGGGTGCCGACAAGGCGTTGTCGGCGTTTGCTGTGTTGCTGTTTCCACATCTCGACAGGCACTTGCCATGAATGACGTTCCGAGGACGTTGACGTGCGTTGCCGTACTTGCGCTGCTGGGGGGCGGTGCCTGCGCGCGCGATCCGGAAGCGCGGGCGCGGCGGTACATGACCAGCGGCGACGCGTATACCGCAAAGCACCAGAACAGCCGCGCGCTCATCGAGTACAAACGCGCCGTGCAAGCGAAGCCGGAATGGTCCGAGGCCCACTACAAGCTGGCCAAGGCGTATGAGATTGAGGGTGACGCAGTCAACGCGTATCGAGAGTACGCGCACACGGGCGACCTCGACATGTCGAATACAGATGCGCACATCAAGGCAGGGATGCTTCTCCTTGGTGCTGGTGAGTTCGAGGCCGCGCGAACCCGGGCCGAACTCGGGCTGACGAATTCTCCCAACAGCGTGCCGGCCAATATTCTCCTCGGCAGTGCGCTCGCCGGCTTGAACGAGACCGACAAGGCCATCAAGCAGATTGAACAAGCCATCAGCCTGGATCCTTCCTACGCTCCGGCGTGGACAGCTCTTGGTGCGGTGCAGTTCCACTCCGGCGGAAATGCGCGCGCAGCTGAAGCCTTCCAGAAAGCCGTGGAACTGGCGCCGCGGTCGGTCGATGCGAGGGTGGCGCTCGCCAACTACCAGTGGGCGAGCGGCGATACCAAGGCATCGGAAGCGACGTTGAAGGCCGCGTTGGCTCTCGACGCAGCCAACAGTGACGTCCACCGGACGCTCGCGCTCTTGTACTTGTCGACTCATCGAGCTGCCGAGGCGGAGCCGCACTTCCAGGCGCTCATCTCCCAGCCTGGTGGACGTCTCGCGCTCGCCGACTATTATGCTGGCGTGGGC
>Ga0207701_10000553_pt1 | contig 38943 bp, 32 predicted proteins | sample KBSSwiSSwithPhiX_FD_184294 | JGI IMG/M metagenome (GOLD analysis project Ga0207701, IMG submission 184294) | Switchgrass rhizosphere bulk soil microbial communities from Kellogg Biological Station, Michigan, USA, with PhiX - S5 (SPAdes) (version 2) | ecosystem: Environmental > Terrestrial >... | reverse complement strand
TCGCGACGCGATTTCGCGCGAGGAGCACCCCTCTGTTGCAAGGAGCACAATCCGCGCCCGCCGGACGATTCGCGGTGGTGTCGTGCCGGCGAGAATCCACGCACGGAGGAGTTGCCGATCGCCGTCGGTGATCCGGAGTCCCTGGCGCCCCATGGTGCGACACAATGCGTGAATCTCGCCGCAGGACGCATCCTCCAAATGGAGGAGATCGGCCCTTCTTTGATAAACTGACTGTTGAGCCTGCCTTGACTCTGAGCGAATCCGACCTCATAGGTCTGATTGGGCTTGTTTACGACGCGACCGAGAACCCCTCCCTCTGGGCCGAATTCCTCCAGCGATACGCCGGGGCTTTTGGAGCAGACCTCGCGTTCTATCAACTCCAGTGTGTCGGGATCCGCGCGTTCGAGATGATCTCCGCAATTGGATTCAGCCTGCCGCTCGTCGAGGCCGACATTCGGAGCTCCCCTCGCCTGACGCCCGAGTATGCGCGTCATCACTATTTGCGCGGCAGCGTGATCCTCGACGATCAGATGTGCCCCCGCCCTGATCGGGTGCGGTCTGAGTTCTACAACGACTCGTCCGCGCCCATGGGCGACGTACACGGTGCAACCGAGATGGTTGACGGCGACGGCAGCGACGCGCTCCTGCTGGCGGCGATGAGAGGACCTCAGCGGCCACCCTTCGGCGAGACCGAGCGCAAGGGTCTGCAGGTGCTGCTCCCGCACGTCACGCGCGCGAAGGCGGTTGGCGCACGTCTGCAGATGTTCGATGCCTCGACATCGGTGCTCGACGCGCTCGACGTCGCGATCGTGTTCATGACCAGCAACGGAGAACTGATCCATTGCTGCGAGGCCGCCGAAACGATCATCGCGAACGCCGATGGACTGTCGGTGATCAACGGCAGGCTTCACGCGACCGAGCCACGGCTGGACGCGCGCCTTCGCGAGGCGCTCCGCGCCGCGGCCTGCGCCGGACGCGCGATCGATTCGCCCGCAACAGTCACCATCGATCGCACGTCAGCGAAACGTCCGTATCAGCTGTTGCTGTCGCCGCTGCGGCATGGGCTCGCAACGTTTGCAGGTGTGCGACAGCCCGAAGTCGTCCTGCTGATCGTCGATCCCGAACACATGCGTCCGGCTGCCATCGACGTGCTCAAGCGCGCGTTCGGGCTGACCAGGCGAGAGGCCGCGTTGGCATCCGCGCTCTCAACCGGGAAGCCGATCGATGCAGCGGCGGACGAAATCGGCATGGCCTACGAGACGGCAAGAAGCCATTTGCGCCGCATCTTCGACAAGACCCAGACGTCCCGTCAGACCGAGTTGATGACGGTCCTCGCCCGCCTGCCTAAAGATTAGGGCGTTCTCCGCAATGGAAAACGCTAGTTTTTGGACGCGCCTTCCGCGGCACGTTTCTCCTCGGCGCGCGCGCCGGCAAGGATGTTCGGCAAGCCGTAGTTGCCTTCGTGGCACGCGTGCTCGAACAGCGGGCCGATCGTCTTGGCCCACGGGACTTCGGCCGACCACGGCCTCGTCCACGTCGACGGATCATCGACCGTGAATTGATAGCGGATCGTGTCCTCGTCCACGCGCGTGAACCGCTCGATCAGCTTCATGTTCTCGCTCGAGCCCTGGAACGGGTTCTTGCCATTGAAATTCGTCGACTCGACGACGAGCGTATCGCCGTCCCAGTGACCGCGGTAACTGCCCGTCCACTGCCGGACGTTCGCAGGCAGCTGCGGCCGGCCATCGAGCGGGATGATGCGGACGTCGTGGATCATCTCGACGAGGATCATCACGTAACCAGGAACCTGGACGATCTGATAGTTGTTGTTGTAGGCACCCGCGAGCATCGGCGGTCCGATGCGGTCCATGATGATGCAGCGCACGCTGAGCGGCTGGTTCTGCGCCGCGTCCAGCGGCCCTCCGGCGCGCTTCCTCGCTTCGGCGCGCTCGGCGTTCCGCTTCATTCCCTCCGCGGTCAGCGCAGGAATTCTCCCGTCCGGCGGGTCGACAATGAGCGAGGTCCGTAGATTCAGGGCCAGCGCGCTCTGGCTGCGATCGAGCCCGAATTGCGTGAAGTCGTAGTGCACGTCGGCGACCGTTCCGGGCTCGGTCTGCTCGCTTTCAGTGGCCGCGGCATTCTTGATGTTCTCGGCCACTTCTTCTTTTGTGTAGAACTGCTTGGTGACGTTCTTGGGCCGCTCGAGCGGAACGTACGTCGTGTTCGTCCAGAACCCCTGCAAGTCTGGCTGACCGTCAGGCGTGCGCGATACTTTCCACGGCTTCGAAGTCTTTGATGGTGCTGCCGCCCCCGGGGCCTGCGCCGTCACGAATGCAGGCACGAACAACATGAGGGCGATGAACAGGCTGACCAGCCCGAGTGGAGTGAGAACGCGTCTAGCCATCGGAAGCCTCCAGGAATACAGGCGCCGAAAAGTAGGGTCCCGGGCGACGACGAGAGTTGCGTGAACTATAGCCGATGTGGCCATGGTCCGGCTAAAGCCGGACACTACGTCTACACGACCGCCTCGACCTGGCGAACTAGCGACCCAGCGACCCAGCTACCCAATGGCCATCAGATCGAACTGTTCGTGGTGAAGCTGGGCGTCAGGACGCAGCGCGATGTCACGCCCGAGCGACTGCTTCAGGTCCTTGAACACCGCACGCTCCTCGTCTCGAAACGCGCGCGCGATGTCGGGATTGACCCGCAGCACGAGGCTCTGCCCATTCAGATCACCGCTGATCTTCTTCACTTCAGAGAGAATCTCGTAACAGATCGTCGACGCCGACTTGATCACGGCGCTGCCCGCGCAATACGGACACGGTTCGGTCAACACGCGCTCGAGGCTCTGCTTGACGCGCTTGCGGGTGATGATGACCAGACCGAAGTCGGACACCTGCAGCGCCTTTGACGGCGAACGATCCTTCCGCAGCTCCTGCTCCACCGTCTGGAAGACCTTCAGCCGGTTCTTCTTCTCCTCCATGTCGATGAAGTCGAGGACGATGATGCCGCCGAGATCGCGCAAGCGGATCTGACGCACGATCTCCTTCACGGCTTCGAGATTGGTCTTGAGGATCGTGTCTTCGAGACGACCGGCCGTTTTCTTGCCAACGTAGCGTCCGGTGTTGACGTCGATCGCCACCAGGGCCTCGGTCTGGTTGATGACGATCGAGCCGCCTGACTTCAACCAGACCTTGCTACGCAGCGCGCGGTCGATTTCCGCCTGCACGCCGTACTCCTCGAAGATGGGGTACTCCTTCTCGTACAGCCTCACCTTCGACGCGAGCGACGGCATGATTCGCTCGATGAGCTCGAGCACGCGACGGTACTCGAGATCGTTGTCGATGCGGATGGCCGAGTAGTCGTCGGTGAGCAGATCCCGGATCAGCTTCGCCACGAGGCTCTGTTCCTGGTAGACCACGGCCGGGGCGCGCGACGTCTCGGCCTTCTGGCGAATGTCCGTCCAGACGCGATGGAAGTAGCTCAGGTCGGAAACGATGTCTTCCCTGGGCCGCCCCGCCGCGGCGGTCCGGATGATGAGGCCGCCGGCAAATCCGGTCTGCTCACGGAACTCACGGACGATGCCACGCAGCCGGGAACGCTCCTCGCGCGACTCGATCTTTCGTGACACACCGACGTGGTCGACGGTCGGCATGAACACGAGGAAGCGTCCCGGCATCGTCGCATGCGACGTCAGGCGGGCTCCCTTGGTGCCAAGCGGTTCCTTGGCAACCTGGACGATGATTTCCTGTCCCTCTTTGAGGAGCTCTTCGATCTTCGGTTCGGGACCTTTCTCCCGGTCCCGATCGCTTCTCGAGTCCCGGCGTCCGCCAGGGCTCGAGGGGCGATCCCGGCGTTGGCCACCACTCGAACTGCCGGCCGGGGCGCCGTTCCCGCTGCCTGGTACCGGCACTGCTCCCGAATCTTCCTCTTCGGTTTCGAAGCGGTCCAGCTCCTCGATGGCCGCGACGACGTCAGTTACGTAGAGGAAGCCGTCACGTTCGAGCCCAAGATCGATGAAGGCCGATTGCATCCCCGGCAGCACCTTCGAGACCCGGCCCTTGTAGACGTTGCCGACAACGCCGCGCGAGCGCTCGCGCTCGATGAAGATCTCCGCGACCTGGTCGTCCTCGAGAATTGCGACCCGTGTTTCGTGGGCGCTCGAGGAGATGATCATCTCCTTGCTCATGCCCGTAACTCCGTGGGGCCCGTGGGACACCGGTGCCTTCGACGACAGACGTGCACAGCAACACGCACGTCAGCACGATCGCGAAGAGCAACGTAATCACGCGATGGCCCTCAATTCGTAAACCGCCGCATCCGCACGTTGAGAATGAGGCCGAATCCTGCCAGGGTGGCAATCATGGAGGAGCCGCCGTAACTCATGAGCGGAAGCGTCAGACCCTTGACCGGCGCGAGGCCGGCCGACATCGTAATGTTGTACAGCACCTGGAACGTGAAGCTGGCCAGCACTCCCAGCACCAGGTACGCGCCAAGTCGGTCCTTTGCCAGGCGGGCCGACTCGATAGCCCTCAGAATCACGAACAAATACAGCCCGAGCGCCACGAGGACGCCCGCAAATCCATGCTCCTCGGCAAAGGCCGAGAAGATGAAGTCATTATGTGCCACCGGAAGGAAACGCAGCTGACCCTGTGTCCCCTTCTGAAATCCTTTTCCCCACGGCCCGCCCGACCCGGTGGTGATGCGGGCTTGAAGTTGCTGATACCCGGCTCCCCGAGCGTCCGCCTCAGGGTCCAGGAAGGTCGAGACGCGCTCTTTCTGATAATCCTTGAGCGCGAATTTCCATGCGATCGGTGCGGCCATCAGACCGACCAGCGCGAGGATCCCGAAGATGCGCATCGGCATGCCGGCCGCGAACGCGACGATGAAGAGAATCGGCAGCAGCGTGGCCGCTGTGCCCAGGTCCGGTTGCTGGTAAATCACGAGGAAGGGCACGAACGTCATCGCGCCCGCGATGATGAGATCGCTCGGTACGACGGCGCCGCGCCGGCTCTCGCCGAAGTACTTGGCGAGCACCAGGGCGACCGCGGCTTTGGCGAACTCCGACGGCTGCAGGTTGAGAGGCCCCATATCGATCCAGCGCCGCGACCCGCCGCGAACGACGCCGAAGAAGAGCACGAACACGAGAAGCGCGACGATACCCAGGTAGATAAAGTGCGACTTGTCGGCGAGTGAACGATAGTCGAGGGTCAGGCACACGACCAGCGCGACCAGGCCAATCGCAATGCCGTACAACTGCGTTACGTACAGGCTGGATCCACCGGTGGCACTGTAGATCTGAACCACCCCGATCAAACACAACGCGAGGATGGCGGCCAACATCGCCCAGTCGACGTGATAGTAGAGGCGACGTTCGAACATTCCCTACCTCGCCACACCCGTCGCGGCAGCGGCATCTGCGGGACGCTGGAGCAGCGCGATCTCGCGTTGCGCTTCGACAGGTCCCGGATCATCTGCCGGTATCGCCGGCGGATCGGGATACTCACGCGGGCCACTGTCGCCGGCGGAATCGGAGAAGTCGAGCCGCATTTCCTCCGGCTTCGGCGCCGGCGGGAGCGGACGACCGTCCTGTTTCGCGAAGTACGTATCGAGGATGTGATGTGCGACCGACGCGGCGTTCGGCCCGTGCATCCCGTGTTCAAGGAATACGATGCCGGCGATCGTCGGGTTGTCGCGCGGGGCGAAGAACGAGAACCAGCCGTTGTCGCGGAGATCCCGCTTCCCGCGGGCCGCCGCGCGTCCCTGGTTCGAAATGACTTGCGCAGTACCTGTCTTGCCGGCAATGTCCTTCCCGGCGACACGGGCCCGGCCGCCGGTGCCGCTGCCGTTGACGACCGCCCACATCCCGTCGCGGATCGCCTGCAACTTCTCGGGCGTGATGTCGAATTTCGATTGCACGGGCGGCGCCGCCACCGGCGTCCAGCCGTTTCCGGTCCCGTCGTCCATCGCCTTGACGAGGTGCGGCGTAATCCGCGTGCCGCCGTTGGCGATCGTCGCCATGTACACCGCCATAGATACCGGTGTGACCGAGACCGCGCCCTGGCCGATTCCGACCGAGATGGTCTCGCCGGCGTACCACTTCTCATGCCGCGTTTCCTGCTTCCACTTGGTCGACGGCACGAGACCCGTGACCTCGTTCGGCAGATCGATGCCGCTCTTCACCCCGAGCCCGAGCAGCGTCGCCCACTTGTTGATGCGGTCGACGCCGAGCATGTTGGCGACGGTATAGAAGTAGACGTCGCACGATTGCGCAATCGCGGTCTTGAGGTCGACCGACCCGTGGCCACCCTTTTTCCAGCACTTGAAATAGCGGCCGTAAAAATTGGCGCCGCCGCCGCAGTTCACGTGGAAATTCGGGTCGATGACGTCTTCCTCGAGACCGGCCAGCCCAACCGCCATCTTGAAGGTCGATCCCGGCGAGTACCGCCCCTGTATCGCGCGGTTGTTCAACGGACGCTGCTGGTCGGTGTTCAGCGAGGTCCACGTTCCACGATCGATTCCCGCGGCGAACGCGTTCGGGTCGTATGTCGGCCGGCTCGTGAACGCCAGCACCTCACCCGTGCGCGGATCGAGAACCACGGCCGCGCCCGCATTCGTCAGCCCCGCCATGCTCACGGCGTTGAACGCTTCTTCTGTCGCCCGTTGCACGTCGTAGTCGATGGTGAGCTGCATCCGCTTGCCTTCGGTCGGCCGCTCTTCCTGCAGGACGCTCATTTCGCGCCCCATGCTGTTGACGACCACCACGCGGGCGCCGTCGGCACCCTTCAAGGCCGCGTTATAGATCTTCTCGATCCCGGACTGACCGGCGATGTCACCGCTCTTGATCTCCGGGTCGGACGCCACCTGCGCGTCGCTGACCTGGCCCACGTAGCCGAAGAGGTGTGCGGCGAGCGATTCCGGGTACTTGCGAGTGGGCACCTCTTCGACTCTCACGTCGGGCAACTCGAAGTCGAGCCGCCGGGCGGTGATCGCCGCCACCTGCGCCAGCGTCGCATCCTCGACGATGACGATCGGCCGGTACGATGGCTCACCGCGATGTCGCTCGATGAGGTCCTGCACCTGCTTCAGGTCGAGCCCCGCCACGCGCGCGAGGAGCCGGGCCGTCTGATCGAGATCTTTTGAGTGCTCGCGCAGGATGGAGATCGTAAAGGAGTGACGATTCTCGACCAGCACCCTTCCGTTGCGGTCGAACAGAATCCCGCGCGGCGCGCGTAACGCGAGCGTGCGCTGATGGTTGTTCTCCGCCATCTCCTGGTACTTCGCGTGCTGGACGATCTGCAGCACCCAGAAACAGATCCCGAGCGCGGCAAACACCACGATGATGCCGACCTGGAGCCCCACCAATCGCTCGCCGATTCGTCTGCGATTTTCACCCTGGGACATAACTGGCTATCCTCGCGGCCGCCGGCCCATCCGCCGGCGCTCAATGACTCCGGGGAGCGCTTCGATGATGGCGAAGGCAACCATACCCACGACCGCATTTCCAACGGCCTGGCTCGCCACCGCCTTCCATGGCGACGGGAACGCGCGCAGCCCGAGGCCCACGTTCAAACCCATGAACAGCGCCGCATGCGCGACCGTCGCGCCGACAAACATCAAAAACCGCGGCAGTGCCGATGTCAGGATGAACTGCTGGCTGATTGCACCAGCCAGGAACCCGATCACCGACTTCGCCAACCCGCCGATGCCGAGCACACCGGTCGACAACGAATCCTGGATGAGCCCTGCCATGCTGCCGGCGAGCATCCCACCCACCGGCCCCGTCGTCAGCGCGACCGAGACCACCGCAACGAGGACGAGATCGATCGCCGCCGACCCCCCGACGAGCAACTTCGCCAGCGTGGTCTGAAGCGCCAGCGCGAGCGCTACTGCAATCAGCCCTCCGACAGCTCTCACTGCGCCTCGCCGGGCGTCGGAGTCACGACCACGAGCACCGTCTCGAGCTCGGAAAACTGCACCGCCGGGTCAACCACGACGTTCGTGAATTCCCCACTTTGGCGGTCAATTGATTGTATCTGACCGATGAGGAAGCCTTTCGGGTAAATCCCTTCGATGCCAGACGTCACAACGCGATCCCCGACCTGAATGTCGGCCGCTCCTGGCACGTGGTCCAGACGAAAACGGTCGGTCCCCGTTCCAACGACCACACCCTGCGCTCGTGAACGCTCGACAATCGCGCCGGCCGCGGCGTCGCGATCGATGAGCAGCTGGACCTTCGCCGCTCGCCTGGCAGGCATGATGATGCGACCGACGACGCCGCCCGGCGCGAGCACGGCCATATCGGACGCCAGTCCATCTCCAGTTCCCTTGTCGATTGTCATCGTGCGGAACTCTGGGCTTGCACCTCCGGCAATAACGGAAGCCGACGTCGTTTTCAGCTGAACGGCGGTCTTCAGATCGAGCAGGCTTTGCAGCGTGCGCGACTGCTGCGCGAGTGCACGCTCCTGCTGGAGCCCTACCTGCAACGCCGCGTTCTCCTCTTTGAGCCTGGCGTTCTCGGCGCGGACGTCCTGCAGCGCGACGTAGTTGGTCCAGTTGTCGCGCACCGTGGCAATGGCCGAGGTTGCCGCCCGCTGAACCTCAGCGAAGGTCCCGAAGGTCACTTCCTCGAGCAGCGGCACGCCCCGCTGCGTATTCACCTGCGCCGAAATCAGGAGGATGTGTCCGACGATCACGGCCATGAACAACCAGCCGGTGCGTTGTCGGATGTCGAGTACTGCCATCAGTCAATCGAGATCTTCCGGAGAAGGTTGAAATCCGAAAGCATCTTGCCCGCCCCCAGCACCACCGAGGACAAGGGATCTTCGGCCATCGCCAGCGGCAAACCCGTTTCCTCGCGCAGTCGCTTGTCGAGATTCTTGAGCAGCGATCCGCCACCGGTGAGCACGATGCCGCGATCGACGATGTCCGCCGACAACTCTGGCGGCGTGCGCTCGAGGGCGACGCGGACGGCGTCGACGATGACATTGACCGTCTCGGTGAGCGCCTCGCGGATCTCCTCGTCGCTGATGGTGATCGTCTTCGGCACCCCCTCGATCAGGTGCCGCCCTTTGATCTCCATCGTCATCTTCTCGTCGAGCGGGAACGCGGATCCGATTTCCATCTTGATCTGTTCGGCGGTGCGCTCACCGATCAGCAAGTTGTACGCCTTCTTGATGTATTGGATGATGGCTTCATCCATCTCGTTTCCCGCGACGCGCACGGCCTTGCTGTAGACGATTCCTGCGAGCGAGATCACAGCGATGTCAGTGGTGCCACCGCCGATGTCGACGATCATGTTGCCGGACGGCTCGGTGATCGGCATGCCGGCGCCGATGGCTGCCGCCATCGCCTCCTCGACCAGGTGAACCTCGCTCGCCTTGGCGCGGTAGGCGCTGTCCTTCACCGCGCGTTTTTCAACCTGCGTGATCTCCGACGGCACGCCGATGACGATGCGCGGGCGGACCCAGACGTTGCGGTTGTGCGCCTTCTTGATGAAGTAGGTCAGCATTTTCTCGGTGACCTCGAAGTCGGCGATGACTCCGTCCTTCATCGGCTTGATCGCGACGATGTTGCCGGGCGTGCGGCCAAGCATGTCCTTGGCTTCCTTGCCGACCGCCTCGACGCGACCGTTCACTTTGTTGATGGCGACGATTGACGGCTCGTTGACGACGATGCCCTTGCCACGCGCGTAGACGCACGTGTTGGCGGTACCGAGATCGATGGCGAGGTCACTCGAGAACAGTGAAAAGAACGAGCCGAGCGGCAAGATTACAAGCCCTCCTCAGACACATAGATACCGTCCTTACCGGAAGCCTTGACGCGGTACATGGCCATGTCTGCCGCTTTCATGAGCTCATCGGCGGTACGGGGCTTATCTGGTTGAAGCGTGGCGACACCGATGGAGACCGTCTGACGGACAGACAAGCCATCGGATGCCAGAAATCGCGACGCCCGCAGCCGATCGCGAATGCGTTCGGCCACCTGCACGGCGCCTTCGACGTTGGTATCGGGAAGCAACAGCGTGAACTCGTCGCCACCAAATCGCGCGACGACGTCCGTTTCACGAGCGCATCCGCGGATGACGGCAGCCGCCTCCATCAGGACCTTGCTGCCGGCAAGATGGCCGTGCGCGTCGTTGACCGACTTGAAGCTGTCGAGATCGAGAAAGAGCAACGAGAGCGGACTGCCGTTGCGCTGGCAGCGCTTCGTCTCCCGGCGCAGCACCTGATTGAGGTAGCGCGAGTTGGACAGACGCGTGAGTTCGTCGGTCACTGACAACGCTTCCGCGCGCTGCAGCGCGAGCGCGTTGTCGAGCGCAATCGCGGACGGCTCGAGGAGCAATCTGAGCGACATCACCAGTGACGGTCCCATCGCCGGCGTGCTCCGCGATGCCTGCGAATCGAGACACACGAGCGCGCCGACGCTCCGATTGCGGCACGTGAGCGGGAGGGCAATAGCCGATCCGATAGAACCCGGCCCACCGCGCGAATCTTTGGCCAGGTCGCCGGACAGAAATTCAGCGCCGTGCCGCATCACCCAGTTGGCGGCCGACCAGAGCGACGGACCGAGGCTCGGCACGAGCCCGGCATCGGCAAGGACGTTCAGATGTCCGTTGACGTCGTGCGCGATGACCACCCAGCAGGGAGCCGGAACCCATCCCTGTGCCTGACGGACCATCCATTCCGCGACCTTGCGCGGATCCAGGCTGGCATTGGCCTCCCGAACCGCCTCGACAAAGGCTTCCCGCCGCTCCACCCGACCCCTCAGCGCACCGGCGCGCGCCTTCAAACGGGCAGCAAGATCCAACCGCCGGGTTCCTCGCGCCGGCCGAGGCAACAGGTTACGTTTGCTGGAGATTGGTCTCAGCGCTCGCTTAGGAGACGCGGGCATCGGTGTGTGCAGAAACAGCTCGAAAGCCGCTAAGTCCTTCTAGATGTAATAAATAATATCATGACCCTTTGCGAGGGCCGACCTGTCACTTCCCTTCTTTTCATCGGTTTCTGCGGGTCCGGACTATAGGGAGTCGAGGGCGTAAACGATTGCCGTCGTGTCACTTCCTAGCGTACGATGATTGTTTCGAGGAGTTTTCGTTTTCAGCTGGCGCGGCTCCGCCTCGCTAGCATCCGAGTATCTTCTGCCCGCGCTCGGCGCGGGGACTGACCGGTGCATCTATGACCATGCTCGACCGGATGCGGCGCCACAAGAACTGGCTCAAATGGAGCCTGGGGATCGTGGTGCTGACATTCGTGCTTCTCTATATCCCGGATTTTGTTCGGACCGCACCGAGCGGCACTGGCGCGGGCCCTCAAGAGGTCGTGGCGCAGATCAACGGCCGCACTGTCACCGCCGGTGATTTTCAGCAGCGCTACCTCTCGCAGGTCCAGGCGTATCGCCAGCAGTTTGGTGGCAACCTGAACGACCAACTCCTGCGGCAACTCGGTATCGATCAACAGATCCTGTCGCAGATGATCGACGAACAGGTCGGGCTGATCGAAGCCGAGCAAAACGGCATCACGGTCAGTGACGATGAGCTCGCCCAGCAGATCCTCTCGATCCCCGCGCTGCAGGAGAACGGGCGGTTCATCGGCGAGCAGCGTTACGAACAGCTGCTCCTCAGTCAGAACCCACCGATGACGAAGACGCAGTTCGAGGAGAGCCTGCGGCGCAGCATGGTGCTCGACAAGCTGCGCGCCGCGCTGACCGATTGGTTGGCGGTCTCAGACGGCGACGTACAGCGTGAGTACAACCAGCGCAACGAGAAGGTGAAGCTGCAGGTCGTGGCGTTGACCGAAGCGAAGTTCCGCGGCGGCGTGACGGTCACTGACGCCGACATCGCGTCGCACTTCGAGGCGCACAAGGCAGAGTACCGGATCGGCGAGCAGCGGAAGGTCAAGTACCTCCTGCTCGATCGCGAACAGGCACGATTGAAGATCTCCGTGCCGCCCTCCGACATCCAGCGCTATTACAACGACAACATCCAGCAGTACCAGACGCCGGAACAGGTGAAGGCGAGCCACATCCTGCTCAAGACCGAGGGCAAAGATGAAGCCGCCGTCCGCCAGAAGGCCGAGCAAGTGCTGAAGGAGGTCAAGAGCGGAGGAGATTTCGCGGCGCTCGCCAGGAAGTACTCCGAAGACGACGGCTCGAAAGCCAACGGCGGCGACCTCGATTATTTCGCCCGCGGTCGCATGGTTCCCGAGTTCGAGAAGGTGGCGTTCACGCTGGAGCCGGGACAGGTGAGCGACCTCGTGAAGTCGCAGTTCGGGTTCCACATCGTCAAGGTGATCGACAAGCGGCCCGGAGCCACGAGACCACTCGATGAGGTGCGCTCGCAGATCCAGGATCAGTTGGCACTCCAACTCGCGGATCAGAAAATCACCGATCAAGCCGCGCAGTTTGCGAGCCGCATCAAAACCATCGCGGACCTCGAGCCGGTGGCGCGCGAGCTGCAGACCATGGTCCAGGAATCGGGCCTGTTCCAGCGCGGGGATCCCGTGCCCGGCCTGGGCGCGGCGCCGCAGGTTGCGGCGGCGGCGTTCACGCTCCAGGGCACGGCGGCGAGCGCCCCGCTCGGTACCGCCCGCGGTCCCGTCTTCATCGCAGTCTCGGAACGCAAGGATCCATACGTACCGATGCTCGACGAGGTCAAGGAAAAGGTGCGTGAGGATCTGATTAAGGCGAAGGCGACTGAAGCGAGCCGAGAGCGCGCGAGTGCCATCGCGGCGGCGCTCAAGTCATCGAAGGACTTCGCCGCGGCGGCGAAGGCGCAGGGCCTCGAGGCCAAGGAGACCGAGCTCGTTCCCCGTGGCGCCGCGCTGCCCGATATCGGCGTGAGTCCTGAAGTCGATCGGGTTGCGTTCTCGTTGCCCGCGGGCTCGGTCAGCGATCCGATTCAGACCACCGACGGCACCGTCATCGTTCGCGTCGTCGAGAAGCACGATGTGACGCCTGACGAGTTGCGCCAGGGGCAGGAAGCGTTTCGAGCCGAGCTGCTCAACGAACGCCGGGCGCGATTCTTTTCGGCGTACATGGGCAAGGCCAGGGAAAAGATGAAAGTCGAGATCAAGAGCGACGTGCTGCGTCGCGTCCTGGCCGCATATCAACTGTAGGTAGCGTAGCGGCGGGTCTTTAGACCCGCCGTGAGACTCGTCGATCAATTACGGCTTCTTGTTGGGATCGTAAGTAGCCTTTACGGTCCCTTTCGCCTTCGCAATCGCGAATAGCTCCGGATAGAACTGAACGAAGGTGTTGTCGACTGCCGTGTTCGTAGAGTGGCAGGCGTAGCAGGCCGCCGTCGCGGGCAACGGCGCGGCGCTCGCGACGAGTCCATCGCGACTATCGAAGCTGAAATATCCCCAACCGCCAGTGCTCTTGAATCGCTCTGTGTCCTTGACCGCGGCCTCGATCAGGGCGATGTCTCCCTGCGTGTGCCCACCGTTATTGATCGAGACATTCACTTCAGCCTTTCGGATTTCGAGGAGGAACATCGTCTTGTCCGGCCACGTGCCAGAACGCAGGAACGCGGCATAGGCATCGCGCGTGACGAAGACGTTGTCGAACATCGGAGCGCGGCCAGTGGCAGCCTGCGCAGGGCCGTAGGTCATACCGAGCCCACTCGTCACGAATACCCACGAGCGGTAATCGAGCGGACGTATCAACTGGCCGGTGCTCGTGAACGCAGGTGCCGCTGTCGCCTGCTGTGCCGACACCGATGGCCCCGTGACGGCGACTGCTACCCACGCGCAAAGCGCAAAGCACAGAATTGTCCTCATGTTCACCTCACGAATGTGAACGGCATCAACGCCAGCGGCTCTCCGCGCCGGAACAGGCGCGTCGGCGCTGATAGCGCAGCCATCGCGCGACGCTCGGACGTCCCGGCCAGCATGCTCCACAGACCCGCCGTGCCTGCGCCGCCAAACTGTTCCGACAGCGCGTCGAGCAGGCCGCGACGCTCAGGATAAACGACAAGCTGCACGTCTTCGTTCGCTGGAATTTTGGCTTTTTCTTTCGCCAGGGCGACGGCGGCATCGAGCCCACCGAGCGCGTCGACGAGGCCGTGATCGAGCGCCTGTCGCCCCGTCCACACACGCCCCTGCGCCACCGCGTGAATCGCTTCGGGCGTGGACTTGCGGGACTCGGCGACCTTCGTGAGAAAGTTCCTGTAGAAGTCGTCCATGAAGGACGCCACCTTCTCGCGCTGCGCCGGCGTGAAGGGCGCGAACGGCGAGTAGATGCCGGCGTTCGCACCCGAGACGACCGCCTCGGTCGTGACCCCGACCTTGTCGAGCGTCCCGCCGATCACCATCTTGCCGCCGAAGATGCCGATCGATCCGGTCAGCGTCCCGGGCTGCGCCACGATCGCCTCCGTCGGCATCGCGATGTAGTACCCGCCAGAGGCAGCAAGGTCCGACATCGAGGTCACGATCGGCCGCTTCGGATTCTCGTCGCGCGTGATCTTCAACTCGCGCCAAATCACGTCCGAGGCCACTGACGAACCGCCCGGGCTGTCGATGCGAAGCACGATCGCCTTGATCGAGGCATCGTCTCGAATCTTCCGGATCTGATCGATGATCGTCTCCGAGCCCACGACGGATCCGTTCACGCCATCGAAACCGCTCCTGCCGGATACGATGGTCCCGACGACGTAGAGAACGGCGATTCGCGATCGCGTGCGCAATCCCACTGATTGCGGCCTGGTACGCTGGTAGTCGCCGCCCTCCATCCGGCGGGTGGCCTTCCCGTCGCCGAGCTCGGGCACGCGATCGTCGAGCTCGTCCTCGTAGGCGAGATCGTCGACGAGTCCTGCATCAAGTGCCTCCTTGGCCACGAACGGTCCCTTGTCGAGCAGGTCGCGGACCTCGTTCTCGCTTTTCTTGCGGGCGTCGGCAATTCCCGCAACGAGCTGGTCGTACATGTCGCGATTCAGCGACTGCGCCATCTCGCGATGGGCGGGGGTGAATCCCTTCTGGGTCAGCTGATTCGGCGCTGTCTTGTAATCGCCGATGTGTACGAAGTCGGGATAGGCGCCGATCTTATCGAGCGTTCCGCGGAAGAACATCTCGTACGAGGCGACACCTGTGAGGTCGAGCGAACTGGTGGGCATCAGGAAGACACGATCGGCCGCACTCGCGAGGTAGTACTCGCGATCGCCGCCGAACTCGAGAAACGCCGTCACGTGCTTGCCCGATTTTCGGAACGCGACGATGGCGTCGCGCATCTCCTGCACCTTGCCCCAGTACGGCACGTTCAGCGTCGACGGCATCAGCAACACTGCGCGGACGCGGTCGTCCCGGCTCGCGCGCCGCAGCGCCTCCACGAAGCCGCGCACGGTGCTCACGTCGCGACCGAACACCTGCCCGACCACATCATCGGGCTCGACTTCAGGCAGATCGCCGCCCGGACGCAGGACCAGCGTGGCCGAGGACGGGACCGACGGTCCCCGGGAAACAGCGACAAACGTCAGCACGACAGCGGCCATCGAGACGACCACCGCCAGGCCGATCAGCGACAGAACCAGACGAACACCTCGGCGTGAAGCCACGACGACCCTCCTGGAAGTTGAGGATTCATTGTACGGCGCGTCGAGCGCACGCCTGAGCGTGCGCGGCGAAAATTGTGAGTTGAGAGATAATCACCCGTCGTGTCGAAACCATTGAGTGCACTGCTAGTGGCCCTGCTCATCTCGGCCTACGGCTGTGGATCGGAGTCAGCGAATATGGGCCAGTCGAATATTTCGGAGCTCGTGAAGAACGATGACGTGCCGGGCAGCGGCAACGAAGCCGTCGCCGGACGCCAGGTCACGGTTCACTACACAGGCTGGCTCTACGACCAGGCCAAGGCCGATCACAAGGGCAAGAAATTCGACAGCTCGCGCGATCACGGCGAGCCGTTCCAGTTTGGTCTTGGCGCCGGCCAGGTGATTCGGGGCTGGGACGAGGGTGTCGCCGGCATGAAGGTCGGGGGCAAGCGCACACTCATCATTCCGCCGAACATGGGCTACGGCAGTCGTGGCGCCGGCAGCGACATCCCACCAAACTCCACCCTGCTGTTCGAGGTCGAGCTGCTGGACGTGCGCTAGCCGGCTCGCTTCATCAACATGGGGCGTGTCTACTGTCAAGCCGGCTCGCCCGCGCGGAGCGCGGGCAGAAGACGCTGCCACTAGCGAGGCGGAGCCACATGCTCGTCGGTCGCAGGCGCAGCCTCGCTAGCGCAAGACGTCGTGGCTGACTTCGCCGACGTCGACATCGAATCGATCAATGTCAGCGGAGACGGTATCGCCCGGCTGGCGCGTACTCCACTGACGGTTCCGTTCACCATTCCAGGCGAACGCGTGCGCGTTCGCCTGAGTACGACGCGCGCGGGAACGCTGACAGGCTCGCTCGTCGAGATCCTGCGCGCATCGCCCGACCGGGTGCCGCCACGCTGCCGCCACTTCGGTCCGCATGCAGAACACGGCCGAACGTGCGGCGGTTGTTCCTGGCAACACATCGCCTACGGCGCGCAACTCGTGCTCAAAAGCGATCTCGTCACCCGTCTGGTTCGGGAGAACGTTCGAACAGCGCCGGCCGCATTGCCGATGCTGCCCGCGACACCGAACGACGAGCCCTGGCAGTATCGCAACAAAGTCCATTTCGTCGTCGAGCGCAGCCCGCATGGACTCGTGATGGGGCACTACGCTCGCTCCTCACGACGCATCGTCGCGGTCCAGGAATGCCCGGTCCATGACGACCGCGGAAACATCGTGGCGTTCGCGTTGCGCGACGCGTGTCGGCGAGCGGATGCGCGCGAGGTCAAGAGCATCGCCGTCCGCGTCGGCGTCAGCAGGGCAGAGACGATGGCGACACTGGTTGTGACGAGCGAGCGAGACAAGCGCGTGCGCACGGCGTCGCGACGCGTGCTGGCGGGCGCCGCTGCGCCCACGTCCCTGCACGTCAACATCCACCCGCGCGGCGACGCGTTCATTTTCGGGAGGGAGACACGCCACATCGCTGGCCCCGAGCGCCTGCGAGAGGACGTCGGAACCGCATCGTTCCTGATTTCCCCAACCTCGTTCTTCCAGACCAACGTTCGAGCGGCCAGAATCCTTGTGGAACAGGTGCTTGCCGCGATACCACCCGACGCGAGCGTGCTCGACCTCTATGCGGGCGCCGGGCTGTTTGCGCTTCCGCTGGCGCTGTCGGGCCACATGGTGGTGGCGATTGAAGAGAACCGCAGCGCCGTGATTGATGGGCAGGCAAGCCTTCGGCTGAGCCGCGTGCCCGAAGCTCGATGCCGCTTCATCGCCAAGCCGGTTGAACTTGCGCTTGGTCGTGGGCGTGACGCTGCCTTGCGGGATTTCGACGCGGTCGTGCTCGATCCACCGCGCGAGGGATGTCAGCCATCGGTGATCGATCGCGTCTTCGGCCAGCGCGGTCCGGCGCGGGCGGTGTATGTCTCGTGCGATCCAGAATCACTCGCGCGCGACCTCGGGCGCATCACGAAATGCGGTTACGCAATCGTTTCCATGCAGCCGGTGGACATGTTCCCGCACACGCCGCACACCGAGACCGTCGCCGTTATCGATCGACGCGGGTAAACGCTGTGAAGGGGTCTGATCGCTTCACCCGCGTTCACTTCGCCGGCGTGGCGATCGGCTTGCCCTTTTCAACGATGTAGGTGGCGAGGACACGAGTGCGCGCCGACCCTTTGTTGGTCGCGTTATGGACAGTGCCAGCAGGTACGAAAAACGTCTCGCCCGCCTTGAGCGTGACGGTCGGCTTCCCCGTCTGTTCGAAGACGAGCGTGCCCTCGAGAAGATATCCCGCCTCTTCGCCCGGATGGGTATGCGCGCCCGACGTCGCGCCCGGTTGAAACTCGGCGATGGCGCTGACGACTTCGCGACCCGGCGTCGACAGGTCGCCTCGCTGGATCACGGTTCGAGAGAAGCCGGGCTGTTGGGCCTGGGCGCCCGCGACGACGACGAACACCGCGACGGCAATTGCGAGAGATCTCATTCGGACTCCTTATTGGCCGGTTCCAGGTCCCCGTTCCAGGTTCCAGGTTCCGGAATTGCCAAGGTTAGGGCAAAAGTGCCTCTAGCCAAAAATTTGCTGAAATTCGAGCGTGATGGATTGTCTAATGGAGTTGTATGGGTGGAAGGTCCATGAGTGGGAGAGGTGTCTCGATCGGCGGAGCGTTCCTGGCGACTGTGATGCTGCTGGTCACGGCTACCGCGAGCACTGCGGCCGACAGCGACACGCGACTGGCGGACGCCGCCATGCGTCGTGACGTCGCGATGGTGCGCAGCTTGATCGCCCAGAGAGTCGACGCCAACGTTCCCGGGCAAGACGGCACTCCCGCGCTGCACTGGGCGGTGCGCGTCGACGATGTCGCGACGTCGAAATTGCTGCTGGGTGCAGGCGCTCAGGCCACGTTGGCAAACCGGTATGGCCTCACCCCGCTGTCGATCGCCGCGGCGAACGGCAGCGCGGCCATGATTGGCGTGCTGCTCGACGCCGGCGCCGACGCAAATGCGCCCGATCCAGCTGGCGACACGCCGCTGATGAACGTGGCCCGCGTCGGGCGCGCCGATGCCGTGACGCTGTTGCTCGATCGCGGCGCGACGATCGACGCCGCGGACGGCACCTATCAGCAGACGGCGTTGATGGTGGCCGTTCGCGAGAACCACCCTGACATCGTCAAGCTGTTGATCGCGCGCGGCGCCTCGGTGAACGCACGAACACGAGTCGGGCGCGCGCCGCAATGGATCCTGCCCAATTCGGTACCCGGCTTCGGCCACGGCATCGGCATCGTCCGCGGCGGACTACCGCCGCGCGGATCGCGCGCACCCGTCCCGGGCGGAATGACGCCGCTGCTGTACGCCGCGCGCGATGGCAGGATGGATATCGTCCGCATGCTCCTCGAAGCCGGCGCGGACATCAACCAGCGCGACGCGAACGAGATCACGCCGCTCATCATCGCGATCACCAACAATCATCCCGACGTTGCTCGCGACCTGATCGATCGTGGCGCGGACATCAAGGCCGTCGATTGGTACGGGCGCACGGCGCTGTGGGCGGCGGTGGAAACGCGCAACATGGACGTGGACAACGCCACGTTCGTCAACAGCATCGATCGCGCGCCGTTTCTCGATCTCATACAGGTGTTGCTCGAGCGGGGCGCCGACCCCAACGTTCGTACGAAAGAGGTGCCGCCAATTCGACGCGAATTCCTGCGCATCACGGGATCTCTGGCGTGGGTGGACTTCACCGGTCAGACGCCCTTCCTGACGGCATCGCTCGCGGGCGATCTCACCGTGATGAAGCTGCTGCTCAAGCACAACGCCGATCCGAATATCCCCACGTTCGCCGGCACGACGGCGCTGATGGCCGCCGCGGGCGTGAATTGGGTCGTGGATCAGACGTACGACGAGGGTCAGCCGGCGCTGCTCGATGCGGTCAAACTGTGCGTCGAGCTCGGCATGGATATCAACGCCGTGAACTCGATGGGGCTGACGGCGCTGCATGGCGCGGCGAATCGAGGCTCGGACGACATCATTCGTTACCTGGTCCAGCAAGGCGCGAAGATCGATGCGAAAGATGCGGAAGGACGCACGCCGCTGACATGGGCGGAGGGCGTCTTTCTGGCCACGCATCCCGCGCGGCCGAAGCCGGCCTCGATCGAGTTGCTCAAGCAACTGGCCTCGAATGCACCCGTCACGAAACCATGACACAGAGGAAGCGAACCCTTCGTGGCGCAGTTCCGGTCGCGGCTTGCATGTGGACCGCCGCGATCGCCATCGCGTGGAGCGCCGGCGCGAGAGTCAACGCAGAGCCTCCGCAGGCGCCAGCGTCGAGTCAGCCCTCCGCAGCTGGAGCACCTGAATCGGCGTTCCTGACCCAGTACTGCTTCGGCTGCCACAACGAACGCGCCAAGATTGCCGGCCTGGCGCTCGACGCCCTGGACCTTTCGCACGCGGGAGCCGACGCGGAGACGTGGGAAAAGGTCATCAAGAAAGTACGCACCGGCATGATGCCCCCGAGCGGTGCGCGGCGACCGGAGCGCGCTGCCCTCGATGGCTTTGCGGCGCAACTCGAGGAGCGACTCGACAAGGCAGTCGATCCGAACTCGGCGCTGGTCACTCCCGCACTCCATCGGCTGAATCGTACGGAATACGCGAACGCCATTCGCGATCTCCTGGCGCTGGACGTCGACGTCAACGTATTGCTGCCGGCAGACGGATCGAGTCAGGGTTTCGACAATCTCGCTGAAGCACTCGCGGTGTCGCCCTCACTCATCCAGGGCTATGTGTCGGCTGCCATGAAGATCAGCCGACTCGCGGTCGGCGACAAGACGATGGGCCCCTCGCAGGTGACGTATTCGCCGCCACCCGGGTTGTCCCAGGATCGACACATCGACGGACTGCCACTGGGCACGCGCGGAGGGATGCTGGTTCATCACACGTTCCCTCTCGACGCGGAATACGATTTCGCACTCGGCGGCCGCGGCGGCGGTCCGGGCATCGACGTCACACTCGATGGCGAGCAGGTCAAGGTCGATAACCCACGCAGCTTCCGATTGAAGGTCACGGCCGGACCCCACACGATCGGCCTGTCATTGCCGGATCGTCAGCGGGGAGCTGGCGTTGACGAGATTTACTCTGACTTCCGCGCGAACGCAGTGTTCACAACTCCCGGTGGCGTGCCGAACCTGGTGATCACCGGGCCGCTCAACATCACGGGTGTGGGCGATACACCGAGCCGGCACAAGCTGTTTGTCTGCCGGCCAACATCGCAAGGCGATGAAACGGCTTGCGCACGGACAATCCTGACGACGCTGGCGCGACGCGCGTATCGTGGTCCCGTCAGTCCAGGCGAGATCGAGACGCTGATGGAGTTCTACAAACGTGGGCGGCAGCCGGGTGACTTCGATTCGGGAATCCAGGAGGCGCTCGCCCGCGTGCTGGTGGCACCGCGCTTCGTCTACCGTGCCGAGGAAGAGCCTGCGACCATCGCATCCGGCCAGGCCTATCGAGTCAGCGACATCGACCTCGCGTCACGGCTCTCTTTTTTCCTGTGGAGCAGCATTCCTGATGACGAGCTGATCGAGGTGGCGACCAAGGGGCGGCTGCGCGATGCCAAAGTGCTCAACCAGCAGGTCAAGCGCATGCTGGCGGACGCGAAGGCGGATGCCCTTGTCGAAAACTTCGCGGGTCAATGGCTCTATCTGCGCGAGCTCGATCACGTGCAGAGTGAGGCGAAGAACTTCGACGAGAACCTGCGGCAGTCATTCCGTCGCGAGACGGAGCTTCTCTTCACCACGATCGTTCGCGACGACCGCAGCCTGATCGATCTGCTCGACGCCGACTACACCTTCGTTGACGAGCGCCTGGCCCGGCATTACGGGATCCCAAACGTTCAGGGAAGCTACTTCCGACGCGTGGCGCTCCCACCAGACAGCCCGCGCCGTGGCCTGCTCGGTCAGGGCAGCATGTTGACGGTGACGTCGGTCGCGACGCGCACGTCCCCGGTCTCGCGCGGCAAGTGGGTCCTCGAAAACCTGCTCGGCACGCCGGCGCCAGTGCCGCCACCCGGAGTCGAGACGAACCTTGGCGGCGCCGAAGCGGCCAAGACCAGCTCACTGCGACAGCGGCTCGAGGCGCACCGGGCAAGCCCGGTCTGCGCGTCCTGTCACCGCATCATGGACCCGATGGGGTTTGCGCTGGAGAACTTCGATCTCATCGGAGAGTGGCGTGAATTCGATGGGCCCTCTCGCATCGACTCGACCGGTCAATTGGCCGATGGGACGCCGGTCAAAGGCCCCGGAGACCTTCGCCGGGCGGTGCTGGGCCGCGCGGATGCGTTCATGACGACGGCAACGGAAAAGCTGTACACATACGCGCTGGGACGGCCAGTGCACTCGTACGACATGCCGACGGTTCGCGCGATTGTGCGACGCGCCGCAGCGAACGACAATCGATTCTCATCGCTGGTGATGGGAATCATCGAGAGCGACGCGTTCCAGAAGCGGGTGAAGAAGTAGGGCGGGTCTTAGGACGGAAAGGTAAGGGCGGGTCTTTAGACCCGCCCGGAGATTACGATGGCATTCATTACCAAGATGCATCTGTCGCGCCGGACGTTCCTCCACGGGATGGGCGTCACCATGGCGCTGCCGCTTCTCGAGTCGATGATTCCCGCTTCGACGGCCTTCGGACAGACGCTTGCGAAGCCGCGGACACGACTCGGCGCCATCTACTTTCCGCACGGCGCGATCATGCCGAAGTGGACACCGGCCCAGGAAGGCGCTGGCTACGAGCTCACGGAGATCCTCCAGCCAATCAAGCCGTTCTACGACCAGGTCAGCATCATCAGCGACCTGCGGCACGCCAACGCCTACGGCAGCGGCGCCACCGCCAACCACAATCGATCTGCCGCCGCCTTTCTGAGCGGCGCATTCGCGGAGGTCGGTGCGCAGCCGTCGCTTGGTATCACCGTCGATCAGATTGCGGCGCAGAAGATCGGCCAGGACACGCCACTTCCCTCGCTCGAGCTGACCATCGAGGAGCCAAGCCTCAACTGCGGCGACGGCCTGAGCTGCTCGTATCGCGACACGATCTCGTGGCAGGGGCCGCACGCGCCTCTGCCGATGCAGAACAACCCGCAGGTCGTATTCGAGCGGCTGTTCGGCGACGGCAACACGGCCGCTCAGCGGAAGGCTCGCCGCGATCAATCGATCAGCCTGCTCGATTCCGTAATGGGGGAAGCATCGACACTCCAGCGCAAGCTGCCGGCGTCAGATCGCAGCCGTCTCGATCAATACCTGACCGACGTGCGCGAGATCGAGCGGCGGGTGCAGAAAGCCGGACAACAGCTCTCCGACGATCTTCCGATCCCGACCGCGCCAACCGGCGTGCCGCGCGACGTCGAAGAGCACATCAAGTTGATGTACGACCTGCAGGTGCTGGCGTGGCAGGCGGAGATCACGCGCGTCTCCACGTTCCTGATGTGCAAGGAGCTCAGTACCGCCGTCTACCCGAAGAGCGGTGTGCGTGATGCGTTCCACACGCTGTCACACCACTCCAACGTACCAGACAACATCAATCGCTTCGCGGTGCTGAACACGTATCACGTCGCGCTGTTTGCCTACTTCCTCGACAAGCTGCGCGCGACCCAGGATGGCGACGGCACGCTGCTCGATCACTCGCTCGTCCTGTATGGCAGCGGCATGAGCGACGGCAACCAGCACAATCACACCGACTTGCCGATCCTGCTCGCCGGCGGCGCATCGGGCCGACTCAAGGGCGGGCGGCACTTGCGTCATCCGAAGAACACGCCGATGGCGAACCTGCTCGTAGCCATGCTCGACACGCTCGAGGTCACAACGGACAAGCTGGGCGACAGCACGGGACCAATCAGCCTCTGACTCGGGACTGGGGGCTCGATATCCATCTGGCAGGGGCGGGTCTTTCCTGGCCTGAGCTCGGTGCGAAGGCAGACCCGCTGACGCGTCCGAGGCCGACATCTCAAAGAGATGGACCAGTGACTCCCGAAGTGTTCCTCGGGTTCTTCGTGCTCCCGGCACTCGCGTTCTCGCTGGGATACTTTCCGGCTTTGAACCGGCTCACGGTCGCGTTCGTCTCGCCGTACGCGAGAGCCGATGTCCGAAAGCGCTTGTACGCGGCGGCGATCGACAGTCTCGTCGTTGCCAGCGGTGGAGTCTTCGCGCAGATCCTGGAGTCGCCGTGGTGGCTCGCCTTCGGCGCGCTCTATCTCCTGCTCCGCGACAGCATGCAGGGACAGAGTCTGGGGAAGCTCGTGGTCGGGTTGGTCGTCATCAACCTCGAAACGGGCCGGCCTGCCACGCTGCGCAGCTCGGTGCGACGCAACCTGCTGTTCCTGCTCCCCGGCGCCAACGTGGCAGCCGCGTTTCTCGAAACGATCACCCTCGTCCGTGATGTCCAGGGTCAGCGACTCGGTGACCGGCTGGCTCATACGCAGGTCGTCGATGGACTCGGCGTCAAGGATCTGGTGAAGTCGTGGCTCGAATGGTGGATGAGCCTCTGGCCGGAGCTCCATCGCGCGCGGCGCCCCAAGCGCGCGCCAGTTCGTACGTAGTGTCCGGGTTCGGGCGGGCCGAGGTGCACGCGCGTGTTGGTGTTGACAGTCGACACCAGCTGTTGATAGTGTCGACTGTCGACACTATGGCACGCCAACCGGTCCCGGACCTGCTGCCGGGCACGCTCGACATGCTCATCCTCCGGACGCTCCAGGCGGGGTCCATGCATGGCTGGGCGATCTCCGAACGCATCCAGCAGATCTCGCGGGATGTTCTTCAAATCAACCAGGGATCGTTGTACCCGGCGCTTCATCGTCTCGAGCACCAGGGCTGGATCGAAGCCGAGTGGGCCGTATCGGAACTGGGACGACGGGCGAAGTACTACCAGCTCACACCATCAGGCCGCCGGCAACTGGCGGTCGAAGCCGGTGAGTGGGAACGCATGTCGACGGCAATCGCGCGCGTGATGAAGCTGGCGTGAAACCACGCGAGTGACGCCTCCAAGTCAGACGAGACTCGCGAGCAAGAGCACCACCGCGAGGGCGCCCGCCACCTGCCATCCCAACTCGGCGCGCTTGCGCAGGAACGCGGTGCCGATCACGAGGACGACAGCGGCGGCCATGAGAAAGCGGCCATAGAGGTCGTCGAAGCTTTCGACCTGTTTGACGACGTCAGCTCGGCGTCGCAAGCGATCGACGATACGAAACGCGACGATGCGGTCTGGTTCGTCGCCGATCTGGAAGTACTCACCCCCGCCGGCGACGGCGAGTTGCACGAGCGAGGCGCGATCGAGCACCGAACGAATCACGGGAGGTGGTCTCGTGCCATCAGGCCTCGCGGGCTCAGGAATCATGCCTCCCGTGGAGGTACCAATGCCGACAACATGAATCGGAATCTTCATGGCGCGCGCGTTGGAAATCGCGTTCGCCACGGTGCCGCTCCACGCCTGACCATCAGAGATCACCAGGAAGGCTTTCGGGTTTCCATTCTTTCCGAACACCTCTTCGTCCTTCTCCACGAGCCGCAGGCCCCAGCGAATACCTTCTTCGATGTTGGTATCCCACGTGGTCGTGTTCTCGAGCCTGAAGGGAGAGTGCTCGCCCAGGTGATCGATGAAGAAGAACAACGCGTTCGGATCCTTGGTCAGGCGGACCTGCGGGGCGGCCAGCTGCGCAAAGAGCGCGAGCGCCACGCGGTCGCCTTGCCAGCTGAGCGTCTCGGCGAACGTACGCAGGAACTGCACCGACCGCCGCCACCGATCGGGTCTCACGTCCGACACATACATCGACGCCGACGCATCCTGCAGGACGACGACATCGGCGCTGGCCTTGCGCACGACGGAAACGAGCGCCTGTGGCCGTGCGAGGGCGATGATGCACAGTGAGGCCGCCAGGAGCACCGACGCCCAGAACGCCAGATCGCCAATCGCGCCGAGACGCTCGCGCACCGGCAGTGCACGCCGCGCCTGCAGCCTTTTGAGATCGCCACGCCGGCGGACGAACCGCCAGATCCACACGACGAACAGCGCCGCCGGCACGATCAGCAGCCAGAGGTACAGCGGATCCGCGAATCGGAACGTCTCGAACGAGATACGCGGAATGTTGAACATCAGCCCTTTCGTTCCTTCGCCGATGCCTTGCCTGCTTCGCCGCCGGTTGGGTTCTTCTCACCCTGCTCGAGCGGGATGTAGATCTGGAAGCCCTCCTGGCTGGTCGCGGGCGTCGGAGCGCCCTGATCGCCGTTGTCGGACTCCTCTTCGTTCTTTTGCGGTGGTGGCGGCTGGCTTCCCTTCGCGGCGGCGTCGCGCAGGCGGATGATGTACTCGTAGTTGAACGCCGCATCGGGATGCCACGTGCTGTTCTTCAGCACCGTCAGGTACCCGGCGGCCGTTTCTTCGAGCGCCTTGATCGTCGCTTGCTTGTCCTTGAACTGGGTCTGGTGCACGCGGAACGCGGCGTTGGCCACCACCAGCTGCAGCTCGACGTTCTGATCGTCGACGGCGGCGACGGGCTCGGCGCCCGCAGGCAACACGGCGTCATACTGCCGCTGCCAGTATTGGACTGCCGCCTGGCGCGCCCGAATCTCCTGCCGCGCATCGCTGCCCAGCCAGGGCACGAAGCGCGCGTGATTGGCGTACTGCTCCGCCTGCGTCAGGCTCTCTTGCGCGGCGGTGTACTCGAGCGTCGAGAGACGCTGTGCCGCATCCGCCATGTGCGCATCCAGGCGCGCCACGCCCAGGAAGGCAAAGCCAAACAGTGCCAACACGACGGCGACGATGACAAACGCTATGGTGCTTCGCATCTTTCCATCTCCGCTCACGCTGTAGCGTGCGCTCTCTACGTCTGCTCTACTCGACCGTAGGGCGGGTCTTGCTTTTCAGACCCCCCTGGCCCGCCGGGTCCAAAGAGCAAGACCCGGCCTACTGTCGTGGCCTACGGAAACGTTCTAAATATCCCGAAGTTCAATTTCAGCAGCGCGCCCGTGAGCCAGAGGCCCACGGCGATCAACGCCCACCCAGCAAAGCGCGGACGACGCACGCTGTATTCGCGCGTCTCGATTCGCCCGGGCGACAAGCGATCGATTTCGCGTAACGCGCGCCCAATCGACTCGTCGTCGTACGCCGCATAGAAGCGGCCGCCGGTTTGTTCGACCGTTGACTTCCAGATCTTGTCCTGCAGGATCTCACCCTCGCGCCGGTTGTAGGCCGTTCGCAACATGTAGACCGGAATCTTCCAGCGCCGCGCGTCGCCGACGACGCGTTCGAGGTCGGCCTTCTGCTGGTTCAACTGTGAATCGCGGCCGTCGGTGAAGACGATCATCAGGTTGCCCGACGCGTTGGTGAAATCGAACGTCCGGAACAACTGCGTCGCCTGGTCGATGCCTTCGATGATCGTCGTGCCCCAATCCGGGAACCGCCCCCACTCGGCAGGATCGCCGACGAGGCGCGTACTCAACAGGACGTTTTCATAATCGTTGGTGAAAGGCGTGACGACGTACGCGAAGTTGCCGAACTGAATGAGGGCGACGAGATCGCGATAAGGTCCGTTCATCCGGCGGCGGATGAACTGCTCTGCCGCGGCGACGGCCGTGAAGAACGTCGACTCGCCCGGTCGCTTCGCCGCCGATTCGAAGCGGATCACCATGCTCGTCGACCCGTCGACGAGCAGCGCGATGCGTCGCCCCGGATAGGACACTTCCTCGCGCGCAAAGCCGGTCTGCGGATCCGCCAGCGCAATCGCAAAGAACGGGACGCCGGCGACGAATAGCATCAGCGGCACGTGGCGTACGAGACTGAGCGGCGATCGGTGCATGACCGGCAGGATGGCGGGCAATCCGATCTTCCCGCGCAGCGATCCCCGCCGCATGAAGCTGACCATTAGGACGAGCGTCGCGATTCCCAGCAGGACGATGAACACGAGCAGCGCGGTGCGCGCTCCGCCGAACTCGAGGTCGACCCACGGGGTGCGGGCCCACTCAGCCCAGGTGGTGCGTAACGCGATGAGGACGTCGTGCAGTGGCGGCACTCTTACCCACCGATAGTGAACGAACGCAGCATGGCGCCCGCTGTCCGCATCGGCCAGCGCGCGCTCGACCGCAGGCCGCGGATCGCGTCCCTGCTGGAGTCAACGGCGGCATCCAGTGCCGATGCATCCGGCTTCCCATTGCGGCCATAGCTCGCGGCGCTGAACACACCGAGCGCGTCGGAGATCGTTTCGAGTCTCACCCGCGCGTTCGGGCGAAGCCGGCGACCGTTCCCCAGGTGACTGGCAATGACTTTCGACGTGACGGATGCAGACAACAGCACGCGTCGCCGTTTAATCCAGCCTTTGCGGACTGTGACCTGTCCGTCGCGCTCGACCGCGTCGGCGCCGACGAAGTCCTGGGCGATCGGGCGCTCGAGCGCCACGGCGCCGGCGATGCGCATGGCCGCGACCGCACGACGCGCCAGGCCAGGCGACCAGCCGGTCTTCGAGGCATCGGCCGAGACTTCGCTGATTGTGTCGAGGCACCCACTAAGTACCGCCGGCACCGGCAGGCGCCGAATTGCGACAGTACTCTTCGACCTGAAGTGTCCGACGACGCGCACCAGCGCGAAGATGCCAAGTACGCCGGCGAATGCAAACGACACCCACGCCAGCACACTCGCGAGCGAGGAACGGAAACGCCGGGATTCGATGCTCGCAAACGTCTGACCCGACGCATCCCGGATGTCGGCGACGCCCTTGGGCACGAGCGACAGGATTCGCATCGGCAATGAAGGGAGCACGTATGTCTGATCGCGCCCCTGCGTGCCGCCGACCGTCTGCAGATTGTAGGTCACCGTCACGCCGGGAATCATCACGTCCTGACCGAAGAAGCCGTCACTCAGCAGGCGCACCGCGTAATCGAACTGGACGTACCGCCATGGGGGCGCCACCATGTCGTCGCCCCGCGCGCCACTCACCACTTCGAACGGCGTGATTGACAGCGCTCCCGGTTCGAGTTGATTGAGTACGGGGACGACAGTGATGGGACCGGCTTCGATGACGGCGCACGTCAGCACGAGCCCGAAGCGCTCGCCCACCCTTACCGCCGTGCGGTCCGCTTTCCACCAGCACTTGATCGGATCGGACTGCACTTCTCCCTCTTTCGGTGCCGGGCGCGCCGCCGTCGCGGCCTGACCATCTTTGGGTCGCGAAGGCGTCGCCGTCTGAGCGTCCTTGGCGCTCGGGCGCAGTGCTGCCGGCGTCTGAGCGTCGCTGGGACGCGCCGCCGCCGGTTGGGCAGTCGCCAACGCGGGAAGAACAGCGATGATTGCCGCAGCCGTCGCCAATACCCGCGCGAAATACCAGGTTCTGCTCATCACATTTTTCGGAGTCGACGCTCGGCGGCAAATTCCACCAGCGCTGTCTCCATCTCCCATCTATCCAGTCCCACGCGCACGACGTCGAGATCCACATCCTTCGCCATCCGCGCGACCTCATCCTGCCACGTGTTGGCGCGGTCGGCCAGTCGGCCGACCTCCCTCCGGGACAGCACGCGCGTCCGGCCGGATTCGATATCAAACACATCTATCCAGCCGTCCGAGACCCGGGGAACATCGTACGCAAATCGGGCGTCGGCCATCAGCAGGAACACATCATGTACTGCATTCAACTTCGAGAGCTCGCCGAGAATGTGCTCGGCGTCCGGGAACAGGAAATCCGAGATGACCGGGATCAGCGACGACTTCCGCACCTGGCTTTCGATGCCCATGATGACGTCGCGCTCGGTCGCATCGTCCTTCCCGAGCACCGATTGTCGATACAAATCAATGCAGTACAAGAGGTGGGATCGGCCGATTCGCGGGCGGGCGGCCGCGACCTGCTCGAAGTGATCGTTGAAGATCACCACGCCGAACCGATCCTGGAAGAACGTCGCAGACAGTCCGGCGGCCGCGACAGCGCGCGCGATGGCCGTTGCAATCAGATCGCCCTCGATCCCGCACCTGGTCGACAGCGACGCGTCGGCCACGGCCACGATCGCGGCGTTGCTGTCCTGTTCGAACTCGCGCGTGATCAGCGGGCTGAAGTTGTTGAGCGACGACTGGGCCCAGTCGATGTTCGAGAGGCGGTCGCCAGGCTGCCAGTCGCGGATCCCCACGAAGTTGAACCCCGAGCCCTTGAAGACGCTCGCATGATCGCCGAGCGTGAATTCCTTCATCCGTTTGAGGATGAAGAGCTCGATCTCAGCGATCTCCTGGAGGTTGATCTCTTCCATCTATAAAGACCCCGGGGGTGATTTTCCGTCACCCCCCAAGAAAAATCACCCCCGGGGTCATTCTCATGGCACCGGCACGTTGGCGATGATGTCGTCGATCACCATCTCGACGCTCACGCCGTGACTGGCGGCATGCGGCCCGAGCCAGACGCGGTGACTCAGGATGTACCTCGCCAGATCCTGGATGTCTTCGGGAAACACCTCGGCGCGCCGATGCAGGAGCAGAGCCCACACTTTCACGAGACGGCCCCAGCAAATCGTCGCGCGCGGCGAGGCACCCAGGTCCACGCACTTCTCGACCAGCGACGAGGGCGAACGATGGAGCCATTCCGTCTCGGCGTTGTAGGGACGCGTCGCACCCACGAGGCGGCGGATGTACTTGGCCAGCGCATCGTGCAGGAACACCTCGCGTGTGATGACCGACCGCAGATCGATGATGCGCTCCTTCGGGACCAGAGCCTTGAGCCGAACCTGCTTGAAATCGAAGTTGACGAGCTTCTCCTCCTCGTGCGGCTGCAGGTACGCGATGTTGATCATGATCGCGAACCGATCGGTCGCGGCCTCCGAGAGCGGAAATGTTCCCTGTCCGAGCTCGACCGGGTTCATCGTCGCGATCGCAAAGCTGAAAGGCGCCATCTCGTAGGTCGTCTTGCCCACGGTGACGGTCCGGTCCTGGAGACCCTCGAGAAAGGCGCTCTGTGACTTGAGAGGAATGCGGTTGATCTCGTCGAGGAGGACGATCTCGGCCGCGGCCAGCGGCCCGAACTCGGTGATGAACTCACCTGTCGCGGGGTTGATCATCTGAAAGCCAACGATCTCGGTCGGCTGCAGGTCGGCACGGCCCTGGATCCTGGCGAATTTCGCGTTGCTGATCGCCGCGAGAATGACCCCGAAGAATGTCTTGCCGACGCCCGGGACTCCCCTGAGGAGCAGGTTGCCGGCGTTGACCTGCCGCTTCTGGTCCTTGTCGTACGTGGTCGGGATTTCCGAGAGCAGAACGACGTTGGCGAGCGCCTTTTCCGTCTCGTAGCCGACGAGGGCGTTTCCTGCCTCGGCTACGATGGATTCGTGCAGGTCGATGGCTTCCTGTAGCTCCGTATGCATGAACTGTGAATCATACAAGCAATGGAAGTAGGAGCGCCTCCTTAACAACTTTAACGTTCGACCTCACCGTGACCGTTAATCTTTGACCTGACTTCCGACCTTCGCCTTTGACGTGACTTTTGACCTTTGACTTTTGACCTTTGAAAACACGGTGACCAGGCATCCTCAAGGAACCAGTTCCGTCCGTCTCGTGGCGGTCGCAAGTTTGATTGGTACCACAATCGAGTGGTACGACTTCTTTCTCTATGGCACGGCCTCGGCGCTCGTCTTCAACCGCCTGTTTTTTCCGACGTTCGATCCGCTGACCGGCACACTGGCCGCCTTCGGCACCTACGCCGTGGGATTCTTCGCGCGCCCGATCGGTGGCATCGTCATCGGTCACTACGGCGACAAGATCGGCCGCAAGTCGATGTTGGTGCTCACGCTCGTCGTGATGGGAATCGCCACGTTCCTGATAGGGCTCCTGCCCACCTACGAACAGATCGGGCCGTGGGCAGCGGGTGGCCTCATCCTGTTGCGTGTCGCGCAGGGCTTCGGCGTTGGCGGCGAATGGGGAGGCGCCGTGCTGATGGCCGTCGAGCACGCGCCCCCGGGAATGCGCGGGTACTACGGCAGCTGGCCGCAGATCGGCGTGCCGGCGGGTCTGGTGTTATCGACCGCGGTGTTTGCCGTGTTCTCCAGTCTTCCCGAGGCGCAATTCCTGTCGTGGGGCTGGCGCGTGCCGTTTCTTCTGAGCGCGCTCCTCGTGATCGTTGGCTTGATGATTCGTGTGCGGATTCTCGAGACGCCCGCGTTCAGCCGGCTCAAAGAGGATGCTCGCGAGGCGCGGCAACCGATCGTCGAGGTGCTGACGACCTATCCGAAACAGGTACTGCTCGCCATCGGCGCGCGCTTCGCAGAAAACGGTGCCTTCTACATCTACAGCGTGTTCGTGCTGACCTACGCCACGCAGCAGGTGAAGATGTCGCAGCAAATCGTGCTCAACGGAATCCTGATCGGTGCCGGTATTGAGTTACTGGCGATTCCGCTGTTCGGCGCGCTCTCGGATCGTGTGGGCAGAAGGCCCGTGTATCTCTTCGGCGCGTTCGCCACCGCCTTGTGGGCCTACCCACTTTTCCGCCTGCTCGACACAGGATCACCTCCATTGGTGTGGCTGGCGTTGATCGTCGCGTTCGTCTCCTCGCACGCGGCGATGTATGGCCCGCAGGCAGCGTTCCTGTCTGAACTGTTCGGCACGCGAGTTCGCTACAGCGGCGCCTCCCTCGGTGCGCAGTTAGCGGGCGTGGTCGCCGGCGCCCCTGCTCCATTCGTCGCCACTCTCCTGCTGGCGCGCTACGGCAGCATCGCGCTCGTGATGTATCTCATCGTCATGGCAATCGTGACGATTGTCTCGGTTGTCCTGGCATCTGAGACGCATCGGGATCAAATAGACTAATCCGGATGCTGACGATGAGAGCCGCCATCCTCGAGAGCGCCCCGGGAGGCGTGCATGTCGAGGAGATTCCACTGCCCGAGCCCGGCGCGGGCGAAGTACTCGTCAAGGTCAATGCTTGCGGTGTCTGTCACACCGACTTGCACGTGATGAAAGCCGAGGTCGCGTTTCCCACACCAGCGGTGATGGGACATGAGATCTCGGGAACCGTGGCGGCGCTCGGCAACGGCGTCAAAGGTCCGGCGATCGGATCGAAGGTCGTGTCGGCCTTCATCATGCCCTGCGGGTTCTGCATGCCCTGTGCCGCGGGACGCGACGACCTGTGTGACAGCTTCTTCGCGATGAATCGCTTGAAGGGAACGCTGTATGACGGCACGACTCGCCTGAGGCGGCGGGATGGGTCACCGATCGCGATGTACTCGATGGCGGGCCTTGCTGAGTACGCAGTCGTGCCGGCGACCGACGTGTTTCCACTCGTCGACGGGTTGCCGCTCGAAGAGTCGGCCGTGCTTGGATGCGCAGTCTTCACAGCCTATGGCGCGGTGCGGCATGGCGCCGAGCTGCGGGGAGGCGAGCGCGTCGCGGTCGTCGCCGTCGGCGGTGTCGGCATCAACGTCATCCAGATCGCGCACGCCTTCGGTGCCTCGCAGATCATCGCGGTCGATGTGAAGGACGACAAGCTGGAAGCGGCGCGGCGCCTTGGCGCGACCGATCTCGTCAATGCGACGGCCATCGACGCCACTGCGCGGGTCCGCGAGTTGACCGACGGGCGCGGCGTGGACGTGGCCTTCGAGGTGTTGGGGCTGCCGCAGACGTTTACGCAGGCGTTCGAGATGATTCGTGACGGCGGCCGTATGGTCGCCGTCGGTATCGCGCCCGGGAGGACCACGGCGCCGGTGGAAATCACGCGACTCGTCCGGCGTGAACTGCGAATCATCGGGTCCTACGGTGCGAGGACGCGCAGCGATATGCCGGAGATCATCCGGCTGGCGGCGAAAGGCATCTTCCGTCCCGAGACGATGGTCACGCAGCGATTTTCGTTGGATGAGGCGGATGCGGCGTACAAGGCGCTCGCCCGCGGGGATATCGTCGGACGAGCCATCGTCGTGCCATAGACTTAATGGGGTCGGGAGTCATTTGATTAGGACACGACGCTGTCGGCATTTTCGACAACGACTGTCCCCATCAAATGACTCCCGACCCCATTTAAAGGAGCAGCAATGATCGGGCAGGAAACGTTGTTGAAGAACTTCGTCGGCGGACGCTGGGAGGATGCCTCCGCGGGTCAGGCGATCCCGGTGCGGAACCCGGCGACAGGGGACGTGCTCGCCGAGGCGCCGTTATCGGGCGCGGCTGATGTCGCGAAGGCAGTCGACGCCGCGTCGAAAGCGCTCCAAGCCTGGCGCCGTACCCCGGCTGGCGATCGCATCCAGCCTCTGTTCAGACTCAAAGCGTTGCTCGATTCGAACTTCACCGAGATCGCCAGACTAGTGACGCAGGAATGCGGCAAGACGCTGGCCGAATCCGAGGGCGAGCTGAAGCGCGGCATCGAGAACGTCGAAGTCGCCACCGGCATCCCCTCGCTCATGATGGGCAGCAACCTCGAAGACATAGCCTCGGGAATCGACGAACTGATGATTCGGCAGCCCGTCGGCGTCGTCGCAGTCATCACGCCGTTCAACTTCCCGGGCATGATCCCGCTCTGGTTCCTGCCGTACGCGGTTGCGTGCGGCAACACGGTGGTCCTCAAGCCGTCAGAGAAGACACCGCTCACAATGGCGCGCGTGCTGCAGTTGGTCGAGCAGGCGGGCGTCCCACCGGGGGTCGTCAACCTCGTGCACGGCGGCAAAGATGCCGTCGATGCGCTCCTCGATCACCCCGACGTGCGGGCAATTTCCTTCGTCGGCTCGACGCCGATCGCGCGCTATGTGTATAGCCGCGCCGCGGCAAACGGCAAGCGGGTGCAATGTCAGGGAGGCGCCAAGAATCCGATCGTCATCCTGCCCGACGCCGACATGGACATGGCGACGAAGATCGTCGCCGATTCGGCATTCGGCTGCGCCGGCCAACGCTGCCTGGCTTCTTCTGTCGTCATCACCGTAGCCGACGCGGAGAAAACATTCACACAACAGATCAGCGACGCCGCGTCGTCCAGGAAAGTTGGCTACGGCCTGGATAAAGGCACGGAGATGGGGCCGGTGATCTCGGCGGACAGCCGCACGCGCATCGAAGCACTGATCGCACAGGGCGTCGCGGCTGGCGCAAAGCCGCTCGTCGATGGCCGCAACGCGCGCGTCGATGGGTACGCGAATGGCAACTTCGTTCGCCCGACGGTGCTCGCCAATGTCGATCCTGCCAGCGAGCTCGCACGCACCGAGGTCTTCGGTCCGGTCCTCAGCGTCATGCGTGCGGACAATGTCGAGGCCGCCATCGCGATGGTCAATCAATCGCCATTTGGAAACATGGCGTGTCTCTTCACGACCAGCGGCGCAGCGGCACGCCAGTTCCGCTACGAGACGCGTGTCGGTAACGTCGGCATCAACGTCGGAGTCGCCGCGCCGATGGCATATTTCCCGTTCTCGGGCTGGAAGGACAGCTTCTTCGGCGACCTTCACGCGCAGGGGCGCGATGCCATTGATTTCTACACGGAGAAGAAGGTCGTCGTGGAGCGATGGCCCACGACGTGGTCGCGAAAGTTTTGACGTGTGCATCGTTCCACATGGATCATCGGCACGCTGATTCTGGCGATCGTCGCCCTCACAATTCCCGTCTGGCGGCACTTCCGCGAGGTGCCGCCACCCCCACCACCGGCACTCGCGCTCACACTCGGCGTTCCATCCGGCACGGAGCTCGGTTCGGGCGACGAGCCGCTCGACGCTGCCATCTCCCCTGACGAACGACAAATCGTCTTCGTCGCATCGCGGGGTGGGACAACGACGTTATGGCGTCGTGCCTTGCAATCCGAACGGGCGGAGCTACTGAGTGGTACCGAGGGAGCCCAGCTTCCGGCGTGGAACTGTACCGGCGATGCCATCCTGTTTTTTGCAGCCGGACATCTGCGACAGATCACCCTGAGCGACGGCAGGATTTCGGATCTCGCCGACGCCGCGTCCGCCGCTGGCGCGACGTCGCTCCAGGATGGGTCGATCCTCTTTGCACCCAATTCATCTGGGAATATCCGACGTCTGCACGCATCAGAGGCGACAGATGCAACGACGCTTCGGCCAGGCGATCGAGCGCATGTGTTTCCGGTCGCCACCGGCGCGGGAAACGACTTCGTGTACACGGCCGTCGCAGAAAACGGCCGGCGAACCGTACGCCTCGTTCACGATCGCGAGGAACGTGACCTCGGCGCGACCTCAGGACATGGCCAGATGACTGGCGGCTATCTGCTGGTTGTGCGAGACGAGGTGTTGATCGCGCAGAAAGTCAGAGAGTCAACGCTCGGGCGAGGCGCTCCGCTCATCACCGGCGTGGGTACGACGACGGCTGGACGCAATCTCTTCGTGGCGTCGCCGCGGATTGTGCTGTCAGCGCCATCGTCGACGCGCGCTCGCGAGCTGGCATGGTTCGACAGCAGCGGAATGCGGACGGGTACGATGGGCGAAGCCGGAGATCTCTGGCAGGTGCGGCTCGCACCTGATGATCAGTACGCCGCCGTGACACTCACGGCGCCGCTGCTTCGCACTCTCGACATCACCATCGTTCCGGCAGCCTCGGGGGCGCTCAGCCAGCCGCTCACGCTGGCGCTTGCTGCAGACACCGATCCCGTGTGGTCGCCCGATGGAGGTCGCGTAATCTTCAGGTCGCTTCAGACCGGACGACCAGCGCTCTTCCTCAAGCGGGCGCACGATAAGGATGCTGACGACGAGACCTTCATCGAAGGAGAGGCCACGCCGACCGATTGGCGTGAATCCACCATCGTCGTCCATGCTGCCGATGCGTCGTCGGGCTCTGACGTCGTCTCGATTGACGAGGCGAAACACACCCGAACGACCATAGTCAAAAGCGGCTTCAACGATAGCGATGGCCGCTGGTCGCCCGATGGGAAGTGGATGGCATACGTGTCGGATGAATCGGGACGACCAGATATTTACGCGAATCCTCGCCAAGGTCCTCGCGCGCGCGTGTCGTTTGGCGGCGGCACGAAGCCGCGCTGGAGCCGCGACGGGCAGTCGATCTTTTTCCTCAGGGGCTCCACGATCATGCGGGCCACGCTCACCAAAAACTCTCCAGCCACATTTGCGACGGCCGTTCCCGTGCTCAACGCTCCCGGCATCAGAGACTTCGATGTCGCGCATCGGCGCGACGGCCTGCTCGCCATCGTGCCAGTCGGCTCCTCTTCATCGGTTCCGGTTTCCGTCATGGTTGATTGGCAATCGGCGATGCCCTCGATGTGACGCGTCACGAAAACCAATCGACCACGGTATCGCGATGCCCTTCCTCGACCAGCGTCACCTCGTGCACAGTGTCTGCCGGGAAAGCGACGAGCATTCCGCGCTTCGGGACAATTTCGATGGGCGTGTCCTTGCCCTCCGGAAACAGCCGCAGCATGCCTCCTGTGAAGCCGCCGTCCACGTCAGCTTCCCGCGAGCTCTCGAGAAACAAAATGACCGTCACTGCGCGACGGACAGCCGGCGGCCACGCGGGAAGCTCGGCTCTATCGACATGAGGTTTGTAGAATCCGCCCGTTTCGTATCGCAAGAGGTTGACGCCTTCACGGCTCTCGAGTCGCCATCGGAAAAACGTGGCGATCGCAAGGCGTTGCGCGTCGAGATGGGCGTCAATCAACTCAAAGATTGCCGGCGGGACTTCGATATGCGATGCGCGGCGGACCTCCTCGACAAGAGCCATGTCGTCCAGGATCACTTCGGTGGGTTCGCGGACGCCGACTTCCATCGCTGCCTGCACACGGCGGCAGGTCGCGTCATCCATGGCCTGTTCGGCGATAAAGATATGCACGGCGATTTACCGTGGGGTCAGGCCCGGGTGCCAAAATGTGAAAGGGTCTGACCCCATTAGCCACTTCCTGCCAGAACGTCGCATTGGGTAGTGAACGGGGCGGCTCCCCGGCCCCGGGATGGAGAAGGCCAATGCTGACGTTGACGCAAATCGAACTCGTGCAAAGCAGTTTTGCAATCATCGCGCCCATTGCCGACGATGCGGCATCGCTGTTCTATCGCCGTCTCTTTGAAATCGACCCCAGCCTGGAGCAGATGTTCAAGGGCGACATGACGGACCAGCGTCGGAAATTGATGCAAATGCTCACAGCGGCCGTGAAAGGGCTTCCCCGCCTCGATCGACTCGTACCAATCGTCGAGGATCTTGGTCGCCGTCATGCCGGCTACGGGGTAACCGACGCGCACTATGACACGGTCGGTGCCGCATTGATCTGGACTTTGGAAAAAGGACTGGGCAACGCGTTCACTCCCGCGGTCAAGGAGGCGTGGACCTGCGTCTACGGCGTCCTGGCATCGACGATGAAGAACGCGGCCGCCAGGGAGCTTTCGGCTGCTTAAGCGGTCTGGGGAATGCCGGTCGTTTGGATCTGCCCGCTGACGCGACCAATCGTGAGCTGCGAAGCCGAGTCGAACAGCATTCGCTCGAGGCGTGTTCCGTCGCCGTGAATCGACGCAAGTGAGGCGCCGGTCACGGCGTCCAGGACGATGACGAGGCCGCTCGTGAGGCCGACGGCAACGAATCGACGATCGGGGCTCTCCGCAATGAGGAGCTGAACCCGTGGTGACGCCGTCGCCAAACCTGAGGACGCGATCGGCGGACGGCCTTCGAGACACGCGCGAAGGTCGGCGCCCAGAGCCGCGGCGGACGGATAACGCCGATTGCGATCCGCATCCATCGCCCGCTGGGTGACGTGTTCGATCGAGCCGCCAAGTTCAGCGTCGAGCGAACCCAGCGGAACGACGTCGGCGTGAAGGATGCGCTGCGCTGCCTCGACCAGTCCCAAGCCAGCCACGTCGAACGGAAGTCTCCCTGACATGATCCGGTAGAGCATCACGCCAAGCGCATAGACATCGCTGCGCGCATCGACCTCACTGGCGTCGCCGCGCAGCTGCTCAGGGCTCATGTAGGCGAGGGTACCGAGGAATTGTCCATGCGCCGTCTGGATCGTGGTGTGAATGTCGAGCCCGGTGACGCGGGCAATGCCGAAATCGAGGATTTTGGGCTGGCCGTCCTCCGAGACGAGGACATTCGCGGGTTTCAAATCACGATGAACGATGCCGCGATCATGCGCATGCTGTACGGCATCGCTGACAGCAATCAGCAACTCCAGGCGACCGGCAACGTCAAGCGAGTGCGCCTGAACGTACTCGGTGATCGGTGGTCCGGCGACGAACTCCATGACGAGATGCGCGGGCGTCACGCGATCGCCGAGATGGAACGCCAGGACCTGGGCGATTCCCGGGTGCTGGAGCCGGCCCAGCACATCAGCCTCACGCGCGAAACGTTTCAACAACTCAGGGTGCCGAAAACCGCGACGTAATACCTTGATCGCAACGGTCCGGCGCGGCGCATCCTGCTGTGCCGCGTAGACGACACCCATTCCGCCAGAGCCGATGGCCTGCAACACGAGGAAGCCGCCAAGCACCGTTCCCGGCTGCAGCGGACCGTCG
>Ga0207701_10000552_pt1 | contig 38968 bp, 37 predicted proteins | sample KBSSwiSSwithPhiX_FD_184294 | JGI IMG/M metagenome (GOLD analysis project Ga0207701, IMG submission 184294) | Switchgrass rhizosphere bulk soil microbial communities from Kellogg Biological Station, Michigan, USA, with PhiX - S5 (SPAdes) (version 2) | ecosystem: Environmental > Terrestrial >... | reverse complement strand
TGGGTTCCGGCAGATGGTTGATGAGTATTACAGATCGCTGTCGAAGAAGCAGAACTAGGTGAACGTTCGCCGGGGCGCCTGCAACGGCGCCCCGGTGGTTTTCGACTATGCCCTCTGAGAAGCTTCCCGAAGTCTGGCTCCGCGGACCGCTGCCGGGCGTGTCGCCGATGTTGATGCCGGCCACCCATTGTCTCATGCAGTGCCGTGAGGAGATTGCGGCCGCGGCCGACCTGACGACCGACCAGCTCTGGGCGAAGCCCGGCGGCGCGGCATCGGCCGGCTTTCACCTGCGACACATCGTGGGAAGCCTCGACCGACTTCTGACCTACGCGCGCGGCGCACAGCTCGATCGCCACCAGCTCGCGTACCTCCGCGCCGAGGGCGAGCCGGGCGAGCCGCCCGACACCTCTCCGACGCTGGTCGCATCCGCCCAGGCCGCAATCGACTCGGCCGTCCAGATCCTTAGGTCGACCGACGATTCGGATCTCATGGTCGCGCGGTCGGTCGGGCGCGCCGCGCTGCCGTCCACCGTGTTCGGGCTATTGTTTCACTGTGCCGAGCATACGCACCGACATACGGGGCAGCTCCTGACGACGACGAAGATTGTCCGGTCCCGCACCCTTTACGCGGATCATCTTGCATGATCATCTCCCGCATCGACGACTTCCTGAGCTACGTGGACAGCGTGCGCGGTCGCACCCGCCGTGTCGCGCAGACCATTCCGCCCGACCGAGTCGAGTGGACGCATCGCGACGGCGCGTACACGCTCGGTGACCTCGTCCGCCACCTCGGGTCCACCGAGCGCTACATGTTCGCCGAGACCGCGCGCGGCAACGTGAGCACCTATCCCGGTCATGGCCGCGATCTCGCTGACGGCTACGATGCCGTGCTCGCTTACCTCGATCGCACGCACGCCGAGGCGCTCGATATCTATCGCTCGCTGACTCCTGAGGCGCTCGCGGGCCGGTGCACGACGCCGGCCGGCACGAGCATCACGACCTGGAAGTGGCTCCGTGCGATGGTCGAGCACGAGATCCATCATCGCGGACAGCTCTACCTCATGCTCGGCATGATTGGCGTGCGAACCCCACCGCTCTACGGCCTCACCGAAGAGCAGCTTCGTGAGCGCAGCGTTCCTGCGTGACGCCATCCCTCGACGTTCGCATCGTTCCGGCGACCGAGAAGGACACGCCGGTGATCCTCTCGCTCATCAAGGGACTCGCGGAATACGAACGGCTCGCACACGAGGTCGAGGCGACCGAAGAAGGCATCCACGAGGCGTTGTTCGGGGATTGGCCCGCGGCCGAGGTGGTGCTGGCATACGTCGGTGCCGACGTGGCGGGCTTCGCGCTGTTCTTCCACAACTTCTCGACGTTTCTCGGCCGGCGCGGGCTCTATCTGGAAGACCTCTTCGTGCTCCCGGCGTATCGCGGCCGCGGAATCGGCCGGCGCCTCCTCTCCCATCTCGCCCGCATCGCGATCGAGCGTCGCTGTGGCCGAATGGAGTGGTGGGTACTCGACTGGAACGAGACCGCGATCAGATTCTACCGCAGCATCGGCGCACGGCCGATGGACGATTGGACCGTGTACCGCCTCGATGGCGACGCGCTCGCGAGGCTTGCAGACCTCTGACCGCCTGACGACCACGGCGCGTACCTGATCGGAAATCGTGCGCTCCGCCTCCTATGTGCTCGCGGCACTCGCTGCCGGGTTCGTCCTCGGCAGCCTCGCCGCGGCGTCGTCGAGCCCGGGCGTGCTGCGACTCGTGGCGATCATCGAGCCGTTAGGCACGCTCTGGGTGAACGCGATCCGGATGACTGTCGTCCCGCTCGTCGTGTCATTGCTCATCACGGGCGTCGTCACGAGCTTCGGCTCGCGGTCGCTCGGGCGTCTCGGGGCTCGTGCGCTCGTGACGTATGCGATCCTGCTGGTCATCGCCGGCCTTATCGCGCTGATCGTCGCGCCGCCGCTGCTGGCGCGGATTCCGCTCAGCCCCGATGTTGCCGATCGACTTCGTGCAACCGCCACGACTGCGGCAGCGTCGACCGTCACGGCGGTCGAGCGAATGCCGTCGCTCGCACAGCGCCTCATCGAGACCGTGCCCGCGAATCCGGTTCGCGCGGCGGCGGACGGAGCGATGCTGCCACTCGTCGTGTTCACGCTGGTGCTGGCCCTGGGAATCGTTCGCCTCGCGGTGCCCGTCCGCGACGTCGTCGTTGGATTCTTCACTGGCGTGACGGACGCCATGCTCGTGGTGGTCGGGTGGGTGCTCGCGGTGGCACCGGTGGGGGTGTTCGCGCTGGCGCTGTCGGTGGCGGCGCGCGCGGGGATTCAGGCGGCGGGCGCCCTGCTGTACTACATCGTGGTGCTCGCCGTGACGCTGCTGCTCGTCACACTGATGCTGTATCTGCCGGCCGTGCTATTCGGCCGAGTTTCGCTGCGCGCCTTCGTGGTCGCCGCGCTGCCGGCGCAGGCAGTCGCTATGAGCTCGCGATCGTCTCTCGCGGCTCTGCCTGCCATGCTGCGGGAGACTCGCGACCGACTGGCCATGCCGACGGAGGCGACGAGCTTTGTGCTCCCCCTCGCGGTGGCGATCCTTCGGATGAACGTCCCGCCGCGGTGGGTCATCAGCGCTGCGTTCCTCGGCCAGCTCTATGGGGTGGAGATGGGGCTCGCGTCGCTGGTGTGGATGATGGTCACCGCCGTGCTCATCAGCTTCAGCGTACCCGGCATCCCGAGCGCCAGCCTGTTCATGATGGCGCCCGTGCTCGTGTCGTTAGGCCTGCCGGCGGAGGGTGTCGGCCTTCTCATCGCGGTCGACACCATACCGGACATGTTCAATACGTTGGCCAACGTGACCGGGCACATGGCGTCGACGACGGTCGTTGCGCGCCGTCTGCCGCCTGCCGCCAGTCGCCAGCCGCCAGCCGCCTAGGTCCGAGCTCGAGATCTGATACGGATATTCAGCATCTCGACGACGACCGAAAATGCCATCGCGAAGTACGTATATCCCTTCGGGATGTGCTGCCCGATTCCCTCTGCCACGAGGTTGGTGCCGATCAGGACGAGAAAGCTCAGGGCCAGCATCTTGACCGTTGGGTGCCGGTCCACGAAGTGGCTGATCGGTCCGGAGGCCATCAGCATGATGCCCAGCGCGATCACGTTCGCCGCGATCATGATCGATACCTGATCCACCATCCCGACCGCGGTGATGACCGAGTCGAGCGAGAACACGATGTCGATCACCATGATCTGCGCGACGACGGCGGCCAGCGATCGTGCAGCCTGCTTGGCGGTCTCGCCGTGTTCGCCCCCTTCGACCTTTTCGTGGATCTCGTGGACTGCCTTGGCGATGAGGAACAGGCCGCCGATGATCAGGATCAGTCCCCGGCCCGACACGCCCACCCTGGCGACCGTGAACAGCGGCGTCGTGAGACGCACCACCCAGGCGATGCTGAGGAGCAGGAGAATCCGCGTGACGAACGCGCCTAACAAGCCGAGCCGCCGCGCCTTGGCGCGTTGATCCTCCGGGAGCTTCCCGGCGAGGATCGAGATGAAGATGATGTTGTCGACGCCGAGGACGATCTCGAGCACGGTGAGCGTGAGCAGTCCGATCCACGCGTTTGGGTCGGTGAGCCAGTCCATGTCGTGATCTCACTGGGTGAAAAAGCAGAACGCCCCGCGGAGCGGAGCGCGTGGGAAATCTAGTGGGCAGCGGACAGCCTGGTTCCGACAGCCTAACAACACTCTGACAGCTGGCAGCTCGGGGGTGGCCATCAGGGCGCGAGGCCCGGTTCGTAAGTGCCAATGAATTCCAGGAACTTCGACACCTCGACCATGTCCTTGCCGACGAATCGAATGCCGTGCGAGGTCGTGCGCTGGACGCTTGAAAGGAACGCAAGCATCTCGGCCGGACGATAGTTCTTGAAGATGACGTCGAGTGTCACCGGGGCCCTCACGACGTACGGCTTGAACGCGCTGCGACGCTGCAGCGCGGTCTTCACGTGCTCGCGGATGAGCTGCTGCGCCGCCTTTGGCGTCATCGTCGACGCCGCGTGGAAGCTGATCGCCTGCTTCACGACGGCGCCTTCCACGTCGCCAAGAAGGCGGCGCGTCTCGTCGACCGCTACGTCGTCGCCGGAGATGAAGACGACGGGAACGCCGAAACGCCCCGCGATAGCGGCGTTGATCCCGGCCTCCGGCATCGCGACGCCGTTGAGCGAGACCGAGGCGAGGTTCGCGCTCGAGATCGTATGGGCGCGGACGCCAGCCGGACTGGTGGTCGAGGCGTGATAGCCGACGAAGATCGCGGCCGCGAACGTTGAATCGACGCCTTCCATCATCATCAACGGGCGCGGCCAGGACCTGACGATGCGCACGTCGTCGGGAAACTGATCGATCAGGAGGCTCTCGCCGTTGCCATGCGAGTCGCTCACCACGATCTCCGTCGCGCCGGCGTCGCGCGCGCCCGCGATCGCGGCGAGTGCTTCGCCTGTCATGAACGTACGCGCGCGCTCGTACTCGAACCCTGTCGGACCGAGCTGATCGCCCGTGACCACCCCGGCGATGCCTTCCATGTCGACGGAGATGTAGACCTTGAGGGGACGCTGTGCTACGGCCACGCGGGGCAAGACGGCCGCGGCAACGGCAACGGTCAGGGCGGTGCAGCACGCGAGCGTGTGTCGTGCGATCTGACGGTACGAACGGCAGTGTTGGCGCATGAGAGCACAGGAGTGGTGGCCTTCGGGTCGGAAACGTCGCGCGCGAATCGTCGCTTGCCATGAGCCCGTTCACAAGGTGTCAGCTCGTACCACAACTTTCGCCGTATAGGGGTTGTGTCCTCGCAGCCCCTCGCCATGTTCGTCGGCGACGGTCGTCGCGGCCTGCGCGCGACCCGATTTCAAACGTTGCTCCCCGCGCTCCGTGACCCTCAATCGCCCGATCGGGATTCAACTACTCGCCGCGCTCCTCACGGTCTACACGATGGCCGGGTTTCTACTGGCGATCCGGACGATGATCGAGCGAGACGACCGTTACCGATGGTGGCTCATCGTTGTGGCCGGGGTCGCATTCGCATTGGCGAGCGGTGCGGCAACGCTGGCGGTATGGCGGGTCGAGAAACGAGCACCGCCCCTCCTGGTCGCGTGCGGCGCGCTCGGCAGCGCACTCTGTCTGGCATTGCCGGCCGCGGTGCCGGACGCGGCGCTGGCGCCCGGCATGTGGCGCGCGGCGATTCAGGGTGCGGTACTGATCTTCGCGTTCCTGTCGCTGGCCGCGTGGTACGTCCGCAACGTCGTCCGCGCCCGGGCGCGAGTGTAGACCGCACGAGTGTTTCGCATCAAGTGTCTGGGGCAGCTGTCCGTCGTCGACGACGCCGCGCAGCCCGTCGCCGGGGCTGCCGCGCAGCCACGGCGGCTGGCGATTCTCGCGTTGCTCGCGCGTGCCGGAGACCGGGGCCTGAGCCGCGAAAAGGTGATCGGGTTCCTGTGGCCGGACTCCGACGAGGAACGAGCGCGTCGGCTGCTGTCCCAGGCCGTGTACATGCTGCGCCGAGACCTCGGCTCCGAGGACGCGATCGTCGGCGTCCGCGATCTTCGGATCGGTTCGGACGTCCTAACGAGTGACGTCGCGGAGTTCGAGCAGGCCCTCGGCGCGCGCGACTACGATCGCGCGGCGGCGCTCTACGCCGGACCGTTCCTGGACGGATTCGTTCTTCCTGGCGCCGCCGGGTTCGAGAGGTGGGTGGAGGAGGAGCGCCGATCCCTCGAGCACGACGGCGAGACGGCCTTCGACGCGTGCGCAACGGGCGCAGAGGTCCGTGGCGATTACGCGGCGGCAGTCACGTGGTGGCGCCGCCTCGCCGCGAAGGATCCGGTCAACGCGCGAGTCGCCCTGCGCCTGATGCGGGCGTTGGCGGCGGCGGGCGACCGTCACGGCGCCATTCGCCATGCGGCCATTCATCAGGCGCTCGTGCGGGAGCAGCTCGATCTCCCCGCCGACGCCGACGTCGTTAGGTTGGCCGACGAAATTCGGGCCGGGATGCACGACCCGGCGCCAGCCGCGGCGTCCCCTGCCAGTCCGGCTCCGCAGCCCTCGGCACGCGAACCGGCTCCGGCCGTGGCGGCCGCGCACACGCACGCGGTCGCGGTCTCGACTGCCGTGGTGACCGAGCCGTACGAGTTGGTCGCCGCGCCTAACGTCGTCGTCGGTTCCGAGCACGCCGTCGAGACTCCCTCGGTACGCGGTGAGCCCTCGACGGCCCCACCACCTCCACGACCGAAGCGGACTGCGCGACTCATTGCGTCGGGGACGGCGGTGGTCGTGTTGGGTACGATCGGAGCTTGGGCCGTACGCGGTCGCATGACGGTGGAGGCACCGGTGGTAGTGCCGTCGCGCGTCGTGGTCGCACCGCTCGAGAATCGCACCGGCAATCGCACGCTCGACCCGGTTGGCTCCATGGTCGCCGAGTGGATCACGCAAGGGCTGCTGCGAACCGGACTGGTTCAGGTGGTCGACGCGCGCACGATGCTCGAGACCGCGCGCGAGGCCGGCCCATCGCGTGGCGAGGACTACCTACGAACGCTCGCCGAGCGGACCGGCGCGGGCACCGTTGTGTCGGGTACGTATTTCACGGAAGGCGATTCGCTCCGCTTTCTGATGCGGATCACTGGCGCACCGTCAGGAGAAGTGCGACACACGGTGGACGTCGTTGATGCGCCACTCGCGCGTCCGACGGCGGCGCTCGAGCCTCTGCGGCAACGCGTGACGGGGGCGCTGGCGGTCCTGCTCGATCCGCGGCTGAACAACTGGACGGCGCGAACGAGTCAGCCGCCGACGTACGAGGCATACGGGGAATTTCTCCTCGGGATGCAGACGTTCGGCCCGGACTACGAGAGCTCGGTGCGCCACTTCGCGAGGGCGGCCCGCCTCGATTCCACGTATTGGCAAGCCAAGTTGTGGGCGGCCATGTCGTACGCGAACCTTCACCGCTACGGGCCGGCCGATTCGCTGTTCCGGATTCTGGATCGCAATCGCGCGCAGCTGGCGTCGTACGATGAGGCGAACCTGGACTACTTCTACGCCGGGTTCGTTCGGGGAGACTGGGAGACGTCCTATCGCGGCGGACGGCGCATGGTGGAGCTTGCACCCGGCGCCGGGCACGCCCTCTACGCAGCCGGACTGACCGCGCAGATCACGAATCGCCCACGCGAGGCCATCGAGGTCCTTCGTCGAATCGACACAAAGGAAGGCTGGGGCAAGGCGTGGGCGCCGCGCGTCTACAATCTCCTCGCCCGATCGTACCATCAGCTCGGCGATTATCGTCACGATCTGGAATGGGCGAAGCAGCTGCGCGCGAGCGAGCCTAACGTGGGGTGGAGTCGCCTCGAGGAGGTCTGCGCGACCGCCGCACTCGGCCACGCGAAGGACGCCCTCGACCTGGCGGTCGAAGGCGCGGCATTCCCGGCTTCCACGGAAACGTGGGAGGACTACTCTGCGGGCGATTTCGTGTGGCAGGCGGGTCGCGAGCTGCGCGCGCACGGCCACCCGGCAGAAGCGCGTCAAGCCTTCGAGCGGGCCGAGCGATGGTACGCGTCGCGGCCCGCGGATGAACGTGCGACGCCGGCGAATCGGCGTGGCATCGCGCGAGTGCTCGCGTCGCTCGAGCGCTGGAACGACGCCCGATCGGTGTACGCGGCATTGTACGCCAGTGACTCGACGACCGTGGAGCATCTCGGAGCGCTCGGCGTACTCTCCGCACGTCTTGGGCGGATGGGAGAGGCGGACAGCATTGGCGCACGGCTCGTCGACGATGGCCGGCCGTACACCTTCGGTGCGCCGCGCCTCTGGGCGGCTCGGATCGCCGCGGTGAAAGGCGATCGCGCGGCATCGGCGGCGTTCGTTCATCAGGCGTTGCGCGAGGGCTACGCCCGCCTCTACCAGCTTCACGCCGACCAGGATTTCGAAACGTTGCGCGACTTCCCGGCGTTTCGGGAAATTCTGCGACCTCGATCGACCCCGGCTCCATAACGAACGATGAGCTTCATCCTGAAAATGTCCGGCGTCATCGTCGGTCGGTCCGAGCTCGAGAATAGAGACGCAACCCGCCGCCGCGCGACCGGCGTCTTCCGCCCGGGACTCGGCTACGACCTCGTACAGCCGATCTTCGAATTGCTCGAGACGGCGGGGGATAGCGCGGAAGCGATGTCGCGCTACCGCAAGTCGCGCGACGCGCTCCGCCTGCAGCTCACCGACTCGTCAGGCAGTGCGCTGACCGTGCACGAGCTCCATATCCGCCGCACTGCGAGCTCCGGTGCTCCGATATTGGAAGTCGAAACCGATGATCCCGGGTTTTGGAACCAGTCTCCCGCCACCTGACCCATGACCGCCACGCGCGTACTGATCGCTTCGCTCACCGCCGTTTTCACGTTCGGCTCCGGCATCACACCGCGGCCCGTCGCCGCCCCGCCAACGGTCGTGCTCCTCGTCAGGCACGCGGAGAAGGCGGCGCAGCCGCCCCAGGACCCGCCGCTGTCCGAAGCCGGATCGGCAAGGGCCCAAGCGCTGGTTGCGGTCGCGCGGGACGCCGGGGTCACGGCGATCATCACCACGCAGTTCGAGCGCACGCGGAAGACGGCGGAGCCCACGGCGGCGGCGCTGCACGTCACGCCGGAGGTCGTGGATGCCGGGCCCGCGGCGCAACACGCCAAAGCCGTCGCCGAGCAGGTTCTGAAGCACGCCGGCGGTACGGTGCTGGTGGTCGGGCACAGCAACACGGTTCCGGCGATCGTCGGGGCCCTCGGCGCGCCGAGGCCGCGCGATCTCTGCGACAGCGAGTACGACCAGGTGTTCGTGGTGGTGATCGGTGACGCCGGGCCGCCGCGGTTGATCAGATCGAGGTACGGGGCCGCGAGTGCCGAAGACGCCGCATGCGCCGCGATGTCGCGTTAGGCGCTGAGCCTCGGTCCACTCAGGGGTGCATGTGGGCGGCCGGCACGTCGGCGGTGTCGCCCGCCATGACCTCCGCGGGCACCTCGGAGAGGTGCTCCTGCACGATCACCCACCTCCCCGCGCGCCGCTCGAAGACCGCCGTCCACGCGCCAGCGATCGTGTGAGGCGCACCCTCGGGTGTGCGATGCGGGACCCGATAAGTCATGGTGATCACCGCCGCGTCCGGTGACAGGACGTCAACCAGCGGACGGCCCCAGATCCACGTCGGGTTCTGCATCCGCTGTCCCACGTAGGTCCAGAACGACCTGATCCCGGATTCGACCGAATCGCGGGTCGTCGTCACTCGCCCACCACTCGCCGAGATCACTCGGCCGGTATCGGGGTACAAGGACATGAACCGACCGACGACGTCGTTCGCTTTCAGGTCGTATGCGGATCGGATCATCGACGTGAGCGTGTCGGCGATCGCTGTGCGACGAGCGGGACTGAGTCGCGATTCCCGATCGGGCTCGCAGGCGAACGATCCGACGGTGACCATGGCGAGCACTACAGCCAGCTTATACTGCGACCGCATGGCGTGGGTCGAGGGAGGGAGATCGAACGGAGTCGGCAAGTAGCTCCACTGTACGCCGATTGGGCCGACACGTTCCGCGTCCGATAAACCGGACGTCCAATTGTCCGCCAGAGTGGACGGCTCGTATGCTTGAGGCCTCCACGGCTGCAACAATGAATGGTGCGCGCTGTGCACTCGCGCTATACTCTTTATACCGCGTTGATTGTCGGTTCATGCCTCCGATGAGGCGACCGGATGCGAGGAGGACCTGTGAACAAAGTCGTAAGATTTTCTGTGCTTCCCGTGGCGGCTCTCGCAGTCGCCTGCGGACGTGGCAAGTCGGCCGACAAGGATGCCGCCCTGACGGCGGATCTGAAACGGGATCTCGCCGCGGCCTCGGCATCGGGCGTGGAGCTCGCGTCCAACGTAGGCGACTATCAGCGCACGAGATTCGTCTCGGCCATCGAGTCGCCTGCCACGAGTGCGCCCGTCCGGAAGCGAAATGTTCACAAACCGGTTGCTCGTCCCGCATCGGCAGGAGAGGGCCAGGTTGCCAAGTCGCCGGAACCGGCGGTTGAAAACAAGGTGGAAGTCGCGCAGCCGGAGCCGTCGACCGAGACGCCAGCTCCGGCAGTGGAGGCGCCGACCGTCGTTGCGGCGACGCCGCGTCCGACGCCGGTGGGCACCGCCCCCGCGACGACGGATGTGGGCAGCGGCGCAGTTGGCGGTGGATCGCGCGGCGGCGGCCTTGGTGGGATCGGTGAGGCGATCGGAACGATCATTGGCGTCGCTGTCATTCGTGGCGGCGGCGGCGGTATCGATCACTGCGACCCTCGTACGGACGGTCGGGGGCGCGGTGGTAGATTCCCGATCTACATGCCGCCGCCGGGGGGTAGCGGCAGGATTCCTCCTGGCGGGATGCCGCGTGGGCCGTTCCCGATAAACCCGTAACAGCCACGCGGTCCAACTACCGCGGTGTAGGAATGCGAAAGGGCTCGGTGAAATCACCGGGCCCTTTTTACATCGCCACGCTGCGCGCGATCATCGCGGCGGTATCACCAACCTCACCTGATCACCAGGTTGCACCGTGATCTCGTCGCTGACCGGTGAGCGATTTCCGCCGATTGGATCGGCGAGGAAGCGAAGTGGCGTTGCGCCGAATATGAGGTTTGCGGGAATGGTGAACGTCGACGTCGAATTCCCCGTTGCCTGGCCGAGACGAACGCGCTGTCCGCTGCGAATCGCGTAGATGGTCATGTCCGAGAAGCCTTGATTCTCTACGCTGATCGTGGTACGCGGCTCCGGACTCGGCGCGGAGTGCGACTTCGAACCTCCGCACGCGGCGACCGCGACTCCGAGCATCGCGGTGAAAAAGAAGCGCCGTGTGAGCATCGACTCCCTCCGGTATGATGTTGACTGCTACTGGGCGTTGGAGACTGCAAGCCTCGTGAATGTTCCGCGCTGCGCACTCGTCAGGCGCGGAAAGCGAGGTGGACCGCAAGATGCTTCGCGTTCACCCAGTTTGCCATGCGTTATGTGGCATACGGTCTGCCGCCCGGGCCGATACTTTTCACCGCCAGGACTCGTGACTCTACTTTCAATTCGACATGGCATCGACCACGCGCTCGAAACCTGAGGGGCACAAGCGCTCCGAACCGGCGGCTCGCAAACCGTCTACCACGAAGCAAGCGAACAAGTATTTCGCCCTCCGGCGCTCCAGCATTCAAGGCAAGGGCGCATTTGCCACTCGGCCGATCAAGCGGGGCACGCGAATCATCGAGTACACGGGTGAACGCATCTCCCCGGAGGAAGCCGATCGGCGTTATGACGACGGCGGCATGGGGCGCCACCACACGTTCCTGTTCAGTGTCGACAGCAAGGTGTGCATTGACGCCGCGGTGGATGGCAACGACGCTCGGTTCATCAATCACAGTTGCGCCCCGAACTGTGAGGCGGTGGATGAACGCAAACACATCTACATCGAGGCCATTCGCGACATCGTGCCGGGCGAGGAGCTGACGTACGACTACCAGTACGAGCGCGATGGGACCGAGGACGAGAAGTGGGAGAAAATCTACGTCTGCCAGTGCGGGGCGCCGACGTGTCGCGGGACGATCCTCGCGCCGAAGAAGAAGCACGGTAAGAAGTGACACTGCGCACGCTCCTCGCGCACGCCATCGACTATGCCGGCCTGTTCCCACCGGCCCAGCTGGACATGCCAGGCGCCGTCGCCGAGTACGAGTCGTACCTCGCGTCGAGCGATGCGTGGGCGTTAGGCCGGTTCGTCGTGCCCGCGGCGCGGCTGCGCGAGCTGGCCGCGGCCGCGGGTGACGCGCCCTCGAACCCGTTAGGCTCCCGACAGGGTGAGCGCCGGCTCAGCGTCGTGTTGGGGGCCGATCTCGCTGCGGACGTGGAACGCCTGCGCGCATTCTGCGCCGATGTGAATGGCGAGGGTTGGTGGCGTGGCATCGATGCGGTCGAATTGCGTGCCTCGACGCCGGAGGCGATCGCGCAGGCGATGCGAGTGGTTCCCGATAGCGTCGAGCGATACGTGGAGATTCCGATCTCTGAAGACCCCACCCCTCTCGTCCTGGCGATCGCCGGGGCGGGGGCGTACGCAAAGGTTCGAACCGGCGGGACGACCACGGACGCATTCCCCGCGAGCGACCACGTCGCACGGTTTCTCGCCACGTGTCTCCGGGAGGCGGTGCCGTTCAAGGCGACCGCCGGGCTTCACCATCCGCTGCGCGGCGAGTATCCGCTGACCTACGAGCCGGGCAGTGCGTGTGGCCGCATGTACGGATTCCTGAACGTCTTTTTGGCGACCGCATTTCTCGCGGCCGGCCTCGACGAAGCCGAGGCTCGCGTGTTACTCGATGAGAGCGATCCTAACGCCGTGACCTTCAACCGCACGGAGGCGGTGTGGCGGAGTCACCGGCTTCCTCTCGATCGCCTCGCCGAATCACGACGCTTCCTCACGTCGTTCGGATCCTGCTCCTTCCGCGAGCCGATCGACGACCTTACCGCGCTCGGACTGCTCTCGCCGTGATCGACGAAACGCACCGTGCCGATCTCCGCTCGTGGGTGGATTCGGCGAACGACCCCGGTACTGATTTCCCGATCCAGAATCTCCCGTTAGGCATCGTGCGACGGGAACCGGGCGGTGCGGAACTGGCGGCTGTCGCCATCGGCGACGACGTAGTGTTGCTCGATGCGGCTGTGCGACTCGGGCTGCTGAACGGACCGGCTCGCGAGGCCGCCGCGGCGTGTGCGGTCGGGTTTCTCAATCCACTGATGGCGCTCGGTCCGAACGCTCGCCGCGCGCTCCGGGCCGGCCTCGTCGACGCGCTGCGAGAGGATTCGGAGACCGGCCGGCGGGCGCGCTCGCACGCTTCTGAGCTGCTGGTGAAAGCGTCGGACGTGGTGGTGCTCGTCCCGGCGGCCATCGGCGATTATTCGGACTTCTACGCGTCGATCGAGCACGCGAAGAACCTGGGCAGCATGTTCCGGCCGGACAATCCGCTGCTGCCGAATTACAAGTACGTGCCGATCGGCTATCATGGCCGTGCTTCGTCCATCGTCGCGAGTGGCGCGGGTGTCGTTAGGCCACACGGGCAGATGAAGGCCGAGTCGGACGCCGCACCGTCGTTCGGGCCGACGAAGCGTCTCGACTACGAGCTCGAGGTCGGAGTATTCGTGGGCCGCGGCAACCCGCTGGGTGAGCCCATCCCGATCGCGCAGGCGGAGGAGCGAATGTTCGGACTCTGCCTGGTGAACGACTGGTCTGCGCGCGATGTGCAGGGCTGGGAATATCAGCCGCTCGGTCCGTTTCTCGCCAAGAACTTCGCGACGTCGGTCTCGCCGTGGGTCGTGACGATGGATGCGCTCGAACCCTTTCGGGCGCCGGCGTTCCGCCGCACGGATGGCGATCCTGCGCCGCTCCCATATCTCTCGTCGCCGGCGAATGAGACCCGCGGCGGCGTGGACATCCAGCTCGAGGTGTGGCTTCGCTCGGCACGCATGCGCGACGCGGGAACGCCGGCGTACCGTCTGAGCCACGTGCGGTTCACCCAGATGTACTGGACGCTTGCCCAGCTCGTCACGCATCACGCGAGCAACGGCTGCAACCTCAATCCCGGCGACCTCCTCGCGAGCGGGACCGTGTCCGGTCCCGCGAAGGAATCGCGTGGCTGTATGCAGGAGCTGACCTGGCGCGGGACGGAGCCGATTAGCCTGCCGTCAGGCGAGCAGCGTCGCTACCTCGAGGATGGCGACGAGGTCATCATGCGAGGGTTCTGCGAGCGCGACGGCTTCACGCGCATCGGTTTCGGCGAATGTCGCGGGACCGTACTTCCCGCGCGCGTTTCGTCGGGCCACACCATCTAGGAAACTCCACCATGCAAGTAATCGAGACACGCGACGCACCAACGGCAGCGGGCCACTACTCACAGGCGATCGTGCACAACGGTGTCGTGTACGTCGCGGGCCAATTGCCGATCGATCCGAAGGACAAGAATCGCCCGGTCGGATCGATCGAGGAGCAAACGGAGCGTACGCTTCGGAACGTCGAGGCGATCCTCGTCGCGGCAGGCAGCGGGCTCGATCGCGTCCTGCAGATGACGATCTTCATCTCCGACATCGAGCTCTGGGGCGGTGTGAACACGGCGTACGCCCGCGTCATGGGGAGCCACAAGCCGGCGCGCGCCGTCGTGCCCGTGAACGACCTGCACTACGGGTATCAGATCGAGATCCAGGCGATCGCGGCCACCGGCTGACGTCACTTGGTGGAGGCGTTCACATATTCTCCACCATCGCCTTCGCGAAGCCGCTCGTCGACGTGAGCGTCGCGCCGTCCATGAGACGCTCGAAATCGTATGTCACGCGCTTCTGGGCGATCGTCTTCTCGAGGCTCGAGATGATCAGATCGGCGACCTCGTTCCAGCCCATGTAGCGGAACATCATCTCGCCCGACAGGATCACCGAGCCCGGGTTCACCTTGTCCTGGTTCGCGTACTTGGGCGCCGTGCCGTGCGTCGCCTCGAAGACCGCGTGCCCGGTCTTGTAGTTGATGTTGGCGCCCGGCGCGATCCCGATCCCGCCGACCTGCGCCGCGAGCGCATCGGAGATGTAGTCGCCGTTCAGGTTCGGCGTCGCGATGACGTCGTAGTCCGTCGGCCGCGTCAGGATCTGCTGCAGGAACGCATCGGCGATGACGTCCTTGATGACCATCCCGTTAGGCAGGCGCTGCCACGGTCCGCCGTCCAGGTCCACGGCGCCGTATTCCTCCTTCGCGAGCTCGTACCCCCAGTCGCGGAAGCTGCCCTCCGTGAACTTCATGATGTTGCCCTTGTGGACGAGCGTCACGCTCTTCGCCTTGCGGGCGAGAGCGTAGTCGATCGCCGAGCGGACGAGCCGCTTCGTGCCCTCGGCGCTGATGGGCTTGATGCCCACCCCGCTCGTCTCGGGGAAGCGGATTGCCTTCACGCCCATCTCGTTCTGCAGGAAGGCGATCAGCTTCTTCGCCGCGTCCGTCTGTGCCTTGTACTCGATGCCGGCGTAGATGTCTTCCGTGTTCTCACGAAAGATCACCATGTCCACGTCCTGCGGCCGTTTCACGGGCGAGGGAACTCCCTCGAACCATCGTACCGGCCGAACACACGCATAGAGATCGAGTTTTTGCCGCACGGTCACGTTCAGCGATCGCATGCCCCCGCCCACTGGCGTGCCTAACGGGCCCTTGATGGCCACGAGGTGTCGGTCCATCGCAACGAGCGTGTCGTCCGGCAGGAAGGTGCCAAGCTTCTCGTTGGACTTCTCGCCTGCGAGCACCTCGAACCATGCGATACGGCGCTTGCCGCCGTAGGCCTTCTGCACGGCCGAATCGAACACGTGCTGCGACGCGCGCCAGATGTCCGGCCCGGTCCCGTCACCCTCGATGAATGGGATGATCGGCTCGGTGGGCACGTCGAGGCGGCCGTCACGCATCGTGATTGGCTCGCCGGCAGACGGCGCTTTGAGGTCGTTGTACTGGGTGGCGTTGGCAGTAGCCATGAGACCCGGTCAGAGATGTGGTGAAGGCGAAATCGAGCCTTGAATTCTAGCGGGAGCCGGGATCATGGGCGACCCGCGGGAGGCGGGATATCACGAATCTGGCGCCGACGAAGTGTCCCGAAACCGGACGCGGGATGGTCCTGCGTAGCGGACGTCCCATGGTACAGCCAGCAACCGACTCAGCTATGTAAGTCATTGTGGTAATTGGGAATACATCGTCGACTCTCGGCAGGCCACGTGGCACCTCACCTGCTCTACACGATGGTGTCTCGCCGCCTGGGCGAGGCACTTCGGAGGAGGGATCGAGCGATGAGAGCATCAAGCGTCATCTTAGCCATAGCGGTGCTTGGCGCCGCGGCAGGGACGGCCAGCGCACAGGGGCGCGGCCGTAACAAGAACAACGACAATGTCCCGCCGGGTCATCGGCCGCCGGCGGGGATGTGCCGCATCTGGATTGACGGCGTTCCGCCGGGACACCAGCCGGCACCGACGGACTGCGAGACCGCGGTTCGCAACCAGCCGCCCAATTCGCGAATCATTTGGGGCGACAACACCAGCCGTCGTGACCGCAACGTGTATGACGACCGCAACGATCGCAGCGATCGGCGCGACAGTCGTCGCGACTACCCCCGCGATGCGAACGGCAATCCGTACGATCCGACCTGCGTCGACAACAACCGCGATGGCTGGTGCGACTACCACCCGGAGGTCCGCTCGGGCGTTCGGACGCGCGATGACACGCATCATGGGGACTATCCGGACAGCCATGGCCGGTACCCGGGTAACAACGGCGGATACCCCGGCAACAACGGCGGGACGATCGATCGAAGCCAGTATCCGTCCCGCCTGCCGGCGATGACGGGGGCTTCGTTGATCCGAGTTGGCGTTCGCACGGTGGACGTTCAGAACTGGCTCGGGCGGGGCTCGCTGCGTTCGGAGACGACGGACGCAAACGGTGACGGCGTTCCTGAAGTCGCGACGTGGTACGACGGCAGCGGCAACATCGTGCAGGTCTGGCGCGACAACGATCGCGACGGCCGCGCCGACTCCGTGGAGATCTACCGCAACGGCCAGCGGGTGCAGGTGATTCGCTGAGGGATGAGGGATGTGGGATGGGGGATGAGGGCGCTGTTAACCCTCATCCCCCATCCCGCATCCCCCATCCCTCCTCGACCCCTTTGATCTGGGGGCCGGCGAATCCACTTTCCCCGCATGACCAGTGATTCACGATTCAATCTGAGCGGGCGCGTCGCCGTCATTACCGGTGCAACTCGCGGCATCGGGCGCGCCATCGCGTTTCAGCTTGGCCGCGCCGGCGCCGCCGTCGTCATCAGCAGCCGAAAAGCGGACGCGGTATCCGCGATGGTGCAGGCGCTCGAAGCCGAGCGCATAACGACGCGGGGCTTCCCGGCGAACGTCGGACGCCTGGACGAAGCGCGGGCGCTGATCGCCCACGCGACGAGCGAGCTTGGAGGCATCGACATCCTCGTGAACAACGCCGCCGTGAGCCCGCTCTATGGGCCGCTCACGTCGATGACCGAGAGTGCGTTCGACAAGATCATGGCGGTGAACGTCAAGGCTCCGCTCGAGCTGGCGTGTCGCGCGCTGCCGATCATGGCGGCGCGAGGCGGTGGCTCGATCGTGAACATGTCGAGCGTCGATGGCCTCAGGCCCGACCACGACCTCGCCGTCTACAGTGCGAGCAAGGCTGCGCTCATCTCGCTCACCAAGGCAATGGCGCTCGAGTGGGGCGCACAGAACGTCCGCGCCAACGCGATCTGCCCGGGCCTCATCAAGACCGACTTCAGCGCCCCGATGTGGCGGGATAACGCGGGGGTGGCCGCGCAGCTCGCGCGCCAGCCGCTGCCACGCCTGGGCACGCCCGAGGACGTCGCGGGGCTCGCGCTGTTTCTCGCGTCGGACGCGGGGAGCTACTGCACCGGCGGAGTGTACGTCGTGGATGGCGGCTGGATGACCTAGGTGCCCCCCGCACCGAGGTCCGGCGTTAGGCAGCGACCTCGAAGATGCCGGCGGCGCCCATACCCCCGCCCACGCACATGGTGACGAGCCCGCGCCCGCCACCACGCCGCTTCAGCTCGTGGATGAGCTGCGTGGTCAGCTTGGCGCCGGTTGCGCCGAGCGGGTGGCCGAGCGCGATCGCGCCGCCGTTGACGTTCACGCGGTCTTCGGGCATCCCGAGCTCTCGCATCGAGGCCAGGATCTGCGACGCGAACGCCTCATTGAACTCGATGAGATCGATGTCGGACAGGGACATGCCGGCAAGGCGGAGCGCCTTGGGCACGGCCTTGATCGGGCCGACGCCCATGATGTCGGGCTCGACACCGGCCGCCGCGAAGGTGACGAACCGGGCCAGCGGCGTGATGCCTAACGCGTCGGCCCGCGCGCGCTTCATGACGACGAGCGCGGCGGCGCCATCGGAGTAGGGGCTCGCATTGCCGGCCGTGACCGTTCCGCCGACCTTGAACGCGGGCTGGAGCTTCGCGAGCTTCTCGGGCGTCGTGTCGGTGCGGACGAGCTCGTCGCGGCAGAACTCGACCTGCTCGGCGGTCCCCTGGCCATTCACGCGCTCCGCCCGGATCGGGACGATCTGGTCGCCGAAACGGCCGGCCTGCCACGCCCGCGCGGCCTTCTCGTGACTGCCTAACGCCCACGCATCCTGGTCGGCACGGCTCACCTGCCATCGCTCGGCCACGCGCTCGGCGGTGAATCCCATCCCGATGTACGATTCGGTCATCGCCGGATTGAGTCGCGTGTGGAACCCGGACATGGGGACCTGGCTCATCATCTCCACGCCGCCTGCCACGACGGTTTCGGCCATGCCGCTTATGATAGCCTGGGCGGCCATCGCCACCGTCTGGAGACCGGAAGAGCAGAAGCGATTGACGGTCGTGGCGGGCACCTCGACCGGAAAGCCGGCACGCAGCACGGACAGTCGCGCGACGTTCAATCCTTGCGAGGCCTCGGGCATGGCACAGCCCCAGACCACGTCGTCGATGTCGCTCGGTTTGATCCCGGCGCGGTTGACGGCCGCCGTGAGGACCTCGGCGGAGAGGTCGACCGGGTGAACGTTCGCAAGCGAGCCATCCTTCTTGCCGCGAGCCACGGCGGTGCGGACGGCCGAGACGATGACAGCGTCGTTAGGAGACATGTCTGAACCTGAAAGTGTCCTGCGTGAAACCTAATCGACGTGGTCCCGAGAGCCCTCTACGGGGACACTCGCGATTCCTCGCTGCGCTCGGAATGACACGCTGTTTCTACCGTCGCCGGCCGCCCGTCCCCCGTACCCGGCAGTCGCCGGCCGCCTGTCGCCTGCCGCCTGCCGCCTACCGCCTAGTTCCTCAACGGCTTCCCGGTCTTCAGCATGTGCTCGATCCTCTGCTGCGTTTCCTTCGTTCCAAGCAGCGAGAGGAACGCCTCGCGCTCGAGGTCGAGCACGTCCTGCTCGGAGACGTCCCGCGGCGGGCCATCGCCGCCCGCGAGCACGCGCGCGAGCGCGCGAGCAATGCGGACGTCGTGCTCGCTCGCCTGTCCGCCCTCATGCATCGCCCAGATCGCGTACTCCAGGTTGCCGATCGCTTCCCGTCCGAGTGCACGAATTCGGCGCGGTGGAGGGGCGACGTAGTCGCGCGCCATCTCGAGGACACGAGCCTTTGCGTCCCCCAGCAGGTGATCGCGATTCATCGAGATACGATCGCCGTCGCGGAGGAACCCGAGCTTCCGCGCGTCGAGCGCACTCGTGCTCGTCGTGGCCAACGCGATCATCTTGAACGCGCGCTTGACTGCCTCGAACGGGTCGGCCTCCTCATACGCCGCGATCTCTTCGCTGAAGCGGAACAGCAGCTCCTTCGTGCCGCCGCCCGCGGGGATGAGGCCCACGCCAACCTCCACCAGACCAACGTACAGCTCCGCGTGCGCCTGGACCCGTGACGCGTGGAGCGTCATCTCGGCGCCGCCGCCAAGCGTTAGGCCGAACGGCGCCACGACCACGGGGAACGGCTTCTGGCGAAGCGACGCGACAAGACGCTGGAACGACTCCACGCCAGCTTCGAGCGCTTGCCACTCGCCGGCCGCGGCTTGACGCAACACGAGCGCCAGATCGGCTCCCGCGGTAAACGTGCGCGGATCGTCGTTCCCGATGATCAGCCCGGTGTGCCTACCGCGCTCGGCCCGATCCAGCGCCGCGTCCAGCATCTGCAACACGCCTTCACCGAGCGAGTTCATCTTGCTGCGGAACTCGAGCAGCAGCACACCTTCACCGACGTCGTAGAGCGCCGCATCCGGCGACTGCTCCATCACGCGGTTGCGCAAGCGCAGCGCGTCGAGACTCAGATGTCCCGCGAGCTCATCGACGGGCGAGTACTGGCCGACGAACGTCAGATAGCGTTCGCCGTTGCCTGGCCGGCGATAAAAGCTCTCCTGCGCCGTGCGGAGCAGTGGCGGCTCGCCAAGGCCAAGCGTGAGAAAACCACCACGAAGGAACTCGAGTCCCACCGCGTCCATCTGCTTGAATGGTCCGGACTCCCACGCGTAGCCCCATTCCATCGCGCGGTCGACCGACACGATGTCCGAGGCGATCTCGGGGGTCTTCGTCAGGGTGTAATGGCTTTCCGAAAGCAGCAGCTTACGAAGGAACTCCGCGTGCCGACCGCCCGCGGTCGTGAGCGCGTGCAGGCGATCGTTCAGTGGAAGGCCCTGAATGAAGTCGAGGTCCTTCAGAACCGGCTTCACCGCAGGCGCATAGTTGCCGGTCTTCCAGTCGAGTGTCTGGATCTCCTTTCCAACTTTCTTGTAGAAGCCCGCGCCGGTTTTTTCTCCGAGCCGCTTTTCAGCGACGAGTGTGCGCACCCAGTCCGGCAGCACGAAGTCCTCGCCGGTCGTGGCCGACAGGCCGGACGCCACGTGGGCCAGCACATCGAGCCCCGAGATGTCGCCCGTGCGGAAGGTCGCGGATTTCGGGCGGCCAAGCAGCGGGCCGGTGAGCGCGTCGACCTCGTCTATCGTTAGGTCGAGCTCCTGCATGTAGCGCATCGCGCGCAGGAACCCGTGAATGCCGAGACGGTTCGCAATGAAACCAGGCACGTCGCGCGCGACGACGATCCCTTTGCCGAGCAGCCGCTCGCCGAAGGCCCGGATGGCGGCGACGACTTCAGGCGCCGTGCGCTCCGTCGGTATGACCTCGAGGAGATGGAGATAGCGCGGCGGGTTGAAGAAGTGAGTTCCGAGAAACCGGCGACGAAACGGCTCGGTTCGCGACTCGACCAGGGTGCGGACCGGGATCGCCGAGGTGTTCGTCGAGACGATCGCTGTGGGGCTGATGACCCGTTCGAGCTGCTCGAACAGCTGACGTTTCGGTGCGGGCTGCTCGATGATGGCCTCGATGATCCAGTCGCAGTCCGCGAGCGACATGAGATCGTCCGCCGTGTTGCCGATCGTGATGAGCGCGGCGCGATCGGCCGCCATGAACTGTGGTGGCTTGCCTTTGAGCGCTCGTTGAACGCCGTTGCGCGCGGCGGCGTTCTTGTCGGTGTCCCCGGGGACGTCCAGCAGCACAACCGGAAAGCCAGCTGACGCCGCGAGCGCGGCAATGCCCGATCCCATGGCGCCGGCGCCAATCACTCCAATCTTGCCGATCCGCATGTACGCTCCGAGGTCGAATCGCGGTAGCGCGTGATCCTGAGTGCTCCCGCTCGAATCAACGCGCCGAAAAGATCAGCGCCCGAGCAGGCAGAGGGAAGGTGCGAGCGACGGCACTGCGGTTGCGTCTGCCGTTGTCACGCCGCACTTGTGTCGCGCGATGCAGTCGGGGATACTGCGAACGACACGACGACCTCACGGACATCACATGCCGCTGTCTGCTGCCGCCCTCGCTCTCGCGTTCTCCGCCACGATCGGCGGCGCACATCTTCGAGGCGATTCGTTAGTGGGTACCGGAGTATCGCGCGCGCTCGCAACGGCACGGGCGGCCCAGATTCGCGACGTGCGATATGCGCTGTCGTTCGACCTGACCGGGCGCGACTCGTCGCGCGGAACGGTGACGGCACGCTTCCGCGTCCTGAAGCTTGGTGATGTCATCCTCGACTTCCGCGGCCAGCGACTCGAAACGGTCGAAGTAAACGGCGCGGCGCTGACGTCGCCGCAGTTCAACGGCGCGCACCTGAGCATCCCGGCGCGGTCCGTTGTGGTCGGCGAGAACGTGGTGACCATGTCGTTCGTTACGAAGATCGCCGCGGCCGGCGCCAGCATCATCCGCTATCGCGATGCAACTGACGGAGCGGAATACCTGTACACGCTGCTCGTTCCCGCCGATGCGAATCAGCTCTTCCCGTGCTTCGATCAGCCGGATCTCAAGGCAAGAGTCTCGCTTCGTCTTCGCGCCCCTGCGAATTGGCGCGTGCTCGCGAATGGGCGGGAGACCTCATCGCGCGCTGCGGGCACCGGACAAGCCGCCGACCACGAGTTCGCGGAGACGGAGCCGATCAGCACGTACCTGATCGCGTTTGCCGCAGGTCCGTGGACAACGGTGACGTCGGCATCGAGCAAGCGGCCGATCACGCTGTACGTGCGGAAGTCGCGCGCCGCGGAAGCGGAAGGTGACTCGATCATCGTCGCCAACGACGCAGCGGCGCGGTGGCTCGAAGCCTACTTCGCCCGGCCATTCCCGTTCAAGAAGCTCGACGTGCTGCTCGCGCCCGCATTCCCGTTTGGCGGGATGGAACACCCAGGGGCGATCTTCTACAACGAAGAGCGATTCATCTTCCGTGAACGTCCGACGCTCACGCAGCGCCTCGATCGGACGGCCACGATTTACCACGAGGTTGCGCATCAGTGGTTCGGCGACCTGGTGACGATGCGGTGGTTCGACGACCTCTGGCTCAAGGAGGGATTCGCGACGTACATGGCGGCGAAGATGCAGGCCTCGCTCGATACGGCGTCAGGCGCCTGGAAGCGGTTCTATCTGCGCAACAAGCCGCTGGCGTACGCCGTGGACGCGACGCGCGGCACGACGCCTGTGTGGCAGACGCTCGAGAATCTCGATCAGGCCAAGAGTAACTACGGCGCCATCGTGTACAACAAGGCGCCGTCGGTGCTCAAGCAGCTGGACTACCTTGTCGGGCCCGATGCTTTCCAGCGCGGGCTGCGCCGCTTCCTCGCCGCGCACGCGTACGGGAACGCGACGTGGCGCGACCTGCTGTCCGCCATCGGTGCCGAGAGTGGACGATCGCTCGATCGCTGGGGCAAGGAGTACATCCTGCGACCGGGCATGCCTGTGATCGAGCAGGCCACGGGCGTGACCGCCGATGGGCGGACCCGTCTCGTGCTTCGCCAGAGGCCAGCCCAGACGCTGTCGGGGAAGGGGCCCTGGCCCATCCGGACGAGCGTGATCATCGGTCAGCCCGACGGCCGCATCGTTAGGCGGCAGGTAACGCTGGATGCCGACAGCGCCGTCGTCCCTCTTCCAGCCGGGACCGCGCCACCGACGTTCGTCTACGCGAATGCGGACGACTACGCGTATGCGTTGGTGTTGCCGGACGAGCGAACGGTCCAATGGCTCGAGGAGAACATCTCGAGCGTCAAAGACTCGTTCCTGCGGGCCATGCTCTGGGGCGCGCTGTGGGACCTGGTGCGCGAGGCACGGCTCGATCCCGCGCGATTCACCGCGCTCGCGCTGCGCGAGCTGGCCACCGAGCCAGACGAACAGATCGTCGCTGGCGTACTCGGACGCGTCGGTCGCGCGACGCTGGCATACCTGCCCGCGGAACGACGCGATTCCGCACAGCCAACCGTGGAGAAGGTGCTGCGCCGTGGGTTGGCGGATCCCGATCGGCCGTACGGGATTCGGAAGCCGTACCTCGATACGTACATCCGAGTGGCGGGGACGCCGTCGGCGCTCGCGCAGCTCGACGCCCTCCTCGACAGCACCGAAGCCGCGGGCGCGCCCCTCCGTGCGCCGACACGATGGGCCATCGTGACGGCGCTGATCGAACGAAAGGCGCCGTCAGCCGAGCGCCGTCTCGAACGCGAGTCGCGCGCGGATTCGGGGTCGGAGGGGAAGCGCCGCGCGTTCGTCGCCGGCGCCGCACGCCCCAACGCAGAGGCCAAGAAGGACTACTTTCGGCGGTATTTCGCTGACGAGTCGCTCAATGAGGACTGGGTCACGGCGAGCCTCGATGGGTTCAACGCCGTCCGTCAGTCCGAGCTGACGCGGCCGTACCTGATTCCGGCGCTCGACTCGCTGCGATGGATCCAGACGAACCGCCGGATCTTCTTCCTCGGCTCGTGGCTCACGTCGTTCCTCGACGGGCAGACGAGCGCCGAATCACTCGACGCGGTGGACCGATTCCTGAGCGCCCACAGCGATCTGCCGCGGGATCTCCGAGAGAAGATTCTGCAGGCGGAAGATGAGCTCGCGCGAACGGTGCGAATCAGAGGGGCGACGGATACGCGTTAGGCGCCTGCCGCCTGCCGCCGCTTCCCCTACGGCTGGCCGTACGCGTCCCGCCTCCAGCCAATCCGTCGATCCGCCCGAAGCTGATCGGGCATCGGCAGCATACCCTCCGGCCCATCGCTGATCGCCAGCGTGGCGATATCCGCCACGTCGCTCCGCACATCCGCGAGCACGGCAATGGGGGCGACACGTGCGCTCGGTGCCGCATGCACCCAGTTCGTCAGCACGATTACGAACATCTGCTGGTCCGGGTCGATCCACAGCGATGTGCCCGTATAGCCCGTGTGCCCGTAGGAGCGCAGTCCCATGTAAAATCCGCAGCTACCCCCGCCAACGCACATGTCCCACCCGAGTGCGCGCGCGCCCGCTCCACGCTTGGTGAAGCGAGCGACGGTGGTGTCGCTCACGATCCGGACGCCGTTGTACTTGCCCCCGTTCAGCATCATCTGGGCAAATACCGCGAGGTCGCTCGCGGTCGCGAACAGTCCCGCGTGGCCGGCCACGCCACCCAGCGCGTAGGCCATCTCATCGTGAACTTCGCCGCGAATCGGATATCCGCGCGGCGGATAGTTCTCCGTTGGCGCAACCCGAGCGCGACGCTCCCTGCCAGGTAGGAACATCGTGTTCTGCAGGCCGAGACGGCTGTAGATGGTGCGGGAGACGAACCGATCGAGCCGCTCGCCCGCGATCGCCTCGATCACGAACCCGAGGACATCCGCCCCCACATCCGAGTACTCGGTCCGGGTTCCAGGCGATACCTCGAGTGGCGTTTCGATGATCAGGCGGCGTGCCTGACGCGCGTTATGCGCCGACGCGAGACTGCGGCCTGCCGGCAGACCAGAGCGATGCATCAGCAGGTCGCGAACCGTCACCTGCCCCTTGTCGCCGCCGCGGAACTGAGGCAGGTACCGCGACACCGGCGCATCGAGCTTCAGCTTCCCACGATCATACAACACCATCGCCGCGGCACTCGTCGCGACGACCTTCGTCAACGACGCGAGATCGTACAGCGTGGACTGCGCCTGGACCGCCGGCATGCCCCATCCCCACTCAGCGGACCCGTACCCCTTTTCCCACACGATCGCCCCGCGACGTCCCACCACGACCGCGGCGCCCGGGTAGCCGCCCGCCATCAATCCCTGCTTCACCGAACGATCGATCAGCGCCAGACGCGCGCTATCCATGCCTACCTGCGAAGGAGGCTTGTGGCGCAATACGGTCGTGTCGCCCAGCGCGAGGGCGGCAAGCAGCGTGAGAATCATGATTGCGAGACGATCGACACCGCGTGGTCGTTCCAGAGTTTCCTGGTCATCCTCACGGCTGGGGTTGCTCGTACGACGAGCCCCTGATTCAATTGAGCCTCCTGCACACACCGTTGCAATGCGCCCGACCGAAATCCAGATCACGAATCCCGACTGGGTAGACAGCATGGTGGACTACTCCAGTCGCTACACCGATGACGAAGCGAGAGTTCGCCTCACCATCCAGCTCGCGCGCGAGAACGTCCTCCGCAGAACCGGCGGACCATTCGGTGCAGCGGTTTTCGACGACACCGGACGCCTGGTTGGTGTCGGCACGAACGGCGTCGTCCGGCTCAGGAATTCGAGTGCACACGCTGAGATCGTGGCGCTCGCGATGGCGCAGGCGGCGGTGGGCAGCTTCACGCTTCAGAACGACGGCCAACCTTGCCACGAGCTTTTCTCGTCGTGTGAGCCCTGCGCGATGTGCCTCGGTGCCACGCTGTGGAGCGGCGTGACCCGCGTGGTGTTTTCGGCGATGCGAGAAGACGCGACACAGTCGGGGTTCGACGAGGGGCCAGTCTTCGCCGACTCGTATCGCTACCTCGAGAATCGCGGAATCACGATCGAACGCGGTCGCCTGCGCAGCGAGGGCGCGGCTGTTCTGAAGCTCTACGTCGAGCAAGGAGGTCCGATCTACAATCCGTGAGCCGCTGAGCTCGCGCAGGGAACGCCTCTTGCCCTTTTCGACCGTCGAACTCCAGGAGAGCGTGCGCGTGCGGATGCGTTTTATGACCGGGTTGGTGGCGATGATCGCCATCGGGTGCTCGGTCAGCGAGGATCAGGAAAAACAGATCGGCCAGGATGCTGCGGCGCAGGTGGAGCGAGAAGCGCCGATGATCAGTGAGCCGCAGGTCAGCGAGTACGTGACGCGCCTCGGCTCCGCGCTGGCGTCAAAAAGCGATGACCGCAATCGCGATTGGCATTTTCGAATCGTGGACGCCGAGGTGGTGAACGCGTTCGCGCTTCCCGGCGGATTCGTCTACGTGAACCGGGGCCTCATTGAGCACGCCGGCTCGACCTCCGAGCTCGCCGGTGTGCTCGGCCACGAGATCGCTCACGTCCTCCTGCGTCATTCAGCTCAACAGATCGAGAAGGAACAGAAGACCAACCTCGGCCTGTCGGTGGTGTGTGGGCTCACGAACATCTGCTCGAGCAACGCCGCGCGCGTAGCGATCAATGTGGGTGGTGCTGCGCTGCTCGCGCGCTTCAGCCGGCACGACGAGCTCCAGGCCGATTCGGCCGCGGTCAGTGTGCTGGCGCGAGCCGGCTACGACCCACAGGGCATCGTGTCGATGTTCGCGAAGCTGCTGGAGACGCGTGAGCAGCGCCCTGACCTCGTCGCCGGTTGGTTCGCGTCGCACCCGCTCGAGGAGGATCGAATCGCGGCGGTGACCCGGGTCATTCGATCGACCCCAGGGGCGGATTCGCGGAACCTCGTGAAGGACGATGCAGCGTTTCACGAATTCCAGGCGCGCATCCACTCACTTCCGCCTTCGCCGCCGTCGCCCGCCTCACCCGGCGGGTCACCCTAACGCGCACTGCACTGCTGCGAGACGGGCGGCCGGTTCTGGCAGGCGATGGACTCGTTCATCCCCGAGGCCACCGGCCCGCAGGCGGTCGACACCGCGGCGCGCAGTGCCTCGGCCTGCGTGTTTCCCGAGACCTTGGCGCAATTCCGTCCACCGTTGAACTCCACGCACGCCTGGCAGTCGACGCGCTGGGCTGACATCGTCGACCAGAGGAGAAATCCGGCGAAGATCGCCGCGATGATGATCCCGATCAGAGTTCCGCGTTTCATGACGGCAACCTGGATGCTAGACGGCTGATTCGCTAGCGCGCCGTCGTCGGGGCCCCTGGCTGCCAGTTACCCGATTGCCCTCGTGGGATGCTGAGGGTTTTCCAGTCCGCGGAGCGATAGTGCTTGGCGAGCAGGACGATCTGTCCGACGTGAAGGGAGATGTGCGTCATGCCGCGGTGCATCGCCGCCAGCGCAGTCATCGTCTCGCCGCGAATCAATACGCTGGCTGTGAGGTCGGCGGGGCGGAGCTGGGCGAACGTGCTCGTAAGCGCGAGCCACCCGGCGTCCCACAGCGACATGATCGCGGCGCGCTGCGCGTTGGCACCTACAATGAACTCGCCGTCGCGATTCCGTGTTGGCTTCTCACCATCGGTCGTGAGGAAATCGGTCCATCGCGACTCGAGGTTTCCGCCGATGTGTTTCACGAGGATCGCGATGCTGTTCGACTCGGCATCGATCGTGCGAAAGAAGTCATCATCCGACACCTGGGCGAGCGCGCGTTCGGCAAGCTCCTTTGCGCGCTGGAACGTGAGAAGCGTGTCCTCGAGGACGGCAGCGCCCAAGGTGTCGATGCTGGTGGACATGGTCGGCTCCAGGTGTGAAATAAGATTGTGTTAATAGATTTGGATCCAAACGACAGCCTTACGGGCGAGACGTCGTATGTTCCTTCGTCTCATCGGGTTGGACATTGACAAATAACGTTACGTGTGCGACCCGTGATGGTGAGTGCCCCGCGGCGTGAACTCCGACTGGCTGCACGCGTCGAAGGAGCCACCGCCAGGCTGCGGTGAAATTTTCGACCTGAAGATCGTGACGAACGGCGTTGGTTGCGATATCCATCACCAGCGGTCTGTTACGCGGAGTACTCGGGCCGTCACACGGTCTGCTCGTGACCGACGGGCGTCCTTGTGCGAAAGTGCGCGATATCCAATCTTAGCCTCGCTCTCATCCAACCCGGGACCGCATGCTTCCTCTCCAGTCGCCGCTCGAGGCGTATCGCGCTGATTTGAGCCGACACCCAAACCGAACGGATTTTGGGCGCTCCGACACGGTGTGGCTTCTGGTCGCGCATTGCCTGCATAGGCTTTCGCGCGCGCAGGGCGATGCGCGTCGGTCGATTGCGGAGAACTGCGCATCGGCTATCGGAGACCTCGCGAGCACCGTCGCGCCCGATACGCCGGAAGAAGCCGCGATGCTCGACCAGCTGGCGAGACTGCGGCGTGGCTTGCCGCTAATCGACACGAAGCGCACCGCCGGCGAAGTGGTGGCGTCCGCGCGGATCCTGGCTGAGCAGATGGGGGATGCTGGAGCGCTTTGGCTTTCGTTCAGCACGTTGGGGCACGTGCGGCTCGCCGCCACTGCGGCGCCGCATCGCGACCTCGGTCTCGCGATGGCGGACCAGGCGTGGGTCGCGCGCTCGTTAGGAGATCTTGACAGCGCCGACGAACTCTACGACGGCGTCGCGAGCGCAGGTGAGTCCTATGCGATCCCCGAATTGCAAGCGCGGGCGATGCTCGGCAAGGGCGTCACGGCCCGCGTGCGCGGTAACTATCCGAAGGCGCGTGCGTATCTGCGCGACGGCCTCGCGCTGGCCGAAGACGCTGGATTGTCCGATCTCGCCGCGGCTGGCCACCAGGGGTTGCTCATCGCCGCTGGAACGGCCGGAGATCTCAACACGGCGCTCGTGCATGGGTGGGCCGCGCACGAGCTGCTGGTGGCGGATCCGAATCGTCAGGCCGACGTCCTGCTCAACCTGTCACAGGCGAGTCTGGACGCTGGTCACGCGCAAGCCGCGCGCAGCGGATTCCTTGCCTCACTCTCGCGCAGCGACTCTGCGCGTTTCCGGCTCGCGTGCCTCGGCGGCGTCGTTGTGGCGTCGGCCGCGGTCGGCGACCGTGCGATGCTCGCGAAGATGGCGACTGTTGCGGAGGAGTGGCTCGCGGCGACGGCGTATCCGTATGAGAGTGCCGGCGTGCTGAAATCGCTCTACCACGCTTTCACGATCGCCGGCGACGCCGAGCGGGCCGAGGGATATCGGGTTCGCGCTCGCGCGCTGGCTCGAAAGAACGGATTCTTCGAGATCGTCTTGGCGACGGAGCCGGCGAAGGCTCCTGCCGTGGCGCAGCCGAGCGCGGCGAAGGCCCGGTTGAGCAGCGAGTCGATGCGGGTAATCCACTCGCTCGAAGCGCTCGAAACCGAGCCCGTCGCGGAAGTGCTCGCGCTTACACCCTAGGGTTGATATAGTCTAGCGACACGCACGACTGCGAGCTGTTCTGTGACTTTGCTGTGCACTTCGGAGCTGCGGTCGGTTCGGTGACCGAGCTCGAGCAGGCGGTTGTCGTGACCGCGAGGAAGAGAACAGCGCAGCGGATCGTGCGGGACATGTATCGCTCCGGAGGGGGTGGTTGGCGCGATACATTTACCACGTCGTGTGACCTTAGACCGACATCGTATGGGCAATGCCCATACGCCATGTAACCCGAGTCCGAATTTTCTGCGGTGATCGTCGCGGTATTGGTTCGCGAGCTGGCCGCACGCGCGCGCATCCAGGAAGCGCTCCGCGGTTATGCTGCTGTACGAACCTGCGATCAGCAAGACGAGTTGCTCGCGCTCGTGGCGGAAGGGCTCGTTGGCGTCGCCGTCGTCGACCTGCGCGATCGCACCGGAGCCACGACGCTCGGAATGGTCCGGACCATTCGCGAAGGATTTCCGAGTGTCCCGGTCGTCGCGTACTGCGCGCTCTCCCCGGATTCGTCGCGCGAGATTCTCGCGCTCGCGCGCGCGGGTGTGAACGATCTAATCCTCCGCGGTGTCGATGACGTCGGCGTGGCGCTTCGTTCCGTCATCGCGACGGCGCAGGAACACTGCGGCGCGAAGCACGTGCTCGAGGCGATCGCTCCACTCGTTCCAGCGAGCGTCGTCCCGTTCGTGCGCTATTCGCTTGAACACGCTCGTCAGGCGGTGACGGTTGCCGACGCGGCCGCGGCCCTCGGCGTGCATCGCAAGACGCTCGTCGACCGACTGGCGACCGCGCAGCTGCCGACGCCGAGCGCAATGATCGCGTGGTGCCGGCTCACGCTCGCGGCGCAGATGCTGGAGGACCCCGCGCGATCCGTGGAGCAGATCGCGCTGCTGCTCGACTTCTCGTCGGCGGCGTCGTTGCGCAACATGCTCAAGCGATACACGGGCCTTTCGCCGCGCGAAGTGCGTGAGAACGGGGGCCTTCGCTGCGTGCTTCACGCCTTCCGCCAGACTCTCGTCCCGCCCGCGCGCAGCGCAGCCGCATCCTGACGTCGCGCGGGGCCGGCGGCATTGGGCTTGATGATCCTTGGGTCGTCATGCCGCCCCGTGCCAACACCGATCTCCATGGCAATGCGCCGGATTCGTCTCCGGTCGCACTGCTCATCATCGACGCGATCAACGACCTGGAGTTCGACGGCGGGGCCCGCATGCTCGCGCGGGCCGTCCGAATGGCCAGGCGCATCGCGCGGCTCAAAGCGAAGGCGTCCGCACTTCGTATCCCCACGATTTATGTGAATGACAACTTCGGGCGGTGGCGGTCCGACTTTCACCGGATCGTCGCACACTGCCTCGAGGACGGCATCCGCGGACGCCAGGTGGTCGAGCAGTTGGTGCCTGACGAGACGGACTATTTCGTTCTCAAGCCCAAGCACTCGGGCTTCTACAACACGACGCTCGATCTGCTCCTCGATTACCTCCAGACCAGGACCGTCATACTCACGGGTATGGCGACAGATGTCTGCGTGCTATTCACGGCCGCGGATGCGTACATGCGCGATCTTCGCGTCATCGTGCCGAGCGACTGCACGACGGCCCTAACGCCGGCGGCACATCACGCCGCACTGGCTCAGATGCGGAGCGTGTTGAAGGCGCAAGTGGTCGGCTCGGCATCCCTCGACCTTGCGCGACTCGCCCGATCGCGTCGCTCGTGAGCCTTGGACCGCGGACCGGCCACGACTAGCTTGCGCGGCTGACCCTACGATCCCACGCGTCATGCCATTCTCTTCATTCGGGCTACATCCCGACCTCCTTCGCGGTGTGAAGGAGCTCGGATTCACGCGGCCCACGCCGATTCAGACCGACGCCATCCCGCCGGCGATCGAGGGTCGTGATGTGCTCGCATGCGCGATGACGGGAAGCGGGAAGACCGCGGCCTTCATCCTCCCGATTCTCCAGCGTCTCATCGCGCGGCCGCGGGGCCGAACGCGCGCACTCGTCATCACGCCGACCCGCGAGCTGGCCGCGCAGATCGAGCAACACCTCTCGGAGCTCGCGGTCCACACGCCACTCTCCGGCGCCGCGATCTACGGCGGTGTCGGCATGGGCCCGCAGGAGCACGCGTTGCGGTCCGGCGTGGACGTCATCATCGCCACCCCTGGTCGCCTCCTCGATCACTTCAAACACGACTACGCGCGGATGGACGCGCTCGAGATCCTCGTGCTCGACGAGGCGGATCGGATGCTCGACATGGGCTTCCTGCCCGACATCAAGAAGGTGCTCAAACATCTGCCTGCGAAGCGGCAGACGATGCTGTTCTCGGCGACGATGCCCGCACCGATCCTGGATCTCGCCCGCGAACTCCAGCGTCATCCGGCAACCATCAATCTCGAACGCAAGTCTGCGCCGGCGGTCGGCATTACACAGGCCGTGTATCCAGTTCGTGAGGCGCTCAAGCCAACACTCTTTCTCGAGCTGATCCGCCGCGGCGATCTCAAGGATGTCATCGTCTTCACGCGAACGAAGCATCGCGCGAACCGGCTCACCGAAGTGCTGGAACAGGGCGGCGTGTCGGTGGCGCGCATCCACGGCAATCGCTCGCAGGCGCAGCGCACGATGGCGCTCGACGGGTTCAAGAACGGCAAGTTCCAGGTCCTGGTCGCGACGGACATCGTCGCGCGCGGGATCGACGTGGAGGAGCTCAGCCACGTCGTGAACTTCGATGTGCCTAACGTACCCGACGACTACATCCACCGGGTTGGACGAACGGCGCGGGCGGACGCGACCGGGGATGCGTTCACCTTCGTCTCGCCGGAGGAAGAGGGCGACCTCCGCGCCATCGAACGCGCGGTCGGGCGTACGTTGCCACGCATCACCGTGGCCGGCTTCAACTACGAGCAGGCGCCGGCCGATCGATTCGAGGTGCCGATTGGCGAACGCATAGCCGCCATTCGCGCGCGCCGCGCGGAGGAACGGAAGCGCGCGCGAGAGAAGGCCGAACGCCGGGCGGAGCGGGGAGCGGGGCAGGGCCACTCGCCCCGCGAGCCGCGCCAGACCCATTCACCGAAGGCTGCGGCGGCACCGGCGCGTGAGCGAAGCTCGTCGCCTCCGGTCGCGACACCAACCAGTAGCGGCCGTGAACGCGTGCGCGGGGCGTGGTCTCCTGCGCGGTCGACGGATGGGAACAGTCGTCCGCGTCCGACCGAGGGGCACAGTCGTCCGCGGAGCCACGACGCGTCTCGCGGCGGTCGCGCCGGTGCCGCAGGGCACGGCGAGCGTGCGCGCCACAGTTCAACTCCCGCCGCGCAAGACGCGTCGCAGGGACCGGCCGGACGTCGCCGCCGGCGGAGAGGCCGCGGCCCGGGCCGTGGCCCCGGCGGCGCTCGTACGCCTAACGCGTGACCGTATTCAGCGCGGGAAGCGGACCGGCGGTCGCGACGCTCGCGCGAGCCGCGTCCGCGAACGATCGCACGACGTCGGCCGTCGCTACCTCCGCCTCGATCGTGGCCACGCTCTTGCCCGCCTGCCAGTAGTCCGCCGTCTCGTCCCCTCGCGACAGACCGCGCTTGAGTTGCCAGAGCGACCGCAGGGCATAGCCGGTTCGCATGAGGTGCTTCGTGCGCGGCCCGCGCAGCAGTCGTTTCGCCAGCCACCCCGCGCTCGTACCGATGCGACGGATATACGGGGTCTCGATGACCGACACGGGGATGCCAGTCAGGCGCTCGGTCAGGACGATGTCGCCCTCATCCGCGTCGATGATCGCCTGCTTGTAACGAGGGTGCGCGCGGCACTCCGCCGTCGCAATGAAGCGCGTGCCCAGCTGTGCTGCCGCATACCCCATCCGCAGCGCGGCGACGTAGTCGTGGGGAGATCCAATGCCACCGGCGCACACGACCGGAAGCCCCAGGTCAGCCACGTCGTCGAGAAGCTTGGCGGCAGAGAGCGGGCCCGCGTGGCCACCAGCTCGATCGTTCACGGCGATCAGGCCGTGGACGCCCGCCGAGAGTCCTTTCTGCGCCCAGCGGCGTTCTGTCACATCATGGTACACGACGCCCCCGACCTGTCCGACGCGCTCCACGACCCACCGAGGGTTCCCGAGCGACGTGACAAAGAAGCGGATGCCTTCTTCCAGCGCTACGTCCACCCACGCGACCATGCGCTCGTGATAGCGGCGGGACGACCGCTCGATGAGCGCGTTGAAGCCGATCGGCCGGCTCGTTAGGCCACGAATGTACCGAAGCCCCGCGCGGAACTCGTGGCCGTGCACGTAGGTCAGCGAGATCGGCTGCACGATGCCGATGGCCCCCGCCTCCGAGACGGCCGCAACGAGCTCTGGGTTGCTGCATGGGTACATCGCACCGCACACGAGCGGCACGTCCACGTGGGCGTGCCTGGTAAATGGTGTGGCCAGCGCCTCGTGTCGATCCGCGACCGCTGTCGCGCTCATGAGCGCGTTGGGCCGACCAGCCACCGCACGGTTGCTCGCGCGACTTCGTCTCCTGCGCTGTCACGGATAGTCGCGTGGATCTGGACCTCGCGCGACTCTGTTATGGGCGGGAGGTCCACCGTCGACTCGGCGACGAGCGTGCCGCGCGCCTTCTTCAGATAGTTGATCGACAGCCCAACCACGATGGCCCGCAAGGTTGGCGGAAGGCCCGTCAGCATGGCGAGCCCGCTCGCCACTTCGGCGAGATTCACGAGCGCGACGGCGTGAATCGACTTCAGGTGATTGCGAACGATGCGTCGGTCGCGCATCTCAGCGCGCACGTACCCTGGGCGCAGCTCGACGATGCGGGCGCCGATGGTTCCGGTGTAGGGAACCTGGCGTCCGAGGATGAAGCTGAACAGCCAGCGCCCGCCGGGCCACGGGCTCAGCCTACGCCATAGCGAGAGGAGTCGGGCACCGGGCGAGTCTGACATAGCTTCAAAATCTAGGGTAGGCGTAAGGCAGGCATCCAGACAAAGGTGTTCACGGATCACGCGGAAACTGCTGATCGGACGGATGAAAGTTGAAGATCCGTTGCATCAGTCGTTTCTGTTGCAGCCGCGTTGACCTCTGCCTGGATGCTCTAAGCTAGAGATGACGAAGAAATGCCTCCGGGTCGTTCAGGAAATCTCTCGTCAGGCGCACGTGCTCGAGTTCCTCGTAGTCAACGCGTTTCGGCGGCTGTTCGTCGAACGTGTAGATCGTCGCGTTCGGGAACGCGAGCAGGATCGGCGAGTGCGTCGCGATGATGAACTGCGCCTCCTGGGTCAGCATCTCCTTGAGCATCGCGATCAGCCCGAGCTGACTCTGTGGTGAAAGCGGCGCTTCGGGCTCGTCGAGGAGATACAGGCCACCGGGCACGAACCTGGATCGGAACAGCTTGAGAAAGCTCTCACCGTGCGAGTTGGCGTCGAGGTCAACACCGTAACGGCGTTCCATGTCGGCCAGCGAACTCGCCATGGGCCCCCGCGCCAGACCGCGCGCATACCCCGAACGGTCTGCGTACTCCACCTCGATCTCCGCCAAGCGCGTTTGCAACTCGGCGCGCAGTCGAGCGAGGTACTTGGTGAAGCCGAAGAAGTCTTCAGCACGAAGAAAGAAGCCCTTGTGCGTTCGATGAGTCCACGCGAGTCGGAGGTGCTTCGCGAGCGCGCGCTGCGCAGCGAGCGTTGCGTCATCGCGCACACCCTCGCTCCCCACAGTCGGTACCCCTACCGCAGCGGCGATGGCCTCGAGCAGCGTGGACTTACCGGACCCGTTCTCGCCGACGAAAAACGTGACCGCTGTTGGAAATTCCAGAGACTCGAGCGCGCGCACCACGGGTACCGAGAACGGGAACCCACGTGACCCGTCTCGAAGCGATGCCTTCGGTACGATCGAGTGAAGAAACGGCATGCGAGCGGATCCAGGCGTCGATGCGTAATTGTACATTCCGACACCGCCAATGACTCACCCGAGCGTGGAGCAATCGTGAAGCCAGCATCGACCCGTTCCGTTTCGACCGCAATCGCGCTCCTGTGGGTGGCGCTCGCGTTTCCCGTTGGAGCCCAGACAGGTCCCGCGCCCACGGCGCCCGGCGGTGGTGCGAAGCGGGCGTTCACGCCGGCTGACTGGTACAGGGTCACGACGTTGAGCGGGCCGGCCGTCTCTCCCGATGGGAAGCTCGTCGCATTCACGGTCACGACCGTTCGCGAGGCCGAGAACAAACGCCACAACGAGGTGTGGGTCGTGCCGGTTGCCGGCGGCGAGGCGACGCGATACACGTCGCCAAGCACCGAGAGCTCAAACCCCCGCTTTTCGCCTGACGGGAAGTACCTGCTCTTCAATTCCACTCGGCCCGGTTCACGTGCGCGCACCTGGGGCTTGCGCATGGACCAGCCCGGCGGTGAAGCGGCCGAGATGAACGACTATCCCAACGGGTCGCTGCCTCACGACAAGAGCTTCGCGGTGTGGAGTGACTCGGTCACTCCCGATTCGAGCGCGGACTCCACGCGACGGCGCGATCCATACGCGGCCATGCAGCCGATGGCCCGCCCGCCGTACGGCGCCGTCACCCAACCGCTCGATCCGAAGCGATTCGACGGCCGCCACATCTACGACATCCGGTACAAGGCGAACGGCCAGGGATTCGTTCCGGGGGCGCGTGAGGCGCGCGTGTGGCGCCCTGCCCAGATCTGGGTGCAGAAGCTCGACGGGTCGAAGAAGCGACTGCTCGATTCGACGTCGTACTCACGCCGAGGGGCCACGGTGTCGCCCGACGGAAAGTGGATCGCGTTCGTGGCCGACCCCGCCTTGCGTCCGGATTCGGTCGTCCAGGCGGAGCGGGATTCGGTCGCACGACTGCCGTACGACGCCAAGCGCGACGAGCCGCCGCGCAACGAGGCGGACATCTTCGTCGTGCCGATGACGGGCGGGCAGCCGCGCCGCGTTACGACGTTCGTGGGAAACGAGAGTGACCTCCGCTGGTCGCCGGACGGGAAACGGATCTCGTTCGTGTCGGCGCCGTCACGCGTCGCGTCGAGCCGCATCTACGCCGTCGACGTCGCCGGCGGCGAGCCGGTGAACTTGTTAGGCACCTGGCAGTACGAGCCCGAGTCGTACGAGTGGTTTCCCACCGGCGACATCGCCATCTCGGCCTCGGTCGGTGGCCGGTCGGCACTGTTCCGCCTCGACGCGCGCACGAAACACCTCAAGGAATTGCTCGGTGGCCGTCGTCGACTCAACGGATTCGCGTACGACGCGGCGAACAAGACGGTGGCCTACGTCTCCACGAGTGTGGATCTGCCGACGGAGCTCTATGTCGCGAACGCCGACGGTACGGGCGAGCGCAAGCTTACGTCGTTCAACGACAAGCTGAACAGCGAGATCGCGTGGTCCACGGCCGAGCGATTCACGTATCCGTCCGTGGGTGGGCTCGAGATCGAAGGGTGGCTCATGAAGCCCGCGGGCTACGAGCCGGGAAAGAAGTATCCGCTCGTGCTCTACATCCACGGCGGCCCGCACTCGCAGTACAACGAAGGCTGGTTCGATGAGTTCCAGAGCCTCGCCGGCGCTGGCGTCTGGGTGCTCTACACGAACCCGCGCGGCTCGAGCGGCTACGGTGGGGACTTCACCTACTCCACGCGCGGTCGCTGGGGCGCGGAGGATTACGATGACCTGATGAAGGCGGTGGACATCGCCGCGAAGCGCGCCGACGTCGATTCCACGCGACTCGGCGTCACTGGTGGCTCATACGGTGGATTCATGACCGCGTGGATCACGACGAAGACGAATCGCTTCAAGGCGGCCGAGGCCGACCGGATGATCAGCGAGTGGACGTACTGGTACGGCGCGTCGGACGCTCAGGGCCTCACGGAGTTCGAGTTCTACGGCAAGCCGTGGGATAACTTTGCCATGTACGATTCGCTGTCGCCCATCCGTCACGTGACGAAGGTCCGTACGCCCACGCTCATCGTTCAGAGCGAAGAGGACTTCCGCACGCCGATGGGCAACGCGGACCTCTGGTTCATGGCGCTCAAGAAACAGGGCGTGCCGGTGGAGCTCGTTAGGTATCCGCGGTCGACGCACGACCTGTCACGGACCGGCGAGCCGTGGCTTCTCGTCGATCGGCTGGGCCGCATCCGCCAGTGGTTCGGGTACTGGCTGAAGGACGAGAAGCGCCAAACGGCGTCGACGTCGGAACGTTAGGCGGCAGGCGGCAGGGCGGCAGGCGGTAGGCGGTAGGCGGTAGGCAAACGGTGCCCGGCCAGTCGCCAGTCGCCAGTCGCCTAAGTCCGCGGCTGTCCCTGATACACCACGCACATCGGCCCCGTGATCTCGTCCTCGAGGTCGATCTTCACGCTGCCGTCCTTGATGAGGTGCTGAAGCAGCGTCAACACGTTGCGGCCGAACATCTGGCTCGCGTGCGTCGGCACGGAGCTGGGAATATCCACGGCACCGAATATGAGCACGCCGTTGGCATCGACGATCTCTCCCGGCCTCGTGAGGGCGCAGTTGCCACCCGTTTCTGCGGCGAGGTCGACGATCACCGTACCCGGTCGCATGTCCGCGACCATTGCTTCCGTGATGAGCCTGGGAGCGGGGCGCCCCGGGATCTGGGCCGTCGTGACGACGAGATCGACCTGCTTGAGGTGATCGTGCAGCAGCGCGGCGGTTCGCTGTTGCTGTTCCGCCGACTGCTCACGCGCATAGCCCCCTTTGTCCTCCGCGTCGGTCGCGATGGCCTCGGCCGCAACGAACGTGGCGCCAAGGCTCTGCACCTGCTCGCGCACGGCGGGTCGCACGTCGAACGCGGACACGATGGCGCCGAGGCGACGCGCGGTTGCTATCGCCTGAAGTCCGGCAACGCCAGCGCCGAGAATGAACGCCTTCGCCGGCGCGATGTTGCCTGCCGCGGTCGTGAGCATCGGGAGGAACTTCGGCATCATCGACGCGCCGATCAGAACCGCCTTGTAACCGGCCACGGTGCTCTGCGACGACAGCACGTCCATGGACTGTGCTCTCGTTATGCGCGGCACGCGCTCGAGGCTGAGTGCGGTGACGGCGCGCTCCGCCAGGGCGGGGAGGACGCTGTCTGCCGCAGTGGGCTGAAACAGGCTGACGAGCACCGCACCCGATTTGAGCGCGCGAGCCTCCGCCGCGGACGGCGCCTGCACCTTCGTCACGACGTCGCTGTCGGCGAGCGCCTCGGCCAACGATCGCGCGATCGAGGCACCGGCCGCCGTATAAGCGGTGTCAGGAAATGAGGCGGCTGCGCCAGCGTCGTGCTCGACGACGACTCGCGCGCCGGTCTTTACGAGTCGACCGACGCTGTCGGGCGCAAGCGCCACGCGCCGCTCGCGCGGGGCGGTCTCCTTGGGAACTCCAATCTGCATTGGGGCTTCGGTTCAGGTGGCGGAGCCAAGGGTAACGAGGGAGTCGGGAATAGGGAATCGGAGACTGTGGGACTCAGGGACTGGGGACTGGGGACTCGGGACTCGGCTCGGAGACTATTACTGCCGAGGAAGACTCGTCGGCGCTAATAGCATCCCGGCCGAGTCCCGAGTCCCGAGTCCCGAGTCCCGAGTCCCGAGTCCCGAGTCCCGAGTCCCCAGTCCCTACCTGTAACCGACCGCCTGCATTCCGA